>Ga0209186_1002378_pt1 | contig 13437 bp, 18 predicted proteins | sample SidtaG_FD_187426 | JGI IMG/M metagenome (GOLD analysis project Ga0209186, IMG submission 187426) | Marine algal microbial communities from Sidmouth, United Kingdom - Sidmouth_Male2 metaG (SPAdes) (version 2) | ecosystem: Host-associated > Algae > Red algae > Unclassified | place: Sidmouth...
ACTCTCTGCTGGGGTGAGCTCGGGGGGGGGGACTTGTGTGGGGAGGTGCATGCCCCGTTCTGGGAGGTGCGCCGCGGCCCGCGCGCACTGAGAACTGAGGCACGTGGGTGTGCTCCGAGAGCGGGCTGCCCGACGACCTGTCCTGGGGCCGCCTGGGGTACATTAGGTGGCTGGACACGGCCCAGGACCTCTGCCATAGTAAAACAACGCACCCACTTGACCACACCGACTTCACAACCGGGGCGGGGCCCAATCTTGTCCGCCGGAGCGCCCTTGCCCCTGACTGGCTCGTCCAGGTCGTTACCTCCAAGGAAAAGGAGCGGGTCCGTCTTAGGGACGCCAACAACGCGCGGCTATGTACCAGCGGTACCGTCTCGCTGTGGCTGCGAACGGGGGCGCGCATCGTCCCTGTGACCTTCCTCGTCGTCGAAGACCTGTCAGTGCCGGTCATCCTGGGCTGCACATTCATCGACGACAACGCGCACGCCATCCTGCCCCAGGACCAGTCCATCCGTTGGACGGACGGCACCGTCACCGCAATCTTGCGGGGGCCGCTGGACGCCGGCGACCGCTCGATGTCCGTCTCATGCGTGCTACGCTCCACCTGCAAGACATGGCTACCGCCGTCGGCGGCCTCGGTCGTCTGGGTGCGGACCATGTGGGGGGGCCTGGGCGAGCTGTTCGGCGCCTCGCGCCTGTTCACGACGCCTGGTACGACCATTTCCAATGGCGTCCACGACATTACGCCCGGAATCTCCTTCCCGGTCATCGTGACCAACTTCGGCACTCGGGAGGTCGTCCTCCGGCTGCGAGCCAACGTCGGCTATGTCGCACTGCTCACGACGGGCGCTGTGCAGGTGCCCCCCGCGGCGCATCCCGGGGCGTCGGCCGTCCCGGCCTTCACCACGCCTACCCCCGAGGAGAGCGTGGTAGGTGTGGTGACCGCCACGCGGGGTCCCCCGAGCCCCAAGCGGGACCCAGGGGCGGCAGTACTCGCAGGGGGAGGAGTTTCGACTCCGGCGCGGCCCCGGGACCCGGGCGAAGCGGACCCCCCCCCGGGTAACGCACCGACCGTGGCCTCGGTCCACGTGGAGGACGTGGACCTTCCGGATGCCGACCCGGCACTGCACGCGCGGATCCGACACATGCTGGGCCAGCGCCAAGCGATGTGGACGGGCCAGGCGCTGGGCGTCATCAAAGCCACCCAAGATCGCATCGACCTCAACACCGGAGCCCGGCACGTCCGATTCGCGCCTCGCCGCGCGGGGCACACCGCACGGGAGGCCGAGACGGCCGAGGTCAAGCGGCAGATGGAGGCGGACGTCATCGAACCGCCATTGTCGGAATGGGGCTTTCCGGTCGTGCTCGTCCCCAAGAAGGACGGCACCCTCCGCTTCTGCGTCGATTATCGACTGCTGAACGTCTTGAACAAGAAGGACTCCTACCTGCTTCCCCGGATGGACGAATGCATTGACAGCCTCGGCGAGGCGACCATCTTCTCGACATTGGATTGCAATGCTGGTCACTGGCAGGTCGCCATCGCACCCGAGGACCGGGAAAACACGGCCTTCGTGTGTCATGCGGGCGCCTGCCAGAACAAGGGCATGCCGTTCGGGCCCGCCAACGCACCCGCGACGTTTCAGAGGGCACTGGACATCATCCTCTCCGGGGTCAAGTGGCAGAGCTGCCTCATCTATCTCGACGATGTCATCGTGTACTCCAAGACGGACGAAGAGCATATCGGCCACGTCGACCATGTCCTGCGTCTGCTGCGCGAGGCGGGAGTGACACTCCGACTACCCAAGTGACGATTCTTCCGCACAACCGTGGAGTACCTCGGGGCACGAGATTAATCCGGGCTGGCTTGGCGTGATGGACGCCCACACGCGCGCGCTGCGCGAAGCACACTTCCCCACGACCCGCACGCCAGTATGGAACTTCTTGGGGATGTGAAAAGTCTTCCGCCTGATCGTGCCGAGCTTCGCCCGGATGGCGGCGCCATTGACGGACCTTATGGGGTCCATGGCCCCGGTCCTCGTGCCCCCCACCAGGCCACTGCAGCAGCAGGCCTTCGACCGGCTTAAAGAGGCCCTTACGACCCCGCCGGTCCTCGTACTCCCGCGACGCGGGCGCAAGTATGTCCTCGACGTGGACGCGTACGAAACGCAGATGGGCGCCGCCCTGCTCCAGGAGCAGGACGACGGCAAGCTCCAGCCCGTCGCGTACATCTGCCGACGGCTGGCCACGAACGACCTCCTCTACGGGGTCACGGAAGAGGAGTGCCTGGCGGTTGTCTGGGCGTTGCTCAAACTCCGCTGCTACCTCGAGGATGACCGCTTCGTCGTGCGCACCGACCATGACTGCCTGCGGTGGATCCTCAATATTGAGGGTTCGGGGAACCCCCGTTTGGCGCGGTGGCGCCTGCGCCTAAGCGAGCTGGAGTTTGACGTCGCCTACAAACCGGGGATCACGCATTACCTGGCGGACAGCATCTCCTGCCTGGAGTCCGGGGCCAGAGACGAGACGGCGTTCGATGACGCCGTTTCGGTGGTTGCCACTCGGGCCAATACGGTCCGGGGGCTCGACGCCGCCAACTACGTTGGTGGCCCCACGGTCCGTGGCATCAATCGGGACGAGGCGCTTTCCGCCCAGGCCGCGGACAGCTACTGTCAGGAGGTCGTGAAGGCCTTGAACGCTGGGCGGCGCATCCCGTTCTTCTAAGACCCCGAGGGGATCCTCCGCCGCCGCGTGGCCCCCGACGGCGCTGACCAGGTGGTGGTCCCGGCCTCCTTGCAGGAGCAGGTCCTCCACCTCGAGCACGATGCGACCTTCGCGAGACACCCCGGGGAGTCCCGCATGTACGCGGCAATGCGGCGGTATTACTACCGGGAAGGCATGGCGGCGGACGTCTTCTCCTACATTAGGAAGTGCGACAGCTGCGCGCGACAGCGGATGCGCCCCCTGGCGCGGCGCTCTCCGCTCACCCTGTTTCCCGCCACCATGCCCTTCCAAGACATTGCTGTGGACCTCTATGGGCCCCTCGCTCCGACGGCCGCCTGCCACCGGTTCATCCTGGTGATAACCGACCGGTTCACCAAGCTGGTGCGGGCGCTCCCAATGGATGGGACCACGGCCGTGGACTGCGCCTCGGCGGTCCTGTACTATTGGGTCGCCGCCTATGGTCCGCCGGACCGGTTGCTGTCCGATGGGGGACCGTAGTTCACCAGCCACTTTTGGGGTCAGGTGTGCAACCTGCTCTCCATCGAGCCGAAGGTGAAGACTCCGTCCCTTTCGCAGACGAACGGGCAGACGGAACGGTTCAACCGCACCATGCACACCATCCTCAACCACTACGTGGCGGAACATCCGTGGTCTTGGGACCAACTCCTGGGGGCGCTGACGCTGGCGTACAACAATCGCCCGCACCGGAGCACCGGGGTCGCCCCGCTGGAGCTGGTCAACCCCATGGGGGCATCGAGCTGGGCGTTCAAGGACGTCTCCCGAACAGGGTCGTACCCCCTCACGGCGCAACGCGGCACAGCCGGAGAGAAACGGTCCCAGGCCGACCTGCTGATCCGCCTCGTGCAGCTCGTCCCGCAGATGCGGGCCACGCTCAAGGCGACGCAAGGACGCTACAAGCACGACCACGACCGACGCCTCGCGCTGCGCGCGGAGAAGCAAACCGTCGCAGGCGTCGCGTGGCTACGCGATCACGCCAAGGAGGAAGGCGCCTGCGGCAAGCTCACACACGTAGCCCACGGGCCCTATCGCGTGGTCTCCACGGATGGTCCCACGGTCCTCCTCGACGTGGATGGGGAGCACCACCTGGAAAACGTGGCTCACGTCGTCGGTGCCTCGGGCGCGGCCGCCTTGGGCCCCGCCCAGCACCCAGCGTTGCGGACGGCCCGCTCCTTCCATGGGGCCGAGGCCGATGGCCAACGGTACGCCGTCGACCGGATTGCGGACCACACCACGTTACCCGAAGGAACCCTGCGGGTCCAGGTTTACTGGACCGGGTACCACCAGCCTACCTGGATGGACGCCGCGGACGCCCCGCACGAGACGCTCCGTGTCTACCTGCGCCGCGCCGCGCGCCTGGGGTTACCCCATACGTCCGCTGACCCCCCGCCGACGCCCTCGCGTGCCCTGGGCCCCCCCCTTTGGAGCCGCCGCAGGCGCCGCTGCCCCGTCGCCCCCGTTCGTCCGCGCCTGACCCCTTGGGTCGGCGCGGCGGCCGGGAGCGGACGGGGCGGGCGGGGGGTGGGGTTCTTCAGTGGGGCCCTCGGGGGCTGTCGGGCCACTGTATCTCCCGGACCTGCGGTCGCGGGGCGTCCACGCCACGCGGCAGCGCCAGGTCGACCCGCACACACGCTGGGGACACAAGGAGAAAGCCCGCGGCTTTACGACAAGGCAGCGACGGCCTAATGCCGCCCAAACGATCACGGCATCTACGGAGCTAGAGCGATGCCCTTTGTCGTGGCCGCGGTACTCCCAAACGTGGACCGGGCGGCCCGCCCCACGGAGGAGACGGCGCAAGGCGGCGTGGAACCGCTTCGCCCGAGTTCGCGGGGTCTCTAGACAGGGCGTCACGACGCCGGCGAGCCCGCTGCGGGCGTACTCCACCAGGGCGGCGGTGAGCTCCGGGGGGCCCACCTTGGCCCAGTTCACGGCCCCGTCGTGCCTAAAGAGGACTACGACATTCCCGGACGTAAGCGAGTCCCGCCACGCCGTGGCTGTCATCGGAGCGGGAGGCTCCCACAGCGAAGACAGCCACCAGTCGTAGGCGACGTCCGGCTGCCCCGGGGCGGGGGTTGCGACGGGACGTACTATCCCAAGCTCCAACAGCGCCGCCGGCGGGCCGTCGTTGTCGGGACCGGCGTCCCAGCGCGCGGAGCGCTGACCCCCGGTGCCCGTACCGGCGGCATCGGCGTTGAACTCCCCGCCGTCACGCCAGGGCTCCGCGTCCCAGTGGCGGCCGGCGGGGGCGTCGCGGTGCGATCCGGCGGCCGCCCCGGCGCCGCCGGTGGGATATCCCTCGCCGTCGTGCTGGGGCTCCACGTCCCAGTGGGGGCCGGCGGGAGCGTCGCGGTGCGACCCCGCGGCCGCCCCAACGCCGCCCGAGGGATATCCCCCGCCGTCGTGCTGGGGCTCCGCGTCCCAGTGGCGGCCGGCGGAGGCGTCGCGTGGCGACTTGGCGGCCGCCCCGGCGCCGCCGGTGGGATATCCCCCGCCGTCGTGCTGGGGCTCCGCGTCCCAGTGGCGGCCGGCCGGGGCGTCGGGGTGCGACCCGGCGGCCGCCCCGGCGCCGCCGCTGGGGTATCCCCCGCCGCCGTGCTGGGGCTTTGCGTCCCAGTGGCGGCCGGCGGAGGCGTCGCGTGGTGACCCGGCGGCCGCCCCGGCGCCGCCGGTGAAGTACCTCCCGCCGTTGTGCTGGGGCGCCGAGTCCCAGTGTCGGCCGGCGTGGGCGTCGCGCCCAAGACCCTGGCCGCCGTCGGTGCGCCTCATGGGGTCGTCGCGGCGCTTTCGCGATTGCGCCGCGCTTGGATAGCATTGATGAGGACACCGGGACAAACGATTGCTTCTTGGATGCCATGTCGGCGCGCGTTGTCGAGCCACTCACGAGGGTCTTATGTTCAGGGGAGCCGTGGAAACCCTTTTTCCAAGATTCCTGGACGGCGTCCACTATTGTTTCCTAGTCCCGTGGCAGGGGGGGCAGCGTGAATGGCATGACCTGGAGCTTGGTCGGCGGACGTGTATGCGCCGAGGGCCCAGTTGATGGCTTGCGGCAATGGAAGCAGAGCGTGCCGTGGTCCCGTTCCGCAGGTGAGCGCGACTTGGCCGAGGAAGTCGGAGAGAGCTCGGGCGTGCCACTTTTGTTGTCCGCTTCAGGCTTCCCCAACCGCGCGCCGTGGGTAACACCCGCCAAGACTTTCGCGGACATCGTGAACTGGGCCGGGAGATCACGGCGCGCTGCTCCTCGATTATGGTTGACCTCGAACTGCTCCACGCTCTGCATAATCGCTGCACAAAGCGCCTTGGCGACGCCGGTGCATGATAACCGCCCCATGATAGAAAAGAGGGCCCTCGGGAAGCAAAGATGGCCGTCCAGGTGCTCGGGAAGAAAGCGGGGAGCAAACGCGCGGTGAATAGTGTTGATAGCTCCCGTCAGGGGCAGGTGTGGCGCCAGCGAGGTTGCTGCGGAAGGATCGTCGTCGCGTGAATGCGAGTCGTCGGGTTGAGCAGTGCGTGTCGATGGTGATTCTGGGTCGGAGTCGGACGGTATAGCTGGTCACCGTGGGTCATGGTTGCCGCGCCGCATGCGACGAGCACAGAAGGCCGAAGTGATGGAGGCCGCAAGACGGTAGGAGCCAGGAGTGCCAGGAAAATCGTTTCGTATTGGAGACGACGATTTGGCACTCCGCAGCACCGTGTGGCATCCATGGGCATCAGCACGAAGCGTGACTTGAGCACCGAGCTACACTGACTCAACCTCTGTACTAAACCCCATACCAAATAGTAGACACCTTTTATGCTCGAAGTGCCCCAAATCCTGTCAGACACGGTCTCGAGGTACTGGACGCCTCTGTCCAATCAATTTCGCTCCTATCGTACCACTGCTGTGCTTTTGGGATGATGAGGTCTGCGTCGCTGCCTGTTCTCGTGCCGCTCCTTCAATCCAGACGAAGGCCTCGTCTTGCAGCCCACTGTGCTCGTACGGAAGTTCTGTCGACCACCCGCGGGGGCTTCGGTGCAAGACAACCATGGCTTCTTACAATCTTTCTACAACACGTGCAATGCAGATTGGTCATCGTTCCTTGACGATTGGCCGCCTGGCCCACACGCTGGACAACCGCACAAGCGCTGGCCGTCGCGACGCCTCGCTGGAGCATGTGCCATCGGCATCTGCATACGATGCGGTTGCTATTGCCCAGAAGAATGAGGATGCAGCGCTGTCCGAGAGCAGCGCGAAGGTTCATCATGCGATGAGCGTCGATTACCTTTCGTTTTGCTCCCGCGTCGGCGTGGATCCGACCCTCGTGTCAGCTTCGACGTCAGCTTATGTTGCGAACTTCTACAAGTTTCGTACAAAGAGCTTCAAGCTCGGACTCTCAACGTCCAAGCACGTCTCTGCACAAATGGCGTTGTCCTTCATAGAGCTGGGCTGCTCCATGATCTGGTCAACCGGCAAGGTCGTCGATAAGGATGTGTACGTCAATGGCAACCCAAATTCCAGCGACGAAGTGGCAAGGTGCAAGCAAGCTCGCAAGGCTGCTCTCGCATCGCAAGGGCGAGTCCCTGTGCCCGTTGACGCGTTGGAGTACGGCCACATGTGTGCGTATTATTCCTACTTCATCAAGGACCAAGACGAGGTGCCACCTGGTAGCCTCTGCCAGTTCGCCGCCATGCTGGTTGCCACATACAACCTACTGCGATTCGATGAGGTTACAAAGATCTTGCATACAATGTGTCGCGTCCATCGTACTGATTGTTCCATGCGGGTGCACCGGGCCATGAACAACGGTGACATCGGGAGACCTTCTTATCATGAGTACGGCTCCTCCTAACATCCGTACGCTCCGTGCACTGCTTTTCTCACGTGGTTTGTGCCCTCTGCTCGCTAGAGTGCACATGCTGTTTTTCCATCTGTCCATCAGGCGCGAGAATGCGCTCCTCACGGAGGACATGTTTGGGAACCCAGTATTTCGCATCAACATCTTGCAGAGCACCAAGAATTCTATGCGTGGTGATCGATAATACTAGGAGAGTGGTCCGAGGCTCGTTGGCGACCCTCGCGTTGACCCTTTGCTGGCGCTTGCCATGTACTTTCTCAAGCGCGGTAAGCGTTCGGGTCGTCTCTTTGTCAACTTCAAGGAAGTCGCCGGTGACGCCTACGAGATGGATCCAGTGACGCCCTTGAAAGACAGTGCGTTCCTGAGCGACATACGGGATGCCTTTGACGAAGCTGGGGTGGAATCGTACAGGTTTCTTGGCACGCACTCATTCAAGCGCGGTGGCGTGCAGCTCTATCGCCTTCTTGGCGTTTCTGACTCAGAGATCAAAGAGTGTGGACATTGGCAAACTTTCTCAGCGTACTTTGCGTACGTCCAAGCCAGAAATCGGCTTGAGAAGCGGTTCACGTACGTGACGGCGCAAGCCGCATTGGCAGACGTCTTTGCACATGGCGGTGAAGTGTCGGCTTCCGTGCTAGACGAGTTGGGGTTTGAGGTGCGCACTGGTCCAGTGGAGGACACGCGCTGCGGCTGAGGATGAGGCTGCATTGTGTGTTGGGCATGGCTCCGCAATTCCATTGCTAGGGTACTTACCCTGTTGAGCATTGGGACTCAATTTTGGGTACTTGCCTATGCACCTGTTGTAAGGTTTGTACTTGTGTGTATTTGATTTGTTGGTCTCGTAGTGGGCACTCCCCGCTGGGTTGAGCTCGGGAGGAGGGACTCGGGTGGGGAGGTGCATGCCCCGTTCTGGCAGGTGCGCCGCGGCCCGCGCGCCTTGAGAACTGTGGCACGTGGGTGTGCTTCGAGAGCGGGCTTCCCGACGACCCGTCGTGGGGCCGCCTGGGGTACACTAGGTGGGTGGACACGGCCGAGGACCTCTGACATAGTAAAGCAACGCACCTACTTGAACACACCGACTTCACAGGTTATGGGCCCAGTGTCGCTGGTGGTCATCGTCGTCTTCCGTGCCGTAGTTGGCTGGGAGACCTTGGTTGGCTTGCCGTGTGTTCCGGCGTCGGGTGGGTGAGTATAGCCGCCCACGTCGTCAGTGCCGCGCCTGCTGGCGCGGTTGTCATCGTCATGTCGGAGTACGGCCGCTACGCTGGCCCTCGCCTCGCGCAGCTGGACGACGACTACAAGGTCTGGGCTGTGTACTGCCGTGCACAGATGATCAAGGAGAAGGCTTGGGCTGCGGTTGTGACGAACCGCCCCGCATCTGGGAGCGGTGCCAAGAGCGACGTTGCGGCTGAGGCGTGGGGACCCATGAACGAGTCGGCCCTGGCGACTATCCAGATGTCGGTCAAGCCGGTTCATCTTTATTCGGTGACGGCGGTCAGTACGGCCACGGAGGCGTGGGATGCGCTCAAGGACATCTTTGAGGCGCGGGACAACGCACGCCTGCTGCAGCTCATGCATGAGCTGAGCAACCTCAAGAAGGGCAGTGGAGGTGGTGCACCTCCCCGCGCCGCATTGGCCTACGCTGCGTCGGCAGGCCAGGCCGGGAAGCTCAACGCTTCCGGGAGCACCAGCGGGTCCTCGACCTGGGTGTTGGACTCGGGTGCGACCAACCATATGGCCGCCCAGGACGCGGGCTTCACCGTCAAGACGACGGGGAGCGGGGCCAAGGTCACTCTAGCTGACGGCCACAAGGTGCCCATCAAGGGGCACGGATACGCGTGCATGAACGTGGGGAAGAGAAACACCACGACTCGCATGGTCCTCGATGAGGCCATGCTTGTGCCGGATCTGACAGACAGCCTTCTGACTGTCCGAGCGGTCGACCGCTGCGGCGAAGCCGTGGTGTTCGTTGGCGACGCCTGCTATATCCTCAGTGATGGCGAAGCGATGCTCGCGAGCGGAGTTTTAAGCAACGCGTCTGTCGTCGGCTCGGTCAACGAGTCGGAGAACTATGTGCTCAAGGTGACTCCGGTCACGGCGTCGGCCAGAGGCGCGTACACACGCATGGACGGCGAGGAAGAGCTGTGGAACCGCCGGCTCAACCATTTGGGTGTCGAGAACCTCAAGCGGGTGGTTGGGATGGTCGATTGGATTTCATCGACGGTGGCCGACGCCAAGCGCGTGCCTGGTACGGTATGCGTGCCGTGTGTTGAAGGAAAGATGTCGCGTTCTCCGCATCATCGCTCGACAACGACCACCACCAAGTGCGAGTTGGTTCACACGGACGTTGATGGCCCGTTGACGGCGCCGCTGGGCGGCTCTGTCTACTTCTTGACTCTGATGGACGACTCCACTGGGTTCATCACGGCGACGCCCATAAAGTCCAAGGGCATGGTTCTGGATGTCCTCAAGGCCCGCATCAAGCCGCTAGAGACCCTGACTGGGCTCAGGGTGAAGCGGGTTCGTCACGATGGCGCCAATGAGTACGTGAGCCGTGACCTCCAAGACTGGTATGAGGACAAAGGCATTACGTCCGAGAAGACGGCGCCGTACTCTTCGTAGCAGAACGGGAAGGCAGAGCACGCCAACCGGTACATCATGGAGCGCGTCCGTGCGGCTCTTTTGGACGCCGTAGCGGAATAGGAGCTGTGGGCTGAGGCTTTTTCATCCGTCGTCCACGTGCTCAACCGATCCCCCAAGGCGGGTCAAGATGTGATACCGCTCGAAGCCCTCACGGGGAGACGCCCCGACGTGAAAGGAATTCACGTCTGGGGGAGCCGGGAATGGTCTCTGAAGCCCAAGCAGCAGTAGCGAAAGCTGGAACCCAGGACCGAAGTCGGCCGTTTTGTCGGCTACACTGTTGGTGGCAAGGTCTACCGAATCCTAGAGGATGCCTCAAACAAGGTCTTTGAGCGCCAAGATGTGCTCATGGAGGAGACCTCAAGCAGAACCATCAAGAAGACCTCTGTTCCTGGGCCTGCTTCCACCCCTTTCCTGACCGGTCAGACGGATGATGACAAAGAGGACGGCGCCATGGACATGCTGGACGCGGAAGCCCCAAGCGGGGACGAGTATGCGTCGCAGCAGTCATCAGAGAGCGACGTTGAGCCGGACGAGGCTGCCGGACTTGAAGAAGAAGACGGCGATGACAATGGCGCCGGCGAGGACGCGGCGGCTCATGATGGACACGACGTGCTGCCTGGCTCCACCACAGAGAGTGGTGACGATGGGGTGCAAGCACTCCGGCGGTCGATGCGCAAGCCGAAACCCAACGTTACCTGGTGGGAGCGTAACCCGAAGGCATACATTGCAGAAGGACTCAAGGGCGGAGCTTCGTCGGGATCGGACCTGACCAAGGCGCCAGCCAATGCGAAGGAGGCTCGTGCGCGATCGGACTGGCCGCGTTGGAAAGCGGCTGAGAAGGAATAGTACCTCGCACGCAAGAAGCTTGGTACCTGGTCCAAGATCAGGAGCAGCAACAAGCGCAATGCTAACAAAACGCGGTACGTGTACGACACCAAGCACGATTCTGAGGGCAACATGACTCGGCACAAGGCGCGACTGGTGGCGCAAGGCTTCAACCAGGTGCCGGGGCGCGACTTTGATGAGACATGGGCACCAGTGCCCAGCTCGGCCACGACACGCGCGCTCTTCGCGGTGGCGGCGGCCAAGGACTGGGAAGTTGACCACGTGGATGTGAAGACGGCCTTCCTCAACGCAAAGATGGACAAGGAGATGTACATCAAGCTTCCGGTTGGAGCCGATCCGGCGGAGGAAGATGATATCCGCCGTCCGAACCTGGCTCTCTATGGGACCAAACAGGCGGGACGGTTGTGGGGCATCAAGCTTAACAAAGAGCTCAGTGCCATCGGAGCGGTCCGGTCCAAGGTGGACCCGTGCCTCTACACGTGGAGCCACCCAATGCACGGGATTTTCTACATCCTCGTCTACGTGGACGATCTCCTTGTGGCTGGAAAAGGCCTCGAAGGGGTCCAGATGGTCAAGGTCTCGGTGTCGTCGTCTTTCGACGTGCGCGACATGGATGAGGTCAAGGACTTCATTGGCAAGAAGGTCATGCGAGATCAAGCTGCCAAGGTGCTCACCCTGAGTAATCCGGGGCATGTCAGTTCCCTGCTTGGGGCTTTCCAGATGGACAAGTCGGCGCCTAACAAGACGATCATGGTGTCAGGTGCCAAGATTTGAAAGACGGAAGAGAATCTACTGCCTGAGGGCAACCGGAACGCCGAGCTTGTTGGCTCGTTGATGTACCTCTCCACGACTACAAGGCCGGACATTGCCTTTGCCGTGGGCGTGCTGTCCGGCTACATGTCATGTCCCGAGGAGGACCACATGCGCGCGGCCAAGGGGCTGTTCCGATATCTTCGCGGGGCTACGCGCCTAGGTGTCGTGTACGGCGACGACAAGCCTCGCCAAGGGTACGTTGACGCAGAATGGGCGGACAATATTGACGCTCGTCGGTCGACGACGGGATTTATCTTCACCCTCAATGGCGGGCCGATATCGTGGACGAGCAAGCGCCAGTCGACCGTGGCGACGTCAACGGCCGAGGTTGTGTACGTCGCCGCCGCCATGGCGACCAAGGAGGCGCTGTGGCTGCGCAAACTTCTCTCACAGCTGGGCGTCGACTGGGACGCCTTTCCCATAGGCGAGGACAACCAGGCGTGCCTCGCTTTGGTCAACAATCCGGAAGCCACAGGGCGTACCAGGCACGTAGACGTTGCGTACCACATGGTGCGCGACTACGTCGTGCGTAAGGAGGCTTCGTTTTACTTTCTTCCCAGCGCAGACATGCCGGCAGATGGCATGAAGAAGCCACTGCCGGCCCCGGCGTTCACCACTTTCCGGGGCATCATCCGCGTTGGATCGGATCTGGGCACTTCGGGGAGTAGCGACATGCGGGCCCTACGTCCTGCGCCGCAGTGCTGAACCCCCTCGGGGGGGGGCGGCGGTTGGCGGCGGAGTGGCGGTGTCGGCGGCCCGGAACGGCTTCGGGTCGATTTGGCGGTTTGCGGCGAAGTCGGGGGCTGGGCTCTATCAGTACAGCCCTCCTCGGAATCGGGATCCGATTGTCGGCGGACTGTACTGATACAGCCCGAGTCGGATTCGTGCCGAGATTCGTCGATCAAGTCGAAGATTCGCCGATCGAGTCGAGGGCGGCCGGTCGAATCGATGTCTACCGATCGTTTCGTCGAACGATCCAATCAACATTGGAATACCGCGTCAAATCGTGTTTCGGCTGGGCTGTCGCCGTTACGGCTGTACTGATACAGCTCAGGCCATTGCATCGCTACGAAGGCAGAGGTTTGCGTCGCCTTTACGTCGACTGGGTGGCCTGCGGCGGTCGGGCGGTCGGCTAAGGACTTCTCCGATGCTGTCCGCGTCGACCGGGGCTGACCTGGCGGACATTGATTCTTTGACGGGAAGCTCTACTAGTACAGCCCATCCCCCGGCTCCACCAAGACGGCGGTTTGCATCGTCTTTGCGTGAGTTGGACGCCTCCTGGCGGCCTGGCGGTCGGCTGGAGGACTCTCCGACGCTGTCCCCGTCGGCTGGGATTGACTTGGCGGACATTGTTCTTTTTGCATGGCGGGGGGAGGGCTGTACTGATGAAGCCCAGCTGCCTACGTCTCTACCAAGTCGGCGGTTTGCATCGACTTTGCGGCGGTTGGGCGGCTTGCGGCGGCCAGGCGGTCGGCTGGCGGGTGCTCTGATGCTGTCCGAGTCGGCTGTTATCGACTTGGCGTTGGGCGGTTTTTTGGCCCTCATCGTGTTTCGCGGCCAAGTC
>Ga0209186_1002383_pt1 | contig 13422 bp, 13 predicted proteins | sample SidtaG_FD_187426 | JGI IMG/M metagenome (GOLD analysis project Ga0209186, IMG submission 187426) | Marine algal microbial communities from Sidmouth, United Kingdom - Sidmouth_Male2 metaG (SPAdes) (version 2) | ecosystem: Host-associated > Algae > Red algae > Unclassified | place: Sidmouth...
GGGGGGGGGGTGGGACACCGGCCGTGGGGGTATGGGCGGCGAGCCGGATACGCATGGACGTGCCGGGAAAGGCGGGGAGAGGAACGACGACCTCAGCGGGGGCCGGAGACGGAACGCCACCCACGGGGGGGGGGCTCGAGTCAACCGTCATGGCTGAAGGTGGCAGGGAGGTCGTGTACGAGATGGTGGGGAGGGCTTGAGGGCAACGACAGCGTGGTAAGAGGAGGAGGGGTGGTAGGGAGCGTGAAAGACCAAAAAGAAAGGGAGAAATGTAGAATCTGCAGCAATGGAACGGCTCTAGTCTTGAGCACGGTACGAGCGGGCGGGGTGAGGCCCAGCCGCACACCCACGCGTGCGCAAGGGCGGTGGGAACGAGTCTCGGGGAGCAAGGCGCAGAGCGGGAGAAAAAAAAAAGGCAGAACAACCTCCAGTAACTCTACTTGGTGCAGAGCAGCGCGTTCGCTCAAATCGGCACATAGAAGCAAGGGAGCACCCGCGCGGCGACTGGCACAGCGGCAGTGGACGGCGAGCGACCACCAAATAAGAACGTTGGAGGAGCACCTCGCCCTGCAACCCGACCGTCAGAGACGGCACCCGTCGGCTGACCGACGAGCAGGTGGCAGTCGTGAAGGCAGGGAGGGGCTGCGGCGTACACGCCCACGCAAGGGTGGCAGAGGCCGCCACGAACATGATGGCGTCAGCGACGGCGACTCCGATGGCCAAGTCCGTCGCGGCTGGAGAGAAACAGACACTGGACGGCCGCTAATTGGATCAGGGTACATTCTGGCAGCTGCCATATGGACGGATGACACATTCTGTCTGGCTCCCCGAGCTCTCGAATCAGCGGGAGCGAAAACAACCAAGGATCAAGCCGATATACCGAAATATAAATATATCAGGTTGCTGTCCAACATATTGTTTCCAAAATGAGCTGCGTCTTCGCGTCCTGGTGAGGGGTGAACGTGAAAAACTGCAAGGGCCACGTTAAATCACCCCCAATCAGATATATAGTTTACACTCAATATACTTTTCTGCCAAATTTTGCACTTTCAGCAGTGCTCTCTCCCGGGGGTTGATTAAAACAGCCGTTCAGCAGCCCAGCATCCTTCTCGAAGCACCGGAACTTGGTGCTGGATTGACATCCGTATGTAACAACACCAGTCGGCCTGTGTCGCTGCACAGCCTTCGTCTGGTCCGCGGTTGCATGCTATGTGTGGGGAGAATGAGTGGCTGCGAACAGTTTTTGGTACGCGCCCCGCGACCGTGGGGTTCTCTTTGTCAGTTGCCTTGATGACAGAGTGGCGGACGCTTGCACGATATCGGTGTTTTTAGCGTCTGCCGTGCGCGCACCTTCCCCTCCAGCGGTGCCTGCGGCACCACCTCCTCCTTTCCCCCTTCCACCTTCTCAAGATGATGTAGGGGTGCTTTTCTTGTACACGGGTGCAGCTTGCATTGTCGCGGGTCTCAACCAGTACGCGGTCCCTTCCATCCGTGCGTTCGCAAGGGAAAGCACCCTGAGGGTTCCGCGCCTTTTCAATGGCCAGGTGTCCACGAGTGAGTCGTGGCACGAGATTGTCATAGCTCGGGTGCGATACTGCCAAAGACTAAATTTAAGGGCCCTGCGCCTGCGCCGCCGCTGCCACTGCCCCCAGAGCCACCGTCTTGGTTGCCGCAGATCATTCATACGCTGGAGCCATGCCAGCAGCAGTTTCTGAGTCTGGCTCGGCCGAGACGCTCGCTCCATTCTCCTTGGAAGGACGCTGTCCGCGCCGCGCCGGCGACCACTGGCCGTCTGCACCCGGTGGCCGCCGGCGGTGGTGATGACGCCGCGGCGAGAATGGCGCGACCGATGCCTGCCAGCTGTCAGCAGAGGGAGGAGGAGAGGGCCTTAGCCCCGCCGCTCAGATATCCCCACCGCGGCGGCGGCCACGGAGGCATCAGACAGCACGCCGCCTTCCCCCAACAGCGCTGCCCACGAGGTTGGTGCGGGATGCCACCCCCTGAGCCCCCTTCCGCTCCCGTCCCACGGGGGCCAGCTGGCGCAGCCACGGGCGCGAGGCACACATATCCCGAGGATCCCCCCCCTGCTCCCTGTCTCTGTCACCATGTAGCGTTTGTTGCACACGCTGGAAACACACTGTTTCCCACCAACGCTTGCTGCGCGCGTTCCTGGCATCGGTGGGCATCAGTGTGAGCGCACTGATCTCCGAAGGCGAAGAAAACGGCGGCCAGGCGGCGACGGCCATGGCGCAAATATTTTGGGCACGCGACCGAGACGCATACGCGTGGTGCCCCCCCCGCAGAAGCAATACTGGGGTTCCACGGGCGCCGTCCCGTGACTGTCCGCTGTGTGTCGTGCATACGCGCTATGCGCCAACCGCGTGCGGTCGTCAGAAAAATCGACACGCCGAACGGGAGTCGCTCCTGTTCACCTCCCGTTCACCTCCCGTTCAGGCGCCTGGTCCCGAACGGGAGTGACTCCCGTGCTAAACAAGTTCGGGTGCAAGGTCCCCGTCACGAGGCCGTGGTCTCGTGCGCAGGTCCCTGGGCTTAGATATGCTAGCGAAGCCGGAGGTAAGGACCGACAGGGTGATATGACAGTCCTTCCGCGAGCAGGTGCAATTGTTGATGCACGACCTACCCGGGTGGGTGCCCCGATTCCAGCGACCAGGGCACCTGCCAGGGTGTTTCTCTGTCATCTATGGGTGGACGCCATGGCATGCTGTGCATCTGTTTCGGAAGACCACGACATACACTTTGTTGCGCGCCTTGTCCGGAACGCAAAACACCCCAGCTCAGACACCGATCAGGCGACGCAGCGCGTCACAAGGCGGCACACAAACGACTATAAAAATCGACCCGGCTCGCTTACCGGGTACCAGGCGACACCAACAGACCCCTATCGGTCTATGAACTAACTAGCAATGAAGAAAACAAACGTGGCATGCCATGCATGGCTCCAAAGCGACTCAAGTGGTGCGAGCCAGGATGAAAGAAGGACAACGAGCCACAAGCCGACGCGAGCGACAGCGGACGCGCGGCTGCCCGCAGGCACGGCGACACTTATCAGTAGAGCTCTTCGTAAACTCCCTCCATGGCGTGCGCCACGGCGGCGTGCGCGGCGGCAACAGCGGCGCGCTCGAGCGGTCCACCCGCGTCAACGTCCGACGGCTCCTCAGCGTTGGCGTTATCAGGAGGCGAGCTGGACGCGCCAGCAACGGTGGCCTGCGGAACGGCACCCGTCGCCGGAGGAACGCCGGCGACCGGTGGGTTGGAGGTTCCGGCGCGCGTCGGCGTCGACGGCGAGCGATGCGACGGGTCGGTGCACCGCGCGTCGGCGCCGTCGGTGATGCGCAGCCCGTTGCTCGGACGCCCACCTTGGGCAGCCAACGCCTGCTGAACGACGACCAGCTCCTGCACCCACTCAGCCCGGTGACCGCCATTCAGCACTGGCGATGCGTCGTCGCCGTCGTCCGAGTCGGCAGCGGTTGCGGCCTGCTTCGTCAGGTGTGCTCGGATCTTCATTGTCACGAAGGCCACGTGTGCCATCAGGCAGCAAATGCCGGGCTGCCCGCCGGGCACGGTTCCCGCCTCCGTGTAGCGGTCGAGGACGCTGACGACGGAGAAGGCGACCTCGAGGGCGCGGGTGATGCCCCCACGGTAAGCAAACTCGGTTATGAAGCTGTCGTCCGCGAGCATGGCCGCCGCCTCGCCAGGAGAGAACACGACCTCGAACTTGGTGCTTGTCCCGCGCACACGACGCAGGCTGCCAATATCCTCCTCGTTGTTCACGTCCGTGCCAAAAGCCGCAACCGCCTTGTTGCCAAGGCCCTGGTAGAAGTGAGACACGGCGCGGTGCAGGTACTCGTACGCCATCGTTTTTCCACGGCTCGCTGGCGCACCCGCGCCTTCCTCGGCGTCCGCGGCAGCATCATCTGCCGCTACAGGCGCGGAACGGCGGCCTCGCTGCGCCAGCCGCCATTTACGCGCCAGCAGCGTGTCTGCCGCGGTCGTGTCGACGTCGAATCGGTCACCGGTCCATTCTTGATTGATTTCGTTGACGGCGGTCATGTCGACCCAGACGTCTGCCGCACCGCGCGGTGACGCGAAGCTCTTGCGGAGGAACGCGACGAGGTGGGGCTGACATACGGGAACACAGCACACGCCAAGCAGCACAATCAGAGCAACAGCCAACGGACAAAACAAGCGGATGTTAGGTACTGCTCTGACCGCTCCCACCGCCGACAACCACCGCTGGAATCGTCCCGTGCCCTGGTTGTATGTTGTACAGGCGCCGACAGAGCACGCGCACACGCCAGTCACGACGCAGTCGGTGATCAGGGACGACGCACCTTAAGCTCCAGTACCCACTGCGCTTCCTGGACTTCTGCCTCCATCGTTGTCACCTCGGTATTCACGACATTCCCGTCCGCGCCGAGCGCAACCGCACGCGAAGAGCCCGCGCCAGCTGCCGTCGCCCCGGTGCTGCGGACGACTGTCCGCGCTAAGACCGTGGATACTTCGCCCGCCATGTTAATGACCGCCCTGCGCTGGTAAAACAGGGACGCCGTGAGGCGGTCAGCGAGCACAGCGATGTCATCGACCTTCTTGGTGACCGACCGCATCTGGCTGTTCATGATCGCCAGCTCCTTGCACTGAGCCGTCACCTCACGTTGGACACCAGCAAACCCTGCCGAGACCGTGCGCGTGAGGTCAGTCACCTGCTACGCCGTCGACAGACCCGCGTGCGACCTGCCTGAGGTAGCGGCAACAGCTGCAGTGCAAGCAGGGCCAGGCGGCGGCGTCGCCGCGGAAGACCCGGCAAAGCCTCTACGGGTCCGCGGTGAGGCACCTCCATGGGCGACACCCGAAGTGCGCCCGTCGTCCGCCCCCCCCGAGTGACAGACGCCGGTGCCAGTGACCCCGGCCATGGTGCCCGTCTCACCGGCGCCGGTGCTCCGAGCGGGGCTGCCTGTCTCGACCCCCCCCGTACCGGGAGGACCACTACGACACGGTTCCGTCGGGCTCGCCGGAGCACAACGAGGCCCCGCCCTGCCGCGCCGCTTCTTGTTGATCGGGAGAGTTGAAGTAGATCCGGCCATCGGCCGCGGGAGAGTCGTACCCGGTCCTGCACACGGGGTGAAATTGTCGTCGCCGTCCACGTAGAAGCCGTCGTCAGCGTCCTCGTCGTCGGCGTCATCACGTGGGCCGCGACGCGCAAAGGAGCGCAGGTCGGGAAGGCCAGGGGACCGCTCCGCGCCGTCGCTGACGCGCGTCAGCGCGCCCGGCACGCGGAGGGGCGGCGCCGTTGCAACTGCGGACGCGTGCAGCGAAGGCGCGCCGCTGGGACCAGGCGCGCACGAGCGCGTGGCGACGGCCACCCCAGCGGGTGCGGCGGGCAAGGCGCGGCTCGTCATGCCCGACGAGTCTGGCGCCGTCACTGGCAGCGCCTGGCTGCCGACTGGCGAGACGCCGTACAGGTGGTTCGGCCCACCAGATGAGGCGCCGGACGTGACCGCGGGAAAGGCAGCCGCCACAGGGTTGAGGAAAGAACGTGCGGCAGGGAAGAAATGACCAGACGGCCGCGGTGACGCGGTCGAGGCGCGACGGGCCGCAACGTCGGCGGCGTACTGCGAGCCCGTCATGAAGCGCAGCGGGGCCGCCGCATTGGGCGCTGCCGCGTCGCCGTCTTGCTGGTTCACGAACGCCAGGGCATTGTTGCGCACAGCGGGGTCCATTGGGCAACACGCGACGATGTGAAGGAGAAAATTGCGAGGGGGGGGGGGGGGGGGGGTTGTCCGCGTCACAGGCACAGGTGGTACGTCACAGGGCGCACACAGAGGCAGGTTAACAGCATCGGCTGATGAACAGCGGTGACAGGTTAGATGGACAGTCCAACGTACTCTGTCAGATCCTCTTATAGGGAGCGCTACCCAGGCATGCCGGTGGGCGGGCTGTCCACAGGCGCACCCGTTGCAGTGGAGCGCGCAACACGCCTCCCCGCTCCGCGCCGCACGCCTCCCCACCGCCGCCGAAAAGACCTCACGCCACACACGCACAAACACAGCCTGAAGCGGCGACACCAGAGCGTCCACTAGCACTGAAGGTGGCAATCGCCCGCACGACCGCGAGTGCAACACCGATCGGCGTGCCCTCGCCGATTGCCCACCCGTACGGGCAGCACCAAAACATGTACAGGCCGGGAGCGAAGTGTGAGTACTGCCATACCTGCAAGGCATCTCGGGAGCCGGCCGCGTAGCAGGCTGGGTAGGGAGCCTGTATCTCACAGCGTACCCGCCTACGCAGATTGAGAGGGGGTGGAGGGCGGCCAAGTGGGGGGGGGGGGGGGGGGGGGGGGGGGGGGGGGGGGGGTGCAACACGGATTGGACCATGGGACGACAGACACCGCGGGGTCCAAGAGCGTAGACGTGCGGGTCTTCCCGAGATATCAGATACACAGTACACAGACAGACACGTCAAGGAGCAGGGGGGGCAAGCCCCAGAAAAACACCACGCCACGCGCGCCAACGTACTTAGTGACCTGGATGGTCGCGGGTCGCATGCCGCATGAGGCGCAGGGGTGGCGCCCGGCGCGTGCGCGCTGGGGCCGAGATCGGCAGGTGGGGTGCCCGAAGGAGGACACACGACGCCCGAAGTCGAAAGCGCAAACGGTGCCCGACGATGCCGACGATGCGCGTTGGAGACGACTTTCGACACAAATTCGCCATTTCAGGATGAAGCACTTCGAGCGGCACCCACTTCAGTGATCGCACTGGCGCTACAATATAAGCCAGCGCCATCTATTGGCTTTCAATCATCGGCTCACAGTAATTTGGAAGAGAAGCCCCCCTCGATTGAGACGCCCCGTGCGCCGCCCGCATCGGACTGGCGCGGGCCAACGCCATGCGGCGAATCCAATGGCGGCCGTGTTTGGGCAATATGTGCGGCTCGCCTGCGTTGCGTGATTACCGGCGCCACATTCGGCACGGGCGTGCCCTTGGCCCTCTGTCTGGGCGCGTCGTGCGCTTCACGTCCACACGCTGCATCGTCTAAGTTCGTTGTCCCCGACTTTGGCAGCGCATCGTCGGCGATCGCGCTTGCGGCGCTGTCGGAGCGCGCCGCGCCGGGCTTCTTGACTGCCGGCCAGGTCTCGAGGTGCGACCCGTCCGATCTTTGCCTGCAAGAGTATCGCTGCTGGCAGGCAGTGCTGAGGGGTCGTGAGGAGTCGTCCTCGTATCCGCCGTGCGGATGACCGGGGGTGCTCGTTTTTTTTACTGAGCTCGGCGCGCCGGGGCTGCACGGCGCCCTCGTGGAGCGCCGCCAAACGGGCGCCGTTGGGCAACGGCCCGCTGCCGTAGCCACGGGGTGCACCACCGGCGTGCATGCGGTCTGGTTTTGTTGCTGGACGCCCGCTTCAAACGCGGTTGTCGCCTGGCCTGGTCGGACAGCGCACTATCGTCGTCTTGCCCTCGTCGTCTGGAGGCACGTGGGGATACGGAACCGGGGGGGGGGCGCATCGACTGCGCCGTGCCGCGCTGGAGGCAGCGGCCATCACCTGTCACAGCTCCGAAACGAGTTGACGCCGGTACTCCTCCCTGCAATGTACGGGTGCGCGGGAGCCGTGCTGCCCCTGCCTGTATTCTTACTTGGACAGCTCTCTGCACGCACAGCCCTGGAGGCGCGCCGCTGGCGCACACCACGGAGTTCACCTGTTGGTAAGTTTTTGTACCCATTATCTTGTACGGCGGGGGAGACGGTTCTGTGAGTGTCTGGTCACGCACCCGTTGGGATGCGCGTGAGCGGCGAGTGGCTGACGCGGAGGCGCATCCAACGGGACGCGCTGAGGCGCCTATATATGTCGTCAACGCGGCGCTCGTCGTCGGAGGGCACAGCATCCGGCCACCCTTCTCATGCGTCCCCCTCAAACTCTGACGGCTGTTTTCCTCCTGCGAGCACGCGGCGACCCTGTTCCGACCCCTTGCTCTTGTTGTCACCCAACCTTAGTACCCCAGGGCGCCGCTATGGCGCCGCCGCGGGCCGTCACCATCCCTTGCCCCTTTTGCTGCCTGACTTTCTCCAAGACGGTGCACCTGGCTAGCCATGTGCAGTCATCCCACAAGAACGAGAGCCGGTGTGCGGCCGCTGCGGCGGCCTCTGCCGCGCTGACTGGCGCGTTTTCGCGTGCTTCACTGGCGCATATGGCGGCAGCACCCGGGCCGCCGCTCCTGGAAGCTGTCGTCGGGGAGGGCGATGAGGTGCATCAGCCCGTGTCTGTGGAGGACGCGCGCGGAGCGAGCCTACCTGCGTCGGGCGCGCCGGCCGCTGACGCGGAAGCTACGGACATGCCGGTTGCCGGTGGCACCGTCGTCGACGGCGTCGGCGTCCCGCCCCTTGAGGACTCCAGCAGTGACGGGAGCGCCAGTGTCGGCAACTGGCTGTTCATGTCCGACGGCGAGGTCGACGACGGTGCCAGGACGACGCACGGTTCCCTCACTGGGGCCGCCGCGGCCGAAGTGCCTGCCGCCTTGCCGCCCGCAGGCGGACTGCCGCGGCATGTTTTTTTATCGAGCACAGCCGCGCGCATCCGATCCTACTACCTACGCATGCCTGAAACGTCTCGGTCGACGCCGGTTGTCCACTCGTCGTGGGCGCGGCGCCCGTCCCGCTTTACGTCGCCGGCGATGCGAGGTGCTCTCCGCTTCGCATTGACGGCGGGTGGGTGTGGCCTGACGCAACGCGACCACGTCGCGTACGCCCAGTCATTGTGCGCAGTGGAGCGAGAGGCGACAGAGGGCGAAACGGCAGTGGGACCTGTATCGGCAGCCTTCCCGTCGGCACACGGCTTCCTCACAGCAGTGCGCCATGAGCAGAACCGCGTGCTCGCTACACGACGCTGGATGCACGTACCGGTCAAGATATCGGGGCGGACATACAACTACTACTACCGCGATGTGCTGCAAGCAGTGCTAGACTCCCTCGCTAGCGCAGACACGGTCTCTTTTGGTGGACTGCACTCGGCGGCAGCGGACGCGGCAGCGGATAATCCCGCAGAGTGGATCGTGCCCGACGACCACGTGCGACGCAGAACGCTGGATGCCGACCTGTACGTGGACGAGAGCCGCGCTGTGCGCCGCATCCACGGGCAGGACGCTTGCGTGGTGGGGGTCCCGCTCCACGCCGACGAGGCGTTGGTCTCATGGAGCGGGGCGCACTACATGTTCCCGCTGAGGATGAACGTGGTGAACGTGCTGGACAACGGCGGGCGGTGGCAAACTGTCGGCTACCTCGAGCACATCTCCAAGGCGGTGTCGCGCACCGCCGCGTCTAAGCTCGTCGTTAGCGACATGCGCAATGACCTCCTTCAGAGGTGCCTCGCGGTTTCTCTGCGCGCGTTCACGCGCGCCAGTGAGGATGGCGTTACGGCGCCCGTGGCGGGGCTCGGCTCCGTGTTGCTCGTTCCCCGGGTGGTCGGCCTGGTCGTCGACCAAGTGGAGGAGCGCAGTGTGCTCGCCCTCATGGGCAATCGCTGCCGGTTTTTTTGCTCTCCGTGCATGGAGGACAAGAATATGAGCGGCAGCTTGCTCGGCGTGCGAGCAGTCGACCGGGACGTCATCACGACGCTCGAGGCGCAGCTTGCGGCCGCGTTGGTGCGCGCCGAGGACCCGCGCCCTAGTCGCCGTCGTCTCCTAGCTCAGGAGCACAGCGCTCTGGCGTTCGTGCCTGCCTTGGGCGCCGTCCACGGACTGGGTACGGGCGCACACAACCTGTACCGTGTCGTGACATTCGACCTCCTCCATGTGTGGAAGCTGGGTATCCTTCGCCTGCTCGCGCAGCGGCTTCCAGCTGTGCTTACTGGACTTTGTGGGGCCGGAGGTGCGGCCCGACGTGGCTCTGTGCAAGCCACTCTGGAGGCACTCAACTGGCGGGGCTTCGAGCTCGGTCGAAACTGCAAGGTCACGCCGTCCGCGCCAGGGTACGTTTCTGTCTTGTGTTATGCAGGGGAGTGGCACATTCGAGCCGCCCATGGAGGACGCGCGGTGCTGAACTGGGTGCAGCGTGGGCAGCTACCAGAGGGAGGGAGCACTGCGTCACGGCCGTCACTCGCATGCCTGACCGTAGCGGGCGCGGCAGCCCCCCGCAGGGTCGGTGGCGGAGTGTTGGGGACCCACGTCGGACGGGCTGCTGGTGACCATCACAGCCAGAGAGTGGGAGCTGTGCAAAGCACGCACTGAACGACAGTTGTGTGCACCTTTTCTTTCTCAATCGTTTGTGCGCATGCGTTGTCCTCCTCCAGCTGTTTTGTTCCCGCGTCGGAGCCTCAAGCAACAATGACAGGGCGAAGCTGGCGTCATTTTAGCGTCTTCTGGCCATTTATGATTGCAGGCCTCATTGCCCCGTCTGAGGGGGTCGATGCCTCGCCGGGGACTTCGGACGGCGCCTCTGTGGCGCCTACAGGCCGCGTGACGCGCCCCCCGCGGTCCGTGGGGGGCAGTGCATCATCCAGCGATGACGACAGTGATGCTGTCAGTGCCTCTTCTCGATCGTCGGTGGGAGACGACGCGGGCACGTTGGACGATGGGTCGCGGGCGCCTTTCGGCGACGACTTTTCCGTCGCCGCAGAGGCGGGGGGCACCCTGCCCAACGAGCACCTCGCTCAATCGAGCGACTTCCAAGATTACTTCTCAGGGATGTCGGTGCACGACGCCTACCTGGAGACGTTTTGTCAGGCGGCGCGTCTGGGGGGTATGCTCTTTGGAGACAACTTGGCGGACGCGACTGCCACCACCGAGGAGACGGTGAAGCGTATGGAGGAGGCGGCTATGGAGTTGGGCGTGGACTCCATCCAAACTCTTTACGGCCACGTCAACACGTCTAAGCTGCACCGCCTGGTCGCGCACCTGGGTGACGAGCTGCGTGGGCGCGGCAACTTGTGGGAAGGAGACACTTCCGTGAACGAGAAGCTGCATGGGAGCTGCAAGCGCATGTACAAGCGCAGCAACAAGCGCGGTCCGGGCGTCGCTCTCCAGATGATGCGATGCGAGGAGACGTAGTCCGCCGTCATCCGCGAGCTGTGCGATGCCGATGACGACGTCGGCGGGGTAGCTTGGCGCACGCACTCGGTGGCGAATGGCCCCGGCAACTTGAGCGACGGCTCGAGCGACGGGAGCGATGGGGAAGAGGCGGACCGCGGGCATCACTCCGCACGCGGCGCCCCCGCCAGCCGCACCGCCCATACTGCTGGAGCGGGGGCGAGCGGCAGCTCTTCGAGGCCGCCACTGCGAACATCCCAGCTCTCCTTCAAGGGCCGTGGCCAGCGTGTCGCCGTCCGGGAGCTGCGTCGCATCGCCGCGCTTGCCAGTGTGGGCACTGCCCTCCGCATGGGTGACCAGGAATGGGTCACTCAGCACCGCACGATGCGGATTGTGGCGCGCTTCGAGTGGGGCGCGCCGCCGGCTGTTCAGCACCTGCGTGCGTCGGACAGCTTCTTTGGGAAGCCGTGCTTCTCTTTCGTGCGCTACGAGGACTCTGCGGGCGGCATGCGTTGGGGTCGCATGTGTCTCATCCTGCGCTCGCTCGGCGACCAGCGGCGCAGCTGCGCCGTTGTGCAGCGCATGCGCCGGGCGACGACCCGACCCGGTTGCGTTCTCACGTGGTACGACTGTGTGCGCCTCGCCTGGGAGTTTGAGGACGGCCACTCGTCCCATCCCGCTTTGGACCTCGTGGATGCCGAGCGCGTGCTCCGCGCCGAGGACGTGCAGGTCGACTGGTACGACCTCAGCGACCGTCTTGGCCTCCGCGCAACGCCGAGCAACAAGCAGAACTCTCCTGCTGAGCGCCGCGCGTCACGTTTCTTCACGAACGTGTTTTACCCGTGGACGAGCCGCGAGCAGCAGCCGGGGTTATAAGACGTCCAAGGCCTACGCTGGTGCCATGGGAGTGTGGAGCATGTGGGTCCACAACTGAGTGCTTGTGGTGGGGCATGGAGCAGTCGTGTGTGTGCTGTGACGGCGTGGTCCCTTTGCGTTGTTAGTCTAGAGCCCTTGTCGTAGTTTGGTTACGTTTGGCACGGGCGGCTTGTCGCGTTGTCGCACACAACCCATTCGAACGAGGAGCGCACCGCCATGGCGTGTTTGTGTCTGTCGGTATGCGCACCGGGATACCGTCAGGGGCACCCTGCTGGCCAGAAATCCCATCGTTCACAGGTCACCGCACTGCTCAACCACCGGCTGGCTTGACACCTCCGTGGATACCCGGGTCGGGGACGTCTCGCACCAAGTGTACTTGCAGACAGGGGGCGAGTGCCCGTGAGATGGCCAGGCTGCGAGGGAAACGCTCACGCTCGGAGTTGGCGTTTGCCGTGCTTCTCGCACCACGGCGCGGAGCAGCGCGAAATTGTGGTACTTGGAGTCGGACACAACCAAAGACCTGTCCCACAAGGCTGCCAACATCCTGCACTTGCGGCGGCGGTGTCGGGCGCCGCGCTCTGTTTGTCGCTCTAACGCTAAGATGGACGAGATGTGTGACCTTAGCGATCCCATTGGTCCATGTTATTATTTCTCTCGTGTTTGACATCGAGAGTGCTCCTGTGCTCGAAGCTGCACCGGCCAGAGCCTGGCACGCTCTGCCCCGAACGGGAGTTGCTCCCGTTCGTTCTCCTGTTCAAGAACGGGAGTGTGAACGGGAGTCGCTCCCGTTCGGTTGACATCTGAACGGGACTCCCGTTCGGCCTCCCGTTCTAAACGCAGTCTTTGTGACGGTGGGTCGAGCACGGCGTCCGCCGCGGCTGACGAGGCAACCGCGAACCGCCGCGTCACGGTGTCCGCCGCAGCTGTCAGCCGACAGAAAGGGCGCAGCAGCAGGAAAAGTCTGGAAGGAGGACCGCGCCCCCCCTCCATTCCGGTCAGACCCGACTGGCGCTCGCCACAGCAGCAAACGCGGGTGTCGCGCGACATGCTCGCGGGCAACATGGAGGCGCGCGCCCGGTCGGCGGGATCTGGTGCATGCAAATCCGAGCCGCCGCTGCGGCGCGCCAGCCGACGGCCGCGGCACCCCCACGGCGCCCCGCCGCCATCGTGGGCAGCCTGAGCCCCGCCGGCCCACGGCGGCGGCGGTGCGGCGGCGGCACCAGCCCCGCGTCAGGCCGCCCTGCACTGCCCTGGAAACCACTTGGAGGCGGCGGCGGGGCGGGACGCGGGCGGGGTGGCCGCCCGCCCCCACACGTACAAAAGGGGTGCGGCGGCGGCCGGACGCTCGACTCAATCAACACCCCCCGTGCCCCACCACAGCCCCACCGCCACTCCTCGACGCCGTCCACGCCGCTGGACCGACTCGATCACCCTCGATATCCGCCTCGGCGTTTCTCGGTACGGTGCGGTCTCTCCCCACAAAGGCCCCTCATCTCGCCACCCCCCCCCCCCCCCC
>Ga0209186_1002385_pt1 | contig 13414 bp, 11 predicted proteins | sample SidtaG_FD_187426 | JGI IMG/M metagenome (GOLD analysis project Ga0209186, IMG submission 187426) | Marine algal microbial communities from Sidmouth, United Kingdom - Sidmouth_Male2 metaG (SPAdes) (version 2) | ecosystem: Host-associated > Algae > Red algae > Unclassified | place: Sidmouth...
CCACGGCGGCGACGTGGGAAACGCCGCCTCGACGCGACCCGCGCCCGCCGCTGCGGCGAACCGCTCCCCCGCCCGCGCCGCCGACCCGCCGGCCTCCCCGCCGGCACCACGTGCGGCCGCCCACCGGCGCCAACAGCACCACAGTCGCCCGACCCATCGCTGTCGGCACAGCAGACGCTTCCACGGCCGGCCGGACGACCGACCACCAGCGGTGCCGCCGGCACGGCGCGCGGCCGCCTGTGGCATTCCACCAGCGGTCCAGCCGCCGCGTCCATCGTTGCCCGCCTAGTCAAAGAATCCAGGACCGCCCGCTGACACGCCGACAGCGTCGCAGCCAATGTCGCGAGAGACGCCATCTGCGAGCCGTTCCGCAAGCACCTAGGTGAGGTCACGGGACAAATATTCACACATGACCACAGTGGGTTCGAGGGGAGAGAGGCGGCGTGCGGAGCACAAAACTCTTGGTCCTACCTTCAGAGCCTCACACGGGCCTCGAACGGGCCCCATGTGGGGAGAGACGGGGAGGAGGGGGAGGGATGCTCCGTGCAGCTCCCAACATGCACCCCCTCATCAGACCAGGTGCCAGACCAACAGTGGTCCAGCCATCAGGCGGCAGGCCCGTCCCGGAAACGGTCGCCGCGAATCAGCTGCTGCCACCTCCTCAGCAGCCCTCACACGAGATGATGCGGAATGAAATGGACCGTGTAAGCCGACAGCCTCAAATGGCGGGGAGCTGTCACCCACCTCGGACCGGGGGAATCTCGCAGGGAATCAATCATGGTGGCTCCGGCATTGCTTGGGGCTCGTGGGGGACGGGGCCGGAGATCAACTGGTGTGGCGCTGCAGGGGGGTCAACAGACCGGCATACAGCGCATATGCGCGCCAACCAACCCACCCCAACCGTTTCCACTCCAATCCAATGGCACAGAAAGACGTCTGCCACCCCTTCCAGAAGGCGTCCACATGGCACCGCGGCGCTGCCACAGCTCAACTGTCCCGAGATACTGACGGGAGCCAGTGGCCGCCGTCGTTTCTGCCGAATGCAGCGGCCGGACCGGGTGCATTTGTACAGATGGCCTACCTCGAGACAGGCCGGCGCGCGGCCCTACGAGCATTGATTGCGCTGTATTCTGTAGGGTGGGAAAAACTGCGAGTTTGAACGTCGAAAGGCCACCATAATAGGGCCAAATTTGATTTTCTTATCGGATCTCATTGCGAATACCTCCATGGGGGCCTGTATAGGCGTCCACTGGAGCGCGTTCAGGCCACTGCACCGGGCGTGCCAGTAAAACCCAGCACTTCCTGGGCCCACAAAGGAACATCTAGAATTTAGTGGCACGGTGGGTGCACAGGCCTTGAGGCGCCGCAACAGCGGCCTCCATGGCCTGGGATCGCAAGGCTGCCCTCACTGCTGGCGGCAGACTTCGACATCGACCACCGCTGTACCCAGCGGTCGCTGTGTTCGTTCTTCCCTGCGCTCTCGCCCTCGGTGCTTTGCGCCCTGGCTGGCCTGCCCATACCCGAGGGGATGGAGACCTCCTTCCGCGAGCCAGGATCCCCGAGCCGTCCGATTTCTCCGTCCAATGACCCTGCACGCACCCTCCCCCTGTCTTCCTCTCCGCTCCCTTTTGACTCGTCCATCGATTCTCCCGTCATCACGTCTACCGTCGCTTCTGGGCGTAGCGGATTAGCCCCGATAGAGGGGGGGTCGCCCGCGGGCGCTGCTGTGGCGGCTGAGGCGGCGGCATGGACGGCGACGGGGACGGCGGTGGCCTCTTCCGGGACAACAATGGCGGCGGCTACTTACCCGCCGGCGACAGCAGGGCTGCGGGCGTCTACCACCGGGGCGGCGTCGAGGGTGGCGGGGAATGAGCCGGTGTCCGGGGCGGTCGTGGGGACGGCAACGAGTTCGTCACCATCGGGGGTGACGATGGGTCAGTTGGCGGAAGAGGTTGGTGCGGCGCCGGCCACAAGGACCGCCAGTTCCCAGTCGTGCTCGGACGGGGACCTCGAGCGCTATGAAGCTCTTATGTCTGCGGCGGAGGACTTTGGAGAAACGTGGTAGCATCGTTCTTGTCGAGGTTCGTGGCGGTCGTGGGCATGCGCATGGCTCAAGTTGGGGTGGGGGTAGTCGACGGGACGGTCGCGGTGGGGGAGCAGTTCGCCTGCAGGTTGCGACGCGAGCGTTTGGTTGAGCAGGGGGGGGGTGTGCGTGGGGAGGACTCGTATTGGGCCTGGACATGCTTTTGTGGCTGCAGTCGCGCGTCGTTTTGATGCGGTTTTCACCGATGGACGTGCTGTGTTGTATGACGGCGTTCTGATGGTGCAGGGACAGAGCCACGGCTGTCTTGGTGGCCCTCTTTTGTCTCGTGTGTCATGTGCTTCTGGTGTTCGTTCCAGTAGGTAGCCCGGCGTGGCGTGGCGGCTTGCGACGCATGAACTATGAGAGGGAGCGCACGCGACTATAAATTTATCGGCGAGCTGTTCCACTGACCGCGTGTCTGGTCGCAGCCCGAGGGCGCTAGCGATATGGGAGCAGCACCCCATGCTTTTGATGTACACAGCAAAGGAATAGGAGCACGAATAGACGCCTCCGTTCGATGGCGTTATTGGGAGAGTTACCGCTGTTTGTTGATATGGAGACGGGGCAACTGGGTTTGGAGGTGGTCCACAGGACGGTCGCAGTGGGGGTGCGGGACGGCCTGCGGGATATAGCAGACTCCGTTGAAAATGTAGCGGGGTAGTGTTCGCGGAGGTGTGTTATGTGGCCTGGACGTGCTCGTAGAACTGATGCGTTCAGTCGCTTTGATACGTTTGGCCTCAATGGTCACGCACGGTTGAAAGAGGGCGCTCGGGTGGCGCGGGGGTAGGACTGGATTTGTTGATGACGAAGCACTTTGCTTTGTCAATATGGCACCGGCACCGCAGTAGCGCACTCGCAAAAGCTCCCGCCCACCATGTTCACCTCAGGTGTTTCAAAGGACGCTGCTCGGTCTACACCAAATGCAAAAAGCGTAGCACAACAGCAGTGGACGACTGGGCGAGTTCGCACAGGATGGGAGAGATGCAGTGAGGTCGAGAGCCCCTGCCGTGTAGAGGGCGAGCGGGGACCCTGCACAGGGTTCAAAAATGAGTGGGAGCGTCGAGGGGGCGATGACCGCGCCCATAGGCGCGGGTGCCAATGTGGCGACCAAGACGCTGGGCGCTGCGTTGCCCGTCGTCTTGGGCGGAAGACACACCATGGCCGGCAAGACCTGCATCCAGAACCTCTGAATCACACGCACTGGCCACTTCACCCAACGAGTCCACCAGCTTGGCAACTGTGTATGCAGGGAGCGAGACATTGCAGAATCTGATAGGGTCCTTCCACACGACGCGTTTCACTGCGTGCTGGGGGATATAGCATGGGCGGAGCCTGACCTATGTGGGTGCGGTTGGCGTGCGGAAGGGTCCTGTCTCAAAATGCTTTTTGGAGTGGCATGTAGTCCGCGCCCTCGGAAGGACGTGGTTGACATCGTCTGCACAATCGTTGTCGCATGTTCTGGTGTGGAGGGAGAGTCTGCGTCGCCATCGGCACAGGGGAGGCGGACACTGCCGTTTCTGCGACGTAGTTCGGACTGGCGCTGGCTTCTATACAAGCCATATTGAGACCAACGGAGCCGCGTTCACCCTCGCAGCCGTGCGTCGGGTTTGTGGTCGCGGCTGTGCAGCAACCGCGCCCACACGCCGTTCCGACATCCCTCTCGCAGAGCCAGCAGACGCCGGGCAACATCCCTCTCGCAGACCCAGCAGACGCCGGGCAACACCCCTGTCCTAGACCCCGCAGACACCGTCGCAACACCCCTCTCCCAGACCCCGCAGACACCGTTGCAGCACCCCTGTCAGAGGCATCGCAGACCGCGCTCTGATCCTTGCACCCTCAAAAGGAGAGTATCGCCTTTTGGCTTGTACCACCCGAGGTTCAATCACGAACTTACGACGAAAACAGCCACATGCATGCGCCAAGACGTGATGACGGAAAGTTTAGCGCTTGTATGTTCACCATTTCCCCTCAATGAGCCGTAGAAGGCGTTCCAGTGGGCGTTCAAGTACGAATGTCGGTCACAACGATAGCATTTCGCAATAGAATTTCATATGAATGTTCCCTTCACTTGATCTTTTGGGTAATTTCTCCACGCCGACGGCGCCTTCTGAGGCTGCCCCCGCCAAGGAGGCAACCGCCCCCACCGAGGTGGCGGAGGAGGCGACCACCGCCCCCGCCGAGGCGGCGGTGGCGGCAACCGCACTCAGCGAGTCGGCGGTTGTGGTGACCGCTCCTATCGAGGTGGTGGCGTCTGCGGCCGCCCCCGCCGCGACGGCGCCTGTTCCGGCCGCCGGCGCGAAGGCGGCGACATGTGCGGCCGCCTCCGCCGAGGCCGCGGCGGCGGCAACCGCCCCCACCGAGGCGGCCGCGGCGGCAACCGCCCCCACCGAAGCGGCGGCGGCGGTGTCCGTCCCCGCCGAGACGGCGGCGGCGACGACCGCCCCCGCGGAGACGGCGGCGGCGGCGGCCGCCGTCGTTGCGACGGCGGCGGCGCCGGCCGCCCCTACCGAGACAGCGGCGGCGGCGACCGCCCCCAACGAGGAGATAGCGTCTCCGGCCGCCTCCGCGCAGACGGCGGCGGTGGCGGCCGCCCCCGCGGAGACGGCGGTATCTGCGGCCGCCTCCGATGAGGCGGCGGCGGCGGCAACCGCCCCCACTTCCGTGGCAGCGGCGGCAACCGCCCCCACCTAGGTGGCGGCGGCGGCAACCGCCCCCATCGAGTCGGCCGCGGCGGCGGCCGCCGCCACCGAGACGGCCGCGGTGGCGAACGCCCCCACGGAGAAGGCGACGGTGGCGTCCCCCCCCGCGGAAGCGGCGGCAGCGCCCGTCCCCGCAGAGACGGTGGATGCAGCGGCCGGCCCCACCGAACCGGCGGCGGCGGCGACCGCCCTCTATCAAGTTGGTGGCGTCTGCGGCCGCCTCTGTCCAGACGGCGGCGATGGAGGCCGCCTCCGCGGAGACGGCGGCATGTGCGGCCGCTCCAACCGAGACGGCAGTGCCGAGAACGGCCCCTGACGAGGCGGGGGCGGCGCCAACCGCCCCCACCGAGGTGGCGGTGGGGGTGACCGCCCCCAACGCGCCGGTAGCGTCTGCGGCCGCCCCCGCCGACGCGACGGTGGCGGCAACCGCCCCCACCGATGTGGCGGTGGGGGTGACCGCCCCCACCGAGGCGGCCGCGGCGGCGGCCGCCGTCGCCGAGACTGCCGTGGTGGCGACCGCCCCCACCAAGACGGCGGTGGCGGCGGCCGCCCCCACTGAGGCGCGCTGGGCGGTCTGCGCGGCGGGTTTTGCATTGTGCACGTGGCAGTCAATGCGGAGGGGGGGGGTGACGCGCATTGAGTGAGTCCAGATGTGCGGGATTGCGCAGAGATGATGTTTGTGCATGTGTGCAACAGGCCTGGCGCTATTTTTTTCCTGTCTTCTTTTTCTCTCTGTGACAAGTTGCAGACTCCTCGGCGATGGGATGCAAGAAATGCGCGTCTGCTCGGTTTACAATGTTCATATCACGTCCTCCCGCCGCACTGCACTCCTGCCCACCTCCCATTCACACCTTCTGCATGAGCCCCGGCGGCGGCCCGACGAGGAGAGTCTCTCGGCAGGTGCAACCAGGCACCTCGCAATGCGCCACCATCACCTTGTGGTAGTAGGTTTCGACCTGGTAGTGCTGGATTTCCTTGGGCTGCGTCTTCACCCTAGCCGTACGTGGAACGCCGGCGCGCTGCGCCGCATCCCGCCTCTGCGACACTCGCACATTGTTGTGCGCAGCGATGTATCGCGAGCGCACGATGAAGCGGGTCTGCGTCATGTAGGAAAGTGAGTTTTTAGACTTCTTCTTGATGCTATGTTGCCGCTCCGCGCCCGACGTGTCGTGGCCGCGCGACAGCTCCGGGTACTGGTCCGCGTCGAAGGTGGGCGAGCACTTGTGGTTGCACCGGTGAAAGCGGTCGATAAACCACGCCGTCACCGCCTGGTGAAGCAACCAGGGCACGCGACGGAGCGCGTTGCGCTGCGCCTGGCAGGCCGTGTCGAAGTAGACGACCTTTTGGAGCTCCTTGAACCGCTGCGCCAATGCGGCCACGACGTGGGCCGGGCTCTCCACCTCCCGCAGCAGCTCAAAGCCAATGATATACCCGCAGGCGCACATAAAGGTGATGAAGCCCGGCGCCCGCAACACGTCGGGCGGGTAGTAGTGCCGACAGTCATCTTTCTCCCACGACGGCTTCGCCTTCTTCTTCTTGGGCTTGGTGTTGTTCCGCTTGTTCGCCGCCTTCTTGCGGTCTCGCTCGCTTGTCTTGTCCTCCATGCACGCCCGCAACGCCACACGCCCCGGCCACACCTGGCCCGTCCGCTCCTCGTCTGCCTGCGTCACGACTCTGTCGAACGACTCGTCCCCGCACGACAGGTCCGTCTCGGGCGGCGGCACGCCCTGCGACCGCAGCCACTCCTGGTACTTCTCGGGGCTGGTGTCCTTCCAGTAGTCCCGGTAGGCCTTGGCGTCATCCCCAGCGGCTGCCTCCCACTTGGACAGCGCCTCCGCCGTCGTCCCGACAGAGAACAAGAGCAGCTCACCAACCGCCCTCGCCAGGTCCCGCGACTGGTCCATTGCGTCGCGCACGAGCAAAAGAAACTCCCAGATGAAGACGACTTGCTCAATGCAGCCGAGGAGGTGAATCCACACGGCGCTCGGCTCCCCGTCGATGATGCCGATCGCCAGCTGCTTGACGTCGGCCGTGTTGCAGCCAGCAAAGACGTTGAATGCGGGCTCGGCCAGCAAAGCCGACACAAACAGCCGCACCTTGCGCCACCGGTCCTTCTCGACGCGCTCGTTCCTGGTTGGGGGGAAGGTGCTGACGAGAGCGACGCACACCAGCGTAATACGGCCTGGCGCGACCGCAGCATCAACGCCGGTGTCCCCGTCTGAGTCGGAAGACGAAGAGCTCTCGTCGCTCTCGGATGGAGGTGGTGGTGGTGGAGGTGGTGGTGGTGGAGGTGGTGGTGGGGGTGGTGGCGGTGGCGCGGGGCCGATAGGAGCGCCCGCTGGCGCCATGCCAGGAGCGTGGAGCGGGGCTGCACGTTGGTTGTTGACCACAGGTAGAGGATGCCGAAGAGCCGCTGCACGACGAGATAGCGGTGGCTCATTGACCGCCATAACGATAGCGGGAGATGAATCGCGGGCGGGCCGCAAAAAACAACCGGAGCAGAAGACGCCGTCAGCGCAGAGCCTTCACCCCAAACCGTCGGGCAGCCGGTGCCACCGGCAGAGCCGCAGGCAAGAGAGGCTCAGCCGAGACTGCCTCCGCCGCGACTGTGCGGGCAGCGCCGACGAAAGCTGTCAGCCCAGGTGCCGGTGTCCAACGCGTGGGAGGCGTCCGCCGTCGTGCGTCTGCCGGCCGCGTCGCCGCAGGCCGTCGCGCCGCTAGACGACGCCCCGGTGCTGGAGGCGCAGGGTTTTGGGGCGCCGGAAGGTGCCCTGGGGAGGGAAGAGGCGACGCTCACCGCGGCGGTTGCCGCCGAAGGCGCTGCCACCACCGTCCGGTCGTTGGCCACACAGACGGAAGGCGCCGAGGCTGACGCGTCCGCCGCTGCGTCGGTATTTGACGAGAGGAAGATGGCCTCGGAGGCTCTTCCAGTAGCCGCAAAGGTGGACGCGGCGGCGGCGTGGAGACCGCTCGAGGTGTACAGGGTAGAGTCGGCGACGGCGGCAGCGGTGTTGGTGGCCGCGAACACCGTAGCCAACGCACCGGGCGTGTCGGCAGCTCGCGGTCGCCGTGGTGATCGCGGTGACGGCGGCGGGGGTGTCGGCGGCAGCGGCCGCCGCAGCCGACGCACCGGCCGACGCCGCCGATACGTGTGGGGGCGGGAGGGCCAGGAACAAAGGCGGGAGAGTGGGGGAGGCGGCAAGTGGGGCACCACAGCCACTGGCGCCGTCAAGGTGTGCGAGGAGCGGGGAGGTAGACCGACAGCCGGTTGCAGAGCGACCCGTTGGCTCGCTGGCGCCATCTCCAAAATGGGGTGGACCAGCCATCCTCCCGATGCTGTCTCGAGGAGCCCACGGGCCGCTGATCGGGCCGTCAGCGGGCCGTCGCCGGGGCGTCAGCGGGGCGTCAGTGGGGCGAGAGCGGTGCGTCAGTACGGCGTCAGCAGGCGGTCGGCTGGCCACTGCACTGTCGGTGGGCCGCGAGAGTGCTTGCCGAGCCCTCCACAGGGGCCGTCCACGCGCGGGTCCTGGTTCAGAGAGCGCCTGCGACCGTACCTGAGGCCTGGTCGACGGGGTCCCAGGAATCGGGGGCAGCCGGCCCTCGCAAAAGCGTCAGCGGCGCCGAAGCGGACCAAGCCAGTGGAGATGAAGAGGCGCCAAACAAAAGAAGGAGGGTCGCGTCCCGCGCGCGCGCGCTTCATTGTGGGCCGTGGGGGCCCGTGGGGAGCCCCTCTCAAGAGGGGTGCCAGGAGCCACCAGCGAACGCGCGAGGGGCCGACGAAAGCCACACGGTGAGCCGTGCTCGGGCGCGTCCGAGGACGTCTCCACCCTGCCCATGGGAGGCCATCGAACGGTGCCGACTGCCGAGATACGCCTCCTAAACGGGATCATCGTGTCGATTTGTGCAGTTGGGTCGTGGCGAACGACCAGTACTTTTTTGCAAGTGCTCGAATGGTACTGAAATCACCGGGTTGATGCTGGAGTTGCTCTCGGGAATCTGCATTCTGGGGCACAGACAAGAGCCAGACACAAGAGGGAAGATTGAGAACGCGTAAAAATGCACTTGTCTCTCTTTAATGACACCAAAGAGCAAGATGCGGGCGCAGCGAGCTGCTCGATGGCGGTGAAACAAACTCAAACAAGCAGGAGACAGCAAGAACTAGGTCGCGCAAGGAGGGAAAACAACAAGAGAACAGCACCGAGCGGGGAAGGCTGAGAATGTGCAGAACGTCTACGCAGAAGCCAGCGGGTTTACGGTCGTGCGGTGGAGTCGATGTTGAGACAGGAGCACCTTCGTACAAGCACATAACATAGAGCAAAAGGACAAGGAGGCATACATGGACGCAAGAAGAGAACAAAAGACAAGAACACGCGACCAACCCACACATATTAAACAAGCGTCTGTGCAAACAGCTCAGCCGCCATGCGGCGGCGATAGTAGTTCATGTCGCCGGTCATGCTTGCTTGCGGGAGGCCACGCGACATGTAGTCCATCGTCTTGACCATGAACACCCCGCAGTCCGTGCCGTTCTCTTGCATCCGGCAGTTCATCTTGGTCCACGTCCACTTGCCGCGGCAGTGGCCGTGCGCCGTCATGTCGTCCTTGATCCATGACACCAAGCACGCGACCACCCAGTCGGGCACTGATCCCAAAGAGTCGTACGTCTCGACGACACGTCGCTTGGGGTACACGATGCCCAACACCCAGTGAATGCCCAAGTTGATGGGCACGAACACCGCGTCGTAGTTCTTGAACTGCAAGTCCCGCGACCAACGGCACACTGCCTCGTAGTTGTACGTGCGCTCGTCGCCCATGACGAGCTTCTCAAACATGAAGGTGTTGAAGAAGTGTATGCGCACGGGTCGCTGCTCCGCCACCGCCCACGCCGCCTCGCGCCGCTCCAGCAGGCTGGCGTACGCGTTGATCACCTCGTCGTGTAGAAATACGCCAGGCGCGATCCGCTGCATGTCCCACAGCCTTAGCGCAATGTTGTCGATCGTGACGAGCGGCTCTTGGCTGCGCGGCGCCGCGGTAATGCCGGATGATCGACGGCACCGCTTGATGGGCGCCGTGACCGCCATGGCTCTTGGCGTCAGCGGGGAAAGCGGGTCTGCCGAATTGCAGACGACCGCCTTGTCGGCTCCCGGCATGGACGAGACGGCGACGGCAGAGCGCGGCATCTTCCAACCGTCAGCAGTACGTGGCACAGAGTCAGTGAGAAGCTCCACCCTGGCATACTCGCCGTTCACGACGGGCGCATCCGTCGCCTCGGCGATGGTGCGACTGCGGAGCGGGACGTCGTTGACAGGTGTCAACCGCAACGGGATCACAGGGACCGTGCCGCTGCTGGAAGGCGTGTCGACCGCAGCAGAAGCGCCGACGTTGACAGGCGCGTCGGCGTCAGCAGGCCCGTTGCTGTCGGCAGGCGCGTCGGCACCAGCCCTTGCGTTGGCATCGGAACGCACGTCGGCATCTGTCGGCGCGTGGGCGTCGGCAGGCGCACGAGCGTCTGCAGGCCCATCAGCGTCCGCAGAGGCACCGCCGTCGGCACGCACGTCGGCGTCGGCACCCGGGCCGGCGCGCCCGATCGACAACTGGTGCATCTCTCCCACCATCTCCCCGTCACCGCTGCCCACGGCCGCCGCACGCGCGTCGGGCGACCCGCTGGCCGCCACCAAGTCCACCAGGGACTCGTCCGAACTTTCTTGGTCGTCCTCGTTGTCGTTGGCGCTGCTTCCGTCGTTGGCGGCCGCGACCGCATCGGCAGGTACCTCCTCCGCAGGCTCCCCGAGTGCCGCACCGGGAGCGACGGCTGCTACTTCCGGCACCACCGCAGGTACGACCGCGGGCACAGCTTGTCTCTCGGAATGGTGCACGACCTCCCAGAAGTTGCAAAACAGCACCGACGACGCCCACTCGAGCGCGGCGGCCTTCTGGGCGCGGGTGCGGGCGGCGATGACGTCGCGGCCCCCCGTCGGAGGACTTCCGAGCCGGGCGACCGAAAAGACGCGCCACGCCGTGGCCTCCGCCGACGTCAGCGCCGTGTCGTCCTCGGCGTTGGCGCGCACGCGCTTCCGAACGACCCGTCGCACCTTGGCGCTGCGGATGGCGCAAGCGAACACCAGGGAGAAGTCCACGCGCGGGGCGTTCATGCCGGGCCGGAGCATCTCAACCACGTGCTCTTGGAGCACAGATAGCACCTGACCGTCGCAGATCACGCAACGGAAGCGGCCCCCCACACGCTCCTCCGCACCGCAAGAGTGGCACCGAAAAGCGGTCTCGGGGATGACCAGGGTGCTCGAGAACTCGCCGCACGCGTCCGAGAGTAGCTGTCGCGCTTGGCCGGGCTCCATCTCCGAGTAGGCAAGCGTGTTCCGCAGCAAGCTCGTCAAAAACTCACTGGCCGCCGCCATCGTGCTGCGCGCGATGACGCACAGCTCCAGCACAGCGTCCAAGAAGGTGCGCACGTACACGGTGTAGCGCGTCGCCACAAACAGGCCGTTGGGGGACCCGTCGTATTCAACAACGCTCCGGCACGAGGGACACTCCCACGATCCGATGTAGATCTTGAGCCGCCCGCGGATGGAGTACAGCTCCACCTCCTCAGAGTCCACCGGCGTGTGCGCCTCCCGGGCGGTGTCGCAGACGAGGCACTTGGGCTCAGCGTGTGTCATGTTGAGAACCTTGGGCGCTCCCTCGGCTCGGCACGAGTCGATGACTGCCGCGTACTTGTCGCACTGGACCACCTCATTGACGCACGGGAACATGTTTCGCGCACGCCGCAGCCGCTTTGGAAGCGGCGTTGGAGGCACTGGAGCAGCAGGCGGGGCCGGCGGGCCGGGACCGCTCGGGTCTTGTTCGTCCCCATCCTCCTCATCGTCGTTGAAGGCGCCGTCGGGCCCGAACTGGAGCGCGTCGTTAAAGTCCGCCGCCGCCGCCGACGCCGCTGCCGCTTCCAGCCTGTTGTACTCGTTGACGGCCTGCGCGTGGATACAGCCCCACGGGCGGCTGGAGCAGGAGAGAAGATAGCAGGTCGCCAACTTGTGCTTGTTGCCTTGGCGTCGGACGATGGCGGGGCTCCAGATGTGGTCGTAGAAGACAGCGAATACGGGCACGTTGCTCTTCTTGCCGGCGTACAACGCCAGATGTACGGCCGTGTCCTGCTCCTCCTCGGCCTCCTTGTCGTCATCGTCCCCGGCGAGATCGGGGAAGTGGCTTACCAGCTCGTCGACATTGTCCGCTTCGTTCTCGTACGCCAGATCGTCGTAGGCGAGCTGCAGGGCGAGCGCGTGACGGCAGGTGGACGACTTGACACACGCTACTTGCATGTTGACGTGCTCGATCTTCTCCCCAGTGAAGGACCGCCGGCCGCTGCCGAGCACCCCGCCGCAGGAGCAAAACGTCAGCAGCGCGCCATCCGACGACGCCGACCAGACACACACGGGGTCAAACTGCTCCACAAACACGAGCACGCGGGAGCCGCTGACACAGCGCGGTGCGACCGATGGCAAGTCGGTGCCGGCATCCATGTGGGCGGCGAGACCGACAGCAACGCGGAGCTCTGCACCAAAGTCGGCGCGGAGCTGCTCGATGGACAACGGTGCCGCACCCGCTTTGGGGGCGCGTCTCGGGCGCTCGTTCCTTGTCTCACGCCCAAACTTGTCGACGTCGACAATCCGTCGTCGTGGTTTTGGTAGCGCGGTTGACCGACCGGACGCATGCTGCCGAGGACAGCGTTCCCCACCGTCGTCGCTTCTCCGAGTGGCGGCCGGCGGCGTTGCCGTGGTCCCCGTCTCCTCGTCGCCTGCCGCTTCCGAGTCGCCGTCCCAGTCCTCCTCCTTGAGCTTGTTGGCTGCGACAGCCGCCATCCACGCGTCCCGCGCCGTTTCGAACAAGCCGGACAGCGAGGCGCTCGCCGGCGTGGGAGTTGAACCGATCGGATCGCAGATGTCCTCTGCGCGGTCTAGGAAGACGGCAGCGTCCTCAATGAACCCGCAACGCAGGTGCGTGCCTGAAGCAGACGGGCGGCCAGCGGTAGACATGAAGCGCTTAGGTGGCCGCCGTAGCGGCACTGGCCGCCGGTGGCCGCCGCAACGGGGGTGGATGACGCGCCGGGGGTGGCCGCCCCACCGGGGCTGGGCGCCCCACCGGGGGTGGCCGCCACACCGGGGGTGGCCGCCACACCGGGGGTGGCCGCCACACCGGGGGTGGCCGCCACACCGTGGGGGGCCGCCACACCGGGGTCGGCCGCCGCAGCGGGCGTGCCGCCGCAGCGGGGTTGCAGCCGCAGCGGGGGTGGCCGCCGCAGCCGGGATGGCCGCTCCACCGGGGGCGGCCGCCGCAGCGGGGGTGGCCGCCGCAGCGGGGGTGGCCGCCGCAGCGGGGGTGCCGCCGCAGCGGGCGATGCTGCCACAGCAGAGGTGCCCGCCGCAGCAGGGTTGCCCGTCGCAGCAGGGGTGCCCGCCGCACCCGGGGGGCAGCCGCAGCGGGGGCGGCCGACGCAGCGGGGGTGGCCGTCGCAGCCACGGCGGCTGCCGCAGCGGCGGTGGCCGCCGCAGCGGCCGTGGCCGCCGGTGGTCGCCGCAGCGGGGGTGGCCGTCACAGCCAGTGGAGTGGCGACGGCGTTGCCTCG
>Ga0209186_1002390_pt1 | contig 13402 bp, 16 predicted proteins | sample SidtaG_FD_187426 | JGI IMG/M metagenome (GOLD analysis project Ga0209186, IMG submission 187426) | Marine algal microbial communities from Sidmouth, United Kingdom - Sidmouth_Male2 metaG (SPAdes) (version 2) | ecosystem: Host-associated > Algae > Red algae > Unclassified | place: Sidmouth...
GCAGGTCGCAGGTCGCAGGTCGCAAGTCGCAAGTCGCAAGTCGCAAGTCGCAAGTCGCAGGTCGCAGGTCGCAGGTCGCAGGTCGCAAGTCGCAAGTCGCAAGTCGCAAGTCGCAAGTCGCGGGTTGCAGGTTGCAGGAATGCATCTGCAAAAGACCGGCACCTGCCTATTCTGCGGTTGTTATTAAAAAAGCCAGCGCTTTAACTAGGTGGTGGCATTTTTGCCTGGTTGGGTATCAGGTGTACGCCTGTATCTACTCGTCCGTGAACAGTTGGTAACGAGTAATTTTCTGAAGCCGCGCGTTTAACCAGAAAATACAGCTTGTAGGTTACTCGCGAGCTCAATAAATTTGGGAATATAAACCTAATTCAGCCAATAAAGGATATATAGCATGATAAATGGAAATCGACGTAGCTCAAAAAGCAGCCTCTCACTCTCAGGCTTGGCGGTACTTACGATAGTGTTCTCTATCATTGCCTGCGGCACAGACGATACCGGTTCAGATCAATATCCTCCAATTGATGATCAGACAAGTGATGCACGGGTTGTGTTAGACGCACGAGTGAGTGGCTGGACGGATACTAGTCAGTCCATCATCGTCAACTATGAAATGAGCAAAAACGGTGATACTGAAATTATTGTGCTGGCCAATCGTACATTGCAGACAGACAGAAAACCGGATGGCACTCTGCGATTGTTTAGAGGCAAACAGGACACCGGCAATGTAGATATCGAATTAACACCCATTATCAATGGGGAGTCACTTGCGCCAGCTACCAGCTTGAGTGGCAGTGGAAGTCAGCGGCTACCGCTAAGAATTGATTATCCGATAGACTAGAACAGCGCTGTTGACCCGGCTCTGGATTCTGTTGAATTTTGCATCGGTTACGGATTAGCCGATGAATTGCTTCCGACTCGTCGCGATGATGGTTCTTACGTATTGGATGAAGATTTTGAACTGCAACGATTTCATGCGTTACTTTGGACAAACCGTCAGATTAAAGCTCGCACAGAGAGTCAGCATTAAGCGATAGGCAATGGCGTAATACGCTCGAGTCTGTGCTTGATATCGTCGACGACAGTGCTATTTATCGAGTTCGCCAGACAACAGGTAATTTGCACTACCCTAAAGACGACGCCGACGTGTCGGACACCATTTATTTCACTGAAGCAGAGGGGGAGGGAGGCGGTACTCAAACGAAAGTGCGTTGTAATAACGATGGGCATTTCAAATTGTTGGAGTCATCTGCTGCCATAGGAATGCTCTTTATCGATGCTGAAGATTGCCTGCTGGATTCCAGCACAATTAATGGTGCAATTATTCGTTCAAAAGCGAATAATGAATTCGGTATTGAGTCCATTGTTGAGACAATGACCGATGTTACTCTTCAAAATGCCACTGAGTTTGTTTACGTATCAACTGGCACGTTTAAATACGACGAAGGTCATCCGGTGGCAATTTTAGCTTATGCGGTATGGCCTATCGCGTTGACAACGAAATTGATACGCGTTCCATGAGCAATGTTAATTTACATACCAGCGATTTTGGGGTACTGCGCACGATCGCTCAGTCGATGGAAATTTTACGGTGACAGCACCGTGGACACTTGAACAGAACATGCTGGTTACCTTGACAGGTCTCAGCGGTCTGCCGGTAAACAGCAGCCGCGAATTTACGGCCGGTCGGCTCGAACTTGAGACTTTGAAGGGTGATCTCTTACTTTTGGAAGCGGACAGTGGTCAGGGTGGAACGGGCTCAGCGATGTGGACCTTGAGTGGGGCGGCAGTGTCACGACTCATCTAGTGCCATGGACAGAGTTGTTTGAGTAAATGGGCAAATGTCGTATATCCTAGAGACATCTTTCAAAAATGCTCGAGGCGTTTTATGTTACGTAACCTGAAATGGTTCTGCCTTATCTTTATATCAGTTTTGATGTTCAGCTCCAGCACGATAAAGGCCGCTTCCCTTGATAATGCTTGGAAAAGTTTGAGTGATGGCAAAGCCGTTGCCATTATGCGGCATGCATTAGCGCCTGGCATCAGTGACCCTGCAGGCTTTTCGCTGACCGATTGTCAGACGCAACGTAATCTCTCTGACTCTGGACGGGTACAGTCTAACGACATCGGCGAACTGTTTCGATCTCAAGGTATTGAGCAGGCGCAGGTATACAGTAGCGAGTGGTGCCGCTGCATGGATACCGCTATCTTGCTGGAGCTTGGTGATGTTGAACCGCTTCCAGCGCTCAATTCTATTTTCGAAAACAGATCGGCAACAGAGGCACAGACCGAGGCAATGATGGAAAAGCTGCGAAGCTGGCTGGCTGCTCCAGTCGACCCGGTCGTTCTGGTCTCTCATCAGGTGAACATACAAGCGTTAACTCAGACCTACACAAGCTCTGGCGAAATTCTTATCATCACACTGAAAGACGATGCTGTCGTCGTGCTTGCCAGTATTCCAACAGAGTAATAGTTTGGTTTAAGCGTCAAATAGTTTGATCTAATAGTCAATAGGCCAAGGTACGCAAGTGCGGCCGCTGATGGGGCGGTCTTCATCAATTCCATCCAATGCTAACAGATAGGCTGAAGTCATGAAAAACGCAATACCTTCGGCCCCTTCCAACGATAAAATTCTTACCGGTGTCGCGCTGATGCTGGGTTTCTGCTTGACCGCACCATTGCTGGATGTGGCGGCCAAGCTAGCGTCGTCCAGCGTGCCGGTTGGGCAGATTACTGCTGCACGCTTTGTCGTGCAATGCGCATTGATGGCGCCGGTTATTGGTTTTATGGGGCTATCTTTGCACGTGTCGCGTGAGCAATGGTTGCCCATGATTTTACGAGCGTTACTTTTGCTGTTTGCAACCTTCTGTTTCGTTTCTGCAATCCGCGTCATGCCGCTTGCCGATGCGCTGGCGATTGTGTTCGTCGCGCCTTTTATCGTTTTGTTGTTCGGTAAATTTTACTTGGGCGAAGATGTCGGCCCGCGCCGCGTTGGCGCGTGCGTTGCAGGGTTTGTTGGTGTCTTATTCGTTATCCAACCGAGCTTCGCAGCCTTTGGTGCTGTTGCGCTAATTCCGCTTGGAACGGCTGTCGCTTTCGCATTCTACATTCTTGTAACGCGAGGGTTGTCGCGCCGTATGCATCCTGTGGTCCTGCAATTCCATACCGGACTGATTGCCAGTTTGGTTTGCACACCAGTGCTACTTTTAGCCCAAGGCTCAGCTTCCGAATTGTTTGATCCAGTTTGGCCAACGGGAATTGCCTGGCTTTGGCTCTTTGGTGCTGGATTCTTCGCCACAGTGAGCCACATGATGATGACTTACGCATTGTCGTTAGCACCATCGGCCACGCTGGCCCCATTGCAGTATTTTGAATTACCGGTAGCGACCTTGTTCGGATACTTGGTTTTCCATGACTTTCCTAACACGCTAAGCCTAACCGGTATTGCCATTATTATCGGTGCTGGGCTATACATGATCCACCGGGAAAGGATTACCGCTGGACAGTTGGTCACTGAGAGCGCAGCTCCACCTATCTGAGTCGCCAAAAAGGTAATGGGGGTCAGGTAATGGGGGTCAGGTCTTTGATTTTGAATTTATAAGAGCCTGCATCAGCAGCGAAGTTTCAATGGAAACTTTGACCTGATTCAACAGAGAATGTAAACTGCTGTTGACTGGCAACGGACTGCTAAGCACGATGACTAGACCACTTCGCCTCGAATTCGAGGGCGCGCTTTACCACATCACTTCACGGGGTGACCGTCGGGAAGCTATATTTGAATCAGATGCTGATCGATCAGAGTTTTTGCGTCGACTCGGGCAGGTTTGCGATTCCAGCAATTGGGCTTGTCATGCGTTTTGCCTGATGGACAACCACTATCATCTGATGGTCGAAACACCAGATGCGAATTTGTCGAAAGGTATGCGCCAACTCAATGGTGTTTACACACAGGATTTCAATCGAAGACACGGCCGATGTGGGCATGTGTTTCAGGGTCGATTCAAATCAGTACTAGTCGATAAGCAAGCCTACCTTCTCGAACTGTCACGATATATAGTGTTGAATCCAGTGAGAGCTGGTATGGTTAAAAATCCAGAAGATTGGCACTGGAGCAGTTACCGCGCCATGATTGGGTTGACCATTGGCCCCACCTGGTTTAACAGTGATTGGTTGTTGTCCGCATTCGATGATCGCAGTGGGTCCGCTGCAAAGCGTTACTCCAAGTTTGTGCGTTCAGGTATCGGTCGCGAATCAATCTGGTCTGAACTGAAGCATCAGGTCTATCTCGGTGATGATCAATTTGTCGAACGCATGCAGACATTGATTAGTAACGATAGGAATTTGAGCGAAATACCACACATCCAATCACGACCGCCAGCAAGACCAATTGCTGAGTATCTAGATCAGGATAATGATCGCAATCTGGCGATTGCGAGCGCTTATCAAAGTGGTGGGTACACCCTTGCAGACATAGCGGCTTATTTCAATCTTCACTACTCGACGGTCAGCACCATTGTTCGAAAATCAAAATCTAAATTAAAGACCTGACCCCGGGTTGCTCTGACCCCGGGTTGTTCGAAAATCAAAATCAAAGACCTGACCCCGGGTTCTCCTGAGTATACTGATTACAGGTAAGATGTGGCCGAGTAAAATGGTCACGCGCGCATGCGCGGTACGTCATCAGGGTCGAGTTTAAGCTCGATCAGTAGTGGGCGGTCACGGGTATGAATGGCCTCAATGGCCTCATCCAGCTGATCATCGGACTCCACCAGAATGCCTTGTCCGCCTAATGCTGTTGCAATATTAGCAAACGAGGGCCATTCGAATTCGGACAGGCTTGGGTTAATGTTTTTGTCCACAAACTGGATGTGCTCAGCACCGTAGGCCGAATCGTTGCACACAATGGTGATCAGGTTTTGGTTAAGGCGTACAGCCGTATTAAATTCATTTATACCTGCCATCATAAAACCACCATCACCTGTAAATAGTACGACGGGTCTGTCGGGTACAGCAAAGCAGGCGCCAATCGCGCTTTGCAAGCCAATGCCGATAGAACCGAAATTGGTGGTGGCGATAAAGCTTTTTGCATCTGGTGCAGAAATTCGGCACCACACTTCTGTCATGAATCGCCCACCATCGGTAGTGAGTATGCGCTCTTTTGGCAGCGCCGCATCCAGCTTTTCAAGCGCGGCAACGAATTCGATGGTGTCTTTTTTGTTGCGCGTTCTTGCTGCGGGAGGGTGAGTCCTTAATGATTCGCCGTTAAGCTCATGGGTAAAACCACTGGGTGCTATTTCTGCTTCATCCAACCATCTTACAATGTTGTCGGCGGCCAGCGCGGCGTCGGCGACAAGCGCTGCATCAGGGTGATAATTTTTTCCGATTTCTGAAATTCTGTCGTTTATTTGGATGACGCGTTTGCCCTTCATGAGTGCACCGCGATCTGTTGTGAAGTGATGCAAGCTTGTGCCGAAGCTGGCGACACAATCACTTTTATCTATTGCATCGTAAGCGGCCGGGGTACTTAGTGTGCCAAAAATATCCATGTTGAAAGGGTGGCTGTTAAACATACCCTTGGCTTTTAATGTGGTAGCCAATGGTGCCTCCAGTCGATCAGCTAATCGAATCAAGGCATCCTCTGCGCCTATAGCACCGCCGCCGGCAAGAATCACTGGTCGCTTTGCCGAAGCAATCATGCCTATTGCATCATCCAAATTGTCGCCTTCGAGAACAACAGCCGGATCATGAAACACGGGATAAACCAGTTTGTTGTGTTCTTGCTCTGCCCACATAAAGTCAGCCGGCATATTAAGCACAATGGGGCGCCGTTCTGTTCGCGCTCTGTAAAACGCATCGGCAATATCTTCAGTAGCCGTTTCTGGTGCGCGCATTTGCACAAATCCAGCACCTGTGGCTTTTGTCAATTCGCGCTGATCGATGTTTTGCAGATTTTGCGGAGTGGTGACTGGCGTATCCCCACACAACAACACAATCGAGTAGCTTCCACGAACACCTTCGGTAAGGGCGGTAATGCAATTGGTAAAACCCGGACCATGGGTCACCGTTGCGACGCCAACAGTCTGCGCAAATTTTGAGTAAGCCAGTGACATTAGCACGGCGCTGCCCTCGTAAGCCACGGGAACGAATGTGCCATTGAAGCTGCGCACGTAGTCATTGACCATAAAGAGATTGGCGTCACCCATAAGGCCGAATAAGGTACTGACGTTATGATCTACAAGGCTATTGGCTATAGAGTGATAAACGTATTTTTTTTCAGTATCCATAAGTTCGCCGGCTGAAGAGAAATAGTAAGCTTACCGCAAACGTGGTCTTAAGTTTCTAACTGCGCAGCTTTAGAGTTCAGGCCAGTAAGGTTGTTTTTGTTTCTAACGTCATTTTCAGTCCTGTACAATAGTATCGGTGGAATGCATTGAAAAAAGACCTGACAACAGAAAAATTAATCCCGATGACCAACAAGATAGTTCAAAACCATCCCGAGCTTGGGAGCCGTGAGTTCGAGCTGATAGACGATGCGATCGAATACCGAATCAACAGCCAGTTTGCAAACGAAGAACTGTCGGTTGTTCTGTCAGTACTAAATCCTGAGCCAGTTGTAGACGGACCGATGATGTATTTCCTGAGTGAAGTGAATCGGGAGGCGTTGATCAAGCTGTTTGTCGACCTGCCAGATGCGCAGACTTTTACAAAATTTGTCAGCACTGTACAGCGGCGTATAAAAGAAGAGGGCTTCGGTAAGCTCGATGCAGATAACCGTAAATCAGAGATCACACAAGAGCAGGTGAACACCACTATTCGTATGTTAGAAACCAATCTGGATCCAACAAATATTGATGAGTTGTTGAGCGCCCTTCGTCGCCTGTCTGATGCGCCGGATAATCGGGACCACCTGGAAAAAGTTGTTGACGAGTTCAATGAACTTGGTGTGCAACAGGGGCCAGTGCTGGCATATGCGCCTTTCTTTAATACACTAACTTCAAGCACTTTTGATTAAGGCCTGGGCTTATGTCGCTCATTTTGTGTTTGATTTACTTATGTTTGATCTAATTGAGCTCGATCATTAAGCTAAGTTATGACAGCAAAAGTTGAAATATACGGAACCAGCTTTTGCAGGCATTGCCTGGCTGCACGAGAGCTACTGGACTCAAGGCAGATCAATTACACTGAATTCCTGATTGATCTATTGCCGCTTGAACGTGTTGAAATGTTGCGCCGCTGTGGGCGTAAGAAGGTGCCTCAGATATTGATTAACGATGTACCCATTGGCGGTGATGAAGATCTGATGGCGCTGGCTGCCAGTGGAGAGCTGGATCGGTTATTGTCGTGAGCTAAAGTCCCTGACACCCAGGGACTTCGACACGGCACAACACACACGTATCCTAGCCGAACCAATTGACCAGCAGTCCAACAATGCCTACGCTGGCAACAATTAAAATCAACCCTATTAGCGGTTGAGTAAACTTCACCGGCGGAGGCTCAGTGCTGGCTGTCCAGTTCATGCGGCCGGTTATCATTGGTGTTATTAAATTCGTACCAGCTCTTATCAGATAGGCAAAGACCATAAACACATGTATGCCCACCAGAATCAAAAGCACTTGGGCATTGGTGTGGTGCAAATGTAGTAAACGTACGCTTAGATCGTAATTGATGGCACCATAAAAAGCGCCCTCAAGCAGTTCATCTTCATCAGCGATAAACAGTCCGGATACCGCCTGGAAAGTAATCAGGAGCAGCAGGATAAGTACGGCCCAGCCACCGGCCGCATTGTGGCCTCGCGTCTGTTTTACATCGCCTCTGACTAGCTGAATCAGATGCGAAAATGCACGCTTTGGATTCACAATTAATCCAAACAAGCCAGCATTGCTACTGCCTACAAATCCCCACAAGAGACGAAACAGCAGCAATGCGAGAACAAATTCGCCGACCTTACGGTGCCACTCGAAAAACAGAAAACCGGTTTCACCGCTGAACAACATAAAACAGATGCAGCCCGCCAGTACCCAGTGAAAGGCACGAATCCAGATATCCCAGATTTTTGTGCTAACACCTGACTTCATCTGCGCCATATTGCTGGTTCCTATCTTCTTTTTGCCCTGTAATCGTCGTGGCAAGCTTTACAGGAACCACCAACATCACCCATTGCACCCTTTAAAGCATCGAGACCACCACCGGCTTGAGAGGCCATTGTTGCGGTTGCGGCTTGTAGCGCTTTGAATTTTTCATCCACATCAGACATGTTTGACCAGATCGCTGGCAGGGACCGGTTTTTGGCATTGCCTTCCGATTCGCTGTCCGACCCTTCAGGCCACATGGCTATGTGACCAAAATTTGCAGCAGCATCTAGATTCTCGGCCGATTGCTTGGCGATGTCAGCGTTGTACTCCGTTTTTCCCTTCGCCATATCGCCCAAGATGCCTAAATTGAAATTAAAGGTCTGAAACATTGCCTGACGACCTTTTATTGCAGCATCGTGAGGCCCTTTGTCCTGAGCTGTGGCAACCGCTGCAATGCCCAGCGCGCTGATCAATGTGAGAACGGTGATTGTCTTGCTCATAGTTTTTACTTAATTAGTAATACAAACCTGAACCATACCATGAGAGGGGTTCAGGAGCACAGGGTCAAGGGACACGGGGTCAGGCACGGGGTCAGGTCTTTGATTTTGAATGGATGAGAGCCGCAGAAACAACGTAAGCATCAATAGAAAACTATATTAGTTGTTGTAGCTCTCATCTATTCAAAATCAAAGACCTGACCCCAGGTGTTTGTTGTAGCTCTCATCTATTCAAAATCAAAGACCTGACCCCAGGTGTTCAGGTGTTCTGACCCCAGGTGTTCATCAGGTGTTCATCAGGTGTTTTCAATTCTGCATTTAATATTTTTGTATTGTTGCTGCTGCAACTGGTAGTGAAACAAATGGTGAGCGTGGTGATTGCCAGAACTATGTTTCGCATTGATATCCCCAGATATGAGTACGATCGAAAAAGCAGCTTTTTAGCCAATAACATAGTTATAGCTGATCCCTGCCATGTTACTTCCTGCCCTTTATGATAAAAAATAATTGGCTGTCCGTTATTGTCACCAATCGCTGTAAACAAACAGTGGTCTCCATTGGATCTGATGAGATTGCAAGTTTTAATTTAACTATGTTTCTTACAACTGTTCGAGCAAGCGATTGTGTTTAGCTTAAAAGGGTGATTTTAGTGAATTCGTTGATCAACAGTGCAATACGTAAACCATGGGAATTTGCACCTCGCAAACAAGATGGCATTACGGACGGCGATAAGTCAACTGAAAAAAAGTACTGTACTGTTCATAGAGATTTTCTGCAATCTAAATTGCAAACCAAGCGTAGCCGTTTTGAATCTCAGTTAAACTTAAAAATCAATCAGTACAATCCTTCTGGTTCAATCAATAGCAAAACTTTTTTTTTGACTTCATCCGTATCGTTCGTTTGCGGTGCAATGTTATCGATGCTTTTTTTGATCTATACCGAAATTGACATGTTTGCTACACCATCAAATAATGCAAGTTGGCAAAACACGTTCCCTATAGGATTTGTGTTGACCATCATGCTGGTTTATTTTCTCGGTGGGGCGCTTAAAGGATTGGCCGGACTCGGCATGGCGTTGATCGCTGTGCCGATTGTCGGGTTACTGTATGACCCTGTATTAGCTGCCACCATAGTGGCAATGCCGCTTGTCGTTAGTAATGTAAGGCAAGGCCTGTTTAGCGGTAGATTGAAATTTACATTGCGCAACTACAAGCCATTTATCATCTCTATGAGTGTGGTTATGATTCCGACGGTGTACTTTTCTAGCCTATTACCGGCAAGTTATATATCAGCACTACTTGGCTTGTTAGCGATAACCTACGCAGTGATGAATCTGGGTTTTAGTTTGCCAGCTATTCCAGAATCCAAAGACCATGCAGCGCAGATCTTATTTGGAACAGCTGCAGGCGTTGCCGGTGGTTTGTCTGGCCTAATCGCAATTCCGCTGGCTTTTTACGTTATCAGTCGCAATGTCGAAAAACACACGGCTGTATCGGTAATGGGGCTTGCATTCTTGATCTCTGGTGTCGCGTTGTTGGTAGGTCATCTAGCCAATGGGAACCTCACTAATCAACTATTGCTGCTATCAGTGATCGCCACCATACCCGGGTTAGTGGGAACCCTTACGGGTGAGGTATTCAGGAATAAAATAAATACGGTGGTATTTCGTAAGATCGTTTTGTGGGTTGTGCTTTTCATTGGTATAAAAATTCTGATGTCGCAATAAGATCTGCTTATTTTGAACCAAGCCGGCTATTAAATTTCCGGTCCAAACATCATATGGTTTGTTGCTTATAATCAATAAGCTAAAACGAAAGCCTGCGTGATCTGGAGTGCCAACAGTTCTTGGGTGTTAATCTGCATTCAATCATTGTGAGCTGGCCCTCAGCTAACCAATGTTGCTAATACCATCACTGTCATCGTCCTACTCATCGTCCCACTCACCAGTGTTGAATTGATTAGCTGCTAGGACCTTGTCATGGCTCTCATCCATTCAAAATCAAAGACCTGACCCTGTTTTCTTTTTGACCCTGTTTTCCACTGGCATCGCGGTTTTCAGCGCGCCCGTATCCACAGACTCATCATGATCAAACGACAAGCCAGCTTCATAAGTTTGCGCAACAGTTAATCGATCAGGGGCACCTTGAACCTGGCTATCAAAGATGCTGTTCATCGTTGAGTGGAAAAGCTGTCCGGATTTAACAAAATCCACATAGAAAAACTGGTTGTCGAGCTCAGAACCGTTGTTCATCATAAAGCCACCGGCAAGCCCTTGGCTTGTAAACGTATCGCCAACTGCGCCGGTGTGACCGAACTGAATAACCAGGTAGATAAAATCATTACGTGCATCATCATCGGGAAGGGCGGTAATACCGTTAGAGACCGTATCAAGTTCAGGATGTACAAAAGCCCCTTCACGCTCAGACCAACCATAGTTCCCACCCGCTACGATCAGGTTGGCTTCATCAATGTTATCGCGCCCCACCTCTGTCACCAGCAACTGACCATCTGGCAAGAACGCCATATGGTGTGGGTTGCGGTGACCCAAGCAATACACCTCATCGAGCATATCGGGATTACCAACAAACGGATTAGTGGCTGGGACGCTATAACTGTCATCACCACTGAGCAGCGGATTTATTCTGAGTATTTTACCCAAGGCATTAGTGCCTTCACCGTCTCCAGCAACGGATGATTCGCGACTGCCATCGCCATGTCCGATATACAACAATTCATAGTCCTCATTACCCACCTTAGCCACCGGGTTGAAGCCGATTTGCTTGATTGGGTGGTCGTACTCTGGAATGCCAACGCGAAACACGCCTCGATAGCTACCTTCATCAACCTCAAAAGTGTCAGGGTTAACGCTCCATTCCACCAGGACACTATCCGCCTCGATAGCTGCGGCATCCGAAAGATAGATGAACTGCGCTGGATTGGCAGGTCTGTCTTCCACGACAGAGACGTAAAACTTGCCGTTAGACCTGAAATCAGGGTGAAATGCAATTCCACGTAGCCCGCCATGAAACGTATTCTCGTTATTTATCGTGCGCCCCGTTGAGTTTTGAATTGCGGCGGCCACATCGAACCAGAGTGTTGCTTGTCGATTTGTGATTTCATAAATTTTTCCATCGTGCTCACTGGTACGAACAAGCGACCTTCTGTATGTTCCATATCATTCCAACGCGCCGGTGATTTACTATCAGCCAAGGGCATTTCAATAAACTCAATAAGCTCAAGCTCAACATCAGAAGGTTGCGGTGCGAAAGAGCAGCTAACCTGTCCTGCATCATTCACAATCGGCAAGTCGCACTGGGCGTAGTCACGGATTCGCTGTTTATGTTATTCGTTGTGTTTTCGTCAGTGGAACTTGAACAGGCTGACACAAAGAGTGAGGCCAACAAGCGCACTGAAAAAACAGCAGGTAGCAGGGATGTATTTTTATAAAGCGTCATTATTCGACTCTGGCAAACTATTCAGTAGTGAATACAAAGTGTCACAAAACGAAGCCCCTCATAATTCTATTGCGAATATACAGTGATAATTTGAATATTATAGATAGTGTGGTTTTGATTTAGTCTAATCCTTCAACCGGTATTTCTACCTTGTGATTTTCCTTTGTATGTCAATAAACTGATAAGGGTTCTGGGAGTAAACGGGGAGCACCAGAGAAACCAAACCAACAAGTTCTTTTGAGCGTTAGCGCACGCGGTTTCATTGCTGCACAATTACAGCTGGCAAGATTGTTTGCGTTAAGGAATTGGACGGTGAAAACGGATTCTACAAAACGGTTTCTTCCCACTGCAAAAAGCGGGTAGTAAGTTTGAGTGAATTGGCGATGTGGACGCGGACGGCTATGATGATTTTGCGATCATGGCTGATCGTTTTTAAGCCGAGAATTTCATTGACCGGTTACTTTATTCGCACAGCGGATCTTAGCGAGCAGTTTATTTCGCTAAGTCCTGATGAATCTGTGGCGGGAGAGTTAGGTTTGTTTGATGTGCCTGCTGAGTATCTGTTGGCCATAGAGAGTTCCAATGATCGGCCCATTCCAGCTGGTGATTTTAATTGAGATCTACATATGGCTATCAAACGGTGTTACCCAAGTTTTGTTTCGCTTCGCAGATGGCGAGATATGGCGAGATATCATGAGATTGCATAATTGTAAGTCGACTCGATTGACTAGACCTGAAATTGCAACTGAAACACCTGTATTTCTATCAAATTAGGTGCTATACGTCAGAAAATGGGCGTGAAACTGAAGTGATTCTTCGGTTTTACCGTGAATAAACCCTTGTAATCGTGTTGCAAAGTACCTATATTGGTGTTGTCGGTGAGTTAAATCATTGGCGTAAATCGGTTTGAAGCGGGTTTTCCCGTGAGAACCTCAAATACTGAGGTTGATATTATTGTTTAAAACGAGCGAAGCGCTCGGCATTCTGCTAGAAGAAGTTCTGCAAGACTGTTATTCCCTTCGTTCGCCAGACATACAATACAATCGCTTTATTTAGTTAAATTTCTATATATTTTAAAAGGGTAATATCTTGAGTACTGGTACAGTAAAATGGTTCGACGCAGCCAAAGGTTTTGGTTTCATCGCTCCTGAAGATGGTGGTAAAGACGTATTCGTTCACCACTCAGCAATCACTGGAGACGGCTATAAAAGTCTCGACGAAGGTCAGAAAGTGAACTTCGATATCGAAGATGGTCAAAAAGGGCCTGCAGCGGTAAACGTTAGCGCAGCCTAATAAAATCAGATAATCTGATTTAGTATGGAAAACCCCGCCACAGCGGGGTTTTTTTGTGCGTGTTGTAAAAGTATTTTACTGTGTTAGT
>Ga0209186_1002391_pt1 | contig 13397 bp, 16 predicted proteins | sample SidtaG_FD_187426 | JGI IMG/M metagenome (GOLD analysis project Ga0209186, IMG submission 187426) | Marine algal microbial communities from Sidmouth, United Kingdom - Sidmouth_Male2 metaG (SPAdes) (version 2) | ecosystem: Host-associated > Algae > Red algae > Unclassified | place: Sidmouth...
GGCGGGGGCAGCGCCAGCGGCGGGGGTGGCGACGGCAGGGTGGGTTGCGGCAAGCGGCCGTGGAGACGGCCAGGGGCGAAGTCGGCGGCCGGAGGCGGGGGTGGCGGCAGTAGGGTGGGTGGGGGCTAGCGGCGGGGGCGGCGGCCAGGGGTGAGGGCGGTGTCTGGAGGCGGCGAAGCGCTGGATTACAGCACTTGCTGGCTCTGTCGGCTCCCCACCTCACCGGTCCATTTGAATGACGACGGCTGGGCCAAGGTGGCCCGAGCGGCCGACCAAATGCCGACGACGGCCGCTCACGACGGCTGTAAATATTTCAGCTTGGGCTGAGCCACGTGGGGATCTATGCTTCCTTCCTTCCTTCCCTCCCCTCTCGGTTTAACATTCCTAGGTTATCTGCCGAGTTCTGCCTCTGTGGGGACGCCGTGCTGCGGCCCAGGAAGATCAGCCCACCGTCTCTCGCACGCCGCCTCAAGCGCCACGGGGTTGGCCCCCTTCTAGACGGGTGCCCCTCCCACATTGTCTGCGTCGGTAGCTGCACTTCGACGGCAGCTTCTACTTCTGCAGTACCCTCTGTTTCAAAGCGACAGTGATGCCGAGACTTCCTGGCCGCCGTCCGTCTTCGTACTTCCCCCCCCTCCCGCGCATGGGGCGAAGCCACGCGTCTTGCTCTTCAACCTCTTTGACATAGAGTCGTACTTGAAGGATGCCAAGGAAGCCCTCGGTCTGTGATTGATTGGTTCTATTCAGCCCCAAAGCAGTTCACAAGGATCGCCGCCAGTCCGAAAGGGGTGCTATACAATAAAGTAACAAGTAGATTCGTTTACGATGGGTAGTACCTGTGCGTGTTCACGCCCCCAAAAGGGGCGTGATTAGGGCGTGATCGGGCGTGATCGGGCGTGACACGCCCACACGCCCCGGGTTTGGGAGCGTAAAATACAAGCGTATGTTGGAGCTTGAACGGCAGCGCCACTCCAGACAGGCCTGTTTGGGGCCCATGTTTCATGCACGTATTGCCGTCTTCCCAATTTTGGCCGATGTGGTCAAAGTCAAGAAGAGGTCTGGGTCAACAGCCCATTGGTCAATCGACTTTATCCGGCTGAATGGATGGCTGGGACGCTGTTTCACACTGTTGATCACCCCTCTTGACATCGACGGGATCGGCCAAACTTGGGAAGACAGCAGCAGCGTTCTTCAGCATTTGAATGCGACTAAAAGATAAGGAGGGGGGTCACTTCACTATCCGGCAATTTATTTCATGAATCGAAATAGGGGCTCTGGGCACGTCACTGAGGCCTGGAAATGGGGAACATTCTTCACACACTTCGCAGTGAACCTCTGCAAGTGAGTGTGCCAGCGATTTCCCTCTCATGCTCTTCCGACCGGCCGATCATGTTCCAATTCTTGGCAACTGGTACTAAGCTAGGTTGTGGAGAACATGGATACGTAGCGTTCTTGTTTGTGAGCCTATCATACGGTGTTGGCCACTGTTGTCTTCTTTTCTTTTCATACCGTCTTTCATCGGCTCATGCGTTAAGAACCTAGTTAGAAATATCTGTCTTATATTGATGTGGATGCCGGGGTTACAGTACTATGGCAGCAATGCTATATTTCTTCTTTTGTTGAACTCGTTGCACAATACTCAGAATAGAATACACAGGATCAGGTTGGTTGAGGTGTATGCAAGTCCGCATGACAGTGTGACGTCAGACCTGGCGTGTGGCCAATGGCGTCACGCTGCGCGGGTGGACGTCCTCATCTCAGACGCGCAATGCGTATCCGTCCCGTTGCTCTGTGTTTCTGGCCCGTCAGGGCGTGGCCACTAAGGTTGGCATGGGCCCGGAACGTTGCGATAAATGCTGTTTCCCTATCGGTATACCAATTTTTCGATTTCGTACCGATGTCTCGTTGGTCTAACTCCTCATAATATTTCCGATTACGTGGCGTATGTGGTTGGAGCCCCACTCGCGTCCGCACCCTCACGCACACACTGAAACGGCCACCGCAAGACCCCAACCATACCAACCTCTCGCCTCGGCACTCCACCCCACCAGCACCACGACCTCGACTGTGTCTGACCTGGGCTGGCTCGGATCCATCCCTTTTCCTCCCCACCATTGATTCTCCTGCGTACCACAGCGCGCCATCGAATCCCCACACATCAGGACACATACATCGACGACATATTGCTCGCCCACTCTGCTGCCAACATTGTGACGCAAAGAAGACTGGGCGGCGCGGAAGTTTCGCAGCTGCAACACTACCTCTTGGGGATACCCAGGCACGTTTTGAATTGGCAGAGGGCATGCTTTCTTGGGCAGAGGGGGCCAGGTGGACTGAACCAGGAGGTTCTGTATACCCGTTAAGGGTGCCTTGTGCGATCAAGACTGTATCGTGGTTGTATTACTGGTGTATCTAGTCGGTGACTAATGGGACTGGTGAGTGCCTTGCTCGGTGTGTGGCCTCGGTCGAGCTCTCCCAGGATTAAATACAAATAACATTACATTACAGACATGTACAGACCGTTGCGAATATGGACGATACCGACTATCGATCGGGATATCGACCCTTACCGATCAAATTTACCGCTATGCCAACCGTATGGTGAAACGGCCTGACATGCGAGGCGTTTCACCCTCCCTGACAGCGGCGATGACAGCATCGTCAAAGAACCAAGAAAGTTTCAGAATTACGTAATTTTCATGCGGCCCCTCTGGACCACGAATAATATATCTTTGTTCAGCAAACCTAAATGCTATGGATTGTTTTAGCTAAGACTGTTCCGAACACGGCGGCCTGGCAGAAAAGCGTGGACTGGGGGCATGAAGAAGGGCGGACCGGCGGCACGGAGCGGGTTTTGTATTGGTACATCTTGCTCGTGTACCATGGAGTGTTCGTTATTTTCGTGGTGGTGTGCAAACTGAATACACTAAAGTTCCGGGAGTATACAGGAAAAGATGCACATCGTCGAACGGTTTCCATGCAATGCAGAGCAAGCAGCGCGGCAGCTCCATCGCGGCGGTTCTGACAAGCACACACGCGTCACAACGGTCCTGGAAATCGCGCCGCTGGTGAGAAAGGGAGGTGGGTGAGCATTGAAACGGGAAACGGCCGGTAGAAGCGTTTTCTTGACGAGGCTGTCCGGCCGCACACCGCTGGGGGGGGGCACCTTGATGGCGCGATTCTCTGGGGCCTGAATCGCCAGAGAATATGATGTCCTTAGACCTCATCTGGGTTTCGTACTGATGCCTGTCGGTATCAAGAGCGGAAGTAATAAAATCCCATGTGAAAATCGCGCAGATAATCAAGGACGTGCGCTACACATCCACTGAAGAGCGGTTGATATCGGAGCCACCTGTGAAATGCCTTACACATCTCAATGTGTTGTGGGACGCGGAGAGTTGTGTGGATCAGGGTGAAAGCACGTGGAGCACGCATACTGAATCGTGACAAGGATGGCTGCGAGCCGTCCTGAGGAAGCCGTGGTAGGCAGTCGTTACAACCCTTGAGTTGTAACGACTGGACATGGATTCGTCTCGGTATCCGATTATCCTACGTGTGTAGCCTATTTTCGCCCGCAACTCGAAATTGCCACCGGTAGCCCCCTTGACTGGCCAGAATCCACGTACTGTATGAATTGGCCTGTGGCATGCCCTTTGGGGGGGTTCTTCCGTATTGTTCATTATTTATTGTTTGCTTGCCTGTCCTATCTGTATGCTGGCGCTCTCTACGATCGTTTGTTATCGGACGGTCGATCGACAAGTGCCCTCGTTTGTACTAAATCACCATGGGCCAGGGGTCGCCGTCGTGGGCACCACCCAGCTCCCAATTGGATGCCCTTCAACGAAAGGTCCTTCTTCCTCGCATCGACGGCGATAGAACTCGCTTTATTGCTTGGCTACGGTCGGTCTCAACACACAGGTATTTGAACCAACGTCATTAATACCACTTTTGGTGGAGCAGCAGGGGATACCCTCGCCTTCATCATGCCTCTCAGCGTGTTGCTTCCGAGAACTTTCTCTCTGCCTCTTGGCATTGTGACGGTGTCGATACGATCGCTTGGCGCGCCGGGCGTTTGCCATCGACTTGTGGGCGTGGTGCCGGGGGCACCACGATTGCGATCTTCGACTGGCGCGCACGGCGTTTGCCACGTCGGAACACTTTGTTCTGGTCCCGGTCTGTCTCTGGGAGGAACCGGTGGCAATCGGCGCGGTAGAGGTGGAAAGTTTCCAGCTGGCTACCGGCCGCCGGGCGGGAGACATGGAAACCATGCCGCCTCCGACGTCCCAACACACGGTGCTCCTGCTCTTTTGATCCCTGCGGATCAAGCTGCCTCCGAGCAGTTGCAGGTGGAGGAGAACCTGAAGGCGGCCGTTGAAGCACTTCAACGACGACTGACGGTCCAAGAACAGACTAACGAGTCTCTGGCGCGTGCCAATGAGAAGTTGGTCGGCGACGTCGAGGCCCTGCGCACGGTTGACTCCCACGAGGAGGAATGCCGGGTGGCTCAGTCTCGCCGTCAGTCGGGCGACAAGACCAAGACCGTCAAGAAGAAGGGAAAGGTGACGAGAGGCAAGTCCGTCCGCAAGGACGATCCGGAACCCGCCGTGCCCTGCTCATCTTCCCATGATTCTGCCTCTGGGTCGAACCCGACGCCGTCGGACGACGACAGCTCCAACGCGACGGACGCGTCCTCCTCGGATGATGGCCACGGGCCTCCAGGCCCGCCGTCGCCCCCAAGTGGGTCCTCGCCGAGCGACAGCTCAAGCGAGTCGGAAGCAACAGCGCGCAAGCGCTCAGCGACCCCTACCAAACGGAAGAAGCGTCATCAAAAAGCCGAAAGGATCAAGGTGATCCGACCAGCGAACAGCTGCTGCAAGACACTCCTCGACTATAGAACGTATTTCCTCCTTCGACGTCAACTGACGTACACGCCTCAAGAGGCACAACGGTCGCACCGTCTCAACAAACGTTTGGAAGGAGCATTTCATGGGCAACAGCCGTTTACGGGAGCCCTACCCCTGGGCATCTTCACGTTCTTAACGACCTTCCGTCGCGCGTGCGACGCGGCCGGACTGACGCACGGTCAGGCTCTTCCGCTCGTAGTCTTCCGATTAGCCGGCAATGCCAAGATGGCATTCTCTGGTGCGCTAAATAGCACTCTTGGTCGTAAGTGTTATGCCGTCCGTACATGCGGGGATGCCGTCAACCGGCTCCTTTCGAAGTACGCGACACACGCAACAATGGCTAACGCCTACCAAGACATCATCACGATGAATAGACAAGACAACGAGGCGCCCACGGGCTTTGGTCACCGTGTGGAGACCAGGGCCTGAGGTGGATAAAGTAGAGCCCGACATATCCGCACAGTGTACTAGTAATAATCCATAATCGATGCTGCAGCCGCGTATCCATATCGTACTCTGTTCATCTACCGCCGGATATACTGAGCCCGAATGGCTCTCCAAAGGCAGGATATAATATAATCTGTATCGATTTACGACCTTGCTGGATCCGGCTCACAGATTCTGCGCCGCATTGCTGGTGCGTGGGGATGTCTCCCCACCTAGTTGAGCTGCCAACATGTGGCAGTGCCAAGCGGCGATCTTGCTGGAAAATGCCCGAACGGTTCTGTCCCGCGCCTGACCCGGTTTGCCTTGTTGTCAACGGCCCGCGCGCAAACCCGAACGAGCGCCCCCTGGTGAGCACAGGAGAGTTCCAACGATCCCTACTGACGAGGACGGCTGCATCATCGAAATCAATTCAAACAACCAGATGGTACTTGACGGCGGCTCATCGCGAACAGTGCTTGTGAATAGAAGAGTCTATTTCCAGCACACGTTAGGCAGTACCTGGTGAGATGTCTCCTTTGGATAATATTTCCATGCGTCCAGATCCATCATCCAAGAGAATATATTCAATCTGTCTATCCGAACTATATCCGAAATCGCACTAAATGAGTATCCGATTATTAAATTGATTCCTACTCAGTCCGGCCCAGCAAATCCAAATTCGGATAGATGAATGGTGAAATACTCAATTCAGAGTGCATGAAGGGGCATGTGGAATATATCCTAATGCAACAAAATTTGCCTGATTCCTAAGCCCCTGGTGGAGACGCAGTGCGATCTGCTGAACGGTCTGTTAAACATCCAAACCAGGCGGACATTTTCCCGTCACGTTTTCTTTCTGTCTCCGGCTCGGGTGTTGACGTGCTGCACAGTCTTGGCTCAAAGAAACGAGCGGGGCTTCTCAGCGTTTGCAGCTCGCGGTACCGCCGCTGCCGCAGCATCCCAGTGCTTCTTCCCTGCCTTCATGCAATCAAAGAACTGCTCCCATCCGCCCAGGTACGCTGCCTCGTCGGCCAGCTTCTTGTACTTGGAAATGACTAGAAGAGTCTGATGCCCCGAACACCTGCGCCGCCCTGAGAGCCACGCGCTTCTCGCTTCTAGCAACGAGCTCCTGCAGTGGCGGCGTGCCGATCTCCGCTGGATGACTCTGTGGTTGACCTTAACCGGCATCCTGAGTCGAGTCGCAGGCAAGCGTCCAGCATCAAGGGTGAACCGGGAGCGAGACGGTGGCAGGGGTCGGGGGAGTGACGACAGGGGGAGGTTGAGAGAGCGACGGCGGGGGGGGTTGGCGAAGCGACGGATGCGAAAGAAGAGCGAGCGACAGCGCTCTGGGATGAGCCAGAGAGGGCGGGGGGGGTCGAACGACCGACATCTCGACGGGGGTGGCGAGCGATGGAGGTGGTGGATGCGCCGGCCCTTGCCGCTCAAAAAGATACCCAGAGGCGCCGTCCTGCGCCACCGTGTTTAAATAACCCTGTGCCACGTCGAAGCCAAAAATGTTGGCAAAAGACAGTCTTGCCGCCTGCACAAATGAGGAAGAGCGCGCATGCTCGCCGTCAAGGGACGATGGAGGCTGGCCGCGGCTGATAAGAGCGGAAGCATGCGTCTCCCACTGGAAGCTGGATGGAAAGAAGGGCAAGTTCGCTGCTCGTTGTACCTGTCCAATGTGGTCGCCGACGGCAGCGGCCAATGCGCGCTGCGTTGGGATGACGGCAGTCTCTCCGCCCAGCACCGGCCCTCCACACCCGACAACAGTGTCTTGAAAACAGGTCGTGGGACGAGAAAAAGAGAAGCACGTGCTTCAGGGGTTGACAGCCGCCGACAGTGGGAGAGCACGGGAGACGTCTCGATCTAGTGCAGCATCCGCTCCACCGCTGGCTCTGGCCTCGACCTCCGCTGTCGCAGTACCACAGGTTGCTCCCCCCCTGCCGTCGGTAGGGCCAGCGCGGCAGCCGCCGGCGCCAGCTGAGCCTCTGTCCGTCCCACCAGAGTCGGGGTCCTTGTCGGCCTCACCGGCGTCCATGAGGTCATCAATGCCGCGCAGCGGATTGTTTCCGGTCGGATGCATGGTGTGAAGCTGACGCGAGTCGCAGGCGGGCGAGAGCGCACTCCAACGCAGAGGGTGACATCAGCGTCGCCGACCAAGCGGTTGCCCTCGGCAGTGACAGAAAACGTGAGAGGGGCGCCAGAGACGGTGGTGAGATTTAGCGAAGGCAATAGGGTTGAAGGACGGGCGACATGACACCGCCTGGCAGAGCCAGCGACGTGGCGCAAAACGCTCAGGACAGAGACGCCCCAGGCGGGCGGAAATCGGGATGCCCTACCTGACTGCGCGACACTGTGGGACAGCATACGTCATTTACACTCCCGACGGTATACACGTCGGCTGACTGGTTGGGTAAAAAGTTCTCATCTAATTTCTTGCAGCTATGATGGTGATGTCCTCGCTTGGCGCCACCTTCTGCTCGTGTTGCTGGCAGCTGCTATCATCCGAACCTGCTCGGCACATGGCGCTACTTCTTGCCCCTCGCCTGGCAATAATTAGGCCCTTCCATCAACGCACCCTGAACCCTGAAGACCGACTCTTTGATGCTCCCAGCTGACGGAATGGCACCGGGGGTGGATCCTGTGCTGCGTTTACAGCCACTCCCTCGCCGGACGGCGCCGGCTCAGCCTCTACCGGCCAAAATACGCCGAATCGATGGTCACTCGAGCTGTGACAACACGTCCAGCCAACCCCACTCAGTCGGGGGGAAAGCGAGCCAGGCCGTGTCGCCGGGTAGTCCTGTCGGGGAATACCCGCCCCGGAAGGAAACCCCGAAGAGCACACACGCACGACGTCGACCGGGGGAAGACGCCCCGAGCGACAAACACGAGTTGTGTGACCGGAAGTTTACTTTCCCGCGTCGAAGGACTCGAGGCAACACTCACGCCTTGCCCTATTATCCCGTCCGCTCCCCTCAGACCCTCCGAAAAACCCCCCCTCAGACACCCTGAAGGGACCCTCAGAAAACCCGCCGAAAACCCCCTCTCAGACACCCTCAAAGAAGCGTCAGAAAACCCTCCCCTCAGGGCACATGGGGCCAGTCTCAGCAGAGGGCGGCCGAAGCTTCGGACACTGCCATAAGCTGAGGCGGGGGAAGAGTGCTACGTGACACCCTTGCGGCGCCCCGGTGTCAGGGGCGCGGTGTAGTACTGGTCAATGGTCCAAGTCGGGTTTACACAAAATTAGGCCCTTAACTGGGGGCCTGCCCGGGGATTTACTAGTCCCAGGGAAGTCTTGAGATCGCGGTTGTGGGTGGTGAGTCACGGGGCGATCACAAGTGGATCGCCACCGGAATGATTCGAAGTATGCGTCAGTAGGACATATTTCCCTCGCGAGAGCCAGTGGCCGTTTCAGACTGACTGGATCCGACCGCCCCGGACGCGAATCCACGTGTCCCCTCTTCACTGGGAGGGAACTGGTTCCCCGAGTGTGGGGGCCAGGTGTCCTGCCGTCACACGAGCGGCAGAGGAGGTAGGGAGTGGTGCAACCGCGTGGAGCTGGGGAACTATTACCCGGCAGCCGATGCGCAGGAAAGGCACGCGGCGGGGCTGGGCGCTGCCAGCAAGCTGAAGCACAAGACAATGACCGCCGACTACGAGCGGTTCTCGTGGTCGCGCGGGATAGACCCCAAGGTCGTGACAGCTGTGACCGCCTCCCACGTGGCCAACTTTTACAAGAAGAGGCTGCACGACTTTGAGTTGTTTGAATCGACTGCAAAGGCCATCTCCGCGGCAATGACGGTCTACTTTGCGCATCTCGGCTGCAGCAGATTTTGGCAAACGGGGCTGGGCGCGGACCAGCGTCCTTCCTTTTGCGGCCACCCCAACCAAAGCGAAGTGGTGAAGGCCATGAAGAAGGACCACTTGAAGGCGGTGACCAAAACGGCCATGTGACGATGCCAGTCTACCCGTTTGGTATCGAACATGCGGCAGAATACTTTGACGAACACACTCCTGGTGAAGCGAGCGTTGACCCGCAGCACCTTTCCGACCTGTGCTTGGCCAAGGTCATTGGTGTGCCGGGTTGGCATGGGCCATGCATATGCCACCTCAGTCGTATGAAGACGAGGCAGCTCGAGTGACCGCCGAAGCTTGGTGGTCCCGTCCCAATATGGCTAGGCAGCGGAGATAGTATCCGCCAGTGTGCGTTTGGGGAACTGTCCGTCCAACACCCGGACATGAGATTGGATAATCTCGGACAAGCCATTGATGAATACATCCTCCACGTCTTGGGCGTGGAAGAGTCCATCCAGGCTGTCACACTGCGTCCCAACACGGAGCCCAAAGGCTGTGGGCGACTCACTATCGGGTTGACACATTGTGATAATGTCGTGGTAGGCGGAGGCCATTACGGCGTAAGTGGCATACTTTGCTAAAGGCCAGTTTTTAGCCGCACCACAGGTGCGGATTGAATATGTGCGGTGTCCGGCTGTCGCGTTCAGGGCGCTCGAGAAGGCTCGTTTTGCGGCGCTTGACAGGCGAAAGGCCAAGAGAGGAAGGGCTTTCCCATGCGTGAGGCCGGCTGCGTCACATGCACGACGAAAGGTCGTCAAAAAGGTAAATACACAGAGGGAGCTGGTGCCTGTGAATGGCTTTTGCCCTTGGAATGTGCCATCTAGTCGGCGGTTCATCTTATGCGTTTTTCCAACTAGGGAGGGTGGCAGAGACAGATCATGTCGGATTAGGAAGTAGGTGCGATAGTCCAATAGGGTCTTGAAGCGATTGTTGGAGGGTCGAGTGACCTCTTGCTGATCGGCTTTCTCCAACCGCTTCTTAGAGTTTGGGCAACTCTTGTACGGACCCCGGCGCGATCTTCGAGACGCGGCGTCCGATGACGTGTCCGAGGACTCGGAGCTTGAGCTCGAAGACGGAGAAGACAGGGAATTCGGGGGTTCTACGGAGTCGAAAGACGAAGAGTATGTCGTCCCACTGGACGGGCTTGACTCATTCGCGGCCGGTATGTCGGCGTTCTAAACAGAGGAGGTTGAGCGGGCCAGCTTGGTCTCCTTGTGGATCTTGCGCAACTATTGGCGAAGCTTAAGATCTCGATCCCGACGTTCAGTCGCTTGGCCAACTGTTTCTGGACGAGAGGAAGACGACTCGCCCTTCTTGGGTTCGACCTTGACTGTCGTCTTGTTCTTCGTCTTGCGACGCGACTTTTCTGCCCGGGAATCGGACTCAATGTCCTCCTGGCGCATAGCCTCCACGTTTACGATCAGGTTGTCGTTTGCTTCCGCGGACGAGCGGTTAGTCTCTTGCTGGATCGTCAGACGGAGACGAAGTGTCTTAACCTCTGCCTTAAGGCTCTCCGCATAGAGCGGTTGGCCAGTGGCCGCCACATTCAATGCAGGTGATCCCGAGAGGGATCCCTCGAGGGTGTTGGCGTCGTGCATGTTCGTACAAACGCCTCCCGGCGGGACCTAGTCGGAAGGCAGGGCGTGGCCCGTACCCTTCCCATTGCCACGGTACCCGTCGGCACAACCAGGTGTCATTGCTCAACCGGCACAGTGCCAACCGAAGCGCCCCGCACTCCACTTGGAGATCACCACCCACGACGCCCAGCGTCGTGGCACACACAAGTGGGAGACACGCCCTGCACGGCAAGCCAATGGGTGCAAGATCCGACACCGTGCGAGCTGGCAACAAGAGACAGCTCTTTGGCACCGCGTGCTGATGCACACGGCAGGCAAGAGTATCCCCTGCTGCTCCACCAAATGTGGTATTAATGACGTTGGTTAACTGTCCAGTAAGTAGCGACCGACCGTAGACGCACGATCGTCGGCGGTTCTGCCCTCCCGCTTTTTCAGGTTACTTCTTGGTAACTTCGAGGCGACACAGGCGCAAGCTGTGTCTCCAAGAAGTCGCAAAGGGGGGCTACAAAGAGAGTCATACGGTGGATCCAAGGGGACACCCAACCAAACGGATAGCTACGCGGTGTGTCCGGATACCAGACACACTAACTGAGCCCGCTTGGACAAGTAGTATATTTCCTTTCAAGTACCTAACTTCTTGGTCATTCGTATACAGGCAATGTCGCATTTGTGTAGTTTCCGAAAGTCGTCACCAGGTACGACCTCGGAAACCCATTGTAAAGGCGACTCACCAGTACAAGACGTACTTGCATATACGGTACAGACAAGGCCCAGACAACAGCCAGGCACAACACGCACTGTACGCAGGCAGTGCGGGTGGGAGTGACCGGGGCAATTAGCTGGGTGAGGGCCGAGCGCCAGTGGAAAACAGTGTAAGAGAAAGATCCGTCGCATCTCGAGAGGTCATGCGGGCAACGGGGCAGTGTCGTGTCTCGACAGAGAATCCGGGCCAGGGTCGTGCGCAGCGTGGGAGCCGAACGGGCACAGTCGACGCGACCGGTCGGCTCGGTCGAGATCGGGGCAAACGGCCGAGGCGCGGGCGAGGGGGCCCACACGCAAGTGCGCCACTGCTTGGATGATCAAGGGTCCACCGAGACGCAGTCTGTCGGCGCCTGCCACGAGACTGGAGCGCGGACCGGAGCGCGGGCCGCCGCCACGGCACTTCGGGCGTGTAACCAACCCCCTCGTCCTCTCGGACGTGCTGCAATACGGCAGGTGGGAGCCTGCCACACGATGGCCGCGTCACGGCGCCGGTGGTGATGTTGCCGCTGCTCTGCGTGTCGGCGATGGGGCCACCGCCGGCGCCCCCGCAGCTACTTCTCCTCGTCCGTCAGCGCCGGCGCAGGAACCGGCGCCGCCGGGTCCCCGCGGCGGTGCCGGTCTTGCGGCTGCGCTGCCTCCGCATGAGTGGCGGTGCAGGCCCTGCGCTGCGTCTTGCTGCCGGCCCCACTGCGGCCGCAGAACTGCTTCCCCGCGTTCTTGGTGCCGCCAGAGCGTCGCGTCCCCGTGTCGGTGCTGCTGCCGCGGCTGCGCTGCGTCTCGGGGCCGGTACCCCCACCGCTTCATGTCCGCGTTCATCACCGTCGGCGTGGTGCCGCCGCAGAGGCGCATCTTCGCGTCGATGCGGTGCAGCGGCTGCGCTGCCTCAGCGCGGGCGGCGATGCCGCCGATGCGCTGCGTCTCGACGCCGCCGTCCCCTCGGCGCTGTGCTCCGTCTCAGCGCCGGTGTCCCTTGCCGCTACACTGCCGCCCCCGTCACCGTCGTCGCCGGTACCACCGCCGGTGTCGGCGCAGCGATGCTCCTGGTACCGCTGCAGCGTAGCGTCCCCGTGTCGGCGCCGCCGCTTTGTGTCGTCTCGTTGCTGCTCCTCGTGCCGCTGCCGCGCCGCGTCCCCTCATCGGTACCGCTGCCGCCTCTGTGCTGCGTCTCGGCGCTGCTCTCGGCGCGGCCGCTGCGTCGCGTCTCACTGCCGCTGCTGCTGACGCTTACGGCGTCGCCCAGTGTCGGTGCCGCTGCCGCCGCAGTGGTGTGGCTCCACTCGGCTCTGCCGGAACGCCGCTGCGCTGTATCTTGTCGCCGGCAGCTGTGCCACAAAGCGCCGCATCGCAAACATCGGCTATGAACCACCCAGCTCTGCAGCGAACACCGGCAGGACCTCAAAAGTTATGTACACAGGAGCCTTCATACGCGTACATACGTCGAGGTCATGGGAGTGACGACATCAACACGCACCGCGCAAAAGCGCGAAAAGAGTAAGTCCTCGACCCGCATCCAATGCACAATAAACGACAGTTGCGCAAAAGCACACATCAAATCACAGTGGAACACAGGCGCACGCACTCACCCTCACACGCAGAAGCGACAGAACCACACTTCACCCCGTAGGGCGGCGACGCTTGCCTCGTCCGCCGTCGCGCCCTCTCACAGAGTCGCCTGTCGGCTGGCTCTCGCCGACACTGCCCTCCTCCTCGTCCGAAGAAGTGGGGGCGCACGCGCGCTTCGACAGCAGCGACATGCCCGGGACCTCGTCGTCCTCCAATAGGTGCCGGCGGCGGCGCTCGGCGCGCTCATCAGCCGACGCCGTCTCCTTCTCGTCCCCCATGGCGGCCTCGTCGTTCGATTCTTCCGCGA
>Ga0209186_1002392_pt1 | contig 13395 bp, 15 predicted proteins | sample SidtaG_FD_187426 | JGI IMG/M metagenome (GOLD analysis project Ga0209186, IMG submission 187426) | Marine algal microbial communities from Sidmouth, United Kingdom - Sidmouth_Male2 metaG (SPAdes) (version 2) | ecosystem: Host-associated > Algae > Red algae > Unclassified | place: Sidmouth...
GTTTTCGCTGGCCAATAACCAGTTCCAAACTAGTTTATCGGCTGCGACCATCCACTCTCTCATTCCCTGCCGACCCCGCGCCCGCCACACTCCCCCGCTCTCTCCTCCTGTCCTGGTATTGGCGACAGCAGGTCGAACTCCACCAGACCCGCTGCTGCACTCACCTGCCGCGCGCCCACCAAGATGCGTGGACGACACGACCACGCCGTGCTTGCCGACCAGGTGCTGCTTGAGGTTGGCGGTCACCTTGCAATGCGCCACGCGAACAGGATGACCCTTGTGGTCCTTTTGGACGCAGATGTACCGAATCGAGTCCATGACCGCGCCCCCGTCCGTCCTGTACTCACAGACAAAGTAGGCGTACACTGGGCTCTTCTTCTTGCCTTGCGGCACTGGTCGCCAAACACACCCCTCTGGTACACGCCAGGATGCAGGGGGTGCCAGCGGAAGGCCACCGGTCGAGCCACCGTCTCCATTGGACGGGGATGGCGCCGCAAGGGGGCGCGCTGGTGCGGGTGTTGTTCGTATAGCAGCAGGCTCTGAGGAAGCCGCGGGCGGCAGTACCACTGGCGGTGCCATGGTGGGCTCACGAAACAGGGGGCGTCGGCGTCGGGGCCTGTGTGAGAGACGAAGACACGGGCCGTCGGTTCAGGTCGTGCACATGTCATCAAGTTGGCACGTTTCACGCACTTAACGTCGATAAGCCCATCTTGATGGCACATGTCACACACTTAACGCCGATAAACCCGGACAACTTCTGTGATATGACCGCAACTCCTTCGTATTTAAAATAACCAGTTTGACCAATATTTTACGTCCAGAACTGGTTCGCAAGCGATGTTCGATTTCTTGCCAATGTAAACCAGTTTTAACCAATTACGATAAACCAGTTGGGCAACCCTAGCTTAGTAACCCTAACCGGGGGCAAAAAAACGGCGGATTTCGGCACCCAAATCTGTCAGATGGTTCAACCCCAAGCGGCGACGGGTGCCGTTTGACGCGTAGGCGCCGGCCGGCCGACGGAGGCGGCCACAGGGCCTGCGCTACGAGCAGTGACGGCGGCGGCAGCCGCCGCTTGTCAACCGACCTCTGCAGAGCCGACCCTGTTGCCCCTCCGTGTGTCGTCTCGACGCCCTCCCCACCCATCGTTCCAAGTCGACGGACCTCCCTCTGCGGTTTGGAGGGCGGCGTGTGGGCGGCGGTGCGACCGTCGCCAGTGTCTGCGTCAGCGGGAAAGGCTGGGGAGGGAGCAAAGCATTGGCCAGGCCCCATGCACCCCTGCCTTTCTGCTGTGTCAGCGGCGGCGGCGGCGGCGGCGGCCGCGGGGGCGGCAGCGACGGCGGTTTGTAGCTGGGGCGGAGGCGTGGCCGCAACGGCAGCGGCGGCGGCGGCCGTGCAGAACTGGTGGGAGTGCGACCAAGAAGCACCGCCTGCTCTAACGCTGCCTCGGTCAGCGAGCGCAGCCGGCGCGAGCAATCGACGGGCCGCGTCTGCGCGCGCGGGCGTGACCGTCCCGCAGCCCCCCAAGATCCACACCACGTTGCAGAAACGTGTGCCGTGTTCGGTCGTTCCGCTCAAGCAGCGCCTGCAGCAGCGTACGACTGGCGGCACGCTCCGCCCTGAGCGACGCCACGGCGGCAGCAGCTGCAACTTTGGCGGCGAGGGCCGTCGCAGCGGCCGACGATGCGGCAGTGAGGGAGGACGCGGCGCTGGCAGTCGCCACTGACGCGCTCGGGGGGCTCCGCGTCAGCCCGCCGACGGCAGCCGCGGCCGCCGCTCACGGGCCGACGTGCCGCCGCCGCCTCCGCCGTGGCGGCGGCGGCAGTGGCGGGTGTGGGGACGGCCACCGATCAGGGGGCAGCGGCAGCCGCCAAGCCCCCAGAGTGGTGCTCGCCACGCTCGACAGAACCTTCGATCGGCGGCGGCAAGCGCACGCGGCAGACCCCTGCGTTTGGCCTCGCGCGGTCGGGGTGTGGCCGACCGCCAGCGGTCGGGCGGAGCGGCCTCTGGACAGGGGGAAGGCGCGGCGGCGGCGGGCGCGTCACGCCCGCCCATGGCACTTGCGTGTCCCTTCGTGCGCGTGGTTGCCGCCGGTGGTGGTCGCCGTTGGCGCGGCCGTGGCAGAGGCGGGTAAGGTCGCCGTGCACGGCTGGAGCGTGTGTGCGTTGTGTAGCGACCCGGTAGGGATGGGGGGGGGGTGAAAGGCGGTCAGGCTTGCGTGGCGCAGGATGCCAGTGCGCGCCATACCCCGGGTGACAGGCCTGTTGGCGGTGCGGGGGTTGGGTGAGGAGACTGTGTCGTCCCACCGGTGGGGGACACCGGTGGCCGTGTGAGGGGGCAACTGTAAGTGGTTTGGGAAGGCGTCGATGCCCTGAAGAGGGACACCCGGTCGCACAGCTGAGCGAAGCGGGCCCTGATGCGGGGTCTGTACAAATAGGGCTGTGTGGCGGCCCGCCGCGGGGATTGTCGTACTGGGTACTGCCATGAACCGCGAGTGATTGTGAGGTGGGCAGAGCATGTTTGGGTAGACACTTTTCTTGTCATCTTTGCTTGCAATAGCGCGTCGCGGAGGCCCCTGGAGGTCGACTGCTAGAAGCGCAGACCGCCCGTGTTGTGCGAGGCGCTGCAGATCTTGCCGCGCCGCTCGCCAGGCGACGACCTCCCCCGGCTTCCCCAGTCCGACGCTGTTTCACGCCACTGCCACGGCATGTCTTCTTCAGAGCACCAGCCCGTCAGCCACAGGCCTGCCGCCAAGTGGGGTCGACACAGGCCGGGTGTGAGAATGTAAAATGCGTGCCCAACCATTGAGCTAGGTCGGCAGCGCTCATGCCAAGTCATGCCGCCTCAGGAGCTATGACATAGAGAAATATTCACACCGGGCCCGACCGTCAATACCTCCGTCGAATCGCCACCATCGCTCCGCGGATGTGCATCATCACGCGTGCCTGTCGGTGACCGATGCTCGTCCGCATCCGGATCGGTTGTGGACACCGTGCGCCGATGGCCTTACGAATGCGGCACGCGATGCCCCAATCCCATGTAGTCCATCTTGACGGGAGCACCGTGGGCGGCTTCCAGCCAGGCCCGTGCTTCACGCTGCCCGTCTGTGCGGCCAAGGCGCGCCAACGAAAAAGGCAAGGGGGCTGAGGGTGACTCTATCCCGCCTTCCGTGGTCGAAGTCAAGGTCGCCTCGCGCGTCAGGCCCACGTCAAGTCAATCCAGTCAACGGGCGGCCTGGACGCCTCCCGTGCGTCCCGATGGGTCATGCGTCACCCACGGACCGTTCTGTCTTGGTAAGGCCGGCTTGTGCCGCTTGCCCACACTGTGTGCCTCGCCGCGCCCAATGAAAAGGTCATCCTACCTCTGCCGCGACTGGACTCCTTACAGTTGCACTGGTCTGTAGTCGTGGGCCACCCGTTGTACGGGAGCATGGGACGCGCGTCAGACTGGGACCCTCCACCCCCACAGCAGCTCCACGCGGCGGCCCACGGGCCTGAACACGCGAGGCCTGACGGGCGCCGGCCCAGTCTCAGGGCCGAGTGGGCCCTTGCCGTTGACCGAAGCCGCGTGATCCGGATTGTTGAATGGGTGGTCGAACGGCCGCTTTGCGCTGCGCCAGGCTGTTGGCCGCGCCCCGCGCCGGTCCCATTCCGCCCCTGGTGGCCACTGTGAGCCCCCAGCGGGGCAATCGGCAACTTCCATCCGCGCCTATTCTTGCTGCGTGGCACTCTAGCGTGTCGCCCCCCACCTCGCGCGGTGCCCATTTCGCAGAGGAGGGGCCCTCATTGGGTCTCGCACCGAAAATCCCGCCCGCCCGCAGAATCCTCGGGGCAGCTGTCGCGTTCCTCTCCGCACGGTTCCCCCCACTCAAGACGTGCGACGGCCGTGTGCAGCGGGCCCGACGACCAGCGGAGCGCGCACCAGCAAGGAGGACTCGGGCGGCGGCCCGAGGGCCGCGCCCGAGGCGCGCGCTCAGGGCCGTCTGCGGGTGCGCCAACTGCCCGTTCGATTTGCTGCCCCCCGTCCCCCATACATTGGTGGCACCCGGCGACGTGGTGGTGGTGCTCAGGGGGTGTGGTGTCGGTCCTCGCCCCTCTGTACGTAAAGCAAGGCGGGAGGGGGTACCCTCGCTGCACCGTCAACCGCCGCCGTGGCGCCCCAGCCTGGCAGGGAATCACACAACCCTCCTCTGAGCACACTGTCACGCACCCCTGTTTTTTGGGTGACTCGGCAGAAAAGCGCGTGCCGACGAGACGTCGTCATTCTGACACACGAGCGCACAGTTCAAGCAGGGCGCTCGCTCCCTGACGCCGCTGTCGGCCAGCCAGGGAGGGCGGGGGGCCAACGCGGTGCAAGCGTCGCCGCTGGGAGCGCGACGGCCGCCGCCGCGGTGTGCATAAGGGCCCCACCACGCTGCGTCGTGGCACCGGTGCCGCTTGTGCCCGCCGCCAACGTCCCCGCCCCGAGTGCCCGCGAGTGCCCGCCGTTGGCACCCACGCTGCCGCGGTCGTGCGCAAAGACGGACGGTCCGTCGGCTGTTTGGCCGCGCTCCGCGGTCGCCCGCGGGCGGCGCGGTCCACCATGGCCGAGATGATGACGGGCGCGCGTACGCGGCAGTGGATTGTGGCCGCCTCTGTCGGCGTGCTGCTCCTCTCCCTCGCCGAAGACGCGGCGGCGGCTGGCGCTAAAGTCGCCCCCGACGCGGAGCTGTCGGAGCTCCTCGGCGTCGGCCTGGTCGTCGCGCAGCTGGTCTTCCACGTGTTGCTCCACCACCTGGAGCATTATGTCGGCCACAGCCACCCGAGCCTCCTCCCGATCCTCCGCACCGTCTACCGGGAGCTCCTCATTCTCGGCTTTGTGTCCTTCACCTTTATCCTGGCGGCGACCTTTGGCAAGTTTGGCGACGAGCTGTTTGTGTCGTTTGAGTTTGCCCATCTCCTCATCTTTCTCCTCGCCGTCTTTTACATCATTGTCGTCCTTGCGACGACGTGGGCGTCCCTGTCCCTGTCGGCCCGCTGGCAGGAGATCGAGTCGATGGAGTTTGTCACGTACCTTGCCAACAAGCAGGAGTTTACAGAGCTCAAGACGGAGCGCGAGCGCCACCGCAACTACCTGTGGCGGTGGGTGCTTTGGTGGAAGGGCAACCCGTGGAAGCTGGAGCGATTCCACTACCTCCACGAGCGGATGGCCTTTCATGACTCGCGCTTTCAGTTCCTCTACTACCGCGCGCTGCCCGAGGACTTTAGTTTCTCAGCGTATTTGCGCAAGGTCAAGACGCAGGTACGTTGGAGGGCGATGGTGGGGAGCGCAGATCTAGTGGGCCGTGGGCGTGGTGGTGATGGTCGGCGCGGTGCGACGGACGAGTTCCGAGTCGCTCTCATGCCACTCTGTGCGATGGATCCGCTGACTGACCACTTCTTGTCTGTTCATGGTTGATATCCTTTGTGTGGCCTTTTCGTGTTTTGCCCTCTCGTTCTTGGTGTGGTTGCCCTGTTGTTTTTTCACCCCTTGTAGGTGTTCCGCAACCTGGTGGAGGTCCATTGGACCATCTGGGTGGCGTTGCTGGTCTTCATCCTCGCCGATTACGTGCGCCGCAAGATCTGGGACTCACAGACCTTTGACCAAGCGCTGATCATTAGCCTCTCCCTCGCGGCCATGCTCGGCGCTGACGCGCTCGGCATCAAGATCTCGCGCGTCTACTGGCGCCTCTTCAAGCGCCCCGCCACCTACTTTAACGACGTCTCACAGGCGCTAACGGGCGGTCTGCCCCTCGACGACGACGCGCCGCCGAGCAAGGGCTCCCGCCCCGCAGCCGCCGACGTTACCGAGCCCGACTCGCCAATGGGCAGGGTGTTGCCGAGCGGCCACGTCCTCCGCCCGTCACCCTCGGAACTGGCGCGGGTGGCGACCCGCTCCGTGTCGCAAGAGGCCGGCGGAGATGTGGACCCCGACGACACGGATTTCGGGATGCGGAGCACGGTGCGTCGGTCGCTCGGCGGCGACGGCTCGGCACGCGCCTCGTCCTCATCCATCTCGGACCTGCGCAAGAAGCGCACGGATCCGCTAGACGGAGAGGACGGGCGCCCGTCCGACGGCAGCGACCACGCCAACGGCCCCCCGTCGGCCAAGGACAAGGCCGAGTTCATCGACTCGATCTTTTCAGCCGAGGCGGAGCCACGGCGCAGCACCGAAGGTGGCAACGGGCGCCACCCCGCCGACCACGGTGACGCCGAGGCGCCCGCGCGGCACTCGATCGAACTCCGCCGCTCCATCGACGGGCTCGGCGGCGCGTTTGAGAGTAGCGGCCGCCGCTCCTCTGTCGACGGCGGCCGCCGTCAGTCGTCCACCGAGGGCCGCCGCCGGTCGTCCACCGAAGGCCGCCGCCGCGGCTCCATTGACCGCAACGGGTCCCCCGAGGACGAGGGCATGACGGACGCGCCGCGGCGGATGAGCTTGGAGGTGGCCGGCAACCTGCCGGTCGGGGAGCTGGAGGCGCGCCACCTCGCGGCGCACGGCCTCGAAACTGGCGCGCGGCGGGGGAGCCACGCGGACGGCGACAATGTTGGGCGGCCGCGGCGGAGCAGCTTGGACCGGCGGGCGTCTGGCGGTCGGCGACGCGCGCGAGATGAGAGCATTGACCACGAGGACAGCGCGGAGGAGAATAACATGACCCACATCAACACGTCGATCATTGATCGGCACAAGAAGGCGCTCGAGGCGCAGGAGAAGGGGCCGCGGCGCGACTACCCCAAGTTTGTCACCATGCTCTTTCCCCGGCTGGCGCGGCGGGCATCGCCTTCGGAGAAGCTCTTCTGGGCGGGTAGCCACGTGCTCTTCCTGTGGCTTGAGGAGTTTGTGCTGTTTGGCACCACGCTCGTCACGTCTGTGGTCGTTGCCGGCTACGCCACCGCCGCCTTCAAGGGCGTGCAAAAGGGCGCGTCGGCCAAGGACATTGCGGCCATTGTCATGGTGCTCGTCGCTCAGGCGTACGTGCTCCTCCGTGTGGCCCAGTCGCTCAAGCTGTACATCTTTGTGCTCAACAGCTCTGGGCTGCTCGACGAGGAGCGGGCACTGGCGGCCATTGACCGGGTCAAGAGTGGCAAGCGTCGCCTGCGCTTCCACGACTACAACTATGGGAGTGAGATGGACGGGGACGACTACTACTATGGGGACGACGACTATGGCGAGGAGGGGCGGCAGAGTATGGATGAGCGCCGGGCGGCTGACAGGGAGCAGCGCAAGCAGCTGTACAAGCACCTGTCCCAGGACGCAGAGACGCTGCTGGAGGATCAAGCCTCCGACTCGGAGGGGGAGGTGCGCATGGCGGCCATCCAGCCGGGGTCGGTCAGCCCTCGGGGCAGCCGCACGCCGCTGACGCACGCGGAGGCGCCGCCGACGCCGGGCACTATGGTGTAGCGGGTTTTCTGTTGTACTGGTCTATTTGTTCGTTGCCTTCGCTGAACTCTTGTGATCTCTTTTGTATACAACAGAGTGGGTTGTTGGGTATGCGTGCGTGTTTCTTTTCTCCGTTTTGCATGCCTTTCTGTCGGTTCTGAATGGATACTCTTTTCGGTTTCCACGTGTCAACTTATTTTCAAGGTACATTCTTGAATTGCATGTGTCTCTTACAGCGTGGCACTCGTTGTTGCCTGTGTTGATTGGCAGCCCCGGCGACGAACGGTGTGCCGGATCTGGAAGCATGCGGTCGAGCTTTCAACGGGCACGACATACGCTTCTGTGTCGTGCACTTAGCCAGTGGCCCCCCCTCCTGGATCGGCCCGTTGGGGGGTGTGGACACCCGCTTTTGTTGACCAGCTCAGCTGCCCCTTGTCGCTGCCTTGAGCTGGGCGGCCAGCGCGAGCGACGGTTGGCAGCACAGCGGCCGCGTCCTTTTTCAGTGGCAGTCGCGCTCCTTGCCACAACGCTGCCGGACCCCGCGTGGTCATTTCACCAGCTACGGTGTTTGCGTCGTCATCCACTCATCCAGCGACAGCCCGTGGTGGTCGTCCTGTCCCGTCCACACTTTTACCTTTTCGCTGAGGCTGGCCCCCCCCCCCTCCCCGTCATCCTTCTCCACCCGTTGTCTGTCCCCCGCTTAATGGTCATGGACGCTCCTCCGCCCGTCGACGGCAACGATGCGCCCGCTCCCCCCCGCGGCCCCGTGCGGACGGCGGTGGACCTGGCGGTTGACGTTGTCGGCCGCCCTGCCGCCGAGGCGGTCAAGCCGGCGGTCACCGCGTTCAAGGACGCGTACCCGCGCGGCGGCTCGGTCGTCGACGATGTGGCTCGGACGGTTGGGGGGGCGGCGGAGCGTGTGACGACCGTTGCGGATGAGGCTATTGCGCAGCGCGTGCAGCGGTATGTTTGCTTCTCTGCACTTTTGGGATATGAGAGGGCATCACGGGGGTATACGTTGGTTTGTTTGCCTTTCGCTGGGCTGTACGTCGTTGACTGGGAGGGCCGTTCTTCTCTCTTCTTGTAGCAGTTGCAGCTGTGCTTGTAGTTTTTGATACTGACACCTGACCCCGCTTTCTCGTGTCTGCCTCTCCTGCATCTGTTCTGTTTCTTCTCCATCCAGTGCCCAAAAAGCCCGTGCCGAAGCCGAACGTGCGGCGGCAGCGACTAAAGCCGACCTCACCCGCCGCTCCCGTGCGGTCGTCGACGCGGCAGCTGCGGAGCTTTCGGCAGAGGAGGTGACACGCGTTTCGTCCACGGGTGTGGCCTTCCTCTCCGCCCTCGCCGCGGCCGTGGCGCACATTGCGCACCGGGGTCTCGACGTGGCCGACGGCGCCGCCGATGCGCTGTCGATCGCTCGCCCCGTGCCTCGGGCGGTGCCCGCTCCCGGCCCCGCCGTCGCTGGCGGGGCGGCCCTGGCCGTGGGCGCCGAACCCTCGTACGCCGCCGTCGTCTCGGAAGGCCCTGCCGTCGAGTACCCGTCGGAGGGCGCGCGCCTGGCGCGCCGTGCGCTCGCGCTCGCCACCCGCCTCACGTCGGCGGGCCGCTCCAAGTACGTGGCGGTGGAGACGGCCCGCTCGGGCAGCGTCGTCGGTGGGGTGATGCGCACCGCGCGCGACGCGGCGGGCCTGGTTGGGGGGGTCGTCAGTGGCGTCGCGTCGCGGGCGACCGCCTACAGCGGCGTCGGCGGGCCGTTTGTGCGGGGCGTCGCTTCTGCGGTCGTGGAGGTGGTTGGTGCGTCATCGTCGGAGCCTCCTGCGGCTGCCCCCACCGCTGCGGTGGACGTGGCCACGACGCCGGTGCCGCCGCCGTCGACGAGCCCGATTGACCGGACGGGAGAGAGCGTCGGCGTCATGGACGTGTCGTCCCCATCGTCGACCAACTCGCTGAGTACGCTCGACGGCCTCGGCGGCGCGGGTAAGTCGATCGTGGCTTGAGCGGAGGCTTCAACGAGGTCGGCCGCTGCCGCTGTCAATAGTATTAGCCGTGTATCTGCCATATGCCGCCGTGCGCAGGCGCCCGCTCTGCTGGATCGCTCTTGATGCGGTGGCCGTGTACAGTAGTGTGACGGGGAGAAACTGGGGGTTGCCATGTTTGAACATATCTTTGTTACCGTTGTTTTTAAATATCTCGCATAGCCCATGAACAACGGCTGCCCTGCAAGTAGCGACTCCACTCCTGCAGGGAAACAGCTATGCGCCGTAGACGGCACGGCACCCGCTGCTCGATTACGGAGCCCGCGCCAGACGGGGAGCCCTCACCCCTCTGTCAGGGGCGGCAACACGCCCGACTGGTGTCCCCAAAAGCCCTCCCCCTTAGCGAGCGTCACGTCCCCAACCACCCGCACCTGGCACGCCAGCCGCAGCTGCCGCGCCGCCGACGCTTCCGCAGTGTGGGGCGGGAAGGCGAGCCGCGCCCGCTCCCGCGCCGACGGCAGTGGCGGAGACAGCCCTGGGTGCCCCCCCGCCGCGTCGGTAGAACCCGCGAGCGGTGACCGCACGGCCACGGCGCAGGTGCCGCAGGTGCCCAGGCCGCGACAGCAAATCAATTTGGAGCCCCCATTGTGAGGCGTTGCATCCGCGTGGATGAGCGCAGTCCGGAGTCTCGTGCCGTGAGACACGGTGATGGGGCGCCCGCGGTAGGTGACTGTGTGGGTAGCGCCATTGGCGGGGGCCGGGGGTGGGGTGGGAACGCCGGCGTCAACTGCCGTTTGGTCGGGGACGTCAGCAGCGGCAGTGGCGCTGCCAGGAGTTGGTGGGTGCCGGCTTCGATGGAGGTCGGGATGCACACGAGGAGCGCCGGTGCCACTGGGACCGCCCCGAGTTCCGACAGAGTGGATGAAGGAGGCGAGGGGAAAGCCGGGCGCGAAGGCGAGGGGTGGCAGTAGGCGTGACGGCATCTTGGAGAGAGGAGGGATAAGGCCACAGTGAAGGAGCAGTGAGATGACACAGACTGAACAACAGTAGCGAGCTGCCACCGAAAAAAACAGACGGCAAGAGCGAGGCTGGCACGGAAGCGTGCTCTCAGCCACAAGACTCACTGAACTTGACGGCACACATGAGGAAAATACGATACTTTGAACAGGGTCTGGTCACCTGTTTCAACTAAATCCCCGTACACGTGCATGTCTTATGCAATCGCTTGCCGCCTTTTCGCTCGTCGTCGTCCATGGCACTGCAAGCCCCCCTCCACTGATGGACCAGCCACTGCTTTCGCAACAATTCTGTCAGCATCTCTTCGATTGCCAACCAACTAAGCCGAGTCTGATGGCAGTCTGGGAGCTCTGAGGCAGAAATTGTCATTTTCCCCTAGTTTTCACTATTTTAACAAAATTGAAAGCAAGCGGGTTGCCAGAAGCGATTGAAAGGGGGACCCACACCTGACCGGTGGGCCCGCACAGCACGATAGGCGCGGTTGGGCTGGGCCGGCGGCGGCCTGGCAATCGGTGCCGATTGGTTGCCTGGCCGCCATGCTGACGCCCCCGTCACACCGCGTTGACAGCAGGGGGGCTCGACGGCGCGCTGGCGCTGCCCCTGAGGTTGTGGTGCCCCCGGCCCGCTTTGCAGCCTGATTTGGCTAGTTGTTGGCACCGCAAGTTGCCCACGCCGGTCCCTTCCCCCCCCGACCGTCAGCGTCTGCTGCCTTGTGTCCCTCTCCGCGCCGCCCGTCCGAAGTGCCGACCGTGGTGCCTGCTGGTCTCATTGACGCCCTCGAACACCATCCTGCCCTCACCACTCCCGACCACACCCTCATCCCTGCTGTCCCCCTCTCCTTCCCCCCCTTTCTGACGCCATGGCGTCCGGTATTGCCGTGAACGACCAATGCATCAAGGAGTACCAGGCGCTGTCGCGGTCGCGCACTCACCGCGCGGTGATCCTTAAGATCAATGATGACATGTCCGAGGTCGTTGTGGACAGCATCCTGCCGAAGTCGCAGGGCGACCATGAAGGCGACTGGAAGGATTTCGTCAAGCTGCTGCCCGAGTCCGACTGCCGCTACGTCGTTGTCGATTTTGAGTGGAAGGACCAGGTACGTGTGGTGTCGTGCTCTCTTGGTGGTGGGTCAGGTGGCGGTCGGGTAGGTCGCCGCGGCGTTACTCAATGTAGCGCTGGCGTGCCTCACAGCGCGTATCCAGTGTATGGCATGGCGATTAGCCTGGCTGGTCTGCTTTCGTTTGGGATCGATTGGACAGACAATCTCTGGCAGGCGGTGTTATGGTGCTCGACGCCGTCGGCGCTATCAGGCGGGTCTTGTTGACGAGGCCGGTCGGGGCGGCCTCGTGCACGGTGTGGATCGCTGGGTCAACACCCACGTTTGTGGTTGCGGCTCGATATGACCGGTCCCTCCTGCATCGTTTGCTTGCACTGATGCGCGCACCTTGTGGCTGGGTGGTTTCTAACTCTCGTGTCTGCCTTGGGCTACCTTGTGTTGCTCTTTATGCCGCTCCCGCGCCCTGCTTGCCCATTCCAACAGCCGACGGTGACGAAGAGCAAGATTTGCCTCATCCTCTGGAGCCCGGAGTACTCGCGCGTCAGGAGCAAGATGATCTACGCCGCCTCCCAGGAGGCCGTCGCCAGCAAGATGCCGGACGTGCAGCGCCAGCTGCAGGCGACCGAGTTGGAAGAGCTGGAGTACGGGGTGATCAAGAACCAGGTGGCCAAGTAAGCGTTTCGCGTTTTACCGCACGGTGACTGCGCCCTTGGGAATGTAGAGTAAGCGCCGCTTTCTGTATGTATTCCTGCTTGTCGCACGGGCGTCTGCTCGGGGGGTGCTGCCGATGCTGTCTGTACCTTTGATCGTTTTTTTTACGGCGCCGTCCTCGTCCTCTTGTTTTCTTCTTTTCCGCGTGTGCGTGTTCGTGTGCAGTGGTATGGGTGGGGATGTCCCTGCTGTTGTAGGGACCTCGGGCCGGCCGAGGTCGGTCTGAACAGACGTGCTGTGTCTTGTGGGTGTGTAACGAAACCCTATGTTTTTTGGGGTTGTCCGCCGCATACCCTTGGTCCGTACGCTACTTCTCGCAAGCACGTGTATGGAATCATGTAGAATAACGCCGCCGATGTTGCAACTTCCGTTGGTGAACGTAGTGGGCAGACGTGCGGAGACGTCCCAACGCATCATACCGTCAAAGCGTCCGAACAAACCGCCAGAGCGTCCTGACTGGAGAATGCGAGGCACGCCATCGGCGCGTACAGTACTGTAACATCAGCGGCATTTCCGGTCCAGGAGGTACCTACATAGGGACTAGCTTACAGCAGAAAGCGGGATCAAGGCGGTGCGCGTCGTCCCATCGTCAATTGCCCTCGTGTCCTGGCTACGCTCTGCGCTCGAGCGCTCCAGGCACCGGTCTTGTGGTTGTGTCTCGCTCCCACCCTCTAGTCCCCTTCCCCCCCCCCTCGCTGCGTCCCACCCACAAGCAACATGTCTCCCCCGTCCCCCAACCCCCCGCTGTTCCGTGCCCCCTCTGGCATCCGGGCGTATGGCTTCCCCCACACCCCCGACGGCGCTGCCGGCGGCCTCACCGTCACGGCAGCGGCACTCACGTTTCAAGCGGGCGGCACGGACGCTGGGGCCGTCCCCCCCCCCTCGGTCATCCCCATGGAATCCCTCATCCTCCACGCCGTCTGCCGTGACACGTCCGCCTTCGCCCACCCCTGCCTGTACATTCAACTCGACGGGGAGGCGGACGGCGGGGACGCGGCCGACGGGGGGGAGGTGCGCCTCGTCGTCGATGCCGACGCTGCGGCCGGCGGCGGCGGCAGCGGCGGCGGCGGCGGCGGCCCCTCGACCGACGCTGGTGGGGATGGGGCGGCGGGCGGCGAGGGGGGCGGCGGGGGCCTCGACGCGCTCTTTGCGGCCGTGAGCGCGGCGGCGAGCGTGGCGTTTGCGGCCGACGCGGCCGACGGCGACGGCGGCGGCGGCGACGGCGGCGGCGACGCGGGG
>Ga0209186_1002396_pt1 | contig 13373 bp, 19 predicted proteins | sample SidtaG_FD_187426 | JGI IMG/M metagenome (GOLD analysis project Ga0209186, IMG submission 187426) | Marine algal microbial communities from Sidmouth, United Kingdom - Sidmouth_Male2 metaG (SPAdes) (version 2) | ecosystem: Host-associated > Algae > Red algae > Unclassified | place: Sidmouth...
GTCTAGGTCCTCTCGGGAGGTCGACCCTTTGGGTCCTTCTCTTCTGTATTGTCAGTGTTGCTACGGGGTATTTGTTCGCGCCTTCTTTGTTGCCACAGAGACGGCCGCCGTAGTGTCGGTGCCGTGCGGTGAGGTGCCGCCACGGACGACGCGGCCGGTCCCCGCAGGCCCCGCTGACTACGGCAACTCGCGCGGCGGCGCGGTGGGCGCCGTGGTGTTGTTGCCGCTCCTGGCGTGGCTGCCATCAACGACACGGCCGGTCCCCGCAGTTTCATCTGCGGCTGCGGCGTGCGCGGCGACGAGGCGGTCGCGCTCGTCTGGTTGTCTTGCACGTTGTTGCCAGCACCCACGACTCGGCTTGGCGCCGCAGACGATGCGTCCCGCGGCGACACGCGCCTTACTGACGCTGTAACGGTGGCCTCGGAGCCATGCGTCGCTGCGCCACCGACCAATGCGCGGACAGTCCCTCCAGGCGCCGAGTGCTGCGGCGACGAGCGCGGTGTCGAAGCGAGCGCTGCGACAGCAGTGCCGTGCGTACTGTTGCCGCCGTCCACGGCGCGGCTGGAACCCGCAGGCATCGTGAGCGGCGGCGACGCGAGCGGCAAAGAGGCGGGTGCCGTGGTGTCGGAGCCTTTGGTGGTGGTGACGCCGCCAACAGCGCGGCCGGATCCCGTTGGCGCCGCTGGCGGCAGAGACGCCCGTGGCGACGAGGTGGACGCCTTTTTATTGTTGCCGTTCGTGGTGTTGCTGTCGTTCATCACAAGGCTTGTCCGCGCATGCGCCGTGGGCAGCGGCGTTGTACGCGGCGACGGAGCAGGAGCCGTCGTGGCTGTGCCTCGTGTGGTAGTGCCGACGCACGCGGCGCGAACAGATTCCCGTGGCACTGTTGGCGGCGGCGACGCCAGCGGGGATGACGGAAGCACCTGGTGCTTACTGCCGCTCGTGGCGTTGCTGCCTCCCACGACGCCGCCGGTCCCCACAGGCATTTTCCGCGATGGCGGCGTGCGCGGCGACGAGGCGGGCGCCTCAGTCTTGTTTTCGTTTGTAGTGTTGCCGCCGCTCACGACGCGGGTGGTCCCCGCAGGTGCCTTGTGCGGCGGTGATGCGCGAGGCGACGAGGTGGGCAAGTCGGCCACTGTCTTCCCAGTCGCCTTCGTGGTTTTGCCGGCGTCGCTGGCTCCATTCTCGTCGGATCCGCCGTCGGCACTATTGGCGTCGCTACCAAACACCTCGCTAAGCCCCTCGCTTGTAGCCTTGGTAGCCAGCGCGCGAGCGCGCTTGCGACCTTGGCTCGCAGTAGGCTCGTTGGCTTTCAGCTGCAGGTTGCGCTTTCGAGTTGCTTGGGCCTTCTTTGAAGCATCAACCCGTGAATCCTTCAGCTCCTTTCGTGTCATCTTGACCTTCCTGTTCTTTGGTGCGGCGTTGTCGGACGCCGTCCCTGCGGCACCTCCAGAGGATCGGCCAGCGGGCATATTTTGACAAGCAACGTACACAAAGAAAAGAGAAGAGGACAAATCCCAGCAGATATGCAGTGGTCAGAAAAGACGAACAAGCGCGCACTTGTGGGGGCGAAAATGCTCCAACGGAAAAGATCTGTTGCCATAGCGTCCATGGTCAAGGAATATCGGCACAACCACTGCAATAGACGCGCAAGAAAAAGTTTGCGTGGACACGCGAGAAAGAACACCACGCGTCGAGACGGTAAACAGATGGCCTCATCGTGTGCAACGCACGTACCATGAATAAGGGATGCAGCACCAAGCACCGTGTGGCAAACCATATACAGAATGGTGACTCAGACCTAATGCGACTCTGTCGGAGCACCCCAATGGAGAAGAGTAGCGCACAGGCCAGCAGAAAGCGCGTCAGGTACTCGCGTCACGACGGGCTCCCACAGCGTGTCTTTCGAATGGGCGCCAACGACGCAACACCACAGCGAGCAGAGCACCAAACGTGCCCTGCAATCCGGCAAAATCGTTGCACTGGCAAATACTCTGGCCAAGGCAATCCCGATGTGTGGCTCCCCACTATAGAATCCTCATTCTGTTTGTGCATCTGGGAACAAGATAGCGGGCTTTGGAACTTGTGCAACCGAAAGTCACGCGGATCATCCCCCCCCCAAAATGACGATCAGAGGACGTCTCCCACTAGAGTCGACTCGCCACTGTTTTGACAGCCATGGATTGACCTTGAGTGAGGGGGTCCACCGTGGTCTGCGGCCGTGACCACGCGGCGCCACCGGCCTCAACCACGGGCCCCGAGCAAAGCCTGTCTGGCGAGGGACCGGCGCGGTTTCTGTCGCACTGCCGCCCCCTGACGGCTGCGCCCTGCGGCTTCCCCCCTGGCCATCCCCCCCCCCCCCTTCCCCTTCTTTCTGACCCCTGCCTTGGGCGCGGTGGCCAAGAACTCCCTCCGGGAATGGATGACCGTCAACGGCTTCGAGCAGTTCGCCCCTGATGAGCGTCCCAACACTCACGTAGAAACTCTACTTTCGGCGTTCCGCTCAATAACATACACGTAGCCCCCCAAAATTGCGTCTGTTTGAGAGGTAGCCCCCTTGATATATTCAATAGTCACAGCACATATTTCTGACCATTCCATAGCCACCAGAAAGTGATCTTGTACCTATTTTAAAGTATTCCACTAAAATCTTCGCTGCTTTCCTTGGAAACAACGGCGTTGGAGAGTTCTCGTCGGGCCGCGCACTGGGAGCATCGTAAATAAAAAATGTGTCACCGGTCATATAATGAGCATTCTATAGTAGGGAGCCACATGTGTACACAATTCTAATATGGTTTCAAAAGAGAGACGCTCACTGAATCGTTGATTAGATATCTAATCTTTATGTCTGGTCGTGGATCTCCATTTCTAATTGTTGATCACATTGCGAAAAACTACGAGAGAAGTCGACCGCAACAATGCACTCCCGAGCCTCACCCAGATGCTGGCCACGTCGCTGGCCCACAAGCTGGGCCAGCGTCCCATCGCTTCGTTTCTGCTTGACAAGCCCAAGCTGGAGCACGCGCCAGTCTACCGGACCTAAAAGAAAGAGAAACAGACAGGTGAACATGGGACTACACATGCCACACGTGAACGAGACCACTCCCAAGTGCCTACGATCCGGAGCTCGACTGCGAGGCAAGTGCCGCACAAAACTTGTGCACTTCGTTTTAAGGAAACGACGCACCGGAACTCTCACGGGCAGCTCGCTCCCGACGAAGAACGACACGCAAAGCGCTCCAGCCTCCATATCTTACGGCGGCCTCAGCGATAGCCCCGCGCTTAGACAGCACAGAAGAACACCCCCGACCGAACAATTGCTTGTTGGATGCCATAGCAACACGTGTGGTCGACCCGCCAACGAGCGTCTTGAGTGCCGGGGAGCCCTTGAGCCCACTCTCCCACGAGTCCTGGACGGCATCCAGAATCTTGTCCCAGTCCTTTGGTAGCGGGGGCAGCGTGAACGGCTTCACTTGATTCTTGACTGGCGCTCGCACAGGCAGTGATCCTCCAGGGGATGGCTTGCGGCAATGAAAACAGAGCGTGCCCTGGTTATTGGTAGGAGGTGATGCCGACGTGTTTGTGACGCTCGGAAGCGGGAGGCGACAAATGCCGTTCTGCTCGTCAGTGGGCGGGTCGGACGGCGCTCCATGGATCACCGCGGCTAAGACCTTCGCGGACATAGTCATCTGCGCTGGGAGCCCACGACGTGCCGCTCCACGGCGATGGTTGACCTCAATTTGCCCGATCTTGTTCTTGATTGCGTCGCAAAGTGCCTCGGCGACGCCAGTAAGGGGCACCTGGGCTCCGCTTGCGGCGAGCGCTCTTGGAAAGCGCAGGTGACCGTCGAGGTTGTCGGGCAGCTGCCTTGGAGCGAAGGCGCGGTGCAAGGGGTTGATAGGTGCTGTCAGCGGTAGATGCGGGCGCGCAGACGCCACGTCAGAAGGTCGTTCAGAAACAAGCGGCGGGTCAGGTCGGGAACGATGTGTTGTCGAAGACAATGCCGGGTCTGACGCAGCACTCGATGAGGCTTCACGTTGCATCATTGCTCGTTGGCCAAGCAGGAGCAGCTTTAAGGTGGGAGGCACGTACGTTGGGGACTGTGTTGCATCGTCAGCAGCAGCTTGACCCTCGTCCGAGAGACGCTGACGTCCTTAAACAGCACGGCGGCGCGCGGCGGCTGGGGACACTGGCGAATCACACCAAGAGGCGCGCTGTGCATAAATCAGACAGCAAGTCAAATCCCGCACTACGATTGGACGTACAAGTGTGTACCATTTCTCATACCTGTTGGTAATCTTCAACGCAGTGGGCAATGCTTCTGCCAGCCGCATACACGGCTATTCCCCGTTCGGTGGGGCTATGTTTCGCCTCTTTGCATAACTCACAAATCTGTCTCTGTCCCAGCAATCGCTCCGTGTAGCCATCGTCTGCTCGTGCCCGGACACCCGCCGCAGCGGTCTTGCTTGGATGCCGTGAACGACAACCACGGCATCCTCCACCAATTCGTCGACAACGGTGCCGACAAGTTGGGATCTTCCCTCTTTGGCGATCAGTCGCCTTGCCAACACGCGGGACAATCGCACCAGTGCGGCTCGCCGCGATACTTGGCTCGAGCACGTTCCGGCAGCATCATCGTACGATGCCGTGGCACTTTCCAAGGAGACCGAGGAGGCGATGCGATCCCAAAGCAGCGCCCAAGCTCACAAGGCGATGCGCGCTGACTACGTCGCGTTTTTTGCTCACGTAGGTGTGGACCCCTCTGTTGTGACGTCATTCACCGCTGCGCATGTCGCAAACTTCTACAAGTACCGAACGAAGAACATCCGGCTGGGACTGTCGATGGCCAAGCACGTCTCCGCTCAAATGACTCTGTTCTTCAAGGAGCTGGGCTGCTCGGGACAGTGGTCAACCGGCAAGGTCGGCATGCAGGACACGTATGTCAATGTAAACCCGAACTACAGCGATAAAGTCGCCAAGTGTGAGCGCGCCCATCAGGCCGTCCTCGCAGCGCAAGGTGGTATCCCTGTTCCTATCGACGCGTTTGAGTACGGGCGTATGTGTGCTTACTACAATCACTACAACAAGGACCAAGACGATGTTGCCCCTGCTAGGCTTTGCAAGTTTGCGGCCATGATGGTCGCCACGTTTAACCTGATGCGGTTTGATGAGGTTACGAAGATCCAGTACGTTGAACGTATTGCGCCAGCTTTTCTTGGCTCTTTTCAATCGACGCACGTACGGTCGGGGTCGTCCGGCTTTGACCACTGGTGTCTTGTCATGATTTCTCTCACTTGGAAGTGACCCACGCGTTGCGGTCTACTGCTACGTTGTCTCTGGCATGTGGTGCCCACTTGACTGCTCGTATCTTGTACTCCTTAATTCTCAGGCGCGAGAATGTCTTGCTCACCGCGGACGTATTTGGGAACGCCATGTTTCGTATCAACATCTTACAGGGTACCAAGAACTCCCTGATTGGGCATCGTTACTATTTGGAAGGCGGCCCGGGTCTCGCTGGTGATCCTCGGGTTGACCCTGTCCTCGCCCTTGCCATGTACCTTCTGAAGCGCGAGGAGCTAGCGGTTACCCTGTTTGTGAGCTTCAAGAATGTCGGTCGTGAAGCGTACGAGATGGACCCGCGCACGCCTTGAAAGACGGATCGTTTCTTAACGATTTGCGTGATGCCTTCGAAGAAGCAGGGGTGGACTCTTACCGGTTTCTTGATACACACTCCTTCAAGCGCGGCGGCGTGCAGCTCGACCGTCATCTTGGCGTTCCTGACCAAGAGATCAAGAAGCGCGGACACTGGCAGACTTTCTCGGCGTATTTTGCGTATGTGCAAGCAAGCAATCGATTGGAGAAGCGATACACGTACACTACGGCGCAAGCGGCCTTGGCTGATGTCATTTCACAAAGAGGAGAGGTGACTGCTGAGGTGCTAGAAGAACTGGGGATTGAGGTAGAGCCGCGGCCAAAGCAGGTCACTCGGCCGAGCTGATCGTTGGCCACTCATGTACCATGCCATTTTTTCCCGCGTGTTCCCCGCCGTTAAGCAGTTGTTGAAGCAACTCAGGAACAAAGAGTGTGTCTGCACGATGCGCTTGGTTGTTACATGCTCTTGGGGTCGAAAGGACTTGCGGCGTGAACGGGAAGCGAATTTGGTAGACATGGACAACAGCTGTGACCGCGAATGGACGAAACAGCACGTCCCACTACGTCTACAATCATATGTAGAAACCTCAGCATGATGCAAATTGGATGTGCAAATCTCAATCCACCACACTGATACCTCAAATTGACCAAACATCACTTGAAACGAAGCCTCATATCGTGCTTTAAATGCACACTGTGGCTTATGTTACATGTGCAATGAAATGTCCAAACATGGTGTTGTGTCGTGCGAAAGAAAGGCGGTTCGAAGTCGTCGAGGCTCTTATCGACGATGATGTGGCCGCAGAGCCTGTCATCAAGCGCCCCTCCCGAAGGAGGGACGCCGTGGGGCTGTCTTCTTCTTCTGTTGAGAGCACGACTGCGAGAAGCTGCGGCAATATAGACAAAGCGGCAGTACAGGCGGCTGCCGAGGGCCTGTTGCGCAGCCGCTTTGAGCACGAGGACTTCCGCGAAGGCCAGTTCGAGGCCATTGTCTCCGTCATGGACAAGAACAATCCCAATGTTGGCGTCTTGTCACTTGTGGGCACTGGACAAGGCAAGGTAAGACATGCGACACGAGCGGATCCTGGTGGTATCAGTTTCTCTAGTTTGAAGGACTTGTTCCCACGATTGGATTCCATTATTAGGGAGTTTTTGCCGGATCGTTTTCCATCCCATCGCGATCGGGCGTGGGTAGCACAGCCGGATAGGCGATCTGTAAGGCGGGGGATGCGCTGCCGGATACGGCGCCGATCGAGAAACCGTTCCCACGCCGTGGCTATTTCCGAGACGTAGCCACGGGCTGCGTGGGATAGATGACAGGTCTCAGCGGACCTTTCCAGCACCAACTCTGCTCCGGCCTTTCACCTTTTTATCAGTTCTTAGCCCACTGGCCACATGTGGTGGCGGAGCATTGCGCAGCTCACCTCGACGCAGAGAAAAACCCTTCGCGTGTCCCATCCATATTGCGCGGCCAAGCCCGCGGCGTCGGGCGCGCCAACGCGTCAGTTGATGGCAGCGAATCGACACCATCGCACCAGCAAAGGAAAATCCTTGCGGGAGTGGCACGAAAGGCATTGCACACACCAGCGCCCACTGGTGGGTTTGCGGGACACACGCGATGGCTTTGGGCTAGAAGTGGGCGGGGACACACGCGTAGCGACAATGCCGGGCGACTGACAAAGTCGCAAAGACGGCATCACCAGCGTCTGCAACCCGGCGTGCGACCATGTGGGCTGGATACCACAGCGCAGTGCACTTCGTTGCAGGATCCACGACGATGGTGTTTTTTCCCTCTCATCGGTCATTTTTGCTCGTTGACGAGGGTACTTTTTCTCGTCAAAACCGTGTCGCTCGGTGATGACATTCCTGTTCGAGATTCTCGATTTCGACGATAACAGCGTTTAGCCTCTTCTAGCGGTCAAAATACGTATACCAAAGTCTTGACAAGTACGCAGGATAGCCCTCAGCAAGAGACTGCGATAGTACTACAGACAGAGAGAAGTAGGTATGCAAATAGGAGCAAGAATACACAAGTACAACCACAGTGTCAGAAAAGAGCTCGTGATTTGGTCGCACAAGGCCTCCTCCTCAAGTTCCCGCCAGTTCCCGGCGCAGCAATAGCGTCAGAAGCAACCATCACGGTGAGCAGTAGCCAAATGTTTCTCGGCCTCAGACCTCACTCGGAGTTCCTTTCATGATGGGCTCTCCGTTGCCGCATATGCCGAGGTGACTCATGGACGTCGTAGTAGCCGTATTTTACTACCTCTAGAAGGGATAGAAAAGCTAACCCATGCTTCAGTCATACGTGGGCACGTTGTGCTGTCGCGGTCTGTTTGAGGAGGCGTCCCATCAGAGAGGCGATACGTCACAGAGGACAGGGCTTTGACAGGATCTTTACCAGAACTGATCATGTGAAGGACAGCGCCCGTGTTGACGCGGGCATCTCTTGCAATTTGCGGATTCAGCCACGAACCGGAACGCGCCCTCAGGCCCGTGCTGGGCGGACGGCGACTCGTGTCAGTCGGTTCCGGATGCACCCCGCTTCAGCACGGTGCCCGGGACGCAATAAGTCCTAGTTCAGTTGTGCTCTCAATTCTTCCACTCCTCAGATCCGCAGGAGCTTGGAGGCAGAAGTAGCGCTCCAATTTCATTTTTCTCGATTCAATCCACACGCAAGTCGCACGGATCTTGGTCTGTCCATTATCTCGGTGCCAAAAGAGCGACTTGAAATGATTTTTTGCTAACAACTAATTTCAATAGCTCAATGAGCTTTCTGTTTAAACATCTTTGCGACCCTACTCGCTTGCTCGATGAGGCCCCGTTGTCCCTTGTTGCCTTCCTCATGCTCCATCTCACACCGGGCTGTTGTGCTTCACGCAAAGGAGCTCTCCGTGACGGTCCTGAAGCATCCCAGAACAGTGTGAAAAACGCGAGTACGTAGCCACAGAAAAGCAAAGTATGGAGTTTGACGAGAAACGTCCTCACAAGGGCGTTCAGGAGGGGGGGTTCGCCAGCTCGACGGGTTTCTCATTGCCGAATCGAGAAAAAAGAGCCCCGCTGCGCAGGGAGCGTCAGCCAAAAGGAGGCGGCGACGCAGATTGGCCCTATTGCTGGTGGAAGCAGTGCTGGCGTCGCATCCCATGCCGGATCGAGAAACAGACCGAAAAAACCTAAAAGGCCTACCCACGTGGGAACGGCAATGGCTGTAAGGACGAGCAGCATTGGCCGGTTGTCAGCCGGATGAAGGATCCCACGGAGATCCCACGAACGATCCGACAAAAACTCCCTACTGATGTGACTTCGCTGCCCCATTCAATGAGTCCTTGTTGCTTGTGGTTCGCAGACCGTTGTAGTCGGTATTGCAGCGTTGCTGCTGTACAGTCGTAGGCGGTCGCTGACCGTGCTGCTGACGCCACTGAACAGCATCGGTCGGCAGCACGTCAAGACTTTCCAGGACGCTGGACTGGAGTGCGCAAGTCTGTTCGGTTCGTCTACTGAGCTTGAGCGCATGCGTACTCATGCGGCGGTAACATCGCGCCAGCTAGTCATCCTTGTCGCGTCCCATGAGGCCATGGTCAAGTACCCTGCGCTGCCCGGGGTGATGAAGACCATGGGCGTTTGCCTACTTGCCGTCGACGAGGCGCACTTCTTCGACTCGTGGGGCCGCTGGCGTCCAAACCTTGCCCGGGCTGCGTCGCGCTTAGGTATCTGCCGCCGGCTGGCCCTATCCACGACGGTGCACCTTGCTCAAGTATCTGCTCTTCAGGACGCTCTCCACATCAACCAACCTTTGGTCGTTCATCGCGGTCCGTTCCTGCAGCGCAATCTGATCATTCGTGTCATTTTCCGTAACGCTGCGTACGCTTTTGGGCGATCAAATCGCGTGGAGAAGTGCCGTGCTGACCTTGAGCACGCTCAGCGTGTGGCTTATGCGTTTCAGCTGGCGGTCTGGTGCCGGGCTGCCGGTGTCAACATGGTTGTCTTCACGTCGTCCCGATCTGAAGCGGCGCGTACTGGTGCGGAGCTCCGATGCTCCGCTGAGGCTCTTGCGCAGCACGGCCGTTCGCGCATTGAGCCTCTTGACGTCGTCGTGTACCATGCTGGTCTTGACGATCCGGCGGCGACGAAGCACCACTTCGCCACAAACACGGGGATCGTGGTGGTAGCCACCATTGCCTTTGGAATGTGCGTCCACTGTGCTCATGTGCGAGCGGTGCTTCACTTTGTAAGCACGATCGACGCTCTTTCTTGTGCTTGTCGCATCTGTTATCATGTGTGGTTCTTTTTAGTGCACCTCTTCGGGCTTGCTGTGTTCTGACCACTGACGACTGCTTTGTAGTTCTGTTTGTCAATTCTTCTTCTCACTTAGTACACTGTGTGATTTCTGGGTCTGATTCTAATGTCCACTTGACGACTGATTGCGCCTGTTGCGGCCTGGATCCTGTTTGATCAACTCGGGCGAAACAGGGAGGTGCGAGCTCCGTGTCAGAATTCGCTCAGCAGATTTGTAGAGCTGGCCGTGATGGCCTTCAAGCTGTTTGCGTATGTTTCTTCAACCCTCGCGACTCGGGTGGGGTCCGTCTTGTCATCAACGAGAACAAGCCGCCCGAGAGCGAGTCGTCAACTCGCTTCAATAAAATCATCCAACACACGGCCGCCACTGGCAAAACACCGTTCATGCACGTCGCCGACTTCCGCGCTGCACGCGTCGGCCCGAAGCAAGAGAGCCGTGTCCTGGCCTGTCTACAGCGGCTGGGAGCGACAAGGGCTGGGCTCACTGTGCCTCGCAGAATCGCTGTGCGGCCGGACGAGAACCTCATGGCCAGATTCGCTGATCTCTCTGACGATGCGCAGGCGCTGTGGACGAAGCACGTCATGCCGCAGCAACGGCGCCGTGGGCCAAGCAGGCCACAGAATGCCAGGTTTGACGTTCGCGCTGTTTTTCGGGAATCCCCCTTCCTGGATAATGGGTGGGCGGGATCTGCTGCGGTGCATGGCGCTTTCAACGAGATGCGCCACGAATCCGTTTCGGTCGTCGACACGAGCGAGGGCTATAGCGCCGTCGTCCCGCTTGAGGTCCTTGCCAACATCGAGCAAGCCGGCTGGCGGAGGCGTCTTGTTGACATCCTCCCGGAGGACATCGCAGCGGATTTTGAAGTTGTAAAGGACGTGCCGTCCTTCATGCAGTGGCGTGGCTGCATCACCCGCCAGCTTCTCTCTCGGTTTGGTGCCGAGTCGGAGGTCGGCCTCCGTGTGCCAATCTGCTTGTGCCGTGTGAAGTGTACTTTCGCAGTCCCCCAGCGACAATTGGCTCTTGAGTACGTAGTAAGTCTCTGTATTTGTCTGGTGACACTGCATGTGCTTATTTGTATATCTTTCAGCGGGGAACCCATTAGGGGTTGAGCTCCGGGGGAGATTTGTGTGGGGAGCGGCGCCTTGAGTGTGAGGCTGTGGGCGCCCTCCGGAGGTGCGGGAGCTGCCCTGGGAAGTGTAGTGCGAGCCTTGTCGGCCACGCCATTGGGGGTGCCGGGGAAGGCGCTGCGGCAGAAATGGCCTGGGGGATATCAGGCGCGCCTTCGCAGGCCTGGGAACGCCGTGCATAGTAAAACAACGCACCCACTCAACATCATCGACTGCACAGGTTATGGGCCCACTGTCGCTGGTGGTCATCGTCGTCTTCCGCTCTGTCGATTGCGGAACGGCGCTCGTTGGGCTGCTGTGTGTTCCGGCGACGGGCGGGCGGGCCTAGCCTCCCACGTCGTCAGTGTCGCGCCTCGGGGCGCGGTTGTGATCGCCATGTCGGAGTACGGGCGCTACAGTGGCCCTCGCTTCGCGCAGCTGGACGACGACTACAAGATTTGGGCCGTGTACTGCCGTGCACAGCTCATCAAGGGGAATGTCTTGTCGACAGTCGTGACGGACTTCCCCGCGTCCGGCAATGATTCCAAGGGCAACTTGGTGGCGGACGCGTGGGACATCTTGAACAAGTCGGCGTTGGCGACCATCCAGATGTCGGTAAAGCCGGTTCATCTCCATTCGGTGACGGCGGTCAGTACGACCAAGGACGCGTGGGACGCGCTCAAGGACATCTTTGAGGCGCCTGACAGCGCACGGCTGCTGCAGCTCATGCACGAGCTTAGTAACCTCAAGAAGAGCGGCGACGAGAACATCATCAAGTACACGTCGCGCGCCAAAGGCCTCCGGCAAGAACTCGCCATGCTGGGCAACCAGGTGGACGAGAACACACTCGTGATTCAGAATCTGTCGGGTCTTCCCAGCAGAGTATGACATGATCAAGACCGTCATGGAGAACATGGACGGGAAGCGCAACCTCGCCGATGTGAGCGCCAAGCCGCTTACGGTGGAGCAGCGGGGAAGCCGAAGGCGGTCGCCGTCGACGACTGGCGTCAAGTCGCAAGCGTTTGCGGCATCGGCTGCCAAGAAGCCGTGGGACAAGAAGGCGGTCGTGTGCTACTACTGCGACAAGAACGGTCATATAAAGCGCGACTGCCTCAAGAAGAAGGCCGAAGACGCCAAGGGCAACAAATAGCCAAACGGCGCGCGTCGGGATGGTGGCCGGGGCGGTGGTGCACCTCCCCGTGCCGCATTGGTCTACGCTGCGTCAGCGGGCCAGGCTGGGAAGCACAAGGCTTCCGGGAGCACCAGCGGGTTGTCAACCGGGGTGCTGGACTCCGGCGCGACCAACCATATGGCCGCAGGGGACAAGGGCTTCACCGTCAAGACGTCGAGGAGCGGGGCCGAGGTCACTCTGGCTGACGGTCACAAGGTGTCCATCGAGGGGCGCGGATACGTCTCCATGGACGTCGGGACAGGCAGCACCAAGGCTTGAATGGTCGTTGGCGAATCCATGCTCGTGCCAGACCTGACAGACAGCCTGTTGTCTGTCCGTGCGGTCGACCGCCGCGGCGGAGCGGTGGTGTTTGTCGGAGACTCCTCCTACATCCTTAGCGATGGAGAGGCGGTACTCGCGAGCGGGGTGTTGAGCAACGCGTCTGTCGTCGGTTCGGTCAACAAGTCCGAGAACTACGTGCTCAAGGTGACCCTGGTCAAGGCGTCGGAAGGGGCCGCGTCAACACGCATGGACGGCGAGGCGGAGCTGTGGCACCGCAGGTTCAACCACTTGGGCTTCGAGAACCTCAAGCGAGTGGTCGGGATGGTCGACGGGATTCCAGCCTCGGTAGCGGAGGCCAAGCGCGTTCTTGGAACGATTTGCGTCCAGTGTGTCGACGGCAAGATGGCGCGTGCTCAACACCATCGCTCGACTACAACGACCACCAAGTGCAAGTTGGTTCACACGGACGTCGTTAGGCCCTTGACGGAGGCGCTAGGCGGTTCAGTTTACTTCACGACGCTTATGGAGGACTCTACTGGCTTGATCACGGCGACGCCCATCAAGACCAAGGGGATGGTACCGGACGTCATCAAGGCCCGCATTGCGCAGCTTGAGACCCTCACCGGGCTCAAAGTTAAGCGGGTGCGCCACGATGGCGCAAAGGAGTACGTCAGCCACGACCTGAAGGAGTGGTATGACAACAAGGGCATCACGTCGGAGAAGACGACGCCGTACTCATCGTGTTGAAACGCAGTGGGGATAGGGGATGGGGGACCACGGTGAAGTGGTTGAGTGGCTTGAGCTTGTGTGTGCTTGTGCGAACGTGCTTTTGTTGGTTGTTCTCAGGTTCGCCCACCTCTCCCAACCG
>Ga0209186_1002397_pt1 | contig 13372 bp, 7 predicted proteins | sample SidtaG_FD_187426 | JGI IMG/M metagenome (GOLD analysis project Ga0209186, IMG submission 187426) | Marine algal microbial communities from Sidmouth, United Kingdom - Sidmouth_Male2 metaG (SPAdes) (version 2) | ecosystem: Host-associated > Algae > Red algae > Unclassified | place: Sidmouth, United...
ATCGTTGCCACAGCCACCGGCCGACCCAGCACAGTCTAAAACGTAAAACGGGGTCAGGTCTTTGATTTTGAATGGGAGGGCCACTATAGCGAGCGCAGGTTTCAAATGAAACCTACATTCGCTATGATGGCCCTCCCATTCAAAATCAAAGACCTGACCCCGTTTTATGACCCCGTTTTAAAAATCAAGCGGCCCTCCAATTCAAAATCAAAGACCTGACCCCGTTTCACGCGAAATTCAAAATCAAAGACCTGACCCCGTTTCATGTGCATTCGTTCCGTGACCCCGTTATTCCGTTATTTCGGGATGTAAATGTCGGTGACGGTTCCTTCTGCCACTTCTGCTGCGAAGTTGAATGTTTCAGACAAGGTTGGGTGAGGGTGAACTGTGAGTGCGATGTCTTCTATGTCTGCACCCATTTCCAGCGCAAGAACCGCTTCAGCGATAAGCTCTCCGGCATTGGGTCCAACCATGCCCGCACCTAAAATTCGTTTGGTTTCCGGGTCGTAAATGAGTTTAGTGATGCCTTCGTTACGGCCCATACTTAATGAGCGACCGCTGGCGGCCCAGGGAAAGCTGGCTTTGCTGATTTTTATCCCTTGTTCTTTGGCGTCTGTTTCAGTCAAGCCCATCCACGAGACTTCCGGGTCGGTGTACGCGACCGATGGAATGGTCTTGGCATCAAAGTAAGATTTGTGCCCGAACGCAACTTCAGCTGCCACTTTGCCTTCGTGCGTGGCCTTATGGGCAAGCATGGGTTGACCAACAATATCGCCTATAGCAAATATGTGTGGCACATTTGTGCGCTGCTGGGAGTCAACTGAAATAAAGCCGCGATCATCGACATCTACACCGGCAGCGGTAGCATTAATGGTTTTACCATTTGGACTACGGCCGACTGCTAACAGCACACGGTCAAAGGTATCGCTTGGCGGTGCTTTGCCGCCTTCAAACTCTGTTTCTAATCCTTTATCGCTACTTTTAACGCCACTGACTTTAGCACCAAGAAAAATATTCTCGAATTGTTTTCGTAAACGTTTTTCAAGTGGTCTGACTAAATCACGATCGCATCCAGGCATTAGCCCGTCAGACAATTCAACTACGGTCACCGCAGTGCCAAGACCGGCATAAACACAACCCATCTCTAACCCGATGATTCCACCACCAATGACAAGCAACCGTTTTGGAATATCAGTTAACTCCAGCGCGCCGGTTGAGTCCATAAGACGATCATCATCGTAGGGCAGGCCAGGAATTTTTATGCTTTGTGATCCTGCGGCGATAATGGCGTTAGTAAACGTTACGCTTTGTGGTTTATCACCCGCGATGTCAATGCTGTGTGATGATGAAAAGGTCGCAAGCCCATGTGCGACGGTGACTTTGCGTTGTTTGGCAAGCCCTGCCAATCCACCGGTCAGTTGACCAATTACTTTCTCTTTAAAGCCGCGCAGTTTGTCGATATCAATTTCTGGCTCGCTGAATGTCACACCGTGATCGGCCATGTTGCGAGTTTCGTCAATAACGGCAGCCGTATGTAGTAAGGCCTTTGACGGAATGCACCCCACATTCAAACACACACCACCCAAAGATTCGTAGCGCTCAATTAACAAGACCTTCATGCCTAAATCTGCGGCACGAAATGCCGATGTGTATCCACCAGGTCCGGCGCCAATAACAACAACATCATAATCGGGGTTGTCAGGTGCGTTTGTTGGCGCGACTGGTTTTGCGCCAGTTGAGGCATCCTCCGAAACGGTCTCGGCAGCTGAACTGCCAGACTCGGTAATGTTGTCCGCATCGTTGGTGGCCAAATCAATGTCCGGGATAGCGGCCGATGCATCTTCGGCAGAGGAGTCTGCAGATGAGTCGCCAGTGGCAGCATTGGCATCTCTGGCTTCTATGACAACCAGATCGCTACCGATAGACACCTTGTCGCCGGGCTTAACCAGTACAGAGGTTACTGTCCCCGCCTGCGGCGCCGGGATTTCCATACTGGCTTTGTCGCTTTCTACAGTAATCAGCGATGTTTCTTCCTCGATAACATCACCAACATTGACCAGCACTTCGATGATCTCAACCGATTCGAAATCGCCGATATCGGGTAGTTGAATAGTTTTCAATTCGCTCATGTATCCTGGATTTCCCGTGTTAGAGCAATAAACGTCTTACGTCTTTAATAGCGTTGCAATAGTATTTCAAGAATCGGGCGGCATCGGCCCCGTCAACCACTTTATGGTCATAGCTTAAGTCGAGTGGACACATGAGGCGCGGAATAAATTCTTTGCCGTCCCAGACGGGTTGCATGCGGGCGCGAGTTATACCCAGTATGGCAACTTCCGGTGGGTTAACCAATGGCGTAAACGCTGTGCCGCCAATGCCACCCAGACTTGAAATGGTCATGCTGGCACCTTGCATCTCGTTTGGCTTTAATTTTTTGTTCCGCGCACGATGACTCATGTCTGCCATTTCAGCAGCCAGCTCTGTGATACTTTTTTTATCAACGTCGCGAAATACAGGCACCACCAGTCCATTGGGTGTATCAACCGCTATACCAATGTGAAAATACTTTTTGTAGAACAGAGCCTGACCGTCTGAGGTTAGCGATGAATTGACTTTCGGGAAGGCTTTTAGTGTGTGTACCAATGCTTTCATGTGAAATGCCAGGCCAGTGATTTTAGGATCACCTTCTTTTTGATCGGCTTTGAGTTCTTTTCGAAATGCCTCTACATCAGTTACATCAGCTTCATCATGATGGGTGACCAGAGGAATATTTAACCAGGCGCGGTGCAAGTTGCTGGCGCTGATTTTATTTATCCGCCCAAGCTCAACACGTTCAACTTCGCCGAACTTGCTGAAGTCAATTTCGGGCAGAGCAGGGATGCCGGACATGCCGGCACCAGCCGCGCCATAGTTTGAACCAACGCCTTCCATCGCATTTTTAATAAACGCGATAACATCGGTTTTTAATATGCGATCTTTTGGTCCACTGCCTTTTATCAGCGAAAGATCAGCGCCGTGCTCACGCGCATAACGACGCACGCCTGGGCTGGCATGCGCCAAACGTATATTTTCGTCTTTCAAATGTTCAGTTGGCGAAGATTTAGGTTCCGTTTTATTTGCGTCGTCGCCACTGCTTGATTGGCTTGCCGGGGCGCTGACCGCGGCCGCCGCTGGCGCTGCTTCTTTTTCGACAGCGGGCTTGTCGGCAGACTTGTCAGCAGATATGTCAGCGGGGGTCTCTGCGCTGGCCGGTTGACTTGGTTCTGCTTCTGGCTCAGGCGCTGAATCTGATTGCTCAGCTGCGTCTACCGGTTTCATGGTACCAATCACATCGCCTGTGCTGACCTTGTCTCCAACATTGACGGTAATGTTTTCGATCAGTCCAGCCGCGCTGGCAGGAATTTCCATGCTGGCTTTATCGCTTTCCAGAGTAACCAGAGAATCTTCCAACATCACCTGGTCGCCGACGCTAACCAATATTTCAATAATCTCGACGTTTTCAGAATCACCGATGTCCGGTACAACGATGTCCACAGTGTCAGTTTGAGTGCTCATATTATTATTCCTCTCACCGACATTAAACAGTAGTTGGGTCTGGCTTGTCTGGGTCGATCGCGTATTGCTGAATCGCATTCGCCACCACGGAACGTTCAATTTTTCCATCAAGTGCTAAAGCGTGTAAAGCAGCAACAGTGACGTATCGCTTGTCGACCTCGAAAAATTCGCGGAGCTTTTCGCGTGTGTCCGATCGGCCAAATCCATCGGTACCCAGTGCGACAAAAGTGCCCGGTACGTATTCACGAACTTGATCTGAATAACTTTTCATATAATCGGTTGCACTGATAACAGGTGCCTCGTCTTCTCCGAGTATGGTGGTGATGTAGGGAGTGCGCTCCGTTTCTTGTGGATGCAGCATGTTCCATCGCTCAGTCGCTAATCCATCACGCGCCAGTTCATTAAAGCTGGTGACACTAAACACATCAGAGGCAATACCCCATTCGCTGGCCAGCATCTCTGCTGCTGCCAGCACCTCGCGTAAAATGGTGCCGCCACCGAGCAAACGCACACGCAAACCTGAGGCACTGGTTTTGTCTTTTTTAGCTGTGGCGCTGACTGAGCTGAATTTGTAGATGCCATTGATGATGCCTTCTTCTACATCGGAAGGCATCGCGGGTTGCTGATAGTTCTCATTCATTGCTGTGATATAAAAGTACACCGACTCACGATTGGCCAGCATGCGGTGCATGCCGTGTTGAATAATCACAACCATTTCATAGCTGAAGCAAGGGTCGTAGCTAATACAATTAGGAATGGTGTTAGATAAAATTAAAGAGTGACCGTCTTCGTGTTGTAAACCTTCGCCATTGAGCGTGGTTCTACCCGCTGTGCCACCGATTAAAAATCCGCATGCGCGCATATCACCGGCAAGCCATGCCAGATCACCGATGCGTTGAAAACCAAACATGGAGTAATAAATGTAGAAGGGCACCATGTTCACACCATGTGTGCTGTAGGCTGTTGCGGCCGCTAACCAACTGGCCATGCCGCCGGCCTCAGTAATACCTTCTTCAAGAATTTGTCCGGACTTGTCTTCCTTGTAGTACATGATCTGGTCGCGATCCTGAGGCTCGTACAGTTGACCCACTGAACTGTAAATACCGAGCTGCCTGAACATGCCCTCCATACCAAACGTACGTGCTTCATCTGGCACAATTGGCACGATGTTTTTGCCGATTTTTTTATCACGTGTTAACAACGTCAGCATACGCACGAAAGCCATCGTCGTTGACATCTCTCGATCGCCCGAACCATCTGTCAGTGCTTTGAAGTCAGTTAGTGGTGGAACTTCTAATGGCTCTGCAAATTTCTTGCGCTGCGGCAGGTAACCTCCCAGCGCTTTTCGGCGCGCCTGCAGATACTGGATCTCGGGGCTGTCAGGTTCTGGTTTCACGTATTCAAGTTTTTCAACTTGCTCGTCTGTTAATGGAATACCAAAACGGTCGCGCATTTTTTTAAGCGACTCAATGTCCATGTCTTTTTGACTGTGAGTAGAGTTGGTACCTTCGCCTGACTCACCCATGCCATAGCCTTTAACGGTTTTAGCCAGGATGATCGTTGGCTGACCTTCGTGATGAGTGGCCTCGTGATAGGCGGCATACAGTTTGTGCGGGTCATGCCCACCACGGTTCAAGCGCCAAATATCTTCGTCGCTCATGTTGGCTACCAACTCTTTTGTTTCGGGGTATTTGCCAAAAAAATGTTCGCGCGTATAGGCGCCACTTTTGGCCTTGAAGTTCTGGTATTCGCCGTCAACTGTTTCCATCATAAGTTGGGCTAGTTTGCCAGACTTGTCTTTTGCCAGTAATGGGTCCCAGTAGGATCCCCAAACGACTTTAATGACATTCCAACCCGCGCCACGAAACATGGCTTCGAGTTCCTGAATGATTTTACTGTTTCCCCGTACCGGACCATCGAGACGTTGTAAGTTGCAGTTAACGACAAACACCAGGTTGTCGAGCTTCTCGCGACCGGCCAGGGAAATAGCGCCCAAGGATTCGGGTTCATCCATTTCGCCGTCACCCAGAAACGACCACACTTTCCGGTTTTCAGTTTTGGCCAGGCCACGGTGCTGCAAGTACTTCATGAAGCGCGCCTGATAGATTGATGTTAATGAACACCAGCCCATTGAGACGGTTGGAAATTGCCAGTACTCAGGCATAAGCCACGGGTGAGGGTAGGACGACAAACCTTTGCCATCGACTTCTTGTCGAAACCCGTCAAGATCTTCTTCGGTTAAGCGGCCTTCTAAAAATGATCGAGCATAAACGCCCGGCGCTGAATGACCTTGAAACATCACCAGATCACCGCCGTGTTCAGGTGTCGGCGCATGGAAGAAGTGGTTAAAACCCACATCGTAGATTGTCGCTGCTGAAGCAAAGCTGGCAATGTGTCCACCAAGGCCTGGTTTGTTGCGGTTGGCTCGCAAAACCATCGCCGTGGCATTCCATCGAATCATGGAGCGAATCCGATGTTCCATTTCGTGGTCGCCAGGACTGCGTTTTTCCAGGTGTGGAGGAATGGTGTTCAGGTAGGCCGTGGCCGCCTTGAACGGAATATTGGCACCGGAGCGTCGTGATTTATCTATTAGACGTTCTATTAAATAGTGCGCGCGCTCTGGTCCTTCGCGCTCGATAACCGCGTCGAGGGCTTCAAGCCACTCTTGCGTTTCTAACTCATCTGTCTCTTGTATCTGATCGGTTGTCATGCAGTTTCCAGTTTCGATGCGGTCAATCGAAATAGCGTTAATGGTCGAATTAGTCGTGAGCCGAACTTAATAGTTCACCAACGAAAAAACCTTTTTCCACAGCGGTTAGCCGAGTTGGCAGTACTGAGTTGGTCAAATCCTGATCACTTGTGGTGGTGACTTTAAGATAATTTGGTGTATAGCCCCAATGCTTGAATCGGCCATCGGTTAGCTGTTCACCTCTTTCCCACAATACATTTTGCGGGTCGTTGCCAACGTGATTTAGCATAGAAGAGAGAACCCGTTGTTTTTGCTGTGCGGCGAGTTCATGCATGGCTTTGCTGCGTTGCGTTCTTATCGGCTTTGGTACGGGATTGGGCAAACTTGCTGCCTTGGTTCCTTGACGCTCTGAATAACTGAATATATGGATGTGTCCAAAATCCATGCTCTCGATAAACGCAATGGACTGCTGCCATTCTTCTTCAGTTTCGCCGGGAAAGCCAACGATGATATCGGTGGTGATGTTGAATTCAGGCACTTGCTTTCGCAAAGTGTCAGTCATTTCTCGGAAATTCCGGGTTTTGCAACGTCGTGCCATGCGACGTAACACGGTGTCGCTACCACTTTGCAAAGGCAGGTGCATGTGCGGTTGCACACGTGGATTGTCGAACAGCGTAAAAAACTCAGGTGAAAGATCCCACGGTTCAACGGATGCGAATCGTATGCGTGGAATATCGGTATCACTGATGAGGGCACACACCAATGTGTACAAATTTGTGTCAAGGTCGCTACCGTAACCTCCAACATGAACACCAGTTAGCACCACTTCATGCACACCTGATGTGGCCAAGGCTTGAACCTCATCGACTAACGTGTCTATGGGGCGGCTGCGCTCTGCACCTCGCGCGACAGTTACGATACAAAATGTGCAGCGGTAACGACAGCCATCCTGAATTTTAATGAACGCGCGATGACGATTTCGTGCAAACAGTGCAGTTTCCGCAGGCACTGTCGCGCTCTGAGGCATCGTTGGTTGCTGAAATTCTGCTCGCGTCAGTGGCACCAGTTGATCTTTATTGGTGTTAGGTACTATCAAGTCGATCCCGAGTTCAGCCAATGCCTCGGGTGACTCCAGCGCGCTATAGCACCCTGACACCACGAGTTTTGCTTCGGGGTTAGCACGTTGCAAGCGTTGCACGCGCTGTCTGGATTTACGCACGGCTTCTTTAGTTACAGCGCAGGTGTTCAGCACCATGACATCGGCGTTTTCAGCTGATTCGGATACTTTATCACCAGCTGCAGTAAATGCACCCGCCCATTGTTCCAGTTCGGCCTCGTTTAAACGGCAGCCTAAAGCACTAAGATGGATTCGCACGATCACATATGAAACATTATTTGACAGAATATATTGTACCTTAGGAAGTTAAATTTCATGTCGCTGATTGTGGCCGTTCGCGCTTTTCGCTAGGATGTACGAACCAGCGCAAAGTTTGCGTCCTCATTTATGTTTTAGGAACCGTATTCATGTTTAGAGACTTCGAGAAAAACCCAAGTAAGTCTTCGTATCAATTGAAATTCCTTCTGGCTGGATTGACCATGCTAGCGCTGATAGGCGCTTGGATGCTGCGTTCAGGTAACTCAACTGAGATAAACCGACTCAAAGGAGAGTCGGCCACAGTGACAGCCAGCCTTAGCTCTGCTGCTGACGAGTTAAAAACCACCAAGGCCGAGCTGGGCATTTTACGTGGCGAACTGGACGACGCTAATGCACAGCTTGAGTCTGTTAACGCAGAACTTGCCACTGCACAAGCAGATCTGGAATCTGCACAAGCAAGCAATTCGTCGATCACTGCTGACACAAGCACTCAGATAGATACGCTCAAGGCAAATTTTGCAGCGCTTGAAGAGCAAAAAGCCACACAAGAATCCGAATACGCTGCTCTGGCAGACACCAATGCTGCATTAGAGGCGCAGTTGGGTGACTTACAAGCCAGACTAGAAAGCACCACCAGCGAGTTGGGCACCTTCGCGTCCCAGCGGGACGACACGGTAGCCACGCTGGAGCGTCAAGTCGCTGACTTGAGTGCCGAGCTGGAAACCCAACGTGCCGACATGGTTGCGCGCGAAAGTGAGATGGAAGCTTTTTACGCAAAAACCCAGGATGACATGCAATCGCAAGTGCAGTCACTTTTAAGTGTTGGTTCTTCACGTGACGCAGAGATCGCGAATGCAACTACAAGCTATCAGTCTTTGCTGGCGCTATATGATACCGATACCGCTACGTTAAACGCAGAAATTGGTGAACTTGAAGCTCGACGAGCGCTGCTTGAAGGCTCGATCGGCAATTTAGAAAATCGTGTCCTTAGTGCAGAAACCGAACTCGATCTGACCAAAACTCAATTGGGTGAAACCGAAGCAGCTCTGGCTGAAACACAAACTGCGTTAAATGATACAGAGCAGCAACTGGAAACCAGTTCAGCAGAACTTGAAGCGTCTGTCGGAGCAGCTGGTGATGCTGCAGCCAATGCAGAAAAGCTACAAGCTGATCTGGACGCCCAGCTTGCAGAACTTGAAGCTGCTAAAGGCGAACTCGCTGCAGTTCAGGAGCAACTCACAGCGGCGCAGGGCGACCTTGCTGCACGTGATGAGAACCTGGGTGCGGTGAATACTGAATTGCAGGGCCTGATGGCCAACGTTGGCGAAAAAGACAGCGAACTTGCAGATGCCAACGCTGCAACTCTTGCGTTACAGACTCAGTATGACGCAGACATCACAGCACTAAACGCTGAATTGGGTGAGCTTGAAGCACAAAAAGCGCAACTCGAGATGGATATTGCCGACTTGCAAACTCAGAACGAATCCTTGCTCGGTGAAAACGAATCATTGCTTGGTGAGAAAGAGACATTAACTGCCTCGGCTGCGGGTGCGGATGATGCCAAAGCGCAACTGGCTGAAATGGAAGAGCAGAAGGTGGCGCTCGAAGACGAAGTTGCCATGCTCAATTCGCGTATAGGTGAACTGGAAGCAGCGGCAGGCGATACATCGTCTGTTGATGCGGCGATGGCTGAAAAAGCTGAATTGGAAGCTCAATTGGCAGATCTGCAGGCCCAGCTTGCTGATACCTCTGCAATGGATGCGGCGATGGCCGAAAAAGCAGAGTTAGAAGCCAAGCTGGCTGAAGCCGAAGCGGCTGCGGCAGATACTTCTGCACTTGATGCGGCAATGGCTGAGAAAACCGATCTGGAAGCCAAGATTGCCGAACTCGAAGAGCAAGCTGCGGATACATCAGCAATCGATGCTTTGGTTGCGGGTAAAGGTAACATGATTGCCAGGCTTGCAACACTCACAGCGCAAGTGGACGATTTGGAAGCCGCCGCTGCTGACACCTCAGATGTCGATCAGTTGCAAGTTGCCATCGCTAGTAATTTTGATGAGATGGACGGGTTAAAGCTGGCCAACGCCAACATGATGGATGAAATCAGCGGTCTTGAAGAGAAGCTGGCTGCCAGTGACGCATCTGGAGAAATTGCGACCTTGCAGGCAGAAAAGGCTGGGTTGGAAGAGCAAATTGCGGCCTTGAGTGCTGATATGCAGAGCCAGGTAGACGCAGCTAATGCAGATAAAGAAGCAATCAGCGCAGAGATGCAGGCGCAACTCGATGCTGCCGCTGCAGATAAAGAGGCGATCAGTGCAGAGATGCAGGCGCAACTCGATGCTGCCGCTGCAGATAAAGAGGCGATCAGTGCAGAGATGCAGGCGCAACTCGATGCTGCCGCTGCAGATAAAGAAGCGATCAGTGCAGAGATGCAGGCACGACTTGATGCTGCCGCTGCAGAAATGGACGCGCTAAATGCTGAGATACAAGCGCAAATGGATGCAACAGCATCAGAAAAAGAAGCCTTGAGTGCTGAGATGCAAAGTCAACTCGATGCAGCGAATGCAGAGAAAGAAGCTTTAGATGCACAGATTGCTGCGTTGAATGATGAACGTGGTGCACTTCAGACAGAACTTGGCAGAGCGACTGAAGCTGTGTCAGTTGGCGATCAGAAAATCGCTGAGCTGGAAGCGTCAATGGGCGATGCTGCGCAAATTGCTGCAGAGCGCGATGAAATGCAGGACAGGGCACTGGCTCTGGATGCACGTGTCGGTGAACTCGAAGGTGCTTTGGAAGTATCCAATAACCGTATAGCTGAGATCGAAGGTCAGATCAGTACCGCTGAAGCGCGTATAGCGGAACTTGAAAGTTCGTTGGGTGAAGCGCAAGCTCGCATCGCTGAGCTCGAAGCTGCCGTAGGTGAAGCAGATGCGAAAGTGGCAGAGCTTGAAGCTCAACTAGGCGAAGCACAATCTCAAACGGCCGATCTTGAAGGTCAGTTGGGTGAACTCAACGCGCAAAAAGCTGATCTGGAAGCACAGCTTGCCAGCATGCAGTCAACGATTGATGCCAATGCAGCCGAAGCTGAAGCCAAAGCGGCCTCAATGGCCAGTGAAGCTGAGGCGCTTACTGCTCGTATCGCTGAGCTCGAAGCTGAGCTGGCGACAAAAACTGCTGACTCTGATGCAATGCAAGCTTCGATGACCTCTGAAGTTGATGCTCTGAAAGCGCAACTGGCAGACATGCAGGCTGCGATGGATGCAAGTGCTGCAGATGCAGAAGCCAGGCTAGCCGCAATGGATGCTGATGCTGAAAACCTCAGAGCTCAAATTGGTGGGCTCGAAGACGAGAAAACCGGTTTAATGGCGCAGCTCGCTGCCCTGGAAGGTCAGATCGGTGGATTGGAGAGTGATGTGTCCTCTGCACAGGGTATTAATGCCGAAAAGCAAAGTGAACTGGATGCGATGAACGCTAAAGCTGCCGACCTTGAAGCGCAGTTGGCTAACATGCAAGGCTCGGTTGGCGAGCTGCAAGAGCGTTTGGCTGCAGCTGAAAGAACCGCTGATGAGCAAACGGCCGTTGCTGAAAATCTGGCTAATCGTTTAGCGCAGATAGAGCAGGGTAATGCATCTGAAAAAGAGACCGCAGACCAGCTAAGGCAAAAGATCGAGCAAAGCCTTGCTGACAATGGTGTACAAGATGCCACCGTATCCATGCGCGATGACAATAGCGTGGTTGTTAACCTGAAAAGTGAAGCCTTGTTTGGTTCAGGTCGAGCACGACTAAGCCAGGGTGGTCGATCATTGATGAGCCAGGTAGGTTCAGCACTGGAAGGTATGAATAACGACATCACTGTTGAAGGGCACACTGACGGCATTCCTGTTTCGGGTGATTTGCTGGCGATTTTCCCAAGTAACTGGGAGCTTTCAGTGGCACGTGCGGCTAATACAGTCAACTACTTGCAGAACAACGCGGGACTTGATGCCGATCGCTTGTCAGCCTCAGGTTTTGGTGAGAACCGACCGGTTGCGGCAAACGACACGCGAGAGGGCCGAGCCCAGAATCGCCGTGTTGAGATTGTGGTTAAACCTTAAGAGCTCAAACCTTAAAAGCTCAAACCTTAATAGCTAAAGCCTTAAGACCTGCTTACTTGCCGCTTCGGCGGCAGGTCAGGCAATTGAATCAAAAAGCGATCGGTTTTGCCGGTCGCTTTTTTTTTGGCGTATAGTTTAGGTTCTCAACGTTTATTCACAACCGTATGTCGTTTGATAAAACCATCACCGTGGCATTGACAGGGGCATCTGGTATTCAGTATGGCCTGCGTCTGATTGAATGCTTGATCAAAGCCAATTGCCGCGTGTACGTGCTAATGTCTAAGCCTGCCAAAGTGGTCATGGGCATGGATACAGATCAGTCCGTGCCGGCAAGAACAGCCGATGTGCAGCGCGATTTCAGTGAGCGTTATGGTGCGGCTGAATCTCAGTTATTTGCCTTCGGGCAAGAACAATGGACTGCACCTATCGCCAGCGGCTCGGGTGCCCCTGATGCGATGGTTATATGTCCGTGTACAACAGGTACGCTGGCAGCTGTTGCGGCTGGCAACTGTAATAATCTACTGGAGCGCGCAGCCGACGTTGTACTAAAAGAGCAACGTCAACTCATCGTTATGCCTCGAGAAATGCCGTTCTCAACGATTCATCTAGAGAACATGCTGCGACTGGCTAACGCCGGCGCGTTGATCATGCCACCCAATCCCGCTTTTTATAATTTGCCTGAAACGGTGGATGACATAATCGACTTTGTGGTTGCACGTGTACTCGATCAACTGAACTTCAACCAAACGCTGATGCCTGCGTGGGGTTCTGATGTTGTTGGGGGAAGCTAACAATGCAAATCCCATTGTTTCCTTTATCAACCGTGGTTTTACCGGGCGGTTTACTGCCGCTAAGACTATTCGAGCCGCGTTACATCGATATGGTAAAAAATTGCTTTAAATCCAATACCGGATTTGGCGTTTGTTTAATCAAGGATGGCCAGGATGCAGGAGCTCCCGCCTTACCTTATTCCATTGGCACGCTGGTTAACATCGTTGATTTTGATCAGGGGCCAGATGGTCTGCTGCACATTACAGCTCAAGGGGAAAAGGAATTTAGCTTATCGTCCCACTCAGTTAACAGTGATAACCTGCTGATCGGTGAAGTTGAATTGCACGAGCCATTCGAACCCACACCGATGACTCCCGAATACAAAGACCTTGCTAATAAGTTATCGGTTATCTTGCAGTTCGCCGAACCCAATGTTGTTTACAAGGAAAAGCATTTGGACGATGCTGACTGGGTTTGTAATCGATTGCTTGAATTGCTGCCTTTGTCCTCACCGTCAAAATTCGAGATGCTGCAACTGATGGACGGGAAGTCGCGATTGAACGCTTTGTCCAATCTGCAGATTGAATTTTCTTCTGAGATGTAGATGCCTACAAAGGCTTCACGAACACCTTGGAGTTGCGTCGTTTATCGTAATCGATCTTTTTTGGTCGCGGCATACTATCCTCGGATTTCTGGCTGTAGCCACGTTCAATAAACCAATGTGCAGCGCGGGTACTGAACAACATCATGCTATGGACGTTTTGTGTACGTGCTTTGTTCTCCAAGTGCGCTATTAAATCTCCTGCTCTGCCTTGACCACGATAGTCCGGGTGGGTCACCACGCAGGCAATCTCTCCTACGGCATCTGCGCCTGCATTAGCATCCGCA
>Ga0209186_1002401_pt1 | contig 13365 bp, 13 predicted proteins | sample SidtaG_FD_187426 | JGI IMG/M metagenome (GOLD analysis project Ga0209186, IMG submission 187426) | Marine algal microbial communities from Sidmouth, United Kingdom - Sidmouth_Male2 metaG (SPAdes) (version 2) | ecosystem: Host-associated > Algae > Red algae > Unclassified | place: Sidmouth...
CCCCCGGAGGAGGTCCGGTTGCGATGGCGGCAGCGGGAACGAGGCCAAGGCGTACCGGTCCAAGGTCAAGGCGTACCAGGTTCAAGGAAAAGGTGTGCTTGTCCAAGACCAAGGCAACCCGAGCCAAGAGCAAGACCACCCGGTCCAAGGTCACGATGCGGTCGTCCCTTCCGGAGGAGGATGCGTCTGCCGGCGGCGGCAACAGCGGGGAGCGGGCCGAGGTTCCGGCAACTGGCCAAGCACGGCCGGTTGTGTGATCCCGGGCATGACCTGGACGGCGTCGCGGTCCTTCGGTCTTTGTGGTGCGGGGATCTTGGCGACGGCCTTTCCCGACGCGTCGCTACCGGGTGGTGCTGTCCACGTCTGTGACCCCGCCGGGCCACTGCCGCTCCGCCACAACACCGGTCAAGTCCGGGCTCTCCACCCGGCTTCTCGACATGTCCTACCTGTCTTACTGCTGCTCATTGTTCTCCCAAAGCGGAAACACCTTGTTAGGGTCCTGGGGGAGCAGCCCCTCATGTCGACAGTACCGGTACACCGCTGCGACTGGCAGGCGCCCCGAGTGTTGCCAGGTGTCATCCTCCGGCCCGTATCCGAACCATAGTACCAGCAACCACAGGACTCCCTCCTCGTCCCAGGTGTGGTCCACGAACTGCTCGAACACAAACTCGGACCCAACCGGTTGGAGCGCGTCTGGGACTGCCACTTGCGGCTGCTTGGGTCTGTTCCCGGGGTCCACCGGTCCCGTCGGCACCACGTGGTCGCCGCGAACCCGGTACGGCAGTCCGTCTTGGTCGATCAGGGAGGTTTTCCCGTCGGTCTCCAACACCTCGTACGGTCCGGTCACCTTAGGGTCGAGCTTGTACTTCCGGGCGTGGTTCCGCAGGTACACCCAGTCACCACTGGTCACCGATACTCGGCGAGGGCGGACTTTCTTGTCAAAGTCCCTCTTGTACCGGGCTTGTTTCTTGGAAATCGAGTCCCGAACGTGGGGGAGCAAGGCCTTTAGCGACTCCAGGAAGGCGTCCTTGGCCTCAGCCACCGACTGGCTCGGGTCCGGCGTCATGGCGTCCGGCATCCGTTCCAGGGTGAAGTTTCTCAGGCGCCGTGGGGTGACCAAGTCCATGGGGGCCACGCCCATTGTCCGGTGAGGCCTCGAGTTGTACGCCAGCGCCAACACGGAGACGAGCTCGTCCCAGTTGTCCTGGTGCTCCTCGATGTAGTGCATGAAAATGTCCACGAGCGTCTGGTTGAAGCGCTCGACTTGGTCATTGGTCTGCGGGTGGTACGTGGAAGTGTACAGGTTCCGGAAGCCCATGAGGTTGCACACACCCTGGAAGAGTATGGAGGCGAACTGGGGTCCGTTGTCTGTCAGGACTGTGTCCGGGGGCCCATACACGGAAATCCAATCCCTGCAGAACGCCGACGAGACGTCCGTCGCGGTGATGCCAGCCAGGGGGACGGCTCGGACCAGCTTAGAGATCCGGTCTACGATGTTCAGGAGGAAGACGTTCCCGGTGTTGGTCTCTGTCAGGGGCCCGAGGAGGTCCATAGACAGGCTCGCGACGGGGTCCGTCGCCGGAAACAACTCGAGCAGCCCCGTGCGTCGCCTTCGTGCAATCCAGTTCCTGGAGCAAGACGCACAACTGGCCACCCAGTCTTACACGTCCGCGGCCATGGACTCCCAGTAGTAGTGGCGCCTGATGGCAGCGTACATCCGGCTAACCCCAGGATGACCAGCGTGCACCACGTCGTGTTCCAACCGCAGGACGTCCTGGAGCAGGGTGAACGGGACGTACACTTGAGCAGCCCCGTCCAGGGGGGCGAAACGCACCAGGAGCCCCTCTTCTGTCTCCGAGAAGCGGGAGTGCTGGTTCTGGTCCATCTTATCCCGTAGATCTTGGCACCGCTGGTCCTCCTCCTGCGCCGCCAGCATACGCGGGAGCGTGACAGGTTGTTCCTTGTCTGGCTCCCCGTATTTCGGCGCCACCCAGCCACGGGAACAGTCAGCCAGAGCGAGACAGGGAATCTCTTCCGGGATGACGGACCGATCCGGCGCCAGCGTCGGGAGCCGCGACATGGCGTCGGCACAGTGGTGCTCCCTTCCCGGTCTGGTGCATACCTTGTACCGGAACTCCGATAACCGGAGGCGCCAGCGAGCGACCCGGCTTTGGGCACTGTCCATGTTCAGCAGCCAGCGTAAACTGGAATGATCCATTCGGATCAGGAACTCTGGTCCCTCGAGGTAGGGGCGGAGAAGAAAACAGGCCCAGACCACGGCCAGGCATTCTCGGTTGGTCGTGGAGTAGTTTTGCTCGGCTGGGATGAGGCCCCGGCCGTAGTAGCCGACCGGGAGGATGCTCTTGTCCGGTTGTTGCTGCAGGAGGGTACAGCCGACTTGGACGGCGCAGGCGTCGGTATCCAGGATGAAGAGACCCGCCCGTCGGGGGAGCTCTCGGATCGTGGTCGACTTCAAGCGCGCCTTGTGGTACTCGCAGGCTGCCAACTGGGCGGCATTCAGTGGAGGGAGCATGTGCGGGAGGTTCTTGCGTGAGCCTGGTCAGGGGCTTGGAGATGTGCGCGTAATCCTTGATGAAGCGCCGGTACATGCTACACACGCCCAGGAACCTCTTGGGATCCGTCTGGTTACGCGGGGGAAGCGCTTTCCCAAAGCTCTTGATGTTCTTCTGGTTCACCAGTAGATGCCCTGGACGGACGACATGTCCCAGGTACTCCACCTCATGCTGGAACAGGTGGCACCTGGCGGGCTTGCGTGAGACGACGGCCTTTTACAGCAGGAGGAGGACTTCAAGGTGGTGCCGGATGAGATCGTCCACGGTCCTGGAGAAGACCATCACGTCCTAGGTACACCAGGCACGTTTGCCACAGAAAATTGGACGAGATACGAGTCGAGAGCCCGCTGGAAGGAGGCTGGCGCGTTCATCAGACCAAACGGGAGCCGGAGAAGCCGGAACAAGCCCGTGTGAGACGTGAACTTTGTCTTGTCGCTGTCCTCGGCGGCCACAGGGATCTGCCAGTACCTGGCGTTAGAGTCCAGGGTAGAGAACACTGTGGCATCTCCGAGGGAGTCCAGGCAGTCGTCCATCCTCGGGATCGGGTAGATATTCTTGACCGTGCGCTCGTTCAGCCGTCGGTAGTCCACGCAAAACCGGAAGTGGTCACCTGGGTTGGGCACGACGTGCACCCGGAAGGACCACTCGGCGTCCGAGGGTTCTAGGACACCCAAGTCGAGCATTTTCTTGACCTGCTTCTCGATCTCCAAGCGACGGTGCGGAACAGCCCGGTACGGAGCCGAGTACACGGGCTTGGCTTCTGGCTTGAGCTGGATATGGTGCGTGGTAGCCTTCAGCTCACCCAGCTCCCCCGACCACATACCCTTGAACTGATCAAGAAGACCGTGCACCTTTCCATGTAGCTCCGTGGGCACGCCCGCCCAGTTCACCTCTGGCGTCTCCGGTTCCTTGGGGGGCGGCACAACCGGGGGCTCCGGCGGACCTTCGGCCGTGGCGATGGCCGCCTGCGTGTCGAGCTCCTGTCGCGCCGCCAGCTCCTGTTGGACAGCCAGAAGGGCCCCTTGGGAGAGGGGTCGCGCCTCGCCGGTATACGGCTCCGCGACCCCGACTCGAGTGCCCTTAGCAAACGTCTTGGTCTTGCGCCCCAGGTTGACCATGAGGACAGAGAAGGGCTTGTGCCGGTGCACCTTCTTGTGCTGCCCGTGGGCCAAGTGCAACCTGTGCTTGGCCAGGAACTCCGCCCGGCCCTTGATGAGACAACTGCCCGTCGACCGGGTCACAACTTGGACCTTGGTCTGGGCACCATGGAGAAGGACCGTTGCGCCGACCAGCTTCAGCTCGTTCGGGCGAGCCGGGGGCTTGGCCGGTGCCTTGTACTGTCGCCCCCTGGCGCCAAGATGGTAAACCGTGATGTCCGAGACAGCGCCCGTCGACCACTCGATCTTGCAGCCCTTGGGCAGGATCGCCTTGGTGTACTGGCGCTGCAGTCACGCCCGATAATGAGTGGGACCGAGAGGCGTTTCACAACAATAAGCGGGAAATGCAAAGGTTTGTCATGTACATGCATGGTGAGAGGGAGTCGAGCGAGAGCCTTGAGAGCCTGCCCCGAGGCAGCCACGATCCGGGTGCGGGTAGGCGCACGCCAGGAATGGGCGCGCCAGCCCGGAGGGAGCAGGTCCTCGCTGAAGACGCTTGGTCCGGCCCCTGTGTCCACCACCGCGGCCACAGAAACCGGGTCCTCACCCCCGAAACTCAATGTGGTCTTGACCTTGAAATTATCCTTCCGCAAGACGAGCACGGTACCCCGACAGGCACACGGTGTCCATGCGGCTACCTTGGTTCGTACCAGACGACCACACCGGGCAAGGAATGCAACTGAGGCCGACACAGGATCACCGGAGCCTCGAACAGACGGGAGGGCACTTTCGGGCGCACCTCCCCCACCTCGTTTCCCAATCCCGAGGTACCCGTGGTCGTGGTCTCTTCCTCGGGATGGGAGTCCCAGTCCTCAATATTCTCCTTGTACAGGTTTTCCTGGATGCTCTGCAGGATCGTGACCAGGAGGTTGTGCACCGTCTTCGGGTCTCGCCGTCCGGGGAAGGAGCCCTTGGCCTGCCGGTCTGCCCAGCGGACGGCCTTGGCGATCTGGGACACTGGCGGGCTAGCTTGTCCTGGAGCTCCTTGGGCACCTCCGGACAGGCTGCCGCGATGTGGTCCTCCTTGTTTCACAACCAGCACGCCCGTACCCGGTTCGAGCGCTCCCCCCCGCGGGTGACACGGGGCGTAGAGGGCGTCACAAACCCGCGCCAGCCCTCTGCGCGACCACCGGCCCGGGACGAGGACTCGCCCACGGCCAGAACCGGCGTCTTGGGTCCTGCCCGACTAGACGGTCGTGCCAAGTACATCTTGGGGGTGGTCGGCTGGAGTCGCTGGAGCGCCTTAACATGTTCATGTTTGCCCTGGGTGAACGACGCGAGCTTCTGCAGGGTGTGCTCCGTGAACCGGAGGTTGTACTGCTGGGCGTCCACCTGCAAGTGCTTGGGTAGCCCCTGGGTGAACGCCATCTTGATCCGGTCCTCGCCGTACACGTTGCCGCAGGCCTGCCGCAGGTCCGGCGAACGGGCCGCGAAGGCATCAGGTACTTCATGGGCGCCCAGGGAGGCGCGGTTCACGTCCGAGACGGCTTGGTTCAGGGTGATAGAGTCCGCGTAATTGACCAGGAGCCAGTGCACCGCCTCCGGGAAGGATGCGACAGTCCGGCCCGGGATGTGCCCGGCCGTGTCAGGGAGAATCTTGTTGGACCCAGTGGCGGCTGCCCCGGTAAGGAAGGGAGCCGACCAGGTACAGCGCCTTGCCCTCCCAGACATTGCTGTCGTTGCAGGCCCGGACAAACCGGCGCAAGAAGGATAAGAGTTCGGCTGGCTTGGTCCGGTCAAAACGAACCCGGTCAATGGAAACCCGTAGTTTCTTCCGGTCTTGTGTAATTCGTAGACGCATCCGGCTAGTGAAGGTCTGGTTCTGGTTGTCCAGACGGTAGAAGTGCCAGTCGGTCACCGTGTTGATCAGGTTGTCCCCGACCTTGTGGACAGGGATCTGGAAATCCACCAGTGTCCGCCGGAGCGTCTCCCCGTCACTCCGGGAGCATGAGTCACTCGAGGAAGACCGGGGGCGACGACGCCGATGGCTGCGCCCGCTCCGGCGCGACCGACGGTCCCGGCGAGAGTCCCCACTGGTGCTCCTGTCCGGTCCCCCGTCAACACCTCCGCCTCCACCTGACACCGCCCGGTTCCCTGACGACCCCAGACCAGCTCTTGGGGAAGCCAGCCTGCCGGTTGTTCGCCCCGTGGTCAGCGTCTCGACCGCCGCAGCCATGTCCGCCCGGAGCTCCTCGCGGAGGGATTCCAGGAAGGACATCATGGCCGGAGAGAAAGCGACGTCAGGGGGGACACCGCTCGCAGCACGTCGACCCAGGCTAGCTGCAGTCGGGGTCCACTCCTTCTTGCCCTTGGACGTGCCGGTTCCCGCCACCGCGGGTCTCGGCATCTCGGTCTTGACGGTCGTTGTCACCCGGGAGGAACCACCAGGCCCAGCCACGTCAGCCGGCGTCGGCGGGGACGGAACCAGACCCGAGGAAACAGGTATCCCATCCCCAGCCGAAGCCGGGGGCGTGTCCGTCGACGTACGCCGGGGAGACGTCTCCACCGGAGAGGACGTCGGGGTAGTCGTAGTGGTCTCTGGCGCTCAACAACCAGGCGAACCGGGAGACACGTACGACCAAGAAAGAAGGGGTGGAAACGAGGTACAAGGCGGGAATCCCGACACGAGTGGGGAAATTGTACTCCCGTCCGGGCAAGGCCATGCACACGAGAGCTCACCCGTTACACGGGAGAGATCGCCCGTTACACGCGAACCGGCACCGGATGTCAGCCAGAAACTCCCCTGCTGCTCCACCAATTTGTCGCATAAAACGCCGTGTCACCCCAGCCCACGGAAACAGATAGGGACCCCTGCCCAGCTGAGGTAACCCACCCGCACACCCTTGCTCTACTCTCGCCTGGTGACACGGTCACCTAGGAAGACACCCGAAGGCGCAAAGAGGGAGGCAGGAGGTGAGAACGCAGTTATTTTTTTGTGGGGAAGCCGGGACACGGGCGCCCCGCTGTCCCCTTAAGCTAACCGAGCAAGCGGGCCCGAATGGCCCCGAATCCCACGCAGTAGCCTCCCCATGGGGAGATCTGGGGATCCATACCAGTGGACCCCCCTACTGTCAAGCAGATACATCAAGCAATAAACACTCACATTCAAACGACCCACGATCAATCAAGATATCGGCCAGAAAGGAAACGGCCACCAGTCCAATCCGGGACACGCCATGTCATCCCCGACGATCGGTGCCCCGCTGGCAACCGTACCGGCCAGTGCCGCGGCCAAGCATCGCGTTATGCGACACCGACCCGACCGAGCCCATAGTAGGACCGCGATGGAAGGTCAGTTTTCTTGATCCGACTTAGGTAAAACCGCCCCGACCCGACCGAGCCCATAGTAGTACCGCGTCGGAAGGTCGCATCCGCCGCGACGTCAACCCGACTACCGCAACTCGGGCCCGCCGCGCTCGAGCTGCTACCACTGCGCCATGTCGGCGCCGCCCAAGTCGGGGCCGACGCCGATCGCGTCGCGGAACGCCGTGAAGGCGGGCGACGGTAGAGGCTTGGTGAGTCCGTCGTCGGGCTAATCCGCGCTGGGGAGAAAGTAGAAGGCTACGTCCCCGCGCGTCTAGTAGTCACGCACCATGTGGTAGGCGACATCCACGTGCTTGGTGCGGCCCGTCTCGTCGGGGTTGTTGATCAGTGCAAGGCACGACTGGTTCTCCTCTCCCATCGGCACGGCTTGGCCATCTACGCCAAGCACCCCCAGCAGCTTGCGGAGCCATAGGGCCTCCTTCGTAGCCATGGCGGCCGCCACGTACTCGGCCTCGGCGGTGGAAGTTGCCACAGTCGACTGTCGCTTACTCGCCCACGCAACGGGACCACCGTTGACGGTGAAGATGAAGCCTGTGGCAGACCGACGGCCGTCAACGTCGCCCGCCCAGTCAGCATCGACGTACCCCTGCAGCGGCTCGCTGGTACCGTACGCCACCCCCAGACGTTTTGCGCCGCAAAGGTAGCGCAGCACACCCTTGGTCGCGCGCATGTGAGCTTGCTCGGGAAAAGACATGAAGCGGGACAGCACGCCGACTGCAAACGAAATGTCTGGCCGCTTCACCGTCGACAAGCAGAGCAGGGAACCTACTAGCGCCGCGTAGCGGTTGCCCTCCGGCAGCAGGTCCTTCCCCGTCTTGGCAAGATTCACCCCCGACGCCATGGGGGTCTTGTTGGGTGTCGTCATCTCCATGCCGAACGCCTCGAGCAGCGCCGTAGTGTGACCCAGGTTTCTCAGAGTAATCGTGCTGGCCTTGCGGTCGCGCATGACCTTGATGCCGATGAAGTCCTTCACCTCCGCCATGTCGCGCACGTCGAACTTTCCCGACACTGCCTACTTGACGGCGTTAACACCCGCCAGGCTCTCTCCCGCAACGATAAGACTGTCAACGTAGACCAGGATGAATACGTGTCCGTGCACGGGCTGGGTCCACTCGTAGACGCACGGGTCCACGGGTGACTGAGAGGCGCCCATCTCCTTGAGCTCTTTGTCCAGCTTCATGCCCCAAAGAAGTCCCGCCTGCTTTGTCCCGTACAGGGCCAGGTTCAGCCGGCACATCTCCCCCGGTTCCCCGTCCTTGACACCATCTGGCAGCTTGATGTACATCTCCTTGTCCATCTTTGCGTTCAGGAAGGCTGTCTTAACGTCGACATGGTGAATCTCCCAGTCATTGGCGGCCGCCACGGCGAATATAGCACGCGTTGTCGCCGCATTTGGAACCGGTGCCCACCAGGGGTTGTCAGGATACGCGTTTTGGGCCGTATGCGGGCCAGAATACGGATATATCCGAGAATACGTCGAGGAATATGCGTCCTCGTTTGCCCTTCAGAGGAAAAAAAGACCATTAACGCCATACGCAGGACCTCAGGATATAAATATCCGCACAAGTGCTATCAGAACGGCATCTAGTGAGGGTGCTTTGTCACCAATTACAGTAGCGCCGGATATCGGATATATATCCTGACAACCCCTGGTGCCCACGTCTCATCGACGTCCCGCCCCGGAACTTGGTTGAAGCCCTGGGCCACAAGCCGCGCCTTGTACCGCGTCAGCTTTCCCTCTGCATCGTGCTTGATGTCGAAAACGAAGCGGGTCTTGACCGTCTTTTGCTTCTTGTTGCTCACCTTGGTCTTGGAACAGGTTCCAAGTTGCTTGTGCGCCACTACCTCCTCCTTCATGGCCTTCTGCCACAATGGCCAGTCTGGACGGGCACGCGCCTCCTTCTCGTTTGCCGGCGGCTTGGTCAAGTCCCAGCCATCCTTGGCCGCCGCCTCGGCACCGCTGGCCAGGTACGCCTTGGGGTCCTTCTCCCACCAGTTTACCTTGGGGGCTGGCCTACATGTAGAGCGGCGAGGTCCCGCAGCGGCATTGTCCAGTTTCGCGGGAGGTTGACCGACCGGGCGTAGGGAAGCAGTACCACGTTGACCTTCCTCGTCGTCGTTGTCGTCCGCGAGGTCGTCAGGATCGCCGTCGCTGTCGCTCTCGGTGTCCTCTTCAGGGAGATGCTTCTCCCCGCCATCTCCTTCGGCACCGAGCTTGTCCATTGCCCCGGCCATGTCACCGTTGTTGTCGCTGTCCTCCGTCAGCGTCAGCTGGGGACCAGCGCTTGAACCGACGGGCGAAGTCCCGGCCTTCGTCGGCTTCTCTTCCATCAGGACGTCCCGAAGCTCGAAGACTTTGCTGGTCCCGTCCTCGAGGATGCGATAGGCCTTGCCACCAACCGTGTAGCCTACCAAGCGGCCCACGTCGGTCCTCGGCTCCAGCTTGTGCTGCTGCTTCTTGGGCTTGAGCTCCCAGGCGCGACTCCCCCAGACGCGGAATCCCGCCACGTTAGGGCGTCGTCCCGTCAGCGCTTCCAGCGGCGTCACATAAGGCCCCGCTTCCGGCGAACGGTTGAGCTGATGGACGACGGAGGCCAGGGCCTCAGCCCACAGCTCCTCCTCCGCCCCGGAATCGGGTAGTGCAGCATGCACGCGCTCCATCAGCGTGCGGCTGACCCGCTCTGCCTTTCCATTCTGCTGCGCCTTGTACGGCGCCGTCATCTCCGAGGTGATGCCTTTGTCCTCGTACCATGCCTTGAGGTCATGGGTGAGGTACTCCTTGGCACCGTCGTGATGGACGCGTTTGACTTTGACACCCGTCATCGTCTCAAGCTGCTTGATGCGCGTCTTGAGCACTTCTTACGCCATTCCCTTCGTCTTGATGGGCGTCGCCGTGATGATACCAGTTCTGTCCTCTAGCGCAGTGATGAAGTAGATGGAGCCACCCAGTGACTCCATCAGTGGCCCACCCATGTCGGTGTGGACCAGCTCGCACTTGGTGGTCTTGGTGGAAGACCGCGGATGCGGTGCCTGCACCACCTTTCCATCCACGCACGGCACACACACAGTGCCGACCACACGCTCGGCACTGGCCACCGACGACGGCATCCCGTCGACCATCTTGGCGGCCCGCCTGAGGTTCTCAAACTACAAATGGTTGAATCGGCGATGCCAAAGCTCCGCCTCCCCGGCGATGCGGGTGGACGCCGCGTTCGCCGAAGCCTTAACGGGCGTCACTTTGAGCACACACTGCTCCCGGTCGTTGAGCTTTCCGACTACCGACGCCTCATTGAGCACTCCGCTTGCAAGAACAGCATCCCCGTCTCTGAGGATGTAGCAGGCGTCCCCGACAAACACCACCGCAGCACTGTTCCGGTCGATCGCCCGAGCCGACAGCAGGTTGCTGGTCAGGTCGGGCACGAGCATGGCCTCTGCTAGGACCAAGCGCGCCTTGGTTTTGCCCTTGCCAGCGTCCATATAGACGTGGCCGTGCCCCTTGATGGGGACTTTGTCACCATTGGCCAAGGTGACCTTGGCCCCGCTCCCCACCGCCTGGATGGTGAAGCCTTTGTCGCCGGCGGCCATGTCGTTGGTCGCCCCCGAATCAAGCACCCAGGTCGATGACCCGCTGGTGCTCCCGTGTTCCTTACTGGAGCCGGGTTGACCTGCCGAAGCAGAGAAGGCCAGAGCGGCACCCACCAGGGGCCGGCCCCCATGGCCGCTAGCACGGCCGCCGCGACCGGGCTTGTTTTTGCCCTTGGCCTCGTCAGCCTTCTGCTTTTAGCAGTCGCGCTTCATGTGCCCCTTCTAGTCGCAGTAGTAGCACACGACCGCTTTCTTGTCAAACGGCTTCTTTGGCGCCGCAGCCGCGAAGGCTTGCGCCTTGACACTACCAACGGGCTTCGATGAGCCCGAAGATATGTTCCGCTGCTCGACTTGAAGCAGCTTAGCTGTCACGTCCGACATGACCAGCTTTACGTCCTTGCTCTCCAGGACCGTCCTGAGCATCGCATACTCGGAAGGAAGCCCCGACAAGACACGCAGCGCGAGCGCGTTGTCGTCCACCGGATGACCGAGCATGGCCAGCTCGTCCCGGATCATCTTGGCGCGCGACGTGAACTTGATGATGCTCTCGTCGTCGCCCTTCTTCAGGCTGCTGAGCTCTTCCATGAGCCGAAGGAGCTGAGCGTGGTCCCGCGCCTCAAACATGCCCTTGAGCGCGTTCCACGCCTCCTTAGCCGTGTCGACCGACGTCACCGTGTGAGGTGCACGGGCTTGACCGACATCTGGATGGTCGCAAGAGCCGCCTCATTCATGGCGTCCCACTCCTCGACCACCGGGTCGGCCTTCTTGCCGTCGGACCCAGACGCCGGACGGTCCGTCACGACCGCCTTCCACAGCTTCTCCTTCTTGAGCTGCGCACGTTGATACTCCGCCCACACTTTGTAGTCGTCGTCCAGCTGTGCAAACCGCGGGCCGCCAAAGCGGCCGTGGTCCGTCATGTTGACGACCGTGGCACCGACCGGTACCACTCTGTCGACGTTAGAGGCTGTACCCGCCCGTCTCACGCCGGAACACACCGCGACTCGAACAACGTCGTCCCCGTAGTAACCGTAGGAGAGGAAGACGATGACCACCAGCGACAACTGGGCCCATAACCTGTGAAGCGGGCAGTACAGTGGGTGGGTTCGTTAAGGTTCTATCATAGAGGTGGCGCGAGCCGTAAGGGGGCAGCCTGATAAGACCCATGCGCCCCCACGCTCTCAGCACCCGCAGACACCCCCACTCCCAGCATGCATACACACTCCACGCACCTCCGCGGGCGGAGGGCGCACGGGCTACGAGCACACACGCTCACAGACCCTCAAAATCCCGACCATGCACCTCGCTAATCTCCCGGAGCTCATCCCCTAAAGGGTGCCCCCAACATCAAGTACATGCGATAACATCAAATACAATGTCAAAGTACACAACAAACTGCAATGTGACATCCCGCCAAAGCAGTGAGTGACATGGAATTGCTGAGCAGTGCTGAACATCCGCCATGGCACCTGGACCGGCTAGTGCCGCGGATGCCGGTGCCGCACCTGCAGCCGGCGGGTTGGTACAGAGCGGTACAGATCACGAACGTTCGTTCTCTTGCCAGTGAGTTTGTTTTGGATTATCTGCTTTACTGCCGTCTCCTTGATTGTCTTCCCGAGAGGTCCACGCGTACTGATGACTAGAACATGCCTTATTTTGTACTCGTGTCGCTGAGCTCTGTGAACTTCTGTTTTCTTTGGTGCTGGTTCTGTGCGTCTGTGACACGTGCGACGCATGGAATGTGCGGAAGTGCGGTATTTGCCGTGTGGCAGGTCACATGATGTCGCGCTGTCCCATCAACTAGGCGCAGAACATTCGCTGCGGCTGCAACGACGAGTCCTGCACGTCCTGCTCGGCGGTGTGCACCGTCTGCGACGTCGCGGGACATGAGCCCGACAACGTCGACGTGGCCATCGTCGCCAGGGCCTCACCTCAGTGGTCGTGTGAGAAACACGACATGGCGGACATGCAGGTGCGCCTTCAAGGGGCGATCAAGAACATGCCACCAACAGTTCGTGAGCAGAATGAGGCTGCCCGCGGCCACAAGCGGGCGCTTTCGGAGATTCACCCAACGGACGGGCAGCGGTTCCGCGCCCATGTGGCTCAGTCGGACGTTATCGATTTGACTGGTCTGGGGGATGCGGCCGCAACGACGGCCGTTCGCACAGCTGTGGGCGTTGCAGCAGCGGCACAAGATGCTGGGGCCTCGAGGCCTGCTTCTCAAATTTTAGGAGCATATGCTTCAGATGTGGGTGCGCGGCCCGCTGGTGGGACGACGGAGCCAATTCCCGGGGTGTTGGGGGCTGTCGAGTTGGAAAAATGCCAGGCTTCTGTGGTTGCGACCTTAGAGGACACGCTGCGGCAGGCCCCCGCGTACCCGGCCGCGAACCGCGCCAGCCAGCGGCGCCGCAACCGGGAGGCTGGTCTCGGTGGAAGAGGCTTGCAGGAGCCAGATGAGGTCCTCGGAAGCTCCAACCCCTTCTTTGGCGTGAAGGGGAAGGAGCTCAAGAGGGCGGCGTTGCGGTACTTGGCTCTCCCTGAAGGTTCGGAACAAACGAGGGTGAAGCTCGCTATGGGGAAGTTCATTGGGGAGGGGAGGGTTTTTACCGGTGCGTCCGTAACGTGCAGCGAGCTGTCGTGCAAGGACGTTTGTGGCGCACTCATGGAGTGCGCGGCGAGTGTGGATCTGACGGTCCCCTCCGTCTTGGCTTCCATGCGGCAGTTCATTG
>Ga0209186_1002406_pt1 | contig 13358 bp, 17 predicted proteins | sample SidtaG_FD_187426 | JGI IMG/M metagenome (GOLD analysis project Ga0209186, IMG submission 187426) | Marine algal microbial communities from Sidmouth, United Kingdom - Sidmouth_Male2 metaG (SPAdes) (version 2) | ecosystem: Host-associated > Algae > Red algae > Unclassified | place: Sidmouth...
AGCGGCGTTTCCCCCCCCCCACCACCCCCCAAACTCCGCCACGAGCCTCGCAGGCGACGTCACCCCCCACGCCGACGCAAGCGACGTCACCCCCCACGCAGACGCACACCTCGCCCGCCGTCTGCCGTGTTGACAGGCGCACTCCCCGGCCGCCCCACGACCGCCGCCGCCGCGCACCGGCCGCCATGGCGGCATGCCACGAACGGGTCGCCGCCTCGGCCGCCGCTTCCGCCGCTGGCCACGTCACGGGGCGATGGCCCTGTAAGGTGGGGGGGAAGCACACCCCGCCTCCCTGACGGATGCCCTCGCCACGGCGGCTACGGGGGGCGGGGGGGGGTGGAGGGAGGCGGGGAGTACGCCCGACCGCCCCCGCCGCCGCCACGTGCGCGAACGGCGGGGCAAGCACCGCCGACGTGCGCCTGGATGGTCCAGTCCCCCCCGCAGTGGGGCTGAAAACGAGGGTGCATATATATGAAATCAGAGGCTCTCATTGGTCAAGGAAGCTGCCACTGCGTTTACTCTCCCGGTCCACTTAAATATTCTAGTTAACTTTGATGCAGCTTTGATGGACCCTGATCAATGCTAGTATTACCAAGGTTCCAGATGCGGCAGATGCTGCGCACGCGGCACACCCAGCAGATTTTGTCTGAATCGATCTGCGTCTTTGTTGGCACACCGCCGGCAGTGACAGCAAGAGGATGACTGCAGTCACCGTCGCGGCGGCCGCCACCGCATACAGTCAATCCCCGACCCTATGGCTCGTAGACGGGCACCTGCCACCATAACGAGTCGACCGACGATCGCCCCCAGAGAGGCGATCAAGGCACATTCTTTCTGGCTGTCTTGGATTTGACCCCGGAACCGTACGGAATAATTTCCCGGGGGTGACACCGGGGCGGTCGCGCCCTCCCGCCGACGCAACGCAACGGCGCCGCTGAGCCTAGGGCTCCCGCGGCGCCACGAGGCCCCATGATGGCGGCTCCCGTGGCGCCACGATGCTTCCACGCTGGCGGCGCCCGCGGTGCAACGGCGGCAAGGGGCGTGACCGACACGGTGCACCCCACGACACCAAGCTGAACGGCTCGAGCAGCCACCCCCCCCCCGTGAACGGGCGCCCGTGACGACGCGGCGACCAACGGTCGGGACGACACGCGCGCCCGCGGCCAAGCGCGCGTCTGGTGCAACGCGCCCACGGCGCGATGAGACGGCGGGCGGACGGGCGGGCGGCGCGGACGGCGGGTGGCGGCGCGGGGCGTATACAAGGTGGTGTTCCTCGCTCCGCTCTCTCTCTCCCCCCTCGCTCCCCAACGTCCTTTGCTTCTCGCTGCCCCTTTCCTCCCCTCGGTTTTTGACCTCGCTACCATTTTTGGGCCAGGACCTTCGGCACGTGCCTCTGCTTCTTTTTCCGGCACCGATACCCGCGGCTACACCCGCGAGTACCCTCTTGTACCCGTATGTGTGCGTCACAAGTACCACGCCTCTACTAGGCATGCGTCCCGCGCCGATCCGGTGACGCACCCAGACGGCGGCACAAGGCCGGCGAGACCAAGGTTTCCCCGCATGACTGGCCCCAATGCATTGCTTATCTGCTTTGGCTTTGTCACCCTTGTTGTGGTCGGCGTTAAGGCTGACCACGGGTCTAGTGATGGACCCTTCGTGCTCATGCTCCGGTAAACACTATGTCTTTGGCACTACTCTGCTCCTGTCCTGTTCTCGCAAGGATCTGGTGACTATTTCACAGCTCGACCCTCCTTGATTGTACCAGGAAGGAGGCTTCCGGCGACGATCTTGGAAAACGTAGCCGTCACACCTGGGTGTGGCAATGACGTTTCTCGGCCAATTTGCGCCATAGGGGTGCCCGAGCATCGGGGAATACCTGTATGAGCGGAGCAGGCGGAGCCCGCGCGTATACCTTTTGGCACGCCACCGTGGCCGGCGGCGGCGGCGGGTCCGCGGTTGACGCCTGCCGTTGGCGGTGGTGCCGACGGCAAGCCAGTTGGCGGCGCAAGGCGGACGGTGAAGCGGGGGGGCAGGTGGAGTGAGTGGTGGCGGCGACCCGCTCGTGCGTGTGCCGACGGCGGTGCTGCTGCCTGTGTTGGTGTGGCAAGGGCTGGCGCGGCCACCCAGAGACGAGCCGGTGGCAGACGCCCTGGTGAGACTGCCGCTGCGGCGGTAGTCGCCGGTCACGGCGGCGGCGTGCCGACCCGCGCGGTGTGACTTCCGCGGATCCGTGCAGACTGTCCTAAATTTCACATTCCGGGACGATGATCACAGATCTTTTTGGAAGCGATCTTTGGACAAGCAATCTTGACTGAGAATTGCTTGCGGAAAACGTTTTTCCACACTCGCTATTTTGTGCTCAGGTGCGTCGTCGCCCTCATCACGACGCAAGCATACACCTTAAGCACCCCCGCGCTTTCACCTTCAGATGTCGGGGCTCTGCTGGTGCTGCAACTCAGGCCCACTCTGTCACCGTCGGCATGTATGACAGGTGGCATGGCACCAACTACGAGGCAGTAATAACCATTAAAGAAGGCGCAAAGCGCAACGAACAGCCTCGGTCGTATGCTGTTGATGGAACATTGAGAGAAATAAAACATACAACCGCCCCACGCGTAGCACGCGGCACACAACCCCACTCACACATTTTCCCCCGTTCCACCTCGCTGACTCTCCTCCCACGACCTCGTTCGGCCCCCGGGGGAAGGACGACCTCCTGGCTCCCTACGCGGTGGCCGCACGGTCACCGCGCCGCGTCACTCATCGACGTTGGCGGCGGGGACGGCGTGACTGGCGGCGACCGCAGGCGCCGACAAAGGCTGGTACCGCATACATAACGGACGCCGTCGCCTCCACCGCCGCCACCGCCGCCGTCGTCGCCGTCACAATGACTACATTGCCAGCAGCCGCCGTCCGCGTGGTCCCCGGTGCCCCCCCCCCCCCCCGTAACGCAGGCAGCAGCCATCACACCGCCGCCATCGATCACCGCACAGCGACGGGGGGGCGGCGGCGGCGGCGCTCCGGTACGGCCGCCGCCGCCCGCGATGCGAGGCGGTCGCGGGGGAGGCAGCGGCGGCGACGGAAGAGCAGGGGCGGCCGGCCACGCGCGACGCTACATCGCCGGTCGACACGTCCAAGCGTCGCCGCCACCACCCGCGCCGCTCCCGCGAGCACCGCCGTCGTACCGACTGCAGCCCTGCCGAAAGCAACCACGCCGTCGTCGCCCCACGACCCAGCCCGCGCCAACGGTCGACGCCAAGGCGCCTCCGCCACGGAGCCCGTGCCGACCGCCCGCGCGACTACCGACGTTGTCGTCGCAGGCCCACCCCGGTCCCCGCCCCCCCCCCCGCCGTGCCCGCACCAACCGCCGACGCCGTGGGCGCGTCCTTGCCGCCGCCCGGATGCCTCACCACGGTCGCCGCCGACGTCGAGGCGCGGCTGTGTCGCCCCCCGCCACCGCCTGCATCTGCCTGGTAGCGGGGCACCCCCTCGCCGCGCAGGCGGTGGCGGTCACGCCACCGCCATCGATTGGCGCGCGGCAGTGGGAAGCGGCGCAGCGGTCGGACGGGGGGCACCTCAGCGCTCCTCCTACGCCACCTCCCCCGCCGCCGCCGCTGCAAGGAGCACCGCGTCGCCGTCGAGGGGCCGCCCGCAGCAGTGGGTGGCCGTGCGGGTGCGGACGGTTCGCTGTGCGTGCGCGGCGGCCTGCCGACCGCCGCCGCCTTGAAGCGCCGCCGTCCCATCTGCCGTGCCGATCCGAACGCCGCCGTCCGCTCGCCGTGGCGGTGTCGGCACCGGCCGCCGCCGACGGCGGGGGCGACCACCGCCGTGCCACGGCCGCGGCCCCTCCCTCACCGACACGCACGGGCCGCGGCCGCGGCGCGGCACCACCCGCTGCCGACCCACGTCGTGGGCGCCATCGCGGCGGTTGGTGTCGGTGGTAGCGATTCCCCCGCCCGCCGCCGCTCCTGACGTGCGCGGCGGCGGCGACGGCAACGGCGGCGTCAGACGCCGTGAACCGCGGGCGTGCGGGCAGTGCTCGCAGATGCCACCGGCGGCGCCCACCGCCGCCGTCGCCGTGTCCCGTGCCACCGCCGCTGTCACAGCCACAGGGGCGTCCTGCAGTCCCCCCCACCTCCACACCCATGTCACCGCCCTTGGCATGCGCATGAGGCACATGTGGGTGACACACACGCCGCCCGGGCGGCGGCGACGGCGAAGGCGGCGGCGGCGGCAGGTGCCACCTGCGGCGTGGCGGGTGCCCACCTGCGGCAGGGGGGCGGTCCCACCACCCCTAACCGTCACCAAGGCGACCGTGACCCCCGTCCCCCTCCCCCCCTTCCCGCGACACCTCCGATGGCAGCGTCGCGTGGAGGAGACCGCCCCCGCACCGCACCGCCGACGCGGGTGGCGGTCATGCGCTTGGCGGTGCCGTCGACGGCGCGGCAGGCGGCCGCCCCAACGCGGACGGGGGGGGCGACCCCCCGGCCGACGGCGGAGGGCGCCGCCGACGGTGGCGCGACGGTTGGGAGCCGCCGCCTGCCCGCGGGTGGGGAGAGGGAGGAATCGCTCGAGTAGCCCGAGGAGCACCCCGAGGCGCGTGGAGGCGGCGGCAGCGGCGACAGCGGCGGGGGAGGCAAGGCGGGGGCGGCGCGCGGCACCGTGCTTGTGGTAGCACGCGGGGTTGAGGGCGGCAGCGGCGCCGGCGGCAGCGCCCTCGCGTCGCCGCCGCCGCTTGCTCGGCGGTGGCCGACCACTCCCTCGCCACGCGGCACCCTTGCCACGGCACAGGGTCCCCCGCGGGCACGAGGCGTCAAGAACCGTCGCATCCGGCTGCACACCTCCCCCCCTCCCCCCCCCACCCCCCCGCTTCCCCCACGGCGGCGTCTCGCACTCGCGATTGACCGACGTCCCGCCAGCGTCACGACGACCGTCGCCCGCACCGCCGCCCGCGCAGCCGCACGTCCCAAAAAACCCCGACGCCTGCCCCCCCCGTGCCCACTCGCTGCATACCCACTGCATGGAGACGGAAAGCGCTCATACGCACTCCTGGTGCATCAGCGGTGGTTTGTTAAGGGGCATCGCCCTGCCGTCAGGACGCCCCGATGGGCGGGACAGCGCCAGGGTTGCGGCGGGATTGGGGATGGCGGGTGGAGACGGGGGAGACGGTCGCCGCTGCCTCGCCTTGGCCGTCACTGCACGGCAGCACCGCCGCCAAGCGGTAGGCCGGGGAGGAGTGCCGGCCACCAGGTGCGGCGTCGGAGTCTCCTCCCACTCCCAGCCGTCCGAGGGCAGACGAGACAGCGTCGACCGGCGGCTCGGCGTCGCCGTCCCCCCACCTCCGCCACGGACGGCGCGGGGGGTCCCCGGCCGTCGCCGCCGCCGGCCGCCCGCGCCGCGCCGCCGCCGCTGCCGCCACCGCCGCCGCGCGGATGTAAAACGACCGGCCCGCGGCGGCGGCGATGGCGGCCACCCCCCCCGCGGTCGGGTCGGGGCCGGCGATCGACGTGACCGCCGCCGACGCAGACAGGTGGGTTGTGGGCGAGGATGGCCGCGGGGAGGGCCGACGCGGCGGCGGCGGCGGCCGCCGCCGCCACCCACCGGCAGGCGGCAGCGACGGCGGGGGGGATCCCCAGAGCCACCGCGGCGGCGGTGGCGGCGGCGCCCCGCCGACCGCGCGTGGCGGGCGTCGCGACCGCCGCCGACCGAGTGTCGTTGGGACATGCGGCGCCTCCCGCCTACACCGTGACGAGCGAGGCGGCCGGCAGCCGCGCGGCGGCCAGCTCGGCGGTCTCAAGGAGCAGGTTGACGTCTGCCGCCGAGTCTTTTGTCGTCGTGGTCATCCCCCCCCACCACCCCCCTGGTGGTGCCGCCCAGGGACGCGTCCGCCGCGGCGGCGGCGGCCCCCTTCCGCGGCCCCACCAGCTCCGCCGCGCCGTCAACGTCCGCGGGGGCCCCCCCCCACCACTCCGCCCGGCAACAACGCCCGCGCCTTGCCGACCGCCGCCGCCCGCCGCACAGACGTCAGCACCCCCGCGTCGACGCCGGCGGCAGGACAACGCCGGGCACCACCGCCGACGGGGAGCGGCGGTACGCCGCCGCCGCGACCGCCGCGTCGCCCGCCCAGCACAACAGCCCAGCCGCTTTCGCGGCGGCGACACGGGCGGCGGCGACGCCGATCGGCGGGGTTACCATCCCGCCGCCGAGGACCGCCACCGACGGCGGCGGGCGAGGGGGCGCCTTGACGGCGGCGCCACGATCGCGGTGTTTCGCCATTGACCGCACCGCGATGGCCTCGGTCGCCGCGCCGGCCGGCGGAGACGCGGCGAGCCCAGCCCCCCACGCCAGGGTGCGCACGCTGCCTCCCCCCGTAACCGCCCGCCCCGCGTCGCCCACACCCGCCGCCGTAGAAAAGCACCACGAAGCTGCGACATCTTCGATTCGAAAGGTGCACACACACACCAGTTTTGACCATGAGTGCAGGGCGCAGGCTGGCCAGAACGGCCTGTGAGCGCCCCCAGGTTAAACAGCACTCGATGAGATCCACAGAACTTCTGTCCAAAGTTCAGACCCACACCCCCACTGCAACACCAACTGCCGCCCTTCGGACGAAACTATCAATGCGTCGTGGCGATGTGTGCATGCGACGCAATAAATTCCTCTCGATCCGACTGCCACGTCTCCACATAACCGCAGGAAGAACGCCCTCACCCATCCATACCGCTGCCTCCTCCTCGAGACAAGACGCAGTTGTCCAAAACAACTATACAGGGTCCATGCACACACACCAGAGTAGGATCCTACTGCAAAAAACAGGACGCGGAAGGCACCAGCCGCGAGCATCAGCCCGCCGCGGACGGCGGCTCCCCGCACCGTTCTTTCGATCCAGATCATGTGCGTGGCATGACTCGAGGCGACGCTTCGAAGCAACGTCGCATCATTTGAGCAGACCTCAGCCAATAGGATCACGTGAATGGGACGATTTGAAACCTCCGGGCCTCACCAGGCCAAACGTACACATACAACTGAGTTTTGGCCATTCTGTGGGGTACAGCCAAGTAACCTCGGCTGGACAACGAACAATAAAGCAGTGAAGTGTACTACAATCAAGCAAGAAAATCATCCACGCTGACACGCGAGAGACGACCAGGGAGTGATCACTTGGATAGAGACGCCGTAATGTGGTCCATTGTTGCGCTCATGAAGGACGAGTACGCCAACAGAGTAGGTGCAGGCAGCAGATCACCCTCAAGCTCTTGCCGATTGTTGGACGCGAGGTACGTCTCCATGCGATGGTAGGTAGTCCAGAATCCGCGCTGCCGCACGCTTGGGAGGGACACGCCCAACAGCAACAGGAGCTGCGTCCCACCGCGACGCAAGCTGTGAGTCCCGATGAACTTGGCGTTGCCGCAACCCAAACGCCACAACTGGTCCTTGAGGAGATCTCGAAAGTTGGCGTACGGCCACTGCCGTTCACAGACGTACTGCATTACGTACCCGCTCACTTCGCCGTTGCGTCCTTGTTGGCAACGCTCATAAAATGGAAAAAGGTACCCATCCTGCAGTCCCCGAAACGACAGCCACACGCGCAAAAAGAACAGCGGACAAACACTGTGATCACGTAGCGCCGCAACAGGTGGAGTAGCAGGATGCCGAGGCACGGCGTGAGAAACCATTGGGAGCAAGTATTCACATAGCGGCAATGGCGTGGCGGCAATGGGACGCTAAAACGCAGAATGACGCACCACTAGATCAGAAGGCGAAGAGAGAAGCAACACGTACCGTAAGTCGCCTGCCAGCGTACCAGGCCACCTCAGAAGGTTGAACCGGACCGTTGCACCTTTCTCGGTCTTCGTTCCCAGCAAAAAGAAGCGCACGCGGTTGTCATCGATTTCCATATCGTCAACCCTGCTCACTTGCAAGAAACCAGAAAAAACATAACGTATCCCCATCAGCGTCAGCAATCTCATGTGGGGACGAGTCACGTAGCAAAGCACGCATTGCCAAACACCCCATGCAAAGCGCCTGAAAAGAAAGACACGTACCTCAGCCGGGCAAGCTCGTTGAAGCGGATGCAGAGGTTCATGCCAACCAACTTGGAGGTGTACAGCATCACCATCTCAGCATCCCACTCGCGTAGATCCCTGCCATGGAAGTGCTGTTGGAAGAAGCGGTCCAGGTCGCGGTACCGGATAGGGTCGACACCCTTCACCGAGATGCACTCGCGCGCGCGCTTCTCCTTGTGCGCGGCCCGTGCGGCCGCCACTGCGGGCGAGTCCACGGGGTTGCCAACCTGCCCGTTCCAAGTCCCGACTGTGTCCGCCAACTCAAACTCGCGTGACAGAGCGGCACACATCTTGCGCATCTTGTCCTCGCTACAGGTCCACGTATTCGACCGATCGAAGAGAAATGCCTTGATGAGGACATCAGACTTGGGAGGGGGGGACGCAAACAGAGCGTCCGAGTCCACAGACGCAGGGCCGCAATGCGCGCTGCCTTGGCCAGAGGGAGTCCCACGTCTAGTTACAAACGATAATCCAACATCATCTCCGAGCACAGTCCGAAGCGCGCGCGCGTCGTCAAATGCCAAGAACGTCGCAAAGCGCTTGGCCTCCGCCCGGTACGCGCTCAGCGTGGCACGTGCTCTTCCGGCGTCGCGCGTGCGGCCAATGTTCATACCCTGAGCCACGTCAGCAAACGGCAGCGGCGTGTATCTTGCCGTGTTGGATCTCGCGACGCACGATGCGGTCGTACATCGGGCAGCTTCGACACGCGGTGCGCCCGCGTGTGTGCCGGCCATGGCGTGCGGTGTGCTCGCACGCGGGCCAACTCCGCCGTCAGCTCCCTCCGTTTGCGCCCATCCCCGCCCCTCGTCCCCCGTCCGATCCTCCACAGTCGTCACGCCATTGTTACCGGGAGCCACCTCACCGTCATCATCAGACTCAAAGGGATCGTTCATGGGGTCGCTCACAGAACCAAGAAGGGTGCTCATGACGACTGCGTGCGTCGATGCGTCAGCCTCCGCTGCGACGGCCCCGGCCTGATGAAATGTGCCTGCGTATTTACTAAGCGGAGGGTGCAACCAGTCACCAGTCGCGCTAGAGGCCCAAGCAACACTGCGGCGTCGCAGCATCGGACTGTTCGTCCTTGCTTCCGATCCGCAGCTTTCCACAGGCTGCTTGACAAAATTTGCGGCTTGAACTGGTGCGAAAAGGGGGCGAAAATCGAGAAGAAAACGCAATGTGGCCACAATGCGCATACAACCAGAATTCACAAGTCCTACTCGTCGGGGGGATGACTAATTTCAGAGCTAAGATGACCGGGCACACGCTTCCCCGCTAATTGGTGCAGATTGGCCCTCCTGTATGGTCGGGCCCATGGCGTGCCTGCGCAGTTGCGCTTATCGTCTGTTCACGCGCAAACGCGCAATTCTTGCAAAAAGCTCCACAAAAAGCTTGCGGACCAGTCTGAGTGGAGCTGGAAAGGGCGATTTCGCCCACAACATTTTGCGCAGCGGAAGAGCGCGTCGTCCGGTTTGTCAACTTTACACCTTCCGAAGTGCCTCGAGGCGCTGAGCACGGCCATATCCTTCCCTCATCCCGGTCGCTGCTTGCGTGCACTTCGCAAAAGCTGTACAGTCACCTCCACCCACCTGTTTTCGCTGCGTGCAAGCCTCTCTGCCGGCTGGTGAAAAAATCAATTTCAAATCGATCATCGGTTGCGACTGAATCCCGTTTTATCGATTTAGCCCAGCCAACCGATTGCCCACACCTGACTGCAGCCGGCTGCATGACGCTCCTTGGTGTGTGCCCCGGGCATGCATCGGACGTCAAAAATGCTATCTCCCTCATTGGCGGTCCAAATGGCAATAAAAATGATGGCTCCCTCACATGACAATGTCGTGTCGACGTTGTCGAGAACGGTGGCAGCCTGCCGGCAGCCAGCGTTGATAGCGCCCTCATTCGAGATGACGGCTCTCTCGCTCTCCGTGTGGCCGGCACTCGATGACTGTTTGCGGCGATTTGATTGGTCGCATGCCTCCAGTTATTCTTTTCCGGTCACTGTTTGCGGCGTTTTGATTTGGAGCACGATTTGATTGATTGTGTCGTGCCGGCACGTGTACGGTACGTGTGCTGGCAAACCGATTCCGGCGGGCAACTCGTGTTTTCGCTGCCCTAGGAGAGGGGCAGGGATTGGGCACCCCGTGTACGATGTCATAATCTATACCAGCTGCCACATGTGCCTCAGTGGCAGCGGATGCGTCTCATGGCTGGCCCCCACCGTCGGCGGAGGTGACGTTCAGGGGAAGGGCGCCCGTCGCCCGGGCGGGGGCGCAGCCTGCCGCGGGCGCCGCCGCCGCCTGTGCTGCTGTGGTGTGGCGACGCTGCGGCGGACGCACTCGCCGCCCCTGGCGGGACGGAGACGGTTTCTGGGCTGGTGTGAGCAGGTGACGGAGGGGCAGGTAGTCGCTACCTTGACGGGGGCGGCCGCCGCCCCGCTGGCTCCGTCGTGCGGGCCGGGTCATGGTGTCCGCATGCTCCCGGGCGCCACGTTGTCGGCGGATTGAGAATGACTCCCGGTGCGCCCCGCCGACCCCCATTCCTTCACACGCTTCACAAACAGTGGCCACCTGACGGCAATGCCACTCGGTGGCCGCCACCGATATCACCGCGGCTGTCGCCGCAGCGGTCGCGGTGCCGCTCCTGAGGCGTCGGGGGGGAAGAGACGCGTCGCCCGACGGACGGCGCTGCAGCCGGCGTCGTTGGGAACACGCGCGCTCCCCGGTCCGTGCGCAGCGGCGGGGCCGCGGCCGGCGGCGGCAGTGAACGGTGGCGCCGCCGCCGCCGGTGACACGGTCGGGGCGGTGGCGCCGCCGCCGCCGCCGGTGACATGCGGTACCAGAGCGACGGGCTGCAACTGCAGCCGGGCTGTTTCGGTCGGTGGCAGTACCGGTGCGCGCGGTGGCGCTCACATGGGCCGCAGGCTCGTTTTGGCCGTGTCTGCCGCGTCGTGCCGCTGAAGCGGTGCTTGCAGCCTGTTTTTGGTGCCGCGGCGCCGGCGCCGCCACTTATGGCGCCGCTACCTCGTGGCGGACGTCACGGTGCCGCCACGCCAAGGAAGCAACTCTCCGCAGCCCGACGTATGATGTTGTATGGTTGCGCTCCCACGGCAGTGCTGTGGTCTATGACGCCGCACGCGTTGAAACTATTCGATGCGCTTCGCGCTATCTTTAATGGGTTCACTTCAGGACATTCGACCACGCTTCCCTCCCTTAGAATGTCCCTTCGCCAGGGCCGTGTACACGTTTCCAACGATGCGGTCACCCCACTGCTTCTCAAATTCGTCTATACCACCCAGGTCTGCTATCTCCGCAGCAACTCTCTTGTACCTTGTCGCTCGCGTTGCCTGGCACTGCGTAAGGCGCCCAGGGAACAGCTTCTCGCGATCCACAGTGTTGCACAGCAACGAGAGCGGGTGATAGGTAATGACTCCGGCCGCATCTCGTCGGCCGCGGTGCCACAGCTCATTCAACTCCTTACACGACTTGACGTGAGGGAGATTTGCGCTCGACCACTGCGGCTCAGCCGCGCCTACGACGCCGGATGAAGAAGTAGCCGCACTTAGTAGCTGCCGAGGGGAAGACGGGGCGCACAGGGACGGTGGAGGCGGAGGGAGCTCGCGGCGGGAAGGTGCAGTAGGCCGATCAGAGACGCGAGGAGACAACGGCGGTTGGGTGGTGGGTGGACGCGCCGGGATGCACAGAGGTGCAGATGATGGTCGGGGCTCCGATGTTGGCGGAGCTGGTGTCAGTGGGTGGGTGACCAGGGCAGGTGGCAAGCGTGCAGTGGTCTGGGGCATAGCAGCAAGGGAGTAAGGGAGATTAGGATCTCTTGCACCAGAGGAACGTCCTGACGTAGCGCCCTCAGGGGCACTCGCGTTCTTCAAACGCTGAAGCCGGACCCTTTGGAAGTCCACGTCGGAGGCGACCCCATCCCGTAGGCGCTGTAGAACAGCTACACTCCTCGCCCCGCACGAAAATGGGTTGTCTTGCATAATCGTAGAGCGCCTACGACCGCCTTGTGCGCTGTTCTCCACCTCCTCAACTTGCGTCTTGCGCTGCAGGTACATGGACGTTAGCTTGGCCGTCAGGTCAGCGACCACAGTCTCCTCCACTCCTCGCACAGGTCGACCATACACACCACAACCGCCCGTCGGTCCGGATCCGTCGACCACCAAGGACGTTCCATTGTCAAGAAGCCCACCTCGGCCAGCCGGTCGGACTCCACCTCGGCGGGTTCTTGCACTCAGGGAGGAAGGCTCATTAGGCGCCTGGCAGCTGCTGCATGTGCCGGAGCCTGAGGGCGTGCCAACTAGGAAGGCTCGGGGTAGCGCAACGGAACTGTCCATCGTGGAGATGACTTCAAACAACGCGCACTCCGTGGCGGACGCCTCCACCGCAGCAGGTTGTCAACCGCGGCGGCGCGCTCGGGCCGCAGTCACGCCACCCCCACAGGAGCCGGCGGGCGAAGGCGCGACATAGGCCGCCACAGCCGCGTGTTGCAGCGGGCGCCGCCCCACAGTAGGCGTCACGTCGTAGCGGGCGTCTCTCCGCAGCGTTGTGGCCGACGAGAGGAAGCTGCCGTCGAGTGGAAGCGGCCGCCGCGGCGACCGCGACAGCGGCGGCGGCAGGCCGACACGAATGCCGGCGCGCAAATTGCAACGACCGCCCGGGCGGGGGGCACACACCCCGCTGTCGCGGCAGGTGGCAAACGCACAGGCGAGTGCAGCGGCGGCGGCGCCGCGGAAGCCAACCGACAGAAGGGGGGCACGGCGGCGACCGCGACCCGTCGCCGCCCAGCCGACACGGTGGCGACGCGCCACCCGCGCACCGCTGTCATAAACTAAACGGGGACCAGCTGCACCGAGAATCAACGTTCGAGAAAGAAATCATGCGCAAGGGTTGCGTCGAAGGTACGCTCTGGCACGATCTCTACGCCAAGTCTTACGAACATCTGTGAGTCCGAACACGTCAAAATCAAGCCCAGAGTGTCACCACAGGTTTGAATACGTAGTGCGATGGGGCTGACCTCGTGGACATGCTGTTGACCTCGTGGACACGAGACGGACCCGTCTGCTGGGTCCATGCACTCGCACGACAGTACTGTACAGTCAATATCCGGTTATGTACGCTCCAGTTATATATCAGGGTGACATATAACTGGGAGATACACTCGAACGAGGGCGCACGAGAAGGCTGCAAGCGGCCCTGACGATCCCTGAAGGCAGCTCATTGGTTAAAAAATGTGGAATAGAGAACGTATCTGTCACAGAGAGAGTGAAGACGCTGACACAAAAGT
>Ga0209186_1002407_pt1 | contig 13358 bp, 11 predicted proteins | sample SidtaG_FD_187426 | JGI IMG/M metagenome (GOLD analysis project Ga0209186, IMG submission 187426) | Marine algal microbial communities from Sidmouth, United Kingdom - Sidmouth_Male2 metaG (SPAdes) (version 2) | ecosystem: Host-associated > Algae > Red algae > Unclassified | place: Sidmouth...
TGCAAGAGCACGGCCAAGACGTTCGTTTTCGCAACGTCTGGATCGTGGATCGCAGTTCGACGAAGTAGACCATCGAACGTAGGATTGGCCGTCAGGCCGTCGACGTATCGGCGCGGGGTACGATTCGGCCAAGACGAATTTAGGTTCGAGGCTCCGATTTGCATTCTCCAGTTTATCGGCAAGGTTCATGGCATGGCCCTCGCCTTTCGAATCTGTCTCTGCCTTTGCAGCCTGTTTACAACAGGCGTTGCGCTGGAAGTCGTGGATGCCGATGCCTCTAACAGCTTATACCTTGACTGGCTGACGCCACAGCTGACCCTCAATCCAAACAATGTGGCCACAGTGAATGGAATCGACGTGTCGGGCGTGGGCTGGGGGGAACTGGGCCGCACCGGCGAACGGCACGTCACGCTCGTCTCGGCGACCCATGTGTTGTTGGCAAACCACTTCACTTGGGCTGGTCCCGTCCATTTTTTCAGTCCGGCCCAACAAGAACGGGTGACTTATTATATCGGTCCTGCCTTTGATCGCGTTCCCAGGGCGGATGGCACGCTGACCGACGTCACCCTTGCGCCGATTTTCCGCGACGAGGCGCTCACGCTGGTTGGCGTCGATTCCGCGCACGGGCTCGCCATCTATCCGCTCGCGAGCAGTTCTCCTGAAGCCGGGGAAATCGTGTATCCAATCGGATTTGGTGGCGATGCTGGCAGTAACAGCGTGCGCGTCGCCCAGGAACGAGTAGAACCACTGGCCCTCCAGCCAGTGCTCAATACCGAGGTCTTTTACTGGTCGTCGACCGGCACTTCGGGAGAGGCTTTCGTGGTCAGCGGTGATTCAGGAAGCCCGACCTTGACCATCGAAAACGGCCAGACCGTCTTGCTCGGCATGCATATCGCCAGCGGGAACATTCTGATGGGAGTCGAAAGCTTTCCCGCCAGTATCGACGCGGATCTATCGCTGCTCCGCGACGCCATCGCCGAACGCACCGTGCCACTTCGTCCGGTCGAGGCCTGGCGCTGGTTGAACTTTGGAGATCGTCGTCCGCTGGCCTCAGGCGCGGATGAAGCAGACCCCGACGGGGATGCCATGGAGAATCTCTTGGAGTATGCCTTTGGCACAGATCCGAACGCGGTTGGTCTGCCCTCCGCCACCTTCGCCGTCGGAGTGCTCGGTCAGCCTGGCATTCGCTTTCCCTTTGTCCTCGGTCACGACGATCTCATCATGGTGGTGGAGGCGTCCGATTTCGTCGGCTCCAGTTGGTCCAGTATCGCCGCACGAGCGGGAAATACTTTTCTGCCGACGGAGCCGTCTGCCGATGTCCTCGTGCCGCCAGACCCAGATCCGTTCGGCCGACAAGGTGTCTGGGTGGGGCAGGCCACAAGCCCCATAAAACCGCGCGGATTTTTCCGCGTTCGAGTTGGTCTAGACAACTAGGTCTCAAACCCGACCAAGACCATCCGACCTTACATCCGCTTTATCACCATTCGATTCTGATAGGTGCCCGGCGAGTGGCCGACGCTTTGAAATCCTCGGCCAACGGAGGTGCCAGCGAGCGTGAAAAAGATCACAGCGCGGTTCTGAACTCGGCGAAACTCAATCGCATTTTCTGGAACACCCCAACCAGCCGTTGGCGACATTTGAGTGCTCGCCTGACGGGCCCAGTCCGCCATCTCGATCGTAAACAAGGTGTCATCGTCGGCGTGGAGTTGGATGACAAATGATGTATCAAGTTTTCCCGCCGCAATCTCTTTGAACGGCCCTTTCTCCGCACTCGATGCCTCAACCACATGAAACACCTGGTCGGAATCTAGGTAAGCGAACCGAGCCGGACGACCGACCGGATAATCGCTCACGGTGAAATCGATTCGTTCGGGACCGCATGGGGAAAACGAAAGCGATAGCTTCCCTGGCGCGGCAAACTCCAGGTAGCTGAAGCCATTCAAATGCGAATACGTTTCCTGCCGCACCTTGCTTCGAGCGTCCAAGGCAATCTCCGAGTTACTCACATGATGAACGCTCCAACTGGCGACAGGACCCTCCGTGTTTTCGTAGCTGGCAAGTATTGTCGCCCCTTGTTGAACCCACTGGGTCAGCAAACGTGGAGCAGGGGAGAAATACTGGCGTGGAGAAAACACCGTCCAACACCGGTCCGGCGAACAACTCGTGAAGTCTAACATCGGCAACACCAATAGTTTGGACTGATCATTACGGATAGCAATGGCTTTGCTGGGAAGATCAACCATCGTGTGTTCCGTCTTGATGAATTGTTCATCCGGATCGTCTCCCTCGGCAATCTCCAGTGGAGAATTGTTCGGGGTAGTCGCAGGATCGAGGCCGCGTTGGGAATGCGGAAGATAAAACCCCAAGCTGCCAGCGACGGTGCAGACCACCATCAGCACCGGCAGGTTTAGGCCGCGTGTTTGTTTCACCAGCGCAATGGCCAACAACGTGATAAAGACCGTTGCGAGCAACACCAAGCCAAGGTGCATGGTGATTGGAAAATGGTACCGCGCACTGACGGTGATAGCGGCCAGAAAACAAACGACTGCGATTCGCAAGGTTTGTTTTACCGCGTCACGCCGCAGAGCGTTTCCAGAGAACGAGATGCACCCGAAATAGACGACCGCAGCGAGCACGATCGCCGGCGCGACCAGCCATCGGGTCCAAAACGGCAAACTCCCGACAGGAAATCCAGCCGCCATGCCGACCAGCCAGGCAATGGCCAACACCCCCGCACCAAGATACAGCAAGCTGAAGGGGACGTTGAGAATCTTCACTTTTTCCCGCCGAACAACAGCTTCATGTCACTCGGCGCAAACAGTCCGCTTGCAAGCAAGATCGCGACGCTGGCGATGCCGTTGATCCCGAGAATGAGCAGGCTATTCACCGTTGGTGCTTTCGCCAAACGCGGCAGGTAGTGGGCTGAGAGCGCGTACACCGCGACCGACAAAGTGCAACCCAGAACAATGCGCAGAAAGCGCAGAGCGTCCCGGTCAATCCAGCGCCACCCCTTTACCGCGAACCCGCTTGCGGCGGCAAGAATGGCCAGGCTGATGCCGGTGGCGATGGCGGCGCCGAGTCCGGCGCTCTCGTGACGGGGAATGAGGATGGCATTCAACACGACGTTGAGCAGTCCGGCTGCGAGGGTGAGCGCTCCGACTAATCCCGAACGATCTTGAGCGATCAGCACGCGGCTGAAAACAATGTGCAGCAGGAAGAATAACGAAATCGGCGCCGCCCAGGGAAGGATGTAAAAGGCGTCGCGGAAGTTCTCGCCGACCAGGATATTGAGAACATGGCCGCCGAGAAACACCAGCACCGCGCCACCACAGATAGACAGGACGAGAGCGTAGCGGAGCATCACCGAAACGATCCGCTGCAATGGCGGATGGCTGGCGGGATCGGTTCCCTCGGGACGCGTGTTCATCTCCCGGTTGAGTTCTGGGAAGATCAGTCCGAGGACGCCGGCCCCGACGCCGTAAACAATCGTCGCGACGCCCATCGTCGCGGTATATTCGCCCATCGCGGCTGCGCCCGCGTAGCCGGTGACGAACAAGCGGTCGGTGATGCGGATCAGCAGCTCGCCAAGGATCATCGGCAACAGCGGCACCGAGAACGCGAGAATGGCGGCGAGACTTTCTGGCGAGGCGCGGCCGAGCGGCACCGCTTTTTTGATCGAGGCCCAGCTCTCAGTAAACAGAACGACCACGGCCAGCCAGCCAGCCCAGATCCAGAGAACGACCGTGACCGCCGTGCCACCGGACGCGCCAGCCGGTAGAAAGGGCAGGGCGGCCAGCACGAGAAAGAACCACAGGTCCATGGCGAGAAACTGGCAAAGCCGGAAGCGCAGCAACTCGCTGCGTCCGAGCAGGAAGTAGATGCGAAAGTTCATCACCGCGTACATTACTAGCGCGACACCGGCGGCGAGCGCGTCCAGCAAGGTAAACTCTGCGCCGCCAAGAAAGAAAAATGCCAGCGGCGAACCGAGCACGGCCAGTCCGAGAACCAGGGGGAGAAAGACGCGCAGCACTTTGCCGTAGACCGCCTGCTGATACGCCTCGTCGCGTCCGGGCAAGCGACGGACGAAAAACTCAAAGGTCCCAAGCGAAATTGCAAACACGAGCGCGTTCACCACCATGATTACCAGATTGATCAGGCCATATTGCGCTTCGGTAAAAAATTCCGTGAACAAGCGCAGGCGGACCGGGGCCAGCAACATCTGCAGTCCGACGTAACCGAAGGAGAGGAAGAAAAATTCAAGAAATTTGGCACCAGGGCGGAGCATGGCCCACTTCCGCTACGCACCTTGACCCGCTCTTGCAACCTCCTTGAACGCCTCCCTCGGTGCGGTCTCCACTTGTCTACCACTTGCAAAGCGCCGAACCGCATGCAACGTTTGGTTATGTCATTAATACTCCAAGATTTTATGCCGGTCGACTTGGCCAAGGCCATCGACCAACTGAAAAAAGAAATGAACGCCGTCGTTCTGGCCCACTATTACCAGATCGGTGACATCCAGGCCGTCGCCGACTATATCGGTGACAGCTTGGGCTTGTCCCGCCAAGCGGCCGAGTCCGAAGCGGACGTGATCGTGTTTTGCGGCGTTCACTTCATGGCCGAAACCGCCAAGATCCTCTCGCCCGACAAGAAGGTCATCCTGCCCGATCTCGAAGCCGGTTGCAGCCTCGCCGAAAGCATGCCGGTGGACGAGTATAAGAAATTCCTCGAACAGTACCCGGACCGGATCGTGGTCAACTACGTCAACTCGACCGCCGCGATTAAAGCCCTTACCGATTACTGCGTCACCTCCTCGAACGCGGTCGAACTGGTCGCCTCGCTGCCCAAGGGCAAGACCATCGTCTTCGGACCCGATAAGTTCCTCGGCGATTGGGTCATCCAAGAAACCGGTCGCGATGACATCGTGCTCTGGGAAGGCACTTGCATGGTGCACGAGATCTTCAGCGAACAAGCCATCGTCGAACTGCAGCAGAAGTACCCCGAAGCACAGACGCTGGTTCACCCCGAGTGCCCGAAAAATATCCGCGATCTAGCCGACACCATCGGCAGCACCAGCAAGTTGCTCGGTGCCGTGAAAGACGACCCCGAAGGCACCTTCATTGTCACCACCGAAGCCGGCATCCTCTACTCGATGCAGCAACACGCGCCCAAGGCGAAACTGATCCCCGCGCCCGCGTTCGTGAAGGGCAACGCGAAGGGGAGCTGCACCTCCTGCAACGACTGCCCGCACATGAAACGCAACACCCTGCAAAAACTCTACTTCTGCATGAAGAACGGCGCCCCCGAAGTCGAACTCAGCAAAGATCTGCTGCGCGACGCCCGCAAGCCGATCGAGCGCATGCTCGAGTTCGGATAAAAAAAGCGTCAATTGGTGAAGAAACCCGCGTGTTCGGGCGTTAGTGGGGTGAAGAGAGATCCTTCACAGATAAAGTAGCAGACGAACTGCCGCTCTAAACCCATTAATAACCCCAGAGAAAAGCCAACAAACCGTGAAGGTGGAGCAGGACATTTCAACGGACAATCCAGAATTTGACGCCGTCGTGCGTGAGTTCGAAGGCCCGTTGACCGGATATGTCACGCGCATTCTGAACAACCCCGAAGCCGCGCGCGACGTGGTCCAAGACACCTTCCTCAAATACCACAAACACTGGACGTCTCAGGGCGTCGAGTGCCGCGAAACCTCCGGTTGGCTCTACCGCGTGGCCCACAACCAAGCGGTGGATTACATCCGCAAGGAAACCCGACTCAAAGACCTTCACGAACGCAACGCCGTCGCCGAACGACTGTCCGACCGCGCTGGCGAATCCAAAGAACGAAACGAGAAAATGGCCATCGCACTCGACCTAGTAAACGAACTAGAAAGCCCCGAAAAAGAGGTCATCCTGCTCCGTCTTCGGGACGGACTCAGCTACCGCGACATCTCAAAACGAACCGGTCGATCCGAAGGCAATGTCGGCTGCTTGCTCCACCACGCGGTCAAACACCTCTCCGAAAAACTGAAACGCCAAGGCCTGATTTCCAGCTAACCCACTTTAACATCCCTTTTCGCAACACCCCAAATTTTTCTACGGAACCTTATCTGATGAACCCCACCGAACTTGAAGAGTTGATTACCCCGTTTTTGCTGGGCGACCTCGACGCCGAACGAGCGGCTGAAGTAAAACAACTGCTGGCGACGGACCCGTCCGCCCAGCAGGTTCGGCGTGACGCCGAAGCAACGCTCGCCTTGCTTGACGAAGCGTTCGCCGACCGCGAACTCGTCGCTAAAAAAGGTCTCGCCCCCGAACCCGTTCTCAAAGCGCGCACCGCCGCCAAAGCACCCCTGCGCATTCCCGTCCGCCTCTGGGCCCACGCTGCCGGCATCACCATCCTATGCGGCTGCATCTATTTGCTGTTCCGGTCGATGCTGCCGCTGGTGAACCATCAAGCAGCGGTCCCCAGTTTCCCAATTGGCGAGGCACCCGATTCTGCAGTTGCCGCAGCTCCTTCTTCTCTGGCCGCAGCTCCTTCTTCACTAGCCGCCGGAGGTACTGCCGATGCGCCCAAACTCGCCTCAGCAGGCGCCGCAGCGTGGCAAGATTTTACCACCGGACGCCTGCGCATCCTCAATGGTTACGCCGCCGACAGCGAACCAGGATCACTCGTTCTGAAAAAGGACGGCGTGTTCGTCCATGTCACCACCGGACTCGAGTCGGGCATGGTCATGACACGCAAGTCCAAGACCGACTGGGTTCGCGAACAACGCACCGGCAACCGCCATTGGATCCTTGGCGTGTCCGAGGTTGACGGCGATACCCACGCCTTGCTCACCATCGTTCCTAGCAACGGCGACTTTGCCGCCAACCCCACTGGCTGGCCGGCCAACTTCAAGATGACCGCGTCCGATGCCCCCGCCGCAGTCGCCGATTTCCTGTTATTAGCCACCAGCTACCAGCCAGCGCCCTCGTCGGAACTTTCCCGCGTCAACATCATCGATGCCGACATCGCCGCCCACCTCGTTGCCGGTGGCAAGGTCGTGAGCATCAAGAACGCGCGCGGTGAGGAAAAAGGCTTCGTGCTGCAAACCCGCGATGGCTTCGATTATCACGTACCCACGCTCTCCACCGAACAAGCCAAAGCGCTTGCCGACAAAGCGGTCACCGATATCGATCTCGATTTTTGAGGGTGTATCACCGTCTTCCGGGCGGTGTCTGGGTCATGTCGCTGAGTCATGGAGGGACGGAAGACAGTAGCCGGGGGTGGAGCGTGGCGCAACCCCCGGAAGCACGATCAAGAACAGGGAGTGCCGGAGGGACGGTCACAATAAACATCCCGCTCTCCTTTGAATGGCGAACCTGAAATATGGTTTTTCCTAAGCACTAGGTAGGTAGGTAGAGAAAAATCTTAGGCAGAGAAGCCAAGTTCCGGCCGTCCTTCCGAGCGAAGTGCATTCGCCAAGCGCCCGCTTGCATTCGACGCGTCAACAGTCCAAAATGCAGCATGAAGAATCTGCATCGTCGGACGGTACTACGGGGAATCGGCGGAGTCGCCATCGGCCTCCCGTTCATGGAGGAAATGATGCTAGGCACCGCGAACGCGGCCGCCGCTGAAGTTCCGACGCGCGCGTTCAACCTGTTCTTCGGACTCGGCATTCCCGCGCCGCTTCAGGAGGAGGGCTTCGACGGTGTTCTCGAACCGCTCAAGCCACTGTCAGAAAAGCTGCTGATCATGCGCAAGGTCGACCATGTTGACTGCGACAAGAACGGCATTAATGCGCACTTCGATGGCTCCAGCGCCGCCTTCACCGCCGCCGCGCCCGATGGTGAAGCCAAGTCCGGCGGTGCTTCACTCGACCAAGTTCTTCGTCGCGAACTTCACCCGGACGGCCAGCCTCCCAGCATGGTGCCCACGCTCTGCGCCGGCACCTTTTTTCGCCGCTCGCGGATCTGCCGCTACGTTCATTCCTGGAATCCCGACGGTACCGCCGCCGCGCGCATGCAGGAACGCCCGCGCGACGTCTTCGAACGCGTGTTCGGCAGCATCCCGCTACCGAAAGACACCGACGCGCGGAAGGCTCGGCTCAAACACAGCGTGCTCGACTCGGTCCTCGAACAATACAAATTCTACACCGGCAATCGCTCACCGCTCGGCGCCGCCAGCAAAGCCCGCGTGGCGGACCACTTGGATCGGATCCGCGAATACGAACTGCGCGCCTTCAGCCAGACGCGTCAGAAGAACGGCCCCTTTCTGCCGCCGCGTTCGAGATTGGCGCACGGCGGCGAAGCCGACCCAGGCGGGCAGGGGCTCGACATGGCGCTCGGCGACCTCACGGAGGAGTGGCGTTTGATGGCCGACCTGTACGCGCTGGCGATTCAACTCGACCGCGTTCGTTTTGGTTCGCTCACCTTCCTTGCCGCCGGCGAACGGCTGCGGATCAAAGGCGATTACCTGTACGAGGGCCGCAAAATCTGGTCGTTCGATGATGCCAAACAACTCAACGCCAGCGGCGACAAAGGCTGCAGCCACGAGTGGTGGCACAAGTACAACGAGAACAGAAAGAACGAGCAACTGCGCGCCCACGCCCATATGAAAATGCGCGAACTCGCTTACTTCTTAAGCGCGCTCGACGGCGAAAACTCGCGCGACGCCAATGGCAAAACCATTTTGGATAACGCGCTGATCACCATCTCCACCGAGTCCGGCGACGGTCGACACAACGATGTGAAGCGCGAACTCTCCGGCGTGTTCCACGCCATCACCGGCGCCAACGGCCGCTTCAAATCCGGGATTGCCGATGTCAACGCTGCTGGGCTCGATGTCTACAACACCATGTTGGGTTCGATGGGCGCCAAGACTCGACTCGGCTCGAAGGATCGTGAACACCGTCGCGTCGATCGTATTTTGGCCTGAGCTGCGACTAAGATCGACTGGCCGAAACAGGGAGTGCGCGCAGCGGGTATTTCACCACGGAAAAACACGGATGAGCACGGATGCCGTATCCATCTCGTTTCGTGATCCGTGACCATCCGTGTTCATCCGTGGTCGAACCGCAGCGGGGCCCACTGCGCACGCCCACCGTCACTCCTCTGCTGCAATGCAGTACAAGAACGATTTCCCGCGCAGAAACAACTCCTTGCCGACCGCAACCGGCGAGGCACTGAAGCGTTCGTCGAGTTGGTTGATGGCCAAGGTCTTCAAGGCCGGCCCTCCGTGTTGCAACACGATGACCGTGCCGTCCTGATCGGCGATGTAAATCCGCTTGGCCGCGCCGAGCGGACTGGCGAAAGTTCGATTGATTTTTTCCAGACGATACGGTCCCTCGACCACCTCGCCGGTTTTGATGTCGGCCCGACTCAGAACCCCAGACAAGTGGCCGAGAAAATACAGCGAATTGTCATAGAGCAAAGGACTCGGAACGTAGGAGGTGTTCTTGCGGATATACCAGACCACTTGATCGGTCTTGGAGATGTCGCCACTGGCACCGGCCAGTTTGATCGCCATGATCACCCGCCAATCGTAACTGTTGGAGACATAGACCACGCCGTCGGCAGGAATTGGGGTTGAGACCACGTTCCGTGAGAGTCCGGCGCACTGCCAGAGTTCTTTGCCGGTAGCCAGGTCGTATCCCCGAACCCGCTTGGTCGCCGCGACGATCACTTGCGGCTTGCCGTCCACTTCGACCACCACGGGCGTGGACCAAGAGGTCATCTCGTCGCGTTCGACGCGCCACCGTTGTTTGCCGGTTTTCTTGTCGAAGGCATAAAGATAGGACTGACCCTCGTGATCCCAGTTCACCACGAGCGTATCACCGAACAGGGCAGGGGAGGCGCCTTCGCCGTGGGCGTGCCGGGTCTCCATCTGTCCGAGATCTTTTTGCCAGACGATGGTGCCGTCACGGTCCAAAGCGTAGAGACCGCGCGAGCCGAAGAAGGCGTAGATGTGCTCCCCATCGGTGACAGGGGAGTTCGACACGAGCGAACCGGTGAAATGCCCGCCCTCCTTCGGCCGGGTCTTGATCACCGTCGTGTCCCACAAGGTCTTCCCCGTTTTCCGGTCGAGACAGAGCACGACGAACTCGTGGTGCTGCGTGACGCCTCGGTTGTCGTGCGCCCCCTCGGCGGTGTCCGGCAAGGCCTTGAACGGTTTGCCATACGGAACAGCAGCGGTGAGGTAGATCCGGTTGCTCCAGATAATTGGCGTCGCCAAGCCCTCGCCTGGAACGGGGACTTTCCAGCGAATGTTCTCCTTCTCACTCCAGGACACCGGCGGATCCGCGTCCGGGGCTACGCCGGAGAGCAGGGGGCCGCGCCAGTTCGCCCAATGGTCTTGGCAGTACACGCTCGTTACCGTGGCCGCGAGCAGGAGGACAACAGTGAGGGCAGATTTCATATCCGGTTGTAGAGTGTTCCCAAGGAATTGTCCAAAAAGACCGCGAACGGACTAGTGACGATCAGCGGAACCATTCATTTGAACAACACTTTAAAGGTGGCTTCAATTTTGTAATAGACCGCAGGGAATTCTACGATAAAGTCAAATAATGCACATCAAACTCTCCATCCTTCTGTTTTCCGCCCTCTTGTTCGCCGGTTGTGGCAATAACAACAAAGGTACGGGCGATGATGCGCCAGTCTTCTCCCTCGCTTGGAGCGAATATCCTTCTTGGAGTGTGTTCGGAGTGGCGCACGAAAAAGGCCTGATCGAAAAGGAGAAGGGCAAAATGGGCAGCGTCGAAAAGAAATGGGGCGTCGATATCGAACTAAAAGAAGCGGACTATGACACGTGCCTTACGCTGTTCGCCTCGGGTCGCTGCGATGCGGCTTGTCTGACCAACATGGATTCGCTTGCGCCCGCGCGCGGCCGCAGGGCGGTTGGCATCCTACCAACCTCCACCAGTTTTGGCGCCGACGCGCTGATCGTGGACAAATCGATTACCGATGTGAAACAGCTCAAGGGTAAAAAAGTCTACGGCCTCAAGGCGACGGTCTCCGAATACACCTTTGCCCGAAACCTCGAACTCCTCGGCGAAGACGAAAAGGACTACGACTTCAGCAACATGGATCCGGGTGCGGCCGCTATGGCCATGCAGCAAAAGCAGAAAGACTACGATGCGGTTGTTGTCTGGAATCCCTTCGTCCTCGAGACACTGAAAAAACGCGACGATGTGACCGTACTGTTCGACTCTACGGCTATCCCGGGTGAGATCATCGACATGGTAACGATGGCAACAGACGCCTTGGAAAAACCAGGTGGTGACGCTTTTGCGCATGCCGTGATCGATGCCTTCTACCAAGTCTCCGCCATGATTGAAGATCCAACAACACAGGATGCCACCCTGATCGCGCTCGGCGAAAAGTTTTCCAGCCTCGAACTCGACGCGATGAAAAAAGTCGTCCAGCAGACGAAATTTTACGGTACCCCCGCCGAGGGGATTGCGCTCTTTGAAGGGACCGAGATCAAAGACACCATGAAGAAGGTTTCAGGCTTCTGTTTCGATCAAGGGATCATTGATGCCCCAGCCAAACTGGCATTCGGAGAAGAATCCCAAGAGGATGACGACCTGCTCTTCGACGCGTCCTACATGAAAGCGGTCCAGGCGAAGAAATAGTCGTCGGACAATAGCGCCAGAGACGAGACCTCACGGTGATCCGTTCCTCCATACCTTTTCGCACGCGAGCCGGACTCGGCGTCGTTTCCGTGCTCCTTCTCCTGCTCGGCTACACCGCCTTGTCGTGGAATCAGCATCGTATCAATCCAAGGGATACCACCATCCCGAACTGGGGACAGCTCGCCGACGGGGTGAAAAAGTTCACCGCCGCGAACGACCGCGGGGAACGCTGGATCATCGAAGACGTCGTCGCCACGCTTGGCCGACTGTTCCTTGGCCTGTTATTGGGCGTGATCCTGGCGATCGTCCTTGGGATTCTCATGGGCAGCGTCAGCTGGATCGAAGCCTTGCTCGGTCCACCCTTGGCATTCTTCGCGAAGATTCCACCGACCGCGAGCATGGCGGTGTTCTTTGTCCTGTTCGGCACTGGGCAGAACATGTTTTCGGCGATGATCGCGTTCGGGATTGCACCGACCATGGCGATGTCGGTGTTTCTCTCAGTGCGGGCGATCCCGGACGAACTGATCTATAAGGCCTATACGGTTGGGGCGAGTCATCTAGAAGTGATTTGGAACGTCATCACGCCGAACGTTCTGCCGCACATCATTGACGCGATCCGTCTCGCGATTGGTCCGGCCATGGTCTTTCTCATCGCGGCCGAGATGGTTGTCGGCGAACCCGGCTTTGGCTACCGCATCCGCTTGGAGTATAAGAAACTGAACATGAATGTGGTGTATCCCTACCTCGTGATGTTGGGGATGTTCGGCTTCGCGATGGATATGGCGATGCGTTGGTTGCAGCGCAAGTGCTGCCCGTGGTTCGTTCGGGGGAGCGCCTGATGGAATCTCCGGTCATCCATGTCGCCAACATGAGCCACTGGTTCGGCGACAACAAAGTGCTGTACGATCTCGATTTCACAGTGAACCGCGGGCAGATTGTCGGCCTTGTCGGTCCCAGCGGCTGCGGCAAGTCGACGCTGCTGCGCGCGATCGTCGGCACCCACCCGCCGCGGGCCGGAACGATTCGATTGGTCGAACCCGACGGCACGGAGAACCCGGTATACCGCCCCGGACGCGACCGCGGCATCGTCTACCAGCGCTATTCCTTGTTCCCGAATCTAACCGCGCAGGAAAACGTCGCGTTCGGACTCAAGCTCGACGAATCATCGATTTCCAGCAGGCTGTTTGGCTACTTCACCTGGCGGCGAAAGCGGGCGCGCCACATGGCGGCGGCGGCGGCGTTCTTGGATAAGGTCGGACTCGGTCATGCGATTAAAAACTATCCGCACGAAATGTCTGGCGGCATGCGCCAACGGGTTTCGATCGCGCAAGCGTTGATCATGAAGCCGCGCATCCTGCTGCTCGACGAACCCTTTGGTGCACTCGACGAGGCGACGCGCGAGGACCTGCAACGGATGTTGCTCACCTTGTACGCCGAGAATATCGAAGCCGGCCAGAAAGGCGACCCTCCGCCGTACACGATTTTGATCGTCACCCACGAACTCAATGAAGCGCTGTTCGTCAGTGACCGGATCCTCTGCCTATCGCAGTATTGGGATTGGCAAGCCGCCGGACTCGACGCAGCTCCAGGGGCGACGATCGTCTACGACGAACCCGCGCCCATCTTTCATCCCGGCGACGAACGCGAGACCGCCGGGTTCCTTGAACAAAAACGCGCGATCCTGCATTCCGCTTTTGATCCGGAGCATCGGCAGAAAGTGAAATAGACCTTCGGGTCGATTTCAAATTTCGAATTT
>Ga0209186_1002413_pt1 | contig 13341 bp, 15 predicted proteins | sample SidtaG_FD_187426 | JGI IMG/M metagenome (GOLD analysis project Ga0209186, IMG submission 187426) | Marine algal microbial communities from Sidmouth, United Kingdom - Sidmouth_Male2 metaG (SPAdes) (version 2) | ecosystem: Host-associated > Algae > Red algae > Unclassified | place: Sidmouth...
ACCAGCGCCGCGCCGGCGGAAACACCCCGCAGTTGCCGCCGCCGCCGTCGCCCACCAGCGGCGGTGCGCCCCCACACTGAGGGCGTTGCGGCCCCCGACATCCCCCCACGCCGCGGGGAAAGCGCGCCTCGCGGAGTCCGCGCCGCCGCCGTCGCAGCGCGAATCGGACGACGGGAAGGCCTCCCCCCGTCGCCGGCACCGCGCAGGTTGACGCCGACGGGGGCAGGCGAAGCCGCGCGTCGCGCGCCGGCGCCAAGACGGCCGCCGATTGGGCCGCGCTTGATCCGGCGGCGCCGCCGCAGAGGACCGAAAATCCTGGATCGGCGCCGCCGCACCCCAGCGCCTCGCCGGCGGAGGCACCCCGCAGTTGCCGCCGCCGCCGTCGCCCACCAGGGGCCGTGCACCGCCACACCGAGGGCGTTGCGGCTCCCGACATCCCCCCACGCCGCGGGGAAAGCGCGCCTCGCGGAGTCCGCGCCGCCACCGTCGCAGCGCGAATCGGACGACGGGAAGACCTCCCCCAGTCGCCGTCACCGCGCCCATCGACTACGACTGGGGCAGGCGCAGACGCGCATCGCGCGCCGGCGCCATGACGGCTGCCGATTGGGCCGCGCTTGATCCGGCGGCGCCGCCGCAGAGGACTGAAAACCTTGCAACGGCGCCGCCGCGGTCCAGCGCCGCGCCGGTAGAAGCGCCCCGTCATTACCGCCGGCGCCACCGCCCGACAGGGGTGGTGCGCCCCCAAGTCAAAGGCGTTGCGGCCCCCGCCATCCCCCTACGCCACGGGGAAAGCGCGCCTCGAGGAGCCCGCGCCGCCGTCGTCGCAGCGCGAGTCGGACGACGGGAAGGCTTCCCATAGTAGGCGTCACCGCTGCCTCCGACTACAACAGGCGCAGGCGATGACGCGCGTGGCGCGACGGTGCCAGGTCGGCCGCCGATTGGACCGCACTTGATGCCGCGGCGCCGCCGCAGAGGACCGTAATTCCTGGATCGGCGCCGCCGCGAACCAGCGCCGCGCCGGCGGAAGCACCCCGCAGTTGCCGCCGCCGCCGTCCTCCGCCAGGTGCGGTGCGCCCCCACACCGAGGGCGTTGCGGCCCCCGACATACCCCTACGCCACGGGAAACGCGCGCCTCGAGGAGCCCGCGCCGCCGCCGTCGCAGCGCGAATGGGACGACGGGAAGACCTCCCCCAGTCGCCGTCACCGCGCCCATCGACTACGAGAGGGGCGGGCGCAGACGCGTGTCGCGCGCTGGAGGCAACACGGCCGCCGATTGCCCCACGCTTGATCCGGCGGCGCCGCCGCAGAGGACCGAAAATCTTGCAACGGCGCCGCCGCGAACCAGCGCCGCGCCGGTGGAAGCACCCCGCAGTTGCCGCCGCCGCCGTCGCCCGCCAGGGGCGATGCGCCCCCACGCCGGGGGCGTTGCGGCCCCCGAAACCCCCCCACGCGACGGGGAAAGCGCGCCTCGCGGAGCCCGCGCCGCCGCCGTCGCAGCGCGAAACGGATGGCGGGAGGGCCTCCCCCCGTCGCCGGCACCGCGCAGGTTGACGCCGACGGGGGCAGGCGAAGACGCGCGTCGCGCGCCGGCGCGAAGACGGCCGCCGATTGGGCCGCGCTTGATCCTGCGGCGCCGCCGCAGAGGACCGAAAATCTTGCAACGGCGCCGCCGCGAACCAGCGCCGCGCCGGTGGAAGCACCCCGCAGTTGCCACTGCCGCCGTCGCCCACCAGGGGCCGTGCGCCGCCACACCGAGGGCGTTGGGGCCCCCGACATACCCCTACGCCACGGGGAAAGCGCGCCTCGAGGAGCCCGCGCCGCCGCCGTCGCAGCGCGAATCGGACGACGGGAAGACCTCCCCCAGTCGCCGTCACCGCGCCTATCGACGACGACGGAGCCAGGCGCAGACGCGCGGCGCGCTCTGGAGGCATGACGGCCGCCGATTGGGCCGCGCTTGATCCGGCGGCGCCGCCGCAGAGGACCGAAAATCCTGGAACGGCGCCGCCGCACCCCAGCGCCGCGCCGGCGGAAGCCCCCTGTCCATGCCGCCACCGCTACCGCCCGCCAGGGGCGGTGCGCCCCCACGCCGAAGGCGTTGCGGCCCCCGACATCCCCCCACGCCACGGGTAAAGGGCGCCTCGTGAAGCCCGCGCCGCCGCCGTCGGAGCGCGAATCGGATGGCGGGAAGGCTTCCCACCGTCGGCGTCACCGCGCCCGCCGACGACGACGGGGGCAGGCGAAAACGCGCATCGCGCGCCGGCGCCAAGACGGCCGCCGATTGGGCCGCGCTTGATCCCGCGGCGCCGCCGCAGAGGACCAAAATTCCTGGATCGGCGCCGCCGCGAACCAGCGCCGCGCCGGCGGAAACACCCCGCAGTTGCCGCCGCCGCCGTCGCCCACCAGCGGCGGTGCGCCCCCACACTGAGGGCGTTGCGGCCCCCGACATCCCCCCACGCCGCGGGGAAAGCGCGCATCGCGGAGTCCGCGCCGCCGCCGTCGCAGCGCGAATCGGACGACGGGAAAACCTCCCCCAGTCGCCGTCACCGCGCCCATCGACGACGACGGGAGCAGGCGAAGACGCGCGTCGCGCGCCGGCGCCAAGACGGCCGCCGATTGGGCCGCGCTTGATCCTGCGGCGCCGCTGCAGAGGACCGAAAATCTTGCAACGGCGCCGCCGCGAACCAGCGCCGCGCCGGTGGAAGCACCCCGCAGTTGCCACCGCCGCCGTCGCCCACCAGGGGTCGTGCGCCGCCACACCGAGGGCGTTGCGGCCCCCGACATACCCCTACGCCACGGGGAAAGCGCGCCTCGAGGAGCCCGCGCCGCCGCCGTCGCAGCGCGAATCGGACGACGGGAAGACCTCCCCCAGTCGCCGTCACCGCGCCCATCGACGACGACGGAGCCAGGCGCAGACGCGCGTCGCGCGCTGGAGGCATGACGGCCGCCGATTGGGCCGCGCTTGATCCGGCGGCGCCGCCGCAGAGGACCAAAAATCCTGGAACGGCGCCGCCGCACCCCAGCGCCGCGCCGGCGAAAGCCCCCTGTCCATGCCGCCACCGCTACCGCCCGCCAGGGGCGGTGCGCCCCCACGCCGAAGGCGTTGCGGCCCCCGACATCCCCCCACGCCACGGGGAAAGCGCGCCTCGTGCAGCCCGCGCCGCCGTCGTCGCAGCGCGAATCGGACGACGGGAAGACTTCCCCCGTCGGCGTCACCGCGCCCGCCGACGACGACGGGGGCAGGCGAGGACGCTCGGGCGGGCCGTATTGGCGTCGCCGTTTCCCATTCTCGATGTCGCCGACTGTCGCGGCTCCGCTGCCGCCGGCGCGCATCGCGTCGACCCGTCCACGACCCGTCCAGGGCCGGGCGGTGTAAACCAATCAGCGCCCGCGCCAGAGGGCGGGTTAGTCGCCATGCGTGCGGGCGGGGCCGGGACTGTCGGCTCTATCTCAAGTCCGCAGAAGAGGAGGGCGATGCCGACCATTGCAATTGGCGACGCCGAATTTGATCGCATCGGCGACGCCCTTGACGCGTCGCCATCACAGTCTTTGTCGTCATCGCCGCCCGACATCCATTCGCCGTCACTCACGGCCGTCTGTCCTCAGGGTTGGCCCGCGCGTCCAGCGCGCGTGCATCCCTGTCAGCGGCACGATTTGTCTGCGGTTTCCTGCTCGCGCCGCCTCCCCACGACGCGTGAGCGGCCAAGCCGCATGGGACGACGCCCCGACCGGGCGTCGCGGGTCACCATCCCGGACATAATCCCGGGCACCCGCATGGGCGTCACCCTTCCCCCTCCTCAACGACGCCAACCATCGCGGCGTCGCCGCCCCCAGCACGCATCGCGTCGACCCGATCACGCCCCGTCTAGGGCAGGGCGCTGTCTGTCGATCAGCGCCCGTCCCAGAGGGAGGGTTCGTAGCCATGCGTGCCGGCGGTGCCAGGACCGTCGGCTCGATCTCAGTTCGGGGGAAGAGGACGGCGACGCTGATCTCCGCCCGTTGTGCCGTCGCCTCCGACCGCGTCGGCTACGCACTTGACGCGTCGCGGTCAACGAATCACTCTGTGACGTTGCCGAAGCGCCGCGGACGTCGTCGACGACCATCCGGCATTGGGGATACCCTGCGTTGCCAACGAGCGGCAACCCCTGTCAGGGGCGTCACCCACCGCTGCGCCTCTGCCCGTGCTGTCGTCCCCAAGACACGGGGACGGACAGGCCGCGTGCGCAGACGCCCGGATCGGGCGTCGCCCCTCCCCCTCCTCAACGGGGCCGACCGTGGCGGCTCTGCCGCCCCAAGCACGCATCGCTGCGAGCCGACCCGACCCCTCCCGGGGCGGAGCGCTGGTGACCAGGCAGCGCCCGCCCCAGAAGGGCGTCTCGTAGGCGTGCGTGTCGGCGGGGCCGGTTCCGTCGGCTAGATCTCGGCTCGTTCGAAGAGGACGGCAGCGCCGATGTCGTCCCGTCGCGGCGCCGACTTCGATCGCGTCGACGACGCCTTTGATCCGTCGCAGTCAAAGACTCCGTTTTCGACGCCGCCGACGCGCCGTCGGCGTCGTCGACGACCATTCGGCCTCGGGGATGCTCTGCGTTGCCAACGAGCCGCAACCCCTGTCTGGGGCGTCACCCACCGCTGCGCCTCTGCCCGTGCTGTCGTCCCCACGACACGGGGACGGACAGGCCGCGTGCTCCGACGCCCGGAACGGGCGTCGCCCCTCCCCCTCCTCATCGGGGCCGACCGTGGCGGCTCTGCCGCCGCAAGCACGCATCGCTGCGAGCCGACCCGACCCCTCCCGGGGCGGAGCGCTGGTGACCAGGCAGCGCCCGCCCCAGAAGGGCGTCTCGTAGGCGTGCGTGCCGGCAGGGCCCGTTCCGTCGGCTCGATCTCGGTTCGGGGGAGGAGGTCGGTGGCGTCGGTGTCGGCCGGCAACGGCTGCGGATCCGACCGCGGCGGCGCCGTTGGTGACCACACGTCGTCATTGCTGTCGGTGCTGAGGTTCCCGACGGCTCGTCGTCGTTATCGCAGCAGCCCCGATTGTGTCTCGGGCTCGCCCCATTATATGCTTCCTCCTTCTCTCGCGCTGCGCTATGAAAGTCGCGTCTAATCTTTCCCGGTCCTTCTCGCAACAAAGTAGCGATGTCTGCCGAAGTACCCCGCGTGGGGCCGGAGGGTCTCCGAGAAACTTGACAGGGCGTCATCACCGGAATGGGCTGCCACGAGCAAGGCCGTACGCACAGTTCAGGCGACTCCGGGGGAAGACACCGATGGTGACGACCCCGCCAAGAATCTTGGTCTTCATCCGCCTCACGCTCCTCCGTCGATTACCCCGACGGGAATTCATGGGAGAGCTCACCAGCGCTGAGCACCGCCGCTTTCCGGGTCGCCAATCCGGTGCACCAACGTGGCCCAGCGCCAAGGACGCCATCTCAATCGTACCGCGGCGCGGTCGGGATGAACTTGTTAGAGACATCGCCGCAACCGACACAGCTCACCGGCCAAGCACCGCTTGACGTCACCCGCGCCCCAATGGGAAGCGGCCACCGTCCCATAGCCCGGCGAGCCTTGATTCCAGGGGTTTGTTGGAGGCCCCCAGACGGCCATCGTGGCACACCGTGCCCACAGCCACCCGTTCCGGATGATGGGGGGACGAGTCCCGTTGGTCGGCGTGTGGCCGAGGTCCTCGTGGATGGAGTCCAACTCACCTACCACCGTACCACCGCCGCCAAGCCGGGGCCGACCCTCTGCCAAACACCCGGGTCCCGGGCTGGCCGCGCAAGCGTGCCGTCGTCTCCCGCCGATGGCGTGGTAGCTCTTGATGCTTGTCAGGCACGTCGATCTACCACGCGACATCGTTGAGCGGAGAAGGAGAGGGAGATCCGCAAGCCGAAAAGACAACAGGAAGCACGGTCCCTCGGAACGTCCTCGCTCGACCGTCAAATTTGCATCCAAGACAACCCCTCTGGGGCTCACGCGATCGATGCACCAACATGGTTCGCCCCCGGCACCGCGCCAGCAATGCCAGAGTCTCACTCGGAGCGCCAAATGTAGTACAATGGATCGCGATCACCTCGGAGAGGAGGGAAGTAACGGCCGTCTCGGCCGCTCGCGCGACACCCGCTATGGGACTCGAGGTCCAGGAAGTCGGGCCGATCGAAACGCCAAGACAAGAAGACACGGTTTACTTGCCGGCGACGACGTTGCCTCCCACCGTCGTCGCCCTTCATCATAAAAGGGCGGAAACCGCTGCGCGGGAACCGGGGCCACTAGTTGGCCCGGTCTCGCGCTGCCAAATACCTACGATGCAGATAATTCCCTCCAATGCATGACACTCCTCCATCTGGATTGACCCGCCCCGCTGTTAGCACATGTCTAGCCGACGAGCTCACCCGGGCATGTGCGCCGAAGGCGCTCACAAGCCTCAGCGGCACGCCACAAAGGCGACACACCACCGACCGGCCGGCTTCCGCGCACCAGCGCCCGCAGCCACCAGTACAGCGCCTCTGGCGTATTACTACACACCCGGTGATCTCGTCGTGGACACACACTGTACGCGTGGTTTGGACTTCTATGGCCAGATACTTCTGTGCCCACCCAAGTACGCGCACGGATGGCCAGTGCAATCTGCATGGTTGGGATTCACAAATGATAGGGGGACCCCCGGCGTTGGTTTTCCGGCACCACACCAGGTGGTGGCGTCGTGGACGCGCACCGTACGCATCGTTTGTACTTCGATGGCCAGATACGTCTATGGCCACCCAAGTATGCGCACGAATGGCGCGTGCAAGCGGCGTGGTTGGGATGCACAAGTGTTGGTGGGACCCCCACCGTCGGTTTGCACCCATATCACGCGGTGGTGGCGTCGTGGACGCAAACCGCACGAGTGGTTTGGACTTCCACGGCCAGATACTTCTATGGCCACCCAGGTACGCGCACGGATGTCCAGGGCAAGCGGCGTGGTCGGAATGCGGAAATATTGAAAGCGCCCCCGCCGTCGGTTTGCACGTACTACACCCGGGTCGTCGCGTCGTGGGTGCACACCGTACGCGTGGGTTGTACTTCTATGGCCGGATACTATGGGCAGATACTTCTATGGCCACCCAAGTACGCGCACGAATGGCCAGTGCGGGCGGCGTGCTTGGGTTGCACAAATGTTGGTTGGACCACCGCCGGCGGTGTGCTCGCAGCACCTCCGGTGGTCGCGTCGTAAACGCACACCGTACGTGTGGTTTGGACTTGTACGGCCAGATACTTCTATGGCCAACAACGTACACCCACGGATGGCGCGTGCAAGCGGCGTGGTTGGAATGCAGAAATATTGAAAGCGCCCCCGCCGCCGGCTTTCACGCACTACATCCGGGTGGTCGCGTCGTGGACGCACACCGTACGCGTGGTTTGGACTTCTATAGCCAGATACTTATTTGGCCACCCAAGTACGCGCACGAACGGCCAGTGGACGCGGCGTTGTTGGGATGCAGAAATGTTGGCGGGACCCCCGCCGTCGGTTTGCACCCACATCACTCGGTGGTGGCGTCGTGGACGCACACCTCACGTGTGGTTTGGACTTCCACGGCCAGATACTTCCATGGCCATCCAGGTACGCGCACGGATGTCCAGTGCAAGAGGCGAGGTTGGAATGCAGAAATATTGGAAGCGCCCCCGCCGTCGGTTTGCACCCACCACACCCGTAGGTCTCGTCGTGGACGCACACCGTACGCGTATTTTGGACTTGTGCGGCCAGATACTTCTATGGCCACTCAGGTACACGCACGGATGGCCAGTGCAAGCGGCGTGGTTGAAATGCAGAAAAATTGGAGAATGCTCCCGCCGTCGGTTTGCACGCGCAACACCCGGGTGGTCGCGTCGTGGACGCACACCGTACGCGTGGTTTGGACTTCTATAGCCAGATACTTCTTTGGCCACCCAAGTACGCGCACGGATGGCGCGTGTAAGCGACGTGGTTGGGATGCACAAATGTTGGTGGGACCCCCACCGTCGGTTTGCACCCATATCACGCGGTGGTGGCGTCGTGGACGCAAAGCGCACGAGTCGTTTGGACTTCCACGGCCAGATATTTCCATGGCCACCCAGGTACGCACACGAATGTCCACTGAAAGTGGCGTGGTTGGAATGCAGAACTATTGGAAGCGCCCCCGCCGTCGGTTTGCACCCACCACACCCGTAAGTCTCGTCGTGGACGCACACCATACGCGTGGATTGGATTTGTTCGGCCAGATACTTCTATGGCCACCCAGGTACGCGCACGGATGGCCAGTGCAAGCGGCGTGGTTGAAATGCAAAAATATCGAAAGCGCCCCCGCCGTCGGTTTGCACGCTCTACACCCGAGTGGTGGCGTCGTGAAAGCACACCGTACGCGTGGTTTGGACTTCTATAGCCACATACTTCCTTGGCCACCCAATTTCGCGCACGGATGGCGTGTGTAAGCGGCGTGGTTGGGATGCAGAAATGTTCGGGGGACCCCCGGCGTTGGTTTCCACGCACGACACCCGGGAGTCGCTTCGTGGACGCACATCGTACGCGTGGTTTGGACATCTATGGCCGTTTACTTCTATGGCCACCCAGGTACGCGCACGGATGGCCAGTGCAAGCGGCATGATTGGGAAGCACAAATGTTTGGGCGACCCCCGCCGTCGGTTTGGACCAGGGGCTTAAGAATCTGCCGATTTTCGGGACACTCGGATATACTCAACATTGGCATTTTTTGAATCAGATAAGACCATTGACGCAGGTTCTTGAGTCCGGATAGGATGTATATCCGAAACCAAAAAATGTAGGATATGAATAAGAATAGGGATTCTATTCAACATTTGTCAGATTCTGCAACAACTACGTCAGATAGAAAGTACTTGCGATGCTGATTGCCATGAAATACCGAGGAGCGCGTTTTGGTGGAATGTGTGAACGCGACCTATGGGGGCCCATGACACGCGCGCGACAGAGATTGCCTGGCAACAGGCGCCAGCATGGTTGCTTATCTCGCTACCTTGTGAACCTTCATGGCTGACAAGTGTTCCGAGTCTTACAGGCCGCCCGTCAGCTACCGCGCGCGACAGAAGAAGAAAAATCGCCAAGTTTGCCAATCACTTTCGCCGTCAACGATGTGCCCTGAGTTTGCTCACTGCTTTCCAGTATGTGTCTAACATATAACTGCGTGTCTGGTGCCGGCTTCGAGCGTTCCGAGCAGCCTGGCGAGTCAAGTTACCTGAGGTAGTGGGATGCCTTCGTTCGGCGACTTGTAAGTTGTTGTACTTTCGTGTATCCGCTTCAGAGCCATTTAAATGGCGGTGCCACTCAGATAAGAGTATTGTAGTGGATCCTGCCCTCACAGCCGACGGGGTATAACCCCATCGGAAAACCCATCACAGGATGCGGAACGCTGCCTCAGAGTCACAACGCGAACGCCGGGATCACTGGGCGCGAAGCGCGCCAAAACGACGGAAGAAACGCGAACGCAACGATGATTTATTCGAACACGCACGATGACCCCAAAGCATACTCTCATATACCCTCCGAAACAAGACGCAGGACGTGCACAATCCCGACCCCCTGGCGTTACCATAGGGGGACCGGTACCCAACGGGCCACGGTCTCAGGCCCGGGCCTCTAGTGGCCCCTACCCAGCATCCCTGACAGCCTTTCCACTGGAAGAGGACCCCCGCCCGTCTCGAGCGGAAGCAGGAAAGTCACCAAGACTTCCTAGATTTCAGGATTTACCCAAAACCAATACCTCTGGACTTATCCCAAGGTTTTTCAAATTTCCCGGATACAATTCCAGTGGGATTTTATCCCTGGTCGAGATCACATCTCGGTCCGGCTTACGCTCGGATTGCGGAAGCTTCCAAAAGCTTCCCGGTCCCCCCAGAGGGCCCGGATTCGGGAAGACGTGTGCCTCCCTTGTGTGTGTCAGACCCCCCCAGGGCGGCCCGATCGGGTGTTTCCCGCCTCACGCCCCTCTAGAGGGGTCGTTTCATGTGTGGCCCTGCGCAGTGGGGTTCGTTCCAAAATCCACGACGAGGGCGCTTTCTCCCCCCGATCGCTCGTTTTTGCTCGTTGACGAGGGTACTTTTCTCGTCAAAACCTCGTCACTCGGTTGTGATATGCCTGATCGAGATTCTCGACTTCGAAAATAACAGCTCTTGGCCTGTACTATAGGTCATTTTCAGTGCCCCGAAGTCCTGACAAGTAGACAATATAGAGCTACGCGCAAATTGCGAAAAGTCGTACAAGAGAGAGAAAGAGCCCCACAAGTACGAGAAAAACATACTCAAGTGCAGCACAATGACTCACACAACAGCGCATGATTGGGCCGCGCATGGCTTCCTCCTTGTTTTCCCGCCAATCGGCAGCGCGGCGGTTGGCAGCCACAAACAACCATCGCGGCTAACAAAAAACACATGTTGTATAGCCTCAGAAGTGTCACCGAGTGCTTTTCGCAACGACTTGGTGCGAACACGGTGACGACGCAAGCACGGGGAACCTGCTCTCGGGGGCGGCCGTGCGGCGTGCCATGCGCGGACCCACTCATCCGCACGCGTCTCAAAGCGGCAACTATCGCCTCTGCCTCCCGTTCGACAACCAACCGGGCAGACCCCGACACCGCAGACATCCCCGGTGCTGGTCGCGGCCTCGTGCCCCAGGGGTCCAGCATCTCTCCGTTCTCCCAAGACTGTGGCACCCGCGTCAGCCGGCAATACCTGCCAATGGCTGCGGAAGGAGCCCCTTCAGATCGAGTAGCGGCGGCGATGGCGCTGCATGGAGGCATTGCGGCGCACATCGACTTGACTCAATCAACGAAGGCGGTGGGGTCGCGTGGAATTCGCGGATTCAGCCAGGGTCACGAGCGGATCGGAACGCGCTCTCAGCCCCGATCTTGGACGTCGGCGACTCGCGTCGTTCGGCTCCGGATGCATCCCGCTTCACCTCGGTCGATGGGACTGATTAATTCTTAGCTCAGTTGTGTTGCAATTCTTTGACTCCTCAGATCCATGACAGCTGGCGTCCACAATGGGCGTATCAATTCCACATTGCTCGCTTGAATCCACGTGCAACTCGCACGGACAGTTGTCTTCGCAGTATCTCCACACCCTGTGAGCGACTTAATATGACCGCTTGCTAGCAGCGGGGTCTACGAGCTCAACGAGCTTTATGTTCAAACATCGTTGCGACCCTACTCGCTTGCTCGATGAGGCCTCGTTGTCCCTTGTTACCTTCGTCATGCTCCATGTCACACCATGCTGTCCTACATCACTTGAAGGCGCTCTCCGTGACGGTCCTGGAGCATCCAAGAACAGTGTGAAAAATGCAAATATGTAGCCACAGACAAGCAGAATATGGAATTCGGCGAGAAAAGCTCTCACAAGGGCCTTCAAGGGGTTTTTTTCACCAGCTTGACAGTTTTCTCGTCGCCGAATCGAGAAAAAAGGGCCGCGTCGTGGATCCTGCAACGAGCCCCACTGCGCTGGGGCTCGCTGGACACCCGCCCAAGGGGGCTGTCCCACGCTACCCCCCTAGGGGGGTGTTGCGTGACTGGTCACGACCCGTCCCTGGCTCATGCCGGGGGGTCGTGTCACCCCTGACAGGGGGTTTCCCCCACAAGTATGCATAATCGGGCTTGTCTTTTTCCGGAATCTGAATATATCCGAGAATATGTATCCACTTTATCAGAGTGCCATTTATTCACGTAAGCCCCTGGTCTGCACCCACCACACCCGGTCGTCGCGTCGTGGACGCACACCATACGCTTGATTTGGACTTCTATGTAATTGGGTGGCTAAGCCTAGGGATATGCTCCCTCTGACTAACTAGTGCGGTGCTATTTACCGCTCCTCTCCAATTTGACAATCAATTGGACTATTGTCAGCATGCCGCCCAGTAGTCCCCCTCCGATATTGTGGAACACGAATGTCACCTCCCGTGCAGGCGAGGGCGTCTGCTGTCGTCGTGGCATCGTCAGCCGGCGCGTCCACCCCGTCATCAGGGTTGGAGCAGGCGGCGTAACCGCCCGCTACGGCCCACGTCAGCGAGCGCCAGAGCGCCACGGAAACGACCAACAGTAGACCCGCGCGAACCGCTGCGAGCTGGGGCCCAGCCAGTGCGGCCCGCAGCCACGCGGCGGCCGCCGGCCTCATCCGCCCCAGCGCCTCCGAAACGAGGGGCGCAAGAAAACGTGGGGCGTGTCGGACGGCGGCAGAGCCGGCATGTACGTGGCCCGCTTGGTAGCCTCGCGCGCGGCCGCGGCAACAGCGCGCAGTGGCGCAGCACGTACCTGCGGCGCCACCTGGTCGGGCCACGGCCACGCCACCGACAAGTCACCCCAGGTGACGGCGGCCGTGACCACCTCGGTGGCGCGCAGGTCGGGCCGAAGCGCGCCGCCGGACAAGTCTAGGTGGCGCTCGACCACGACGTCACCCCACTTGAGGGCGCGGCGCAGAGCTGCGGCGACCAGCCCCACAATGTGGTGGTGGACGGCCGTGCGGCGGGCGACCTGCGCCGAGAACGCGGCCAAGAAGTGCCGCCCCGCCGAGTCCTCCGTCGCTGCCACCCGAATGGCGTAGCCGCGGATTGTCCCCAGGCCGCCGCGGTCCGACGGGACGGCGGACAGCCAGAGCCCGGCACCTCCGCCCTGCACGGCCGCCAGCCCCGTACGCGCCCAGCCCGAGGGGCCTGCGTAGATGCGCGCGCGGCGCGCCGCGTGGGCTTTGGCGGAGAGCTCCCGCCGGGTTTCCCTCTCCGGGGCCGACAGCAGGCGCCGCCACCGCAGGGACGCGGGCAGTGCCCCCCCGGCGTAGTCATTGGTCTTGTCTTGGTGGGGGGGGGAGCCCGGGGTGAGGGCGGGAGCAGCGAGGGCGTCGGCGGCGACAGCGGGGCGGGCGCGACCGCGGCGCAGCGGCGCCCAAAGCGCCCCGGACGGAGACGCGACGGCGTGTGCCGCGACGGCGGCAACAATGGCGAGCAGCTCGGTGCGGACGGCGGCGGCGGCCGCGGGCGGCGGCGCCGGCAAGGGCGGGGCGGTGGCATGGTTGAGGGGCGGGATGGGGTCTTCCCTCTCCGCCCAGGCCTCTGGCGGCGGCGTCAGCTCGTGGCCGTCCGGGCCAAGCCAGACGGTCGCTGCGGCGGCGGAGGCGGGCGAGTGTCCTTGCCGCCGCGGTCTCGGGCGGCGTGGGCGGGGCCCAGCTGGTGCCTTAGTCGACGACGCCGGGGACGCCGGCGCTGTGGCCAGCCGCGCCGCGTCTGCCGCTGCGGCTGGACCGGCCGCCGCACCCGCCGCCCCGCCTTCCAAGAGCGCCGCGACACGGAAAGAGCGGCGGCGCGGCGGATCCCGGCCAGCG
>Ga0209186_1002414_pt1 | contig 13333 bp, 19 predicted proteins | sample SidtaG_FD_187426 | JGI IMG/M metagenome (GOLD analysis project Ga0209186, IMG submission 187426) | Marine algal microbial communities from Sidmouth, United Kingdom - Sidmouth_Male2 metaG (SPAdes) (version 2) | ecosystem: Host-associated > Algae > Red algae > Unclassified | place: Sidmouth...
GGGGGGGGGGGGGGGGGGGGGGGGGGGGGGGGGGGGTGACGCGGATTGGTAGCATGGTCAGCAACGGGGGTGCCCTGGACGCTATCATGGATTGCCATTCGCAAAAATAATGAAACAAAAACGAAGCTGTGACAAGAAAAACACAGAAAATGAGGCAACCAAGAACAGCAAGACAAAAATCCAAGATCACAAGCTTGAGTCGATACTGCTACATCCTGCAGGTTTGGTAAAGCAAGGCACGCCCTACTGCCCACGGGCCTTGTCCGCGTACGCATTCAACAAATTGACAATGAGTCGATCTGATAAAGTTGCAATTCCGAGATTAAAATCGCATTCGACTATGCTCGAGAAAGACATATTAGAAAAGACACTCACGCACTCAAGTCGCCCTCCTCTTCGTCGTCTTCATCGCCTGCTGCTGAAACTTGGTCAGTGCAGCTCTGAGAGTGCTCTGCCATCGTCGCCCCGCCAACCGCCGTCTTAGCACATGCCGGGCACACCCAAAGCACATCACAAGCGCAACCCAGCCACCCCCTCCCCCCCCGCCGGACAGTTTTGCGGCACGCACGACAGCGGTTGTTCTCGCGCTGTGTCAAGCGACGCGCCGCATCCACCTCTTTGCGGACCCTTTGCTCTGCCGCCTCGGCCATCCGCGCCTCCCGCACCGCCAATGCCGACGCTCTGGCAGCTTCCCTCGCGCAGTGCTGCGCCAAAAGCGCCTCCGGCGCGTGCAAAACACCTCGCGCAACGGTCGCCTGTCCGCTGACCGACCTGCGCCGGGTGGCATCGACACGCTGTTGCGCCCCCAACAGCACAGCAGCAGCCGCGGAGCGGGCCTTGGACTGCACGGTGTCACCAGGCGGCACCAAGCCCACATTGGCACCCACTCGCGCCAGCATGGCCGAAGCATTGAATGGCCACAGCGCACATAGCCGGAAAGCACCCACGATAGATTTGGGGGTCAGGGTCCGTCGCTCTGCCACGTACGCAGCGCTCAGCAGCGTGTCGCGCATGCTCGTCCCCGACACGGGGGCGTCCAATATCCCCTGCTCGTTCCCTGTCGCATCATCGCGCTTGAGCCCCCCAAACGGGGACTCATCGAGTGGCTGGTTGATGTGCGACGTGTTCGGGGGCAAGGAGAACAGGTAAAAGCACTTCTCGAGGGCGGCAGAGGTGGTGTCAGGCTGCCGGTGGGCTCCCAGCTCGTCCCCAAAGAGCAAGGCCTCGCGGCCCGGATTGCGCGTCCGCCATTCGTCCGCAAAGAGATCGATGACCGCTCTGAAGCATGGCCCATCCAAGTAGCCAGTCTTTGTTCAGCAGTAGAAGCGAGGCCAGGCCCGCCTGGACATGCGAGGGGCCTGCTCGAGGGTGAGGTTGACCGGACCCGACCCGTCCTCACCAAATTTGCCTTTGAGCACGTCGACCGACAGGAAGACGGCTCCGCTGGCTGACAGAAACGGCAGCAAGGAAGCCACTGTGTTGCCACGCGTCGACCGCACATTCGCCCGGTCCTTTTCCGCTGTCTCCACCCGCATATTGTTCATGTTTCCCCCGCGTTGCACGAGACGCGTCTTGTCGTAGTTGAACACGGCGTCTGGGGCAAAGGAGTGGCTCTTCAAGAAAAGTTCCAGCTCTCCACAGAAGGCTTGGGTGCCCTCCATCACTGCTGGGCCAGCCCGCTTGTCCGCCAGCGCCTTACACGCCCGTAGAGAGAGGGAGTGTCGGTGGGACGCCACCCAGCGCGACACCCAGTCGGAAGACACGTCGACAGAGAAGCGAGACTTTACCAGCGCCTGTATTTGCAACACGGAGAGGGCAAGGTTGTTGACAGAGAAGGCTTGGGCCACCCCAACTAAGATGGAGTCTTGTTCTGCCATCAGCAGGGCGTTGCCGTGCGCGTGCGCCGCGTCACCTCGATGACGGTGGTAGGCGGAGCGTAGAGCGGGCACCGAGAAGCCCGTCCGTGTGGCTGCGGCCGCCAGGGCCACACGAAGAGAACCGCCGTCTCGCACTGCTTCCACCAAGCTGTCCACCTCATCTCGGGGTGCCATCGATCTTGATTTCGTGGCGCCCGTGCGTCTCCGTGTCTCTCAGATGGGAGCAAGAAGAGATATAGCCTGTGCGATTTTAATCTGGGAATTGCAATTTTATCAGATCGACTCAATCGCCAGCCGCACGTCGCCGACACTCGCTCCGTCGGACGCAGTGGCCTCTTCAATACGGCCCTCCGCACTCCCACCGCAAGCACTACCAGTGGACGTCGCAGCGCCAGCTAACTTGACCTGCAGGTAGTCACGCAAGACACTGGCGGCCGAGTCTTTCTTCACGGTCTTGGCATTCTTGCTCCGCACATTATTCTCAATTTGAACCGCCGTCTGGTCCTTCCCCGGGGACGCCGTCACAGATGCGGCCAGTCGTGCGCCCAACGGCGGCCTCCCGTCGCTGTCGCCGTCCGAGTAGTCGTTCTCGCTGGCTTCCCCGCCGTCGCACTTGCCGACCTCCTTGTCGCGTGAGCCGCCGCGGACCGTACCAGTGCTGTCCGCCGGCGGCACCACGCCGCCGTCCGACACGTCGCCCCCAGCGACGGCGGCCCCCTCGCCATTCCCGGCGGTGTCGTCATCCGCACGTTGCAGGAAGTACACCGGCTCGAGGACTGTGTGCTCAATAGACACGGGGCAGTCCTCGAAAACGACCTTAGCCATCTCGAAAAGGACAGCCCCTCCAAACTTGATAATTGCGTCCTCCTTGTCAGCCTTGCTGGCCCCCGTCCGCCGACACTCCTTTGCGGCAGTGTTGTAGCTAGAGCGCATGTTCTTGAGCTTCTTGTCTAGCGCCTTGGGGTCGCGCGCCGCAGCCGCGGCCTTCTCCGCCGACGGCACGAGGCTGAAGAACGCGTCCGAGAGCTCCCTCCCTGTGCGGCGGGTCTTGTCTCCCGTACGGCGACCACGGTACTCCGACCAGTGGTCGCGCGCGGCAGCCAGGAGGGCCTTGCGCTCGCCAAAAGTAAAGTTCTGGGCGCGGGGCGCGGGCGGACTCGCCCCACCGGCCGCCGCACGCTTGCGGCCACGAGAAGCAACAGCAGTAGGCGTGCCCTCCATCGAGCTCGGGCAGATGTGCGAAGTGGTAGTAGGTTGGTGTGATGACAATAGTTTGGCAATGCGAGGGGTACGTGCGGATATGTAGAAGTCGGTGAGAGATAAACAAAAGCGCACCGCCACCGACGATGCACGGCCTTTATATGCCTCGGGACACCCACCGGCGCGGACCGGCTCCGCCACGCTCCGCCGAGTAAGCCTTATCGGGGCACGACCGCGCGAAGGCGAGCGTGCACTGTCCAAAAAAGGCGCGACCGCACCAACCAAGAAAGCGGGTGCACCAGTGATCCGGTTCAAGTGCGCCCGTTAAATACAGTAAATATGCTGTCAACTCCTTTCTGAGGGGTGTCTTGGATCCTGAGATCCGACTTAAGCAGCAGGAAACCGTGAATCGTCCTCGGTGTCGTGAAACACGACGCAAGAGGCTGGCTGAGGGCGATCCAAGTGTCAAATACTCGCTCGTTACATAAGTTTTTATCACTGCAATGTGCGATTCCAGCTGATAGGCAACTGTAACATCATTGTGTCAAAACTGGTACAGGCATTTTGTCACGTGCTTTCTCGAGAGAAATAACGAGAGCGTCCCAGCAAAAACGGAGAGGCCTGCCGACATCATAGGACGCTTCTGAGCAGAGTCATATTCTTCATGACCGCTGAGGATCAGATGAAGACCTCACAGGCGACCAGTTTCTAACAACTGGGGTCAGACTGATATTTGGTCCACAATGGCTGGTGGCAGTCCCTGAAGACCCAGGGCCACCTGGTCTTGCCGACTTCTGGACCACCAACCGTTGTTTCTGAATCGGGTGTGCAAACCTCATATTGGGATCCCGATTAGCGGCGAGGGGTCTTAACGTACTCCCACTCACGCACGCGTCAGGGCACTGGGGTTCTTTGAGCATCTCCACCAATACAGCCAACCGCCAAAGCCAACAGCCACGCTTACGCGACGTGTAGCCCTACCGTAGGCTCTGCAACATGGATGGAAAAAATCGATATTTTTTACATCGCCATGTGATTAATCCATGAAATAACCAATAAAATATTGCATTTTTAATTACTCAACGTATGCAATGCATTTTTTGCTGCGCGTTTTTTCTTGTTGCGAATGCGGTGTTGTCACCACGGCGACGACGCGACTTGCTGTGCCCAGACCACCCGGGTGACGCACTCCGACCGACGGAAGGACCCCCCTCCCCCTTGCCGCGCCCTCGCCCACGCACGGACACCTTTTCTGCTGCTCCCTGGTGCGCGCTGGCCCTCAAGGTGCACCTTTCGGGAGTAAGCCACAGGAAGATGCCGCCAACGAGCGGCCCCTCGATCGGTCCTCGCACTTTGGCTAGTGCCGCCGCGTCGCCTGGCGCAGGCGTTGGCGCCGTGACGGACGTAGATGCGGGCGTCTCGACGGGGGCTGGCGCCTCAACGAGCGCGCTGGCGGGCGCCGCGACGGGCGCGAGCGCAAACGCCTCGATGCGTGTGCGCGCCGGCGCCATGACGGGTGCGGGTGCCTGGACGGGTGCGGGCGCCTCGGCGGGCGCTGGGCGCGATCGAAGGAGCGAGAATGGTGCGCAAGACAGCTCGTCGGGTCGCGCTTGCCCGGCCGTCGGAAGCGGAGGCCTTCGAATAAAATAATTAAATGCATGTTGAATGCATGCGACCGAGTGTGACTAATTCATGAATTTATCCATGAACTACTTCAAAACATTAAATGCATGCATTGTATCGGTGCCATCCATGCTCTGCAAAGCCTCCTCCAAAACTAACGGCATCACCTCTCAAGCATGGGCAGGCAGGCGGAAAGTCGCGAGACGGCACCATTCTGGCGGGGTGGCGCGATTCCGATTGCGAGACCGCTTCGAACGGCTTCGTCATCAAACCGGTTTTGATAAAAAAGATGGACAAAGAAACCAGAGGAGCTTCTAGTGATGATCGCCCCTAATCGGTTGAAATGACCAGCATATAACCAGGTCGATCCAGCAATTTATCGAGAAAGTCGAGAGTTGTCGGCCAACGGATGATGCAGCGTCGATCTGGCGGTAAACCGTTGCGCCACAGCGATCTGGCGAACACACTCCGTCTTCGTCCGCACTTTTTTTCCTGTCCCTCTTTGCAGACCACTCTCCCACTGCTGTTATGTGTGACTCGGACGATGACCAGGCCATGTGTGCCAATGCCGCGGCTTTCGCCAACGATGATGACGACGACGTGGCTGCAACCGTGTTCGCTGCCGAGCATCACCTGGGAATGCTAGACCATATGATCGGTGACTTTCATACGCGCCGTGGGGGATCGCTTCCGGGGAAGGCACCCAACAAGCAGCGCGATCTCGTATCGGGGGAGAGGGGACTGCTGAGGGACTACTTCGGAGTGGACGGGGATCCGCCGGTGTATGTTGAGAAAGACTTTATCCGCCGCTTTCGTCTTCCCCACATTGTTTTTGACCGTGTATACCGTGACTTGTTGTCTGAGCCATACTTTCAGCAGCGTTTGAACGCAACAGGCGAGCCTCAGGCTTCGACCTTGCATAAACTGACTGCCGCTTTGCGCGTGCTGGCTTCTGGTGTTGCGTATGGCAGTGTGGATGAGTGCGTTCCTTTGTCCGAACCAACTGTGTGCGAGACTGTGCATCGTTTCGCTCGCTTTGTGGTTGGCAAGTAGCAGCCTGTTTATCTTCGCAAGCCCACTCTTTCAGATCTGCAGCGCGTATTGAGTGACTACGAGAAGGCTGGTTTCTCGGGGTGCACGTGGTGCGTTGATTGCTCTCGATGGGTATGGAAGAACTGTTCGATGTCTCTGCATGGTCAATACCAGGGGAAATCTATGAAGCGATCCATCGTGATGGAGACGGTGGCGGACGAAGATATGTATCTTTGGCACTTTTATATTGGCTTTCCGGGAGCAATGAATGACCTCAACGTTATGGCCTTTTCCCCGCTTTTCCAGTCTATTCTTGCTGGTTCTTTTCCTCCACCCATCTCTTATACAGTTAACGGCGTCGAGCGCACATTGCCATACTATTTATGCGACGGCATCTACCCGGAGCACCCCGTGTTGATCAACATGTCCAAGGGGGACAGTGAAAACGACGAGTACTTTTCTGGACAACAAGAAGGGCGGCGAAAAGATGCGGAGAGGGTGTACGGTGTCCTCTACCAAGAGTGGAAAGTACTCGACAGGCCGGCGCGCTTCCACAGCTTCGAGACGTTGGTGGATGTAGGCACCTGCTGTGCTATCCTGCACAGCATGATCTTCAAGCATCGTCGTAAGGAGGCCCACGCCCCTGAGCCAGGTACGTACCAGCTCATTCTTGCCGCCTCCTGCTCTTTTTTGTGTGTCTAATCGCATGATATGATTCCATTTCTTCTCGCTCCACTCTCTTCATTCTGACCGTTTCTCCTGCATGCCCATATCAACGCGGCGGACTCTCCACTTTCTTCACCCCTCTTTCTTCTACGTTTGTTTTCTATTTGTTCCGTGCAGTGAGGCGCACGAGACGGTGCCCGCCAGGATCAGCGGAGGATATGGCCGGTGCAGCCGCTTACTCTGCGCCAGACGCTCACGAGCAAGCCCACGCTCCTCCGCTGGGCCCGGAAGCAATAGCAGCGGCACATGCACGAGTGACAAGCAAGGAAGACCACCTGCGGATCAAGAGGACCTCATTCAACTTGTATGGGATGCTAGTCCAGACGCATAGTTACAACATGTGTTGACAAAACGCACAATTTGTACAAAAACGACTCAGAATGCGCTGCAAACAAACAAAAAAACAAGACACTCAGACAAACGCACACCTACTCACGCCTTTCCGCCGCCGTCAACTCCTGCATTGGCAGCGGCGGTGGCGACGCGTGGCGGCGGCGGCCGACGCCGCCGCAACGCCCGACACCGCCGCGGCGTGCCGCCGCAGCCGCCAACACCGCGCGCCCCCCTCGCACGCCCGCCCCTCCCGCTGTCCTCGGCAGCTCGAGTGCCTGAGGCGGCCATCGTCGTTGTTGGTTTGTTTGAGCTCGTCGACGCCGCTGTACGCACCTCCCTCGGGCTGTCATCAGGGGAAGACGCTGCCGCGCGGGCCGCTGCCGCTGCAGCCTGTGAGGCCAACCGCGCAGCGCGAGCCGCAATACGCCGAGTCTCCGACCGCGCCTCGGCGTCTGCGACCTCCTGCAGACGCCTGGCCTCACCTTCGTCTTTCTCTCGTGCTGCTGCACCGCCCGCCCGTCTGTCGCTGTCCAGCTTGTCCTCCGCAACCATCTCAGAAATCGTGCGGGCCGCCGTCCGAGCCCGAAAAGCTCGCCCCTCCGGGCCTTTCGCTCATGGAGGAAGAGTTGAAAAACTGGTTGCGTTCCATGTTCTTGAAGATTTGCAACTTGGAAGTAGATGCCTTCGTCAGCGTGTTAATACGCTTGGCGACGGAGGCAGACGAAGCGAGCATTGCCGCTACATCCTTAGACCGTTTGGAACCCATTTCGGGAGCTCCAGGAGTCCCCGCAGGCAAGGAGAGCTCCTCTCCTCCACTTCCGTCATGACCCGGCGCCAGCGGCCGGTCATCGCCAGCAGCATCGGGTGCCCCGAGAGCGTCCCTGGCGGCCACGCCAGCAGCAACAGGGACGCCGCCCGCACCTGCCACGAATGGCCGCGCCTGTGCCCGTCCCGCGCCAGGTGGGTCCACGTCACGCAAGCGCGGGTGGTGGCGCAAAATAAACCAGGATGACAAATAAGAACACTCTCCCCACGACCCGGGCACGTCAGCTTGAAACTCGGGTTCCCTATTACCATTCATCTCCGCAATATCCATATGCTGAAGAACGAGCTCTGTCATTCCTGTGTGTGGCTTGCTCTTCACGAACTTGTAGCATGCACTTATTTTCTTGCACACCGGCGAAATCACGTCAGAGCAGCGCGCACGCACGGCGGCCACGCTGCGGGCGTGCCAATACTGGGAGTCATCCATGGTAGCAGGATGTCTCGTGCGCGCCCTTAAAAAATCAACGTGAATGCCACCATAAAACGCTCCTCCCCTCACGTTGGTACCCAGGTGCGTCGATGTCCGCCCAAAAAATGCACGAGTGATCTCCAACTCCTCGCCCTCAGTCCTCCTGGTACTCTTCGTCATTGCTCCGGGGTGCGCTTGCACACCAACGCGCTACTTCGATTCTCTGCGACGAAGATGGGCGCGACGTCGATGAAGGACGGTGGTGTGTGCGACGACGGTGCGATCAAGCGCCACCCATGTCAAAAGGAGTGCAATTGGGCAAGATCGACCGCCTATTCATTAATTTTAATACTGCAAGGATGGGGTATTTACATGCCACTTAAGTGCGATCGATCGAGACCAAACAAGCGCCTCTTACGATCGCGGCGCTTCTAGAGATTGTGTGCCCGCCACGGGTCACGCATTGCACTGGCGTACGGTTGGCGAGAACGCAACGATGCTTTGGCCAAACGCTTTGGAGCGGCGTCAAACAGGCCTGTTTCGACCTGTGCTGCCGTTGAAGCTCCAGAACTGCGGCTGTCGCGCGTCCGGAACTCGAGATGCATTAGAGAATCAGAATATGTGAGAAGTGCCAATTTTGGTCCATCACACCACCGACACACACTAGTTTTGGACCTCGCTTTCTCCACCAATGCCCCCGTTGGGCAAACGGTGCCAAGTTTGGCTGTTAGGACGGTCGGAGCCATTGGTGGAGATGCTCTTAGCCCGGTCGTGGTTCCGGTGTCGCAGGTGGAATGGGTGAGCAAACTATAGTCGTGGGGGGCCACCATGGACATGTCCGCATCGCTTCTCATTGGCTGATCAATAGTGTTCAACCCTCCGGAGCCTTCCTTCTCCACAGCGGTCCACAGGATTGTGGGAACACGAGCGCTCGCATTGATCTCCAGACCGAATCATTGGCGTCAAAGGACGGAAAGCGCGATGGGTTGCGCTGCACAGCAGTGGTTATCGAGGTCGGGCGATCTGCGGCATTATTGCAGTCTGCCCAATTTTGGCCGATCCGAACAGGAACACGAACACAAGGAGAACGAGAACAAGAGTGCGAAGTACGGACTGACGACCTTACAGGACCAAATCAAACTACATATGAGGCCCTGTGCTGGGAAGTTTCTGACTGAGATTCAAATTGTCGGAGAATTGATCAAGGGGAGAGTGCCCTGGCTCCCCTAGCACGGACGATTTGGTCCGATAGTGATTTGAAAACATTCGAATGTCGCGAGAGGTGCACCGCATTCGTGTTGCGGTACACGTCGCTGAGGCCATTCGGCCTGAATCGGGCGTGCTTTGCACGACCGAGGCGGCAAAGAGCCGGAAATCGACGCGGATCCAAGGCGAAACGCCCGAGAAACGACGAGAAACGACGAAAAACGGGGGGAAACGAGGGCAAACGACGGGACTGCAGTGGGGGCCGGAGCAGCCTTGGTCGGGCCGCTGGACACGCCGACCATCTGAAGGAGACCTGTTTACAGTTCTGCATCTGCTGATTGGCTGCAACGCAAGATCCTTGCACTACAAATTCAATCGCTGATTGGCTGTCTGCTGCTGCTCGGCGCGTTGTCGTCTTCGTCTTCACCTCGCCCCTGCCCCCCCCCCGAAGTGACACAATAGTCGGGCTCCTTGCTCACGGACGGACGAAATAGGGGGCAAGACCGCCCACAGAGGGGGAGAGCGACAATACAGGAAGTAAAATGACGGCGCGTCTGCCTGTGTCTTTTCTGTAGCGCGATTCAATGTAAGAACAAATCTGACGCTTCACGCCCTCCCCCCCATCGCCGCCTTCCCCGCCGCCCGCCAGAAAGCCATGCTCAGCGGCAATCAGAATGCCTGACGGTCCCTAACATATACAGACGCACAGCAAACACCAAAAGGGGAGGAACCGGGGCACAGGGACAAGTCAAGCACGGGGTAGAACATGATCCCACACTATAGTCACGAGAAGAAGAAAAGTAGCAGCAAGAAAACTCGTTGCAGTCCTAGTAACAGATGCTTCATGTCCCGAAAGCGCAAGTGCTCCTTCAATTCCAAAACAGCAAGAGCACTCAGGAATCGCACGCGTCGCTTGGCCCGGCCGACGGCGACCTGTCTACGCGCGACACGCACCAGCGAGTTACGGGCGATTACCGGTGTATGGGTTAAGAAAGAGGAACGGTGCGTCACTGGTCGGGCGGCCAAGTTGCCGGGCTCGGGCGGCACTTCATCAAAAATTCGCCGTTGCCTGCGTCAAGAATTGTTGCTAACTTGCAAAAGAACTTAATAAAGAACCCTTTCCTAGGAATACGTCTGACCTTCATGGCTGTGGAGTCATCTCATCGAATTGGCGCGGGCCTTTCTGAAATGTGGACCGGTGGTTAACAGTCTGGCTGGCTGGCTGGTTGGCTTCCACATTTTGCGTTTGTGAGCCCGCCTGGTATCAAAGAACCCTCCGCTTACGGTGGTCGGTGACAGGCGGGGCTGCCGCACAACCCTCGGATGTGATCCGCAGATATCACAGCGGTGGGTTCACTTCTGGCCGTTTGCGGCAGGCGATAGGAGTGACACCGTATGCGGTCGCCGCCGGTGAAGAGCCGAGAATCACTTGCAGTGGTCCTGGTCCTGGCGCCCTTTGCTCGTACTCGGAGGTTGGCGGGCTTTGTGCCGCGTCACTCGCCGTGCACGGCTGCCCTCCCCTTTTATACCACCCCCTATTTCGCATTAACCGCTTCCAAGGCCTTTTCACTGGTTGTAGAGCACCGCCTTCCCCTGCTCCTCCTTGTGCTGCTTTCTGGCTTTACGTCAAGGTAAGCCCGTCATTCGGTGTGCCCGCTTTCAGTCATTCTCGTGGCTGCGTGAGGGAGAGCAGCGAAAGGACAGTGCTCAACTGCTAGAGCAGATAACGCGCTACTGCTCCGTTATTGACAAGCGCTCTGCTGTTCATATTCGTGTCCTTTTGTTTGCGTTGTCTTCAGGAGCAGACATGGAATGGCTGCTCGCAGCTGCCCAGGAAGTCGTTACCTTTTTTGTGACGACGGTCTCGGAGCCGTCGTGGCAGTCGGCGGCTGTGGCGGTGGTCGTGCTGTTGGTGCTGTCGGCTTGACAAACTGCGCAGCACCTGCCGGGTGAGCGCGCCCTTACGTTTCTCGCATTCATCTTCGCGTTCGCCCACGTGGGGTGCCTGCTGCTACTAGGCGAGAGCCCCCCCGCCGTTCCACAAACGTATCTCTCCTCGACCTCTTGCCTGGTTTCTGCAACAAGCACGGACGCGCAGATGGTGGTGGCGGGGTCTGTGTTGGCAGACGCGGACGCCCACGCGTGGGGACGCCTGCGTCATTTTCTGTTCTGGGTTTTTGTGTGCACTGGGGCGCTTGCGTTTTCTGAGGGGTCCTTCTTTTCGTTCGTACGGCGTTTGAGCGGGCATATTTTTTCCAAGAGGCGCCAGGTGTGGGCGTGGTGGCGCCGCGGTCACGCCGCGGGTGGTGCTTTGCCAGCGCCGCAGGACTTAGGAAACCTTGGGCCTGTCCTACAGAACGAGGGAGCTGCCTTCCAGGTGTACGTAGCTTTGTAGGTTCTCTTTGTCTCTCTTTGGTGCGCTGTGCTTAGTCATTCACTATTTTTATCAGCGAGCCAGTCACAGTGGGAATGTAACACGAAGCATGAGATACGAATGGGCCCTACACCGTCTTCCTACGCTGAACCCGTCCGAAAGAGCGTCCCACCTCTCAAGGACGAATGACGTTGTTGACGCGCGGTCGCTCAAGGAGTCCCTGCGTGGCTGAAAAAGCCGCGTGGAGACTTAGCTTTTGGGCGCATGCGATAGCGCGCAGCACAGTCAGGTCATTCGCCGCCCTGCGCGCCTCGCGCGCGTCCCCGACAGCTCCTAGTGAAGCGGTACAGGCCGTCGCCATCGCAGCATGCGCCGCGACGACCTGGCGCCATTCGAGGACGGCGCCGATGGCCGCTTCTCGCTTCAAAACGAAGTCAGCCGGCCGCTGCACCGCGTCACCTCGGGCAGCTGCCGCGTGCCCTCGGACTGGAGGACCGGCCGCCTTGTCTCCGGCCGCAGTGACCTCAACGACTGACATCGCAGTGCGATGGACACCAGGAAGAACAAAAATATGAAGGAGAGGAGGACCCACCAGCACCGCACGGCAAGAGAACGCCGATAGGTTGAATTATCAGTAGCCGCCCGGCGTCCGCGACAATGGCAGTGGAGGGAAGGGGAAGGGGGGGGGGCGTGATGCACGAACGTGCGCAACCACTGCAATGGCGACGATGTGGCCGTCCGCCGTATCGTTGCGTCCTTCGTTGGCAAGCGGCTAGCGAGGAGTAAAATCACCGGCAAATGGGGGGGAAGGTCAGTGGCGAGCGGTGAACAGGCTGCGCCTGCAGCTGCGGGCCGGGCCCCCAGACCATGCACGCGTCTCGTTTGAGATTTGATTCGAGAGAGAAACGCGAAAATGAAACAACGAAAGATTTCGACTATATCCGGCCATTGTAGAATAGTTGGGGCACCTAGTACCCGTTTAAAAGTGCGATGTAGCATATCATTGGCCAGTTGTTTGCGAATCGTGGAACCTACTCGAAGCCATTTCAGTCCTATTCGACAGACCTACAGACCAACAACGGTACGTAGGCGACATGTCAACGGGACCTCCGCCACGTGGAAAACCCTCTTGGGCGCGCCCACCCATGTTCGTGCAGCCCGCTTTGCCGCCGACGCTGCCGCCACAAACCCCACCGCCGACGCCGACGAGCGCAACGGGCGAGGAAGCGCGGGGGTCGCGCAGGTGGCAGACGGGCGCGCTCGACCCGTTGACAAGGTCCGTGCCAGCAGGCGCCAACATGGGGGGCTAACCCTAACCCTAACCCTAACCCTATCCCGAACCCTCCCACGAACCCCTAACCCTACCCATAACCTCTGACCACAACCAACTCTTCGATGGCCACCCCTTTGGGGACATCATGGCGTTGTGCAAGAGGTCCATTGCACTCGCGCAGATGCCCTGATGATGGTCACCTTCGAACTCTCTGGCTTTCGGGAGTGGTCGCGATCTCGCGGACCCCAATATACGGGCATCTCCAATCCAATGGACAACCCCCTCTGATGATCTGGAATCGATGTCCATCCAATCGGACGGACAGTGACTCGAGCGATTTGGAGGAAGGGCTCTCCCAGGTAGCGTAGAGGCTGTCCGTTCGATTCGCCAGGCGAATTTGAGTGGACACCAGTCGGACACCAATCGGATGTCAGATCTATGGCGTACAGTGGAAT
>Ga0209186_1002416_pt1 | contig 13330 bp, 8 predicted proteins | sample SidtaG_FD_187426 | JGI IMG/M metagenome (GOLD analysis project Ga0209186, IMG submission 187426) | Marine algal microbial communities from Sidmouth, United Kingdom - Sidmouth_Male2 metaG (SPAdes) (version 2) | ecosystem: Host-associated > Algae > Red algae > Unclassified | place: Sidmouth, United...
GGGGGGGGGGGGGGGGGGCGGCGGAACAATGCGAGCACGTCGACGGCATGGGCGACGTGGAGGCGCTGCAGAGAGGACGATCCTTGGTGGCGAGACGGCGGTGGCCCGCTCACCGACCGCCACACATCTCCGCGGCACGGCTCAGCTCAGAGGACGCGACCAAGCATGACAGTGAAACAAGTACGGATTGTATCCGCCAAGACTAAACTTAATTACGAAGACGTCCCATTTTCCCCTTCCAACGCCCGCTTGCGGTGGAGGCCGTCGTTCTCTCAATACAGCCGCACTACCTCTCTTGCAAGCTCAGTCGCCACTGCTACACAGCTCAGCGACCAGGTGTCTATCCCTGGTGGTCTTGGCGCCGTCTTTCATGGGGATGGACTGTAGCACAACAGTAATGCGTCTCCACCGTTCCTGCCCCTCCTCTGCCGCCAGGTGCAGTCGCAACCCTTCTTGACGCCCCCGCGTTCCATGGCGAGTGAGCACCGGCGCCCATCGCTTTTGATGCACCCACCAACGATGGGGGCGTTGGCAGTGATTGACTGCCCCCCAGAATGACAGCCACCCTTGTGCTCGCACACGAAACTGCTGAAAAATTCCCAGCAGTCACATGTCCGCATAGTTTTCCATACCTGACGCGCCTCGACCTACTTGCCACAGTGACGTCGTACAACATGCGACCCGCGTGTCGCTGCAGATCTGCAGAGCGCCACTGTCAGGTCAAAAGAGCACACGTAGACGGCATCCAGCTGACTGTGTCATGAGAGATGGTGTGGTATCTGAATGGCTTTGTGTACAGTTTCCGGCATGACAAGGCCGTCAGACCCTCGCTTGCGGGTTAATGGAGCTACCGTTGTCTACGCTCGCACCTGATGGGGGCGCCATTCCAGCTGGCCCGCTGGAGGCCAACTGATTGCCTGAACATCTGTCACATCGGACCCCGGCTGTGAGACACGGCGAGAAAGCTCAGCCTTGCAGCTTTCGACTGCCACCACAGCCACCGCCTCTCCCTTGCACACATCCCTATGCAGCGCACAAGCGGCTGTCACTTTGGCGCCCCCCTGGCCATTGATCTTCCGCGCGGACAGTGATGACGGCAGTCCACGACAGATTCGGCCGCCATCCTGCGACCTCTCCAGTGGATCCCACTACTGCCGCACCCACCGCTGCGTCCGAGAAACGCGCGGACGCGGCCGCAGCGGCGTGGCATCGGCAGGCCAGTGCACGACTCACACCTCCCCGCTCCCACTAAGCCCCATTCTACTCTAGGAGCGGGCAGGCCGAGCGAAAGAGTGGCACCACTGCGGAGCGATGCTCGCCGAGGCTATCAAAAGAAGAAGTGGATTCCCGCGTGGCCAGGAGCGTGGGAGACGGGGACGACGATGTGGAGCAGGGGCGGAGCGCCGGTGCGAGGGGAGGGGGCGGACAGCTGCAGCAGCGGCGACGACGCGATGCCGGGATGACAATGCAGCAGTGTGGGTGTCAGGAAACGGCGCGACGCTTGGTGTGTCCGCCCAATGGATGGTCCTCAACGTTCCTGAGATACATTCCTGTCCTTCTGTGGCCATGAGTTCCTGATTTTTTTTCACTGCACACGTGCTGGCGGCGGATCGAGCCGTCTCGTGCGGAAAGGTTTCAGAAGATCTGGAGAGCAACGCGGATGCTTGGACCTCCAGGCGACCTCACTCGTGATAGGAGGGACAGTGAAAAACGATGCCGGACGCCGCCAGCTTGCCGCTTGTGACCGGCCCGTGCTCGGGCTGCCCCAATCGCCTCCGCAACCGGAGGTGGATCGAGCACCGTGGAAGGGACGTCCTCAGTGCAGCCCGTCCGCGCACGATCCACTGGCTGGTAGAGTTACCGGGGCGTCCCTTCAGCGGTGGCCGCCTGGTGTCAACGCGGGCTCTTTTGGTGGGCATGGAGGGGGTAAACGTAGGCGCCCGCTGCATGGGCCATTGATTGCTGAGAGACCAGGACTGGGAGATAGCGTCACTGCACGAGGCCCATGTCCTGTGAGGGCCCCATGACGCCCCGCATGTGTGGCCACGACGGTGCAAGGGGAACTTGTCACCCTCTCCTGGGCGAAAAATCTGTGAGGCGGTGGCGTAGTGCGACAGGGAAGGCGGTAGTACAGTGTGCCGCGCGCCCCATACACGCATTCCCCGCCACCACGGCCGAAAACCCGCCGCGGCTGGCAGACAGTCTCTGTCTGGCTCACCCCCGGGTGGGGATCCATCAATGGTCCCCTCTAACAGACTGCGATGCGCCTACCTGTCGCCACCGCCGTAACGGGCGTTGGCCGCGCCGACGACGGACTTCGGCCCCGCCAGTGCCGTCGGTAGGCCACGCCACAGCCAGTCTGCCACGGCGCCCCAAATACCAAGTGGCCCCGCAGGCTTGGCTATAGTCACGTGACCCAGCCACTGGCACCCGACCCGAACCGCTGCTGTGCCCGCCCAGAGTCGGTGGCCACGAGCACCATCCCCAGGGTCCGACGATTGAGTCTTCCTTCATGCGGAGGACGCAGAGGATGGTGGACGCCTCCCACAACGCTGCGGCGGCGTTGGTGAGAAGCGCCGGTTTTTTGGTGGAGGGGAGGGCGACAGAGACGGCTGCGGCGGTGCGGGTGCCGACGGCGGCGGCCGCCGCGGTGAGATTGTATGGCTGGAGATGCAGAGGGAGAGACGTACACCGGCCGGCCGCGCCCGTCGCAGCTGTGGTCACGGAGTTCATGGCCCCCGCCCAGGGGGCGGGCTGGGAGGGCGCTGCCATGATCCCTCGCTTGGGTCGCCGCGGGCTTGGTGTTCGGCGGCAGCGGGCCGGGCGGCGGGGGGCGATATTGGCTGCGGGGGGAGGTGCGCCCTGTCAGTGCCTCGGGGGGGGGTGCGCCATGCGGTCGTGCCGCGCAAAGGTGGCGTCGGCTGAAATCCCTTTAGGAACCCTTCTAGAGGAGGACGCCCCGTCACGCGCCACCTGAGGACAGAGAAAAACATAGACAATGCGTGTTATGCTCCGTTATAGTAGAGCTCCAGTTTCCACACTGCCCTATCCAACCGCCCCCCGTTCCGCCACGGCCTCATTCTGTTATGGGTTGTAGCACCGAGCGGATGGCAAGTAGACGTCATGTAAGGCACAGCTAAAATTGGAGAACACCTACACACAACAGAGACGAGGTCTTGAACGAAGCTACTGCTCCACACACATGAGCAGACTGACAAAACGAAGGGCACACTAAGCACGAAGAAAAGAGGACTAAGCAGGAAGAATCAGGTCGCGGTCCCACACGATGAAGTTTCCGATGGCGTCCCCCAGCACTCGAGTCGATACCCCCGGCGGCTCCACAGGGAAGTCTACTTCGTGCGTGTAGATGTAGCGGGGGTTGAAGACGCCCTCCAACAGTACGACCACCAGGTTGTCCGACAAAGCCCGGCCGTGCAGTACCTTGCGCGATGGCTGCACCACACCGTACCCAACTTGCAGGCCTGCCGCGTCCAGCAGATCATGAGGCCCGTCGTCCACTCCCGGAACGGTTCCAATTGTAGAGACGAGATGCCCAGTGGGGGCTGCGGCGGGAACCAACGCCGCGGCCGTAGCAGCAGCTGTGACAGCAGCGAGAGTTGACAGCGCAGCACTCGCCGCCAAGACCTGCTTCCGTGCGGCAGCATGCCGTCCCCGCTTGGTAGGGCTGCCTCCAGACGCTTCTGACCCGCCGCGTTTGCCCGTCGGGGTGACAGCATGCGCCGAGGGACGCACGCTGAATACCGGGCCCGTTGTTGCAGCAGCACGGGCGGCAGCACGGGCTGCCACGACCGACGAACCGCCGAGTGAGCCCTGCGCCACCGCGCCATTGGTAGCGGCGGACGTGGCGGCGGCCGCGCCGCCACTGCTCGCCACCGCCCCCGACCGAGGCGCAATGACGACATGGTGGTGGGCACCGTGGGTGCCCCGACGAGCTGCAGCCGCCGCGCTGGCCGCTGCCACTCCGGGGCGGACTGCCGCTGCTGACGCCGCCACAGCGTCCGTCGCTCGGCGAGACGCCGCCGCCGCTCGGTTATTCTTAGCTTGCTGCGCCAGCTGAGCGCGGAACAGAGCCGTCCGGATAGGCTTCCGGACGCGCGACTCCTTGCCCCAGAGCAGGAGCAGAGAAGCGACCGCTTGCTCCTGCGTGCAGCGGTCGCTGTTGGGGATGCTCGACAGGAAGACCACGCGGCGACCGAGCCCTCCCGCAACGCCATTTTCCGCCCCTCGCGTCCGCTGCGTCTCGGGCAGGAGAGAAAGGGGCACACTGACGCCGAGCGGCCAGCGCCCGCCCACCACCTGCCCGTCGCCGGCCGGGTTGACAATAAGCCGATGGGACCACCATCGGGCGAGCCCTTCCTGCATCATCCGCGGGTGCACGCCAAACTTGGCCGCGAGCAGGATGACAATCACCTTGAGGATGTTCCGGACGAGCTTGGAGGCGGCAGCCATGTTCCACCTGTCGCACCCTGGCGATTGGGCCGGCATTTGGGCCGGGCCCGGGCCGCCGACCGCGTAGCTGACAGGCCCCTGCTGGCGCGAGAACGGGACGCGGCGCTGGGCGGTGCCTCTTGGCGGCGTGCGCGTACGCGGGGGCGTGGCGCGTCGTTTTACCGCGGCGAGCCGTTTCGGCTGCGCGTTGGCAGCGCGGCGCAGCAGCGCGGCGCCCTCTGGCTGCCCCCGCCCCACCTTCCCGCCACGGTACGTGCCCGCGCCCCGCTACTTCTGCGGCTCGGCGGGCCACCTCCGCCCCGCGCTTTGAGTGGGGCAGCGTCCCTAGTCTCGCACTCATAGTGCGGACTAGGTTTCCCGTCCCTTGCGGGGCGTGGTCCAACGTTGGTTGCGCGTATCTTACGTGAGCATGGCGAGCGATGCTGACACACCCTCTCCTTCTCTTTCTCCGGTTGACTTGCACGCTTTGAAGGCCACGGTGGACTCCTTAGTGGCGGCGCTGGCTGCCCAGCAGGGCCATGCGGCGCAGCCGGCGGTTGGCGGGGGTGCCCCCGCAGCCGGTGGTGCCCCGCGACCCACCCCTACTGGAGCGGCCGGCACGGAGCCAACGGCGGCCAGCGCAGCCGGTTCCGGCCGTGCGGCCGCCCTTGGCCATCCCGAGGTCTCCCAAGCCGACGGCGCGGGCGACCGCGACAGCAGCGATGACGACTCTCTCTTGCGTGCGGCCCGGGACTTGGGCGGCGCCGGCTTCACCGGCACCACCCGCCGGGCGGCGCGTCCGCTTCCAGGAGAGGTCGCTGGCCACCCCGACGGCTTTGACCACCCCGAGCTCCCGGGGCCGGGTGATTTGCTCAGCAGCTTTTCCGCCCCCCGGCGCCTCCGTCGCGACGACGGGCTGCCCTTCCCTTTCCAGCCCAAGGATTCCGAGCACAAGGAGGTATTCCCCGCCAACGACCCAGACCGTGACGAGGCGGACGCCGTCTACCAGTCGTGCACGTGGGCCCAGGAGATTGCAAACAACTGCCTCGCCGTCTACCACTCCCGCGACGCCCTCTCCAAGACCGAGCTCGACGAGCGGCTGGCGTGGCTCGCCATCGCCTCCCGGCTGCACTACCGCATCCAGGCCGCTCGGTACGACTACCTTACGGCCTCGAAAGTGGAGCCCGGGTTGGCAGAACTGTACCGGTGCACTGACGCCGTCCCCCGCAACCGCGCCCGCGGCCCGGGCTTCCAGCGCTTCCTCGAGAATGTGGCGCGCGACGAGTCCCGTGCCCACGCAAAGCTCGCGGCCGAGCTCCGAGCTGGCGCAAACGGGCGGCGCCGGCGCCGTGGCGGCGGTGGCGGCGGGAGTGGCACGGCCCAAGGCGGCGGCAGAGGCGGCAGCGGAGGCGGCGGTGGGCGTGGCGGCAGTGGCAGTGGAGCGAAAGGTAGCGGCAGCGGAAGCGGCGGCCAAGGCGGCGCTAAGGGCGGCAGCGGAGGCGGGCAGCCTGCCGGCAACGCCAGCGGCGGTGGGCAGCGGTGATTTTTTCACCTGCTGGCCGGGGCAAGGCCGACCCGGTCAGTGCTACCCCTGGCCCGGGGGAGGGCGGCAGCACCCCGCCCCCTCCCCCGTACGTGACCGCCAAGCGAGCGCTCAAGCACTGGCGCTCCTTGGGGGCTACGCGGTGGGTTCTGAAGAACCTCACCGCGGGGGCGCAGATTCCCTGGCGGCGGCGCCCGAGCTACCACCGAGCGCGCCCGTTTCCCGTGGCGGACGCCGACAAGGCCTTTGTGGAGGCGGAGATTTCCCGCTGCTTGGCCAAGGGCTACTGGCGGGAGCTGTTTGGCAAGGAAATCAACGATCAGGTGGTGATCGTCAACGGTTTTGTGGTGACGGCCGCGAACAAGAAGCGCTTCGTTCTCGACTGCCGCGTTCCCAACGACTACATCGACCCAAGGCGCTTCAAGTACGAGTCACTCCCGGAGCTGGCGGCCCAGTTGCGCCCCGGAGACGAGCTGATCAAGTGGGACGTGCGCGACGCCTACCACCACCTGTTGCTGAGGGCGGAGGACCGCAAGTTCTTTGCCTTTCAGGTGTTGGGCCGGACCTTCCAGTCCTTGACAATGCCCTTTGGCCTGCGGGTGGCCCCGTTCTTATGGACGAAGGTGTGTCGCCCCGTCGTGCAGCGGCTGCGAGCGCTGGGCTTTCGGGTGATCGTCTACGTCGACGACTTTGGGGGAGCCCCCCCAAGTCGCCGGCGAAGGCCGGCCAGCAAGGCGGACGCAGTGCGCGGCAGCGCGCAGGTACAGCACCTGTTTGCGCTGCTGGGCCTTCAGCTACACCCAACCAAGGGGCGCTGGGACGGAACCATGGCGCTGCCGTTGCTGGGGCACGTCGTCGACACGCGGCGGCAGCTGTTCCTCCTGACGCCCGAGCGGACGACAAAGGTCAAGGCGATGGCGGGGAAGCTCCTGGCCGAGCGGGCTCGCCACCGACGCTGGACTCGGCACTCGCTCTTGCGGTCGTTCTGCGGCGCGGCAGTTTCCACTCTCCTCTCAGTGCCCAACGCGCGCTACAAGCTGCGCAGCCTGTACAACGCCCTGAAGGAGTACAAGGACGCATCAGGCAGACGGGTGCGGTTGGGCCACCAGGCTACCGCGGACCTCCGGTGGTGGGCACGGCTGGACGAGCACGCATTGACAGGCCGGGCGCTGTGGGAGATGGAGCCGACGGTAACGCTCCACACCGACGCGAGCAACGTCGGCTGGGGCGCCACATTCAACCAGCTGGTGCCGGCGAGGGGGTTCCACGAGGCCGCCCGCCGGCACAAGCACATCAACCTGCTCGAGCTGGGAGCGGTGCGCCTTGGGCTACTCTCCTTTGTGGACCTGCTCAAGGACCCCCACACGCTGGTAAGGCTCAAGACGGACTCCCAGGTGGTAATGCATGTGGTCAACAACGGCAGCAGCCGGTCCAATGCCGTGATGCACGAGCTGCGTCGCCTGCACGACGTGTGCAAGTCCTTGGGTGTCTCGTTGAGGGCCGAGTACTTGCCGAGCGCGGTGAACAAGTGGGCGGACACGCTCTCTCGGGCCCCCGACTCCACCGACTGGTCCCTGTCCGATGCTGGCTTTGCCCGGCTGGAGGCACGGTACGGACCCCACACCCTGGACCTGTTTGCGGCAGCGGAGAACGCCAAGTGCGGTCGATTCTTCTCGCGCCAGGCGTCTCCCGGCGCGATGGGCGTGGGCGCGATGCACCGGTCCTGGCTGGGCGAGAACTGTTGGTGCAACCCGCCGTTCAACCTGCTGGGGCCGGTCGTCCGCAAGATCGTCGCCACCGGAGCCCGGGTCACCTTAGTGGCGCCCAGGTGGGAGGCGCAGCCGTGGTGGGCGGCAGCGGTAGAGGCGTGCAGCCACTGGGAGCAGCTACCGGCGGCCGAGGGTGTGTTCACCCACGGCAGCCGGTCGACACCCGCACGCCGGCCGACGTGGGACGTGGTGGCTTTCCGGTTCAGCAGCGGCGCCGCAACCCGGTGCCGCGAGGGGAGCGCTGGCAGCGGCTGACGGGACGGCTGCACGCCCGTCGCTTTGGGCACGGCGAGGGGTCAGCCGAGGCGCAGCGGTTGGTCGACGCCAAGTACCAGCCGACTACCCAAGCTCGCTACCTCAACGCCTGGGAGGCGTTCTGCGACTTTTGCTCGCGCAACGGCTTGCTCGCCCTACCAGCCACCCCGGAGACGGTGGTGAGGTACTTGGGCGTCTACTTGGCGGGCAGGACGGCGCAGCCTGACACTGTGGCCAACTACCTGACAGCCATCGGCGCCGTGCACAAGATGGCGGGCTTTCCCTCACCCACCGACGACGAGTTGGTGCGCGCCGCTAAGCTCGGCTACAGGCGCTTGTACGTCACTGCCGAGGGTACCCTGCCGGAGCGCCGCGGCCCCCTACCGGCCACGGTGATCCTCGACATCATCGATCTGGGCTTGGCCACCACTGACCGGTCGCTTGAGCGGGAGTGTGCCGGCCTGGTGCTGTCTTTTCTGATGTGCAACAGGCCAGGCGCGGCGGCCAACCTGCGGGCGCGTGACGTGCGAATGGTGCTTGGCGGCCTGGAGGTGCAAGTGCCCACCTACAAGATGGGCATCCTGAAGCAAGGCGAGCGGATTGCCTTCCGTATTCCGGTGGCACCAGGCGGCTGGGCGCAGGACCCGGCGTTGCGGCTTGTCCGCCGCGTGTGGGCGCGCCACCTACGGGCGGGTCGGCCATGGGCGGACCATCTTTTTGCACCCGCCGGGCACTCGGCGTTGCAGCCTCTGCCCTCCCAGGTTGTGACGACCTGGCTGCGGCGCGCCCTTTCCCTCACCAACCACGAGCCGCCCCTTGGCGTCAAGTGGTCAGGGCACTCCCTCCGCGCGGGCGCAGCGTCGGCGGCTCACGCCATTGGGCTGGCAGTGGGACTCATTTGCCAGCTGATGGGGTTGGCCAGCGCCAAGACCGCCTTCAAGCACTACATTGACGCGCAGCTGGACAACGACCCCGCGGCACGGGCACTCTTCTCCCGCTACGCGCCGCGCGTCTTATAGCCGGTGGCGCTCGCGCTCGGTCATCTCCCTTCTCAAGTGGCACATCATCACCCTCCCCAGCTGGTTCCACCTGTCGCACCCTGGCGATTGGGCCGGCATTTGGGCCGGGCCCGGGCCGCCGACCGCGTAGCTGACAGGCCCCTGCTGGCGCGAGAACGGGACGCGGCGCTGGGCGGTGCCTCTTGGCGGCGTGCGCGTACGCGGGGGCGTGGCGCGTCGTTTTACCGCGGCGAGCCGTTTCGGCTGCGCGTTGGCAGCGCGGCGCAGCAGCGCGGCGCCCTCTGGCTGCCCCCGCCCCACCTTCCCGCCACGGTACGTGCCCGCGCCCCGCTACTTCTGCGGCTCGGCGGGCCACCTCCGCCCCGCGCTTTGAGTGGGGCAGCGTCCCTAGTCTCGCACTCCCCTCTCCTCCCCGGCGTGTTGGTTGCCGCTCCCGGTCGGGTGTGCGCCCCTGTCTACCTCGGGGTCCTCTTTTGTAGCGGGCACTGGGTACCCGCGATTGTCATTGAATCTTCTTCGTAGCTAGGATTTGTTAGCCATGCTTTGTAAACAACGTTTAAGGCACATCATCACCCTCCCCAGCTGGCCCGTCAACTCGCGCAGGATGTCCTCGATCTCCTGCTCGGGCATGTAGACCGGGGGAGGCAGGATCGACTCAACCAGAAACGGAATGCCCGTGGTGGAGGGAGCTGGGACGCTGTCGGTCGAGGGTTCTGTCTCCTCAGAGGCGTGGGGGGGGGCGTGGGACCGCGACCGACAGACCCTGCGAGCCAACCGCTGCCACTCCACAGGCGGCGGCAGGTCGTCGTCAAAAGGCGACGTCATGACCTCGTGCAGCTCCGTGTCCTCGTCGGAAATGGCCGGCAGAGGGGCGACAACGGGCGTCGTGCGCGTGGCGGAGCCGACGAGGCGCGCCGACCGGGAGCCTTGAGCCAGCCCGTCTTGCGACAGAACGTCACCGGCTCGGGAAAACTGGTGGACGTCGGATAGGACGCGCAAAACGTCGGGGCCGGCGTACTTGCCCTTCCCCGCCAATGTGAGGAAGCCGACGTTGCCCGCCGTGTCCACTCCGGACGCGTGCACCAACAGCCCGAGGCCAAGGTGGGTCTCGGCCTCTTCGGCGGCAGCCACAAGCGCACCAAGCGCCCGCAGGGCAGCAGTAGGGACCGCCGACGCGCCCTTGCCCGTGATCGCCGAGACGTACTTGGCTAGGCGGCGCATAAGCGGGCTGTTTCGGTCGCTCGCCGCTGCCGCCGCACGCTCGAGCGCCGCCGCTGCCCCAGCGGCTGTGCCGGCCGCGATACTCGAAGGAGCAGCTGCGGCAGGGGCGCTGCTGCCACCGCTGCTGCCTACAAGAGGGCGCACTGGGGCGGTCGACAGAGGGATATCAGAAAGGCCCGTCGTATCTTGCGTGCAGCCCGACACGCCGCCCGCAACACTGCCGGAAACTGCCGTCGCGGCGAGGAGGGCACCGTCCAGATTGCGCGCTGTCACTGCGCCGTCGACAGACGCGTCAACGGCGGCCGTCGCCAAGGCAGCAGCCGTCACATCGACGGCGGCCGTCACCGCGGAGATAGCAGGCGCACCGACGGCGTCCGTCGCCGTCCCAGCGGCCGGCGCACCGACGAAGGCCGTCACCGTGGCAGCGGCCGGCGCAAGGACGGCAGTTGTCACCTTGGTCATCTCAGGCGCCCCAGTGGCGGCCGTCGACGCGGTGGTAGCAGGCGCTGCGATGGCGGCCGTCGCCTCTGTGGGAGCGGGCGCACCAGCAGCGGCCGTCTTTGACGACTGTGTGGCGGCCACCTGGGTGTCCACAGCGGCCGTCGGGAGGGCGGCCGCCGCTGACTTGTCCGTTCCGGCCGTGGGCGCGGAGGTAGCCGGCGCAGCCGCCATCGTCGGGCCCACCGGAACCACCGGAACAGAGTTGAGCAAAACGAAGGCGCCAGTGGAGAGGCAAGGCGTCTTCGCGAGCGGGGCGCCACCCACAGCAACCGACGCAACCACATCCACCGGTAGGGCGACCGCCGAAGGTGCCATGGTTCGTTGTGCGGGCCAAGAGAGCGAGGGGGAGGGAGAGAGGCAGGTGGGTGCGGAAGGAGGAGGGGGAGGAAGGAGCAAGTGACGACTAGGTTGAAAGGATGGGGGGGGGGCCGGGATCCACCGACCACGACCGGCCGGCTAAATAGAAGCCGTCTGGACCACGGCGGCACTGGCATGGGATGCCCAGGCCCCCACGCCGTAGCATCCTCACGTGGATGCCGTGGTGTGGCTCCCGCCAAGTGCCACCAGAACGCCCGCCTTCCGCTACAGCTTCTTGGCAGAGTGGTTTGGCGTTACGGGCGGTTGCGCCAAAGCAGGGCGGCCCACGCGCCCTGAAGCCGCGGCGTCACAACCAGAAACGCAGTAGAACCAGCACCGACGACGCAAACACAAGCTACAGCGAGATGCATCCGAGTTGAGCCCGCGCTGCGTCTCACTGGCGCCGTCGCGGGGCGGCAAAAGCGCGGCACGTGCCCCTCGTCAGCAGCCAGAGACGAAGGCACCCGTTGCTCGCCGGCAAGCAGATAAACAAAGGACTGACCCTCGTCAGCCCGGCGGCAACCGCCAGAGGACCACCAACCGTCGCGGCAGGCGGTGGTGGGGTAGAGAGTGGTGACGGTGCGGTGGGAAGACGCCGACAGTTGCCGTCGAGGGGTCGTGGGGTGGTGCTGACGGTGGGGAGAGGGCCAAAACGCCGCCACCAAGAGCCCGCCGACGAGCCGCCCAACAGCGCTGGCCAGCGGTGGCGCCGGGAAAGTGACGACAGCGGGACGGGCAGACGACGGCAGTGGCGGTCGAGGTGGCGGTGTCGGCCGTCCCCCCACCGCGGTGGGGCGAGGGCCAAAACGCAGCCACTACGAGCCCGCCGAGCCTGCTCCAACAGCGACCGTGCGTGGTGTCCGTGCGCTGCGGCCGGGACGGTGACGCCGGACAGGGCCGCGCGCGGCGGAGGAAACCGTCAGGCGCCCGCTCCATCCAAGCGCCCGTTCACCACCACAGCAGCACGCGCGGGGACCGGCGCAAAGAGACACCCCACACAACAGCCATGCGAGATCCCGCGAACGCGCCCGCGGGAGGCGGAGGCCCCGGCTGCGGCGCGGGCCATCCAGCACAAAACGATCTGGCACAGCAGGGCCCTCCAGAGGGCCCCCAACCGTGCCCGCAGGCGGCGGCGGCGGCGGCGCGCGGCAACACGCACGAAAAAGAATGCCGCCCCAGCAGCACCCCAAGGGGCTCCCAAATGCGGCCATGGGCCGCGGCAGCGGCGGCGCGCCGCGGCGCGCGCGAGAAACAGCCGCCCCACCAGGCCCCCAGAGGCCCCCAAAACGCGCCCGCGGGCGGCAGTAGCCGCGTCGCGCGACTGTGTGCGCGAAAACCAGCCGCCGCACCAGCCCCCCAGGAGCCCCCCGAACGTACCCGCGGGCGGCGGTGGTAGCGGCACCGGCTGGTGCGTGCAAAACCCGCCGCCTGAGCGGAACCCCAGGGGCCCCAAAAGTGCGATCGCAGGCAGCTACAGCGACCCAAGCAGCCCCCCAGGGGGCACGCGAACGCGCCCGCGGGCGCCGGCAGCGGCGGCCCGCGGCGGCGCGAGCGAAAACCCCTCCCTGGCAGCCCCCCAGGAGCCCCCCAAGCGCCCCCACGGGTGGCTGTGGCGCCGGTAGCGGCCGGCGCGCGCAAAAACAGCCGCCCCAGCAGGACCCATGGGGCCCCCCAAATGCGGGCGGGGGCAGCAGCAGCGGCGTCGTGCCGCGGCGCGCGCGAAAAAACGCCGCCCCTGCACCCCCACAGCAGCCCCCATAACGCCCCCGCGAGCCGCGGTGGCGGCGGCGGCGGCCGGCGCGCGCAAAAAAACAGCCGCCCCAGCAGCCCCCGTGGGCCCCCCCCGAAACGCGCCCGCGGGGGCGGCAGCGGCGGCGCGCCGCGGCGCGCGCGAAAAAACGCCGCTCCAGCACCCCCACAGGAGCCCCTCAGACGCCCGCACGGGTGGCGGTGGCGGCGGCGGCGGCCGGCGCGCGCAAAAAAACAGCCGCCCCAGCAGGACCCGTGGGGCCCCCCAAATGCGGCCGGGGGCAGCGGCAGCGGCGTCGCGCCGCGGCGCGCGCGAAAAAACGCCGCCCCAGCACCCCCAGAGCAGCCCCCCAAACGCCCCCACGGGCGGCGGTGGCGGCGGCGGCGGCCGGCGCGCGCAAAAAAACAGCCGCCCCAGCAGGACCCGTGGGGCCCCCCAAATGCGGCCGGGGGCAGCGGCAGCGGCG
>Ga0209186_1002418_pt1 | contig 13307 bp, 12 predicted proteins | sample SidtaG_FD_187426 | JGI IMG/M metagenome (GOLD analysis project Ga0209186, IMG submission 187426) | Marine algal microbial communities from Sidmouth, United Kingdom - Sidmouth_Male2 metaG (SPAdes) (version 2) | ecosystem: Host-associated > Algae > Red algae > Unclassified | place: Sidmouth...
TTTTTGTGCGCTTCGCGCCCAGTGATCCCGGCGTTCGCGTTGTGACTTTGGCGTAGCGATCCGCATCCTGTGCTGGGTTTTCTGACGGGGTTATACCCCGTTGGCTTTGAGGGCAGGATCCACTACAGCTGCCGGGGCAGAGCCGCTCATCGCCGAGAATCGAAAGAAGCTCGAGGGGTACAGTCCAGAGAGGATCTACAAGGTCTATGAGCCGGGGCTCTTCTACCGGTGCATTCTTAGTCGTGCCTACGTAACTGCCGGTCAGCGCCGGCAGGCGCGCAGCACCAAGGCGATGAAGGTCAAGGACCGGGTCACCCTTGTGTTGGTGTGAAATGCCACGGGTACGCACAAGATTCCAATTGCTATTATTGGCAAGGCAAAAGAACCGTTGTGCTTCAAGCGGCCACGTCAGCCTTGCCCTCTTCCGAAATTTTTCCAGGAAAGTGCGTGGATGGATGGAAGTGTGTACAAGTCCTGGTTCGAGACGGTCTTTCTACCAGCCGTACGCAGTCGCAAGAGACTTCCGGTCGCCCTTATCCCGGACAACTTCGGCGCCCACGTCGAACTCGAGTGCGATCAAGTGCGCTTCATGCCATTACCGCCGAACTGCACGTCTTTGTACCAACCATTGGACCTGGGAATCATCGTGTGTTTGAAGCGTCGGTACAAGAGGCGAATTTTAGACTTGGTCGTCGCGGCATTTGAGTCTGGCCGGGGGAGCAGCGGCCAACCAGCAGCGGCGGGCGGCGGTGGAAACGGTGCGCCAGCTTCAAGTACGCCGGTGACAACCTCGGTCGCGAGTGCGCCGTCGGACGCTTCCCCAGAGGCAGCTGGATCGCCCAACTCAGCCTCGGGTTCCGCGGTAGCCGGTCACCCGAGAAACGCGATGGCGGATGCGGCTATGGCAGCCGGACCTGGCGTTTGGGGGTTTCCTTCGGATTGGCCAGCGGCAACGCCTGAGGAGGCAGCAGCAGCCCGTCCAGTGAACCAGCGGCGTCGGCCGGCCCGCCGAGCCTCCACGCGTCCTGTGCTGGGTGTCCGGGAAGGGACTGGAGCTCACCTCCAAAATGCGGCGGAGATTGTGCTAGCCGAGTGGGCTGCTCGAACCTTCGACGATTGCACACTGTTGGATTAAATCTACGCTTCTTCCCGCCGACGTGGCCGCAGCTGTCAACGCTCAGCACGGAGAATATCGCAAGTCGTCCCATTCGGTGCGTGAGGACGTGGAGGCGTGCGTCGCTTTGATGAGTGGGAGTGAATTTGGGAACGCGGCGTTTCCTGGTGGCGGTGCCGCCGCTAGCGCGGCTGCGTTGAAAGGCTGGCTGAGGCAGGAGGAGAACGATGGGGTCCGCGCTGCCACGGCTGATGATATTGTGTGGGCTGGGAAGCCAGCGATTGAAGAGGAAGGAAGCGAGGGCGGGGACAGCGACTCGAGCTCGTCCAGTGGACACGAGTGATCTGTGCTATTTTTGTTTGCACTGCTATTTTTTTCTTTTTTTGTTGGGTCCGTGCAGGAAGAAGACGATGTCTTCATTTGTTTTTCTTTTTCTTGAACCAGGCGGCAATCGTCCGTTCTGGGCGGAAAAATGCGGCTTGCATCACGCAATGTACTGTATTTCCATATCATTTACGGCTGGGTCCGTCCGGTACGCTACCGCAGTGCGGTGGTGCCGACGAACTTGGCCAACAGCCCACAGAAGCCGCCGTCGGCCTCGTTGGCCACCGGTGGGATACGCCGACGGAAGCGGTGGCCACCCGTGGGAGCCTCCGACAGAAGCGGTGGCCACCAGTGGGAGACGGACCAGTGAGTTGAGCCACCACTGACGGAACCGTCGCGATCCCACTGTCTGCTACATCATTCAAGGTGTTCGTCAGTTGACCCAGGCCTGGACACGATCTGGCGCAGCAGCGGTGCCTTTTTCTCCTCATCTGGCAGGGAGCCGGCCTTGATCTGACCGAGTGCTTTGGGCTCTTGTGACCCGTCCAAGTCACACGAAGCCCTGCCTGCCGTCTGGTGGAGCCTCGAGATTACAAAATGAACAGGTACTTCTCCAATAACAGGCCCCGCTGTCGATCATCTATGTTCAAGTAAGCTTCTCATCGTGAGTGAGAACCGTTGATCACACGCTAATATGACCTTCTGATCCCCTGCGCGGACACCAAATCGGTTAAAAAAGAGGGGCTACAATGTCTGCCAGCCTGCTATATAAGTGGGTATTGACTGTACGCCGTCCAGTGGCGGCCAGCACGCCCCGCCTGTTCATCCCAACGACTTCCTGCGCGTGTGCGCGCCACCGATGCGCTATTCCCGCTCTTTCCGCGGGCGCGGCTTGCACCGTTTGCGTGGGACGCTGGCGGCTGCCACCCCCCCCCCGTCTCTGCTCGCGACAGCCGCGCTTGCCGCCGGCGCGGCTCGCACCGTTCTCTTGGGACGCCTGCGGCTGCCACCCCCCCCCCGTCTCTGCTCGGGACTCCCGCGCATGACGCCGGCGCGGCTCGCGCCGCTCTCTTGGGACGCCGGCGGCTGCTTCGACCCCCACTCTTGCTCGCCATCCGATGCTGGGGACCTCTCGCGCGCGCCCTTTTCCTTAGAGACGCCGCCGGTGCTGGGTGTCAGACCGCGGGGTGACCTGTGCGTTGCGTTGCGTTTGATTCTCCACCCACCCTTCCTCTCCTGAGTTTCGGCCATTGTGATCAAGAACCTCCCGACTCTTCCTTCTCCCACCATGACCCGCAAGCCCAACTCGGACCGCGACACGGAGCAGAGGAGGTACCAGCGTTGGCGGCACCGACTGCTCGCCGTGCTCGCGCGGTGTACCTGCTTGTGTCATCTCGGGCGTTGACAACGCTGTTCAACGTTATCACCGTCGTGCGGTGGACCTGGGCGTCAAGGAATTGGTGCTGAGGGGCCTCCTGCGCAACAAGGGTCCTCCTCTGCCGGCGGATACAGGGCGCCGCCGCGTCTAGGTCGACCGCAAGAAGGCGGCGGTAACTGGGGCTGTGGGCAAGGACAGGCGCTGTCTCCGGCGAAGAGCAACAACTGGGCGCCACCGGCTTTTCGACACGTGCAAGAAGCCGGCGGCAACTGAGGTGGGGGGCAAGGACGGGCGCCGTCACCGCCACTCAGCAACTGGTCGCCACCGGCTGATCCGCACACACACCAAGTCAGCCGCAACTGGGGCGGCGGGCAAGGACGGGCGCTGTCGCCGTCGCGCAACAATTGGGCGCCGCCAAATTCTCGGCACGTGCAACAAGCCGGCGGAAACTGGGGTGGGGGGCTCGGACGGGCGTCTTCTCCGCAGCGCAACAACTGGACGCCGCCGGTTGGTAGCGATCATCAGCAAGCCGGCGGCAACTGGGTCCGCAGGAAAGGCCGGGTGCCGTCGTCGCCGCGCAAGAGCTGGGCGCGGCCGGCTGGCCCGCACCCACACCAAACTGGCGGCAGCTGGGAGGGAGGTAAACGACAGGCGCTTTCGTCGCCGCGCAACAACTGGACGCCGCCGGCTGGCCCGCATTCACACCAATCTGGCGGCAACTGGGGCGGAGGGCAAGGACGGGCGCCGTCGTCGACGCGCACCATCTGGGCGCCGCCGGCTGACCCGTACCCACACCGAGCCGGCTGTCGCATAAAACGTCGTGTCAACCCAGCCCACGGAAACAGATAGGGACACCTGCCCAGCTGAGGGAACCCACCCGCACACCCGTGCTCTACTCTCGCCCGGTGACACGGTTACCTAGGAAAACACCCGAAGGCGCAAAGAGGGAAGAAGGAGGTGAGAACGCAGTTATTTTTTTGAGGGGAAGCCGGGCCACGGGCGCCCCGCTGTCCCCTTAAGCTAACCGAGCAAGCGGGCCCAAATGGCCCCGAATCCCACGCAGTAGTCTCCCCATGGGGAGATCTGGGGATCCCTAATAGTGGACCCCCCTACTGTCAAGCAGATAAATCAAGCAATAAACACTCACACGCAAACGACCCACAATCAATCAAGATATCAGTCATCTAGGAAAAGGCCACCTGTCCAATCCGGGACACGCCATGTCATCCCCGACGATCGGTGCCCCGCTGGCAACCGTACCGGCCAGTGCCGCGGCCACGCATCGCGTTATGCAACACCGGCGGCAACTGGGTCGACGGTCAACGACGGGCGCCGTCGCTGCCACGAAACAACTGGGCGGCGCCGGCTGGTAGCGATTCTATGAAAGCCGGCGGCAACTGGGGGCCGCCGCCTGGCGGTCAATCGCCAGAAGGCCTCTGCCATTGGGGCGGGCGACAAGGAAGGGCGTCTGTGTCTCCGCGCAACGACCGGGGGCCGCCGGCTGGTCGCGTCCCTCATCAAGCCGGCGGCGGCGACGGACGGCACCCGACTGACGGGGCACTGCCGTTCGGTGGCGTGAGCGGCGGCGGGCTGCCAGACAAATGTCCCGCTCTGCCCGCAGACGTCAGCACGCCGCCGGTAAATCGTCTGTCGCCACAAGCCGGCGGCGGCTTTACACCTGCCCGGGACAGCCGCTTTCAAGGCGGCGGCCGACAGGCGCCGCCGCCGGCCGACGGGCAAGGTCGAGCCGGCGGGGAGTCCGTGCCTCCGACTGAAGGTCAACTCCAGGCCGGCGGTGCCCAGCCTTCATCGACCGAATGCCGGCCGCCGGCAGCGACCGTGCACCCCCCGTCTATCCCAACCCTGCCTTCGGGAACCCTGAGGGAGGCGCCGGGACAGGCACCGGAGGGAACACCGGCGGCGGGCCACGACCAGGAAGCGGGCCACGACCAGGCGACGGACCAGAACAAGTTGGCGGCAGCGTCTGGCGCTTCTCTGCCGGTGGAGCAGTAGTCCTCGTCGACGCCGACGGCTCTAGCGCTGCTGCGCCTACATACGCGGCCCCCGTGAAGGGTACCGGGCCGGGCTGGACCGAAGACGAGCGAGTTGCGCTCTTCCGAGCGTACCTGTGCACGTCGCAGGACCCTGTGAAATGGGCGGACGAGAGTGGCCCGACATTTTTGGCTGCGGTTGTGTCGGCGTGGAAGGGGTTTCTGGCTGGACGCCCTGGCGTCCGCCGGAGCACTGTGTCGCCTTACGCGTCCCAGCCACGCCCCTTGGCTGGCCATGAGGTCGAAGGCGCGCCGGGCGACGCGGATGACGTGTCACGCCCCGGTTCGGACACGTGGCGCTGTCGGTGCTGGTTGGGATCTTGATTGATTGTGGGTCGTTTGCCTTTGTATGTCAATTGCTTGCACTATCTGCTTTACAGTAGGGGGGTCCACTATTAGGGATCTCCAGATCTCCCCATGGGGAGACTACTGCGTGGGATTCGGGGCCATTTGGGCCCGCTTGCTCGGTTAGCTTAAGGGGACAGCGGGGCGCCCGTGGCCCGGCTTCCCCACAAAAAAATAACTGCGTTCTCACCTCCTTCCTCCCTCTTTGCGCCTTCGGGTGTTTTCCTAGGTGACCGTGTCACCGGGCGAGAGTAGAGCAAGGGTGTGCGGGTGGGTTCCCTCAGCTGGGCAGGTGTCCCTATCTGTTCCTGTGGGCTGCTGGGGTGACACGGCGTTTTATGCGACAAATTGGTGGAGCAGCAGGGGATTTTCTGACTGACATCCGGTGCCGGTAAGCGTGTAACGGGCGATCTCTCCCGTGTAACGGGTGATCTCTCGTGTGCGTGGCCTTGCCCGGACGGGATTACAATCTCCCAACTCGTGACCGGATTCCCACCTTGTACCTCGTTGCCACCCCTTCTTTCTTGGTCGTACGTGTCTACCGGTTCTCCTGGTTGTTGAGCGCCAGTTGTCACTATGCCGACCCCGACGTCCTCTCCGGGGGAGACGTCCCCCGGCGTACGTCTACGGATACGCCCCCGGCTCCGGCTGGGGCTGGGATACCTATTTCCTCGGGTTCGGTTCTGCCCCCGCCGACGCCGGCTGACGTGGCTGGGCCTGGTGGTTCCTCCCGGGTGACAACGACCGTCAAGACCGAGCTGCCGAGACCCGCGGTGGCGGGCACCTGCACGTCCAAGGGCAATCAGGAGTGGACCCCGACTCCAGCTATCCCGGGTCGACGTGATGCGAGCGGTGTCCCCCCGGACGTCGCTTCCTCTCTAGCCGTGATGTCCTTCCTGAAATCCCTCCACGAGGAGCTCCGGGCGGACATGGCTGGGGCGGTCGAGACGCTGACCGCGGGGCGAACACCTGGCAGGCTGGCATCCCCAAGCGCTGGTATGGGGCGGTCAGGGAACCGGGTGACGGGTGGAGGCGGAGGTGAAGACGGAGGACCGGACGGGAGTACCAGTGGGGACTCTCTCCGGGTCCGTCGGTCGCGCCGGAGCCGGCGCAGCCATCGGCGTCGTCGCCCCCGGTCTTCCTCGAGTGACGCATCCTCCCGGAGTGACGGGAAGACGGTCCGGCGGACGCTGGTGGATTTTCAGATTCCCGTCGACACGGTCTGGGACAACTTGCTCAACACGGTGACGGACCGGCACTCCTACCGCCTGGACAACCAGAATCAGACCTTCACTAGCCGGATGCGTCTACGGATTACACAAGACGGCAAGAAACTACGAGTTTCCATGGACCGGGTTCGCTTTGACGGGACCAAGCCGGCCGAGCTCTTCTCCTTCTTGCGCCGGTTTTTCCGGGCCTGCAACGACAGCAACGTCTGGGAGGGCAAGGCGCTCTACCTGGTCGGCTCCTTCCTGACCGGGGCAGCCGCCACTCGGTTCAACAAGATCCTCCCTGACACGGCCGGGCACACCCCGGGCCGGACTGTTGTATCCTTTCCGGAGGCGGTGCACTGGCTCCTGGTCAATAACGCAGACTCCATCACCCTGAACCAAGCAGTGTCGGATGTGGACCGCGCCTCCCTGGGCGCCCATGAAGTGCCTGATGCCTTCGCGGCCCGTTTGCGGGACCTGGGGGAGGCCTGCGCACACGTGTACGGCGAGGACCGGCTCAAGATGGCGTTCATCCAGGAGCTACCCAAGCACTTGCAGGTGGACGCCGAGCAATGCAACCTCCAGTTCACGGAGCACACCCTGCAGCAGCTCGCGTCGTTCACCCAGGGCAAGCATGAACAGGTCAAGGCGCTCCAGCGACTCCAGCCGACCCCCCCTAATACGTACTTGGCACGACTGTCTAGTCGGACAGGACACAAGACGCCAGTTCTGGCTGTGGGCGAGTCCTCGTCCCAGGCCGGTGGGCGCCTGAAGGGTTGGCGCGGGTTTGTCACGCCCTCTACGCCCCGTGTCACCCGGGGGGGGGAGCGCCCGAACCGGGTACGGGCGTGCTGGCTGTATAACAAGGAGTACCACATCGCGGCAGCCTGCCCGGAGGTGCCCAAGGAGCTCCAGGACAAGCTAGTCCGCCAGGGGATCCAGTTCGGCAAAGCCGTCCGCTGGGCTGACCAGCAGGCCAAGGGCGCCTCCCCTGGACGGCGGGACCGGAAGACGGTGCACAACCTCCGGGTTGCGATGCTGCAGAGCATCCAGGAGAACCTGTACAAGGAGAGTCCTGAGGACTGGGACTCCCATCCCGAGGATGAGACCACGACCACGGGTACCTCGGGATCGGGAAACGAGGTGGGGGAGGTGCGCCCGTAAGCGCCCTCCCGTCTGTTCCAGGCCCCGGTGATCCTGCGTCGGCCTCAGTTGCATTCCTGGGCCGGTGCGGTCGTCGGCCACGAGCCAGGGTAGCCGCATGGACACAGTGTGCCTGTCGGGGTACCCTGCTCGTCTTGCGTAAGGACGATGTCAAGGTCAAGACCACCTTGAGTTTCGGGGGTGAGGACCCGGTTTCTGTGGCGACGGTGGTGGACGCAGGGGCCGGACCAAGCGTCGTCAGCGAGGACCTGCTCCCTCCGGGCTGGCGCGCCCATGTCTGGCGTGCGCCTACCCACACCCGGATCGTGGATGCCTCGGGGCAGGCTCTCAAGGCTCTCACTCGACTCCCCCTCACCCTGCATGTACATGAAAAACATATGCATTTCCCGTTTATCGTTGTGAAACGCCTCTCGGTCACGCTCATTATTGGGTGTGACTTCCAGCGCCAGTACACCAAGGCCATCCTGCCCCAGGACGGCAAGATCGAGTGGTCGACGGGCGCTGTGTCGGACATCCTGGGCTACCATCTAGGCGCCAGGGGGCGACAGTACAAGGCACCGGCCAAGCCCCGGGTCCGCCCGAACGAGGTGACGCTGGCGGGCGCAACGGTCCTTCCCCGTCGCGCCCAAACCGAGGTCCAAGTTGCGACCCGGTCGACGGGCGGTTGCCTCATCAAGGGCCGGGCGGAGTTCCTGGCCAAGCATGGGCTGCACTTGGCTCACGGGCACCACGAGAAGGTGCACCGGCACGAGGCCTTCTCTGTACCCCTGGTCAACCTGGGTCGCAAGACCAAGATACTTGCCAAGGGCACCCGAGTGGGGGTCGCGGAGCCGTATACTGGCGAGGCGCGACCCCTCTCCCAAGGGGCCCTTCTGGCCGTCCAACAGGAGCTGGCGGCCCGATAGGAGCTGGACACGCAGGTGGCCATAGCCTCGGCGGAGAGACCGCCGGTGCCCCCGGTTGTGCCGCCCCCCAAGGAGCCGGAGACGCCAGAGGTGAACTGGGCGCGCGTGCCCACGGAGCTACATGGCAAGGTGCACGGTCTTCTGGATCAGCTCAAGGGTATGTGATCGAGGAAGCTGGGTGAGCTCAAGGCCACCACGCATCACATCCAGCTCATGCCAGAAGCCAAGCCCGTGTACTCGGCTCCGTACCGGCGTGTTCCGCACAGTCGCTTGAAGATCGAGAAGCAGGTCAAGAAAATGCTCCACCTGGGTGTCATAGAACCCTCGGACGCCGAGTGGTCCTTCCCAGTGGTCGTCGTGCCCAACCCAGGTGGCCACTTCCGGTTTTGCGTGGACTACCGGCGGCTGAACGAGCGCACGGTCAAGGATGTCTACCCGATCCCGAGGATGGACGACTGCCTGGACTCCCTCGGCTATGCCATGGTGTTCTCTACCGTGGACTGTAACGCCGGGTACTGGCAGATCCCTGTGGCCGCCGAGGACAGAGAGAAGACGACGTTCACGTCTCACACGAACTTGTTCCGGTTTCTCCGGCTCCCGTTTGGTCTGGTGAACGCGCCAGCCTTCTTCCAGCGGGCTCTCGACATCATCTTGTCCGGTCTACGGTGGCAAACTTGCTTGCTATACCTGGAAGACGTGATTGTGCTCTCCCGGACCGTGAGCGATCACATTCGGCACCTCCGTGAAGTCCTCCTCCTGCTGAAAAAGGCCGGCGTCTCACCCAAGCCCTCGAAGTGCCACCTGTTCCAGCAAGAGGTGGAATACCTGGGACATATCGTCCGTCTAGGGCAGCTGCTGGTGAACCAGAAGAACATCAAGAGCCTCGCGCAAGCGCTTCCCCCACGTAACCAAACGGAGCTCCAGAGCTTCCTGGGCATGTGCAACGTGTATCGGCGTTTCATCAAGGATTATGCACACATCGCCAAGCCCCTGGCCAAGCTCACCAGCAAGAAACTCCCACACGTACTCCCCCCGCTGGATGCCGCCCAGTTGGCGGCCTTCGAGTACCTCAAGGAGCGCTTGACGTCGACTTCGATTCTGGCGTTCTCCCGAAGCGAGGGTCTCTTCATCCTGGATACCAATGCCTGCGCCGTCCAAGTCGGCTGTACCCTCCTGCAGCAACAACCGGACACGATCATCCTCCCAGTCGGCTACTACAGCCGGGGCCTCATCCCAGCCGTGCAAAACTACTCCACGACCGACCGAGAATGCTTGGCCGTGGTCTGGGCGTGTTTTCTTCTCCGCCCCTACCTCGAGGGACAAGAGTTCCTGATCCGGACGGACCATTCCAGTTTACGCTGGCTGCTGAACATGGACAGTGCCCAAGGACGGGTCGCTCGCTGGCGCCTCCGGTTGTCGGAGTTCTGGTACAAGGTACGCACCAGACCGGGAAGGGAGCACCACTGTGCCGACGCCATGTCGCGGCTCCCGACGATGGCGCCTGATCGGTCAGTCATCCCGGAAGAGATTCCCTGTCTCGCTCTGTCTGACGCCTCCCGTGGCTGCGTGGCGCCGAAATACGGGGAGCCAGACAAGGAACAACGGGTCACGCTCGCGCATATGCTGGCCGCGCAAAAGGGGGACCAGCGGAGCCAAGATTTAAGGGATAGGATGGTCCAGAGCACGCACTCCCGCTTCTCAGAGACCAAGGAGGGGCTCCTCGTACGTGTCGCCCCCCTAGACGGGGCTGTCCAAGTGTACGTCCCGTTCACCCTGCGCCAGCACCTCCTGCGGTTGGAACACGACGTGGTGCGCGCTGGTCATCCTGGGGTCATCCGGATGTACGCTTCCATCAGGCGCCACTACTACTGGGAGTCCATGGCCGCGGACGTGTACGACTGGGTGGCCAGTTGTGCGTCTTGCGCCAGGAAAAGGATCGCACAAAGGCGACGCACGGCGATGCTCAAGTTGTTCCCGGCGATGGACCCCTTCGCGAGCCTGTCTATGGACCTCCTCGGACCCCTGACAGAGACCAAGACCGGGAACGTCTTCCTCTTCATCATCGTAGACCGGTTCTCTAAGCTGGTCCGAGCCGTCCCCCTGGCTGGCATCACCGCGACGGACGTCTCGTCGGCGTTCTGCCGGGATTGGAGTTCCGTGTATGGGCCCCCGGACACAGTCCTGACGGACAACGGACCCCAGTTCGCGTCCCTGTTCTTCCAGGGTGTGTGTAACCTGATGGGCATCCGGAACCTGTACACCTCCACGTACCACCCGCAGACTAATGGCCAGGTCGAGCGCTTCAACAAGACGCTCGTGGACATGTTCATGCACTACATAGAGGACCACCAGGACAACTGGGACGAGCTCGTCTCCGTGTTGGCGCTGGCGTACAACTCGAGGCCCCACCGAACTACGGGCGTGGCCCCCATGGACTTGGTCACCCGACGGCGCCTGAGCAGCTTCTCCCTGGAACGGATGACAGACGGCATGACGCCGGACCCGAGCCAGTCGGTGGCTGAGGCCAAGCACGCCTTTCTGGAGTCGCTCAAGGCCTTTCTCCCCCAAGTACGGGACTCGATTGCCAAGACACAAGCCCGGTACAAGAGGGACTATGACAAGAACGTCCGCCCGCGCCGGGTAGCGGTGACCAATGGTGACTGGGTGTACCTGCGGAACCGCACCCGGAAGCACAGGCTCGACCCTAAGGTGACAGGGCCGTACGAGGTGTTGGAGACCGACGGGCGAACCTACTTGATTGACCAAGACGGACTCCCTTACCGGGTGAGCGGCGACCATGTGGTGCCAGCGGGTCCTGTGGACCCCGCGAACCGACCCAAGCAACCGCAAGTGGCCATGACAGACGCGCTCCAACCGGGTGGGTCCGAGTTTGTGTTCGAGCGGTTCGTGGACCACACCTGGGACGAGGAGGGGGTTCCCTGGCTGCTGGTCCGCTGGTTTGGCTATGCGCCGGAAGACGACACCTGGAAACACTCGGGTCTCCTACCGGTGGCGGCCGTGTATCGGTATTGTCGTCGCAAGAGGCTTCTCCCCCAGGATCCAGACAAGGCGGATCCAGATTGGGACGCCCAGGAGGCGTGACAGGACAACCGAGAGACAATAAACCCTCGTTTTTGCGCGTACTATGTCTCCCGATTCATCCCTCGCCAAGGGCCCGGGAACTACCCCGGCCAACACGAAGCACACGCAGGCTCCCTATCCCGACCGACACCGACCTGGGGCACCACGCTTCAGTCCAGACGACGACGAGTCGACGACGGACCCTCATAACCGGACGGACCATCTTGGTCCCCGTAGGTACGACCATACCCACGGGTGGTATCAACCGGGGTGCTCGCCCGAGGACGCGACTCGTACCAGCTGTTCCCCGGCCACGTCTGGTTGCCGCCAACGCCGGTGCCACGCTGGGGGCTCCCAGGCGCGTCGCGATACCAGGTCTCGTTGGCTCCCGCGGCCTCTTCCCGCCGATCACCGGTGCCCGACCCGCGGGCGCGCCAAGTACCGGCCTGCTCCGCCCTGCGAAGATGGTTCTCCTGCCGCTGGTGGTGGATGTTCAAGAGGCGCCAGAGATGGTCGTTCACGCCGGCACGGGACCACCCCTGCAGGACCGACTCCAGAGCCTCGGGGTCCCCAACCGGGTGCGTGTCCGCCCAGGTGAACAAGTCGTTTGACAAGCTCGAAAGCAAGTCGACCAGCGAGACCAAGAGCACGCTGGTGGGAAAACTAGCCGACGCCCCACGAAGTCGCCCGACAAGATGCTCCAGCCAAGCCTCACCCTCCGACCCCAGCGTTGCCGAGGTATCCGACAGGTGTGATTCGGGCACCGGGGGGGGCAACGGCAAGCGGTTGGCCGTCGCAACCCGGGCCACAGTACTCACCACGGGAGTCGCAGGGTCCGCCCGAGACGAAGGAGCCGTCGGCGCCAACGTCACCGGGCTGGCGAGAAGGGAAGCACGGGGAGGCGGCACCAGTTGATGACCCGGGAGAGGCAGACCACCCATGGGCGAAGAGCCAGAACCACCTGTTCGCTGCGCCACGGCGGATGCCCACCCTGACGGGACCCCGACAAACGCAAGGGGAACTTAGGCGCGGCCCAGAGGTGCCTCCGCCGGGACCGCCATGAAAGACGCCGGGATCGAGTACGCCGCGGCGTCAAGGGGGTCCTGGATGACGATGCGCACCCCCTCGGTGTCGTGTCGGGTCACCACCGTGAGCCACCCATCCCGGTCCCGACGGGAAGTATCAAGACGGCGCACGGCGTCGTGGAAGAACTGGTCCTGGACCGGGAGAGCCTCCCGCAGAGCCAGCATGGCCTGGAAGAAGTCCAAGGCATCGGCGTCATCACCGGCGAGCTCGTCCGGCTCGAGCTGCTTGACCCAGCCAAACAGGGTGTCCGAGAACAGCCAGAAACGGCCGTCACGCGCCTCCTCGTTCCAGCGGTTGCACGCCATCACCAAGTACTCGGTCACCCAGATGGCCATCCTGACCGAGTGGGCGTCCCGACACGACCGGTGGATCTCATCCCGGGCGTAGTACTGTGGGGGAAACCCCCCTGACAGGGGAGACACGACCCCCAGGCATGAGCCGGGGACGGGTCGTGAACAGTCACGCAACACCCCCCTAGGGGGGTAGCGTGGGACAACCCCCTTCGGGGGGTGTCCAGGGAGTCCCAGGGCCACACATGAAACGACCCCTCTAGAGGGGCGTGAGGCGTGGAACACCCGATCGGGCCCCCCTGGGGGGGTCTGGCACACGCAAGGGAGGCACACGTCATCCCGAATCCGGGCCCTCTGG
>Ga0209186_1002420_pt1 | contig 13284 bp, 8 predicted proteins | sample SidtaG_FD_187426 | JGI IMG/M metagenome (GOLD analysis project Ga0209186, IMG submission 187426) | Marine algal microbial communities from Sidmouth, United Kingdom - Sidmouth_Male2 metaG (SPAdes) (version 2) | ecosystem: Host-associated > Algae > Red algae > Unclassified | place: Sidmouth, United...
TTCCAAATTACATTTTCGGGTAGAACCAAAGGGTAACCCAGAGGCTCTAACAGAGGCACCCACAAAATGAGCAGCTGGGCAATAATGGCCCCCGCCACGACCATACGACTAAAAACTGTGGCTAGGAACGTAGCCATAGGAGTAGCCAAGCCCTTCAAGAACGTTGGACACACTGCCAGATAAAGGAGCGGGATTAATTTCTCGCTGAGGACGGCCAGCCCAATACCGGGAATGAATGCAAGGGCCACGAATCCCAAACGCCGAGTGATTACACTCGCGCCAAAGAGAAGAAAGAACATCACGAGGCATAAAAGGGCGTCCTGCCAAATGACCTCTTCCGCTGCCAATTTAGGTTTCAACCGCCGGTGAAGACTTAGATCAAGAAAGAGTACAACGACCGTTCCAAGTAAGGCCCATAACCCTACTCCGATCACCTGCACCTCATCCACTATCTTTCCTCGGTTTTCATCATAGGAATCCCCTCATTCATACTTATGCTCGTTGGCAAAATTAAGGGTTTAACTCATTGAAATCAATATCGAAGCGAAATTGCATCCACATAATACTCCGTGCACTGACCGGCACGAATCCGTGGACCTCTATCCGACCCTTGCCGTTCTGGCGGAGCTTGAGCCACGGCTAGGCGGACTATTACGGGCTAAATCTATGACATAACATCGATTCAAAAACCTTGGTTGATCTTGTCATCATGTTAGAAGGATTCCAATCTAGCCACTTGAATCCCCTACCCCTCATGAATAAGAAGAAAAAATTTGATTACGACCTCGTGGTGATCGGCACCGGCCCAGGTGGCGAAGGAGCCGCGATGCAAGCGGCTAAAGGTGGCATGAATGTGGCGGCGGCCGAACGCTACAAGCTCATCGGGGGTGGCTGTACCCATTGGGGAACAATTCCAAGCAAGGCGTTGCGCCATACGATTTCTGCTTCGATGCAAGCCTTTCAAAACCCTGTGTTACGAGAGATGGGAATCAATGGTAGCCCGACATTGGAGCAATTAAAGCGCGGTACCCAATCGATTATTCAACAGCAAGTGGCGATGCGACGATCCTTTTACGACCGGAATTCAGTCGATATGTTGCGCGGTTCGGCCCGCTTTGTCGATCCACACACCATCACCATCGACGGTGGAGAACCAATTACCGCGGCACATTTTGTTATTGCCACCGGAACACGTCCATACCGACCAGACTTTGTTGACTTTACCCATCCCAACATTTTCGACAGCGACACCATTCTCGACCTGAAGCATAAGCTGGCGTCGGTCGCGGTCTACGGTGCAGGTGTGGTGGGTACCGAATACGCATCCATGCTTCGTAACATGGGGGTGAAGGTGAACCTCGTGAATACCCGCGACAAGCTACTCGAATTTCTCGACGATGAAATTACTGACGCCCTCTCATACCACCTTCGCGACCAAGGCGTGATCATTCGTCACAACGAGGATGTCAAAAAAATCGAAGGGCTGAAAGACGGAGTGGTACTGCACCTCAAGAGCGGCAAACAAGTGAAAACCGACGCGTTGCTCTGGGCCAACGGACGTTCCGGCAACACGGAAAAACTTGGGCTCGAGAACGTCGGGCTTGAACCAAACAGCCGGGGACAGCTCGAAGTCGACGATCAGTTTCAGACCAAGATCGATCACATTTACGCGGTAGGCGATGTGATCGGTTACCCCTCGCTGGCCAGCGCGGCCTACACTCAAGGTCGCGCCGCCGGCATGCATCTGCTCGGGAAGAAAGACGGGAACCTGCGGATTAACGATATCCCCACCGGCATTTATACCATTCCGGAAATTAGTTCATTGGGGAAGACCGAACGCGAGTTGACCGAGGCCTGCATTCCATATGAGGTCGGTAACAGCCAATTCAAAAGTCTGGCCCGAGCCCAGATCACCGGGCAAACCACCGGCATGCTCAAACTCCTCTTTCACCGCGAGACCTTGGAAATTCTTGGCATTCATTGCTTCGGGGCCAACGCTTCGGAAATCGTTCACATTGGCCAGGCGATTATGTCCCAGCCAAAGGGTCAGAACACATTAGAATACTTCATCGAAACCACCTTTAATTATCCGACCATGGCTGAAGCCTATCGCGTCGCGGCCTTGAACGGGTTTAACCGCCTTTTTTAGAGAATAGGTGGATGACCACGGTTCCTGGTGGACGACATTAGAGTCGATAAACTGTCAGACTCCAATGGCACTTAGATAAGGCGATTTGTACCTCAAAGGACTGGAAATTCGGACGGTTAAAGGCGCGTAGCGCTGACCCATTGATAGCCATGGTTGACGAACGAAGTGAGGAGGCCGTGGTCCCGGCGGATTTTTCCTCTAAGCCGCGTAGCGGCGACACCCTAGCGGATGAAAAGCGTATGATAAACGATTCCTGGTAATTTGGGGGGCATTTTAGTGGATTTCGGGCACAGCAGGATACAAACTCCGCGTGGCTGAGTCCTGCGCCTCGGTTCGCGTTCTCTTGCAATATAGCGCTTACCCCTCGTTGCTTCATATGTATGCACGGAACCCGGCGCTGCGGCCGCTTCGCGGCCTTGCACACGGGCTACCATATCCTGCCCACTTTGGGGCGGATTCCCACAGTGTCACATGTCGCCGAAAATAGGCTGGACCGCTTATCTAAGTGCCATTGGAGTCTGACAGCAATGGCACTTAAATAAGCCGTTTTGCATGGAAAAGAGGTCGCTCTGCCCTGAAAAGAAAGCCGGAGGCTTGAAGGCAATTAGCCGGTCGGTGACCGAAGGGAACCACCGGAATTTATTGGGAAATAATATGAAGCGCTGGAAGCGCGGTAGGAATAGAAACCAATATGGGCGATGCCTTTCAAAAAAGCAGAGGTCAACTGATGCGTGCTCAGAATACGATTTCCAACTGAAAATTGTACGGTTTTAGCCAGCTGGCGCGGTGCTGCGCCTCGCTCCGATTTCTCTCTAAATACAGGGCTTATCCCTCGTTGCCTTCTCACGCCTGCACGTAACCCGGAGCTGCGACCGCTTCGCGACCTTGCACACGGGCTACCATATGCCGCCAGCGTTGGGGCGGATTCCCACGATGTAACATGACGCAAAAAAATACGCTGGACCGCTTATCTAAGTGCCATTGGAGTCTGACAGCAATGCCGCTTATTTAAGCGATGGTCGTGATGGTCAAACCCGTTTGTGAAGACGAGGCAAGGGCCCCGGCAGGGACGGCAGAACGTAGCGCGGGGTGAAGCGGAGCGGAGCGGAGCCCCGGGAACTTTGAGATGAGACCCAGCAACGAGCTATCGACCCTGTTTAGCACAGCCGCTAGCCGCTTTATCAACCCGGCGCAGACCCTAGCCCCCTGACTGAATCCCTTTTAGTTTGTGGCCAAAACCAAACCCGCCGGGCAATTGTTCTTCGTCCTTCCTGACAAGAAAGCGCTGCACGACAGGTTGTTCTCCGATCGCGCCTCCAGCGCTCAATAGTTATTTTTCCGCTTGATTCCGGTGGTTCCCTTCGGTCACCGACCGGCTAATTGCCTTCAAGCCTCCGGCTTTCTTTTCAGGCTAGAGCGAACTCTTTAACATCCGTCTCGACCTATCTTAGTGCCACTCGTGTCAGGCTCATCCCGAGAAAATTTGAGAGTGCAGTCGGGTCATGATTTGCTACATGTTGCGCCGTGGGAGTCCGCCCCAACGCGGGCGGGATATGGTAGCCCGTGTGCAAGGCCGCGAAGCGGTCGCAGCGCCGGGTTCAGCGCCGGCGTAAAAAGCAACGAGGGGTAAGCCCTATATTGCAAGAGAACTCGAACCGAGGCGCAAAACGTCGCCCCGAGTCTGACCCAAATTACACTTCAGAAGTTTGGCAATGAGCCGCTGGCGCTTCTGAGGCTCCTTGTCCCGATAAAGGTTCGTAGCTCAGGCACGGTAGGAATCCGCCCCACCAGGTCGAGATGCACCCGACGCGCGAAGTTATATTCATTGATTCCGGGTCGCGGCGCTTGGCGGAGTGCCTTGAGCTTGGATGTTCATGATCTGCCCTCACAGACGGTGCGTCTGCGTTGCGAGGTGGTTCACGTTTTATCAGGAGGCGCCCACAACTTCCAGAGCGATGATTTAAGAGCGTGCCGAGTCTTAAGCTCGCCACAGTATGTATCGTGATCCGCGAAGCCATGCCAGTCGGTGACCAGAGGGGCGAGGCGGTCGCATTTTTTGAGGTGTCGAACGGCGTACTTATAGTATTTTGCGATGGCGCGTTCGAGGGTACTATCAACCATGGCACGGAAAAGTAAGGTTGCAGAAAGCGGGTGATTCGAGGCCATAAAAGTGTCGGCGATCTTTGCGAGGGAGGAATACATCTCACCGTTCAGTTGATTCACTCTGGGAAGTAAGTAGCCTTCTGCAGCCGAGGGATTATAGTTCACCATGAATTCGAGGTAGTAAACGGATAGCTTTGATTCCGAGAGATACCTCGCATCCAGCGATTCGATTATGGACGGTTCCTCCACTGAAGAATCGGTCAGAGCCTCCATGAGCTCTTGGAAAGATTTTGATGTCGGGTACTTCAGAAAAGCCGCACGCAGGATGGCGACAACTTGGTCGCTTTGGCCGAGCATCCGATGCGCTCGGAGCATCAACTCATTTCTATCAAACTGACTGGAGGGCGAGGCATCTGAGTCCTGGGACAGACGCTGTAGGGCGGTTGCGGCATCGTCGGCCTCCAGATAGACCTCGGCAATCTTGTTCCAGATCCCGGCATGTGGAGGTTTTTGTTTCCAGTCCGCGAGCACCAGCTTTTCGTGAAGGATAGGATCGGGAATCCCTCGGGCCAACTTGACGGGCATCCACGCATTTACGACCTTTGATTCCGACTTAGCAGCCAACGCTAAACGGCTGTCGATCATTTCACGCAAAATAGCTTCTGGAAGGATGGTGCATGCGGCGGCAACCAGCTCGTCCCGTGTTCCATAAAGATTCCCATCCATGATTTCCATGAGACGGTCTACCATCCACTCCTTCTCTTCGCAGCAGGCCCCCACCCTTCGGAAAACCTCGGTGGCAGTATAGCGGTAGATCGGCCCAATGATACCACCGGAGTCATCACAATGCTCAAGCACAACTTTGTCGGTCTCAAAGAACTTGAAGAGTAGCTGAAGCCGGTCCTTAGGAGGGAGAGACAAGCCTTCAAGAACCACGAGAATATCTTCCATTTTTCTCGCCAGCTTTGTCGCTTCCCGCCAATTATGGAACCTCCGTATTCGCATGAGGCCGGAAATTTTTGACCGCACCTTTTTACCGCGTTCGGCGTCGCTGGCTGTGAGCAACTCCAGCTTATTTTCGAGATCTGGATCTCGGATAGATTGTTCCAGCAAAAGGTCGACCAGAGCATCAGCCCCAAGCGCCTTGAGTGCATCGCGTTTTTCAGAAGGTGTCATGACACTTCCTTCTTCAGTTTCTATTTGGAGCGTTCAACCAAAAAGTCGGATCTTGGAATTCCTGTAGCATTCCATTTCGCCTAAGCTCGGCAGACTCCTAGGAGTCTGTCGGGCTTGGGCTTTCGAGCGAGGGTTTCTCAGTTTGAGGCCAGACGGTTTGGACGATTCGAGAGAATAGTTGAGACTATTTGATCGATTCGTCCAGATCGTATGGGCCAAAGTGAGGAATTCGCAGCCGAATCTGCTAAGTCCGACAGGCTCCTAGCTGCTACTCAAGCTCCGATCTTCATTTCATTAGACCTTGCATTAGGAAGGAGCGAAACGGTTCAATTGAGTATGGAACTACACCCGCTTACCGAACCCTTTGTAGATAAAATTCGAAATAAACGGTTTTACTTCGCAAACAGTCGCGTGTCTCACATTAAAAACCGCCTACTCAGCTTCGAGGCACTTGGGTTTGAACTGGTTGACTCTATCGCGGACCAACCTGACGTCGTGTTCACCAGCAAGCCGACCAAAAAACTGGACAAGGAGCTCAAAAAACTGGCCAAAGCTCATCCCCAGCATGAGGTTTTGGTTTTATCTGAAAAACCGGACAATACAGCTCAGGGCTTTTTCGAGCTGACCGCAGAGGAGTCACAAGGCTTTCTTTCTTCCGGGCCTGAAGGCATTCAACTCGCCCGTAGCTGCACCCACTCGAACAAAGAGGGCCATAGCTTGCCTAATTTTCGACCCACTCGGTATGAAAACTCCATTAATCTTGGCGGATACATTCTCAAGGATATGGATCTCACGGGCGCGTACTTTGAAGAATTCTGGTGCGGCGCTCTGGTCCACTGCAGATTCCGTCATCATACAGGCAACCTATCCGCTAAAGCGGCAGATCACCTAACCCTTGAAGATTGCAGACTCAGCGGCCGGATGAGTTTTGAAAACATGGTAAACAGTACCCTTCAACGGGTGTCGATGTTTCAGTTTCGAGGCGAGATAAAGAACTCGCGACTAGAGCAGGTGACGATCGATGGCATTGAGTTCAGGGCAGAGATCAACCGCTGCGAGTTACAGGAGGTGTCGATTGGACGGGATGACCATGATCATCGTTTGATGCTCAGGGAGTGCGAAGGGAGCAACGTAACCTTGCACCGTCTGGTAAATGATGAGGCCGAGATTATGGGCTGTAAAATTGATAACATGAACGTACAGGGTTGTGTATTCACTAGATCGGTATTTGCGAACTGCTCGTTTCCAGGGCTGACCTGCAATCCGATTTCACCGGGGCCACAGGTGCTCGATATTGAGGCGTCCTCCATTGTCTTCACTCGATTCGAAGGGTGCAATCTCAAGGGGGCGGATTTCTCGGGGACCTTTTTTTTGTAAGCGTCCGGTCAACCCATGTTCCGTGCGCTGGCAGGTTCAGCTACGACCGGCGGCATGTGCCGGAACATATCTTGCCTCTGGATGCTCCTCGATCCACGGGATCGGAAGGAGTTCGTCGATCTGGCTCATGGGATGGTCCATGATGCGGGCGAGTACGTCGGCGAGGTAGGCGAAAGGGTCGATACCGAGGGCTCGGCAACTTGCCGTGAACGAGGTGATAATCGCGGAGGCCTGTCCGCCACGGGTGCCGGGTCCGACAAACAACCAGTTTTTGCGGCCCACCGCGATGGGGCGAAGGGCGTTCTCGGCGGGGTTGTTGTCGATCTCGAAGCGTCCGTGGGTGGTGAAGACGTTGAGGGCATCCCATTGGTTGCCCAGATAAGTGAGGGCCTGGCCAAGCGGGGATTTGGGCAGGGCATCCTGCCCTTCGCGCCATTGGTTGATCTCGTCGAGCAACGCGATGGAGCGCTCTTGGCGCATGGCCAAGCGCTCGGCATGCGGCAGTCCGCGCGCCTCGCGTTCCACGCGGTAGAGCATCTGCACCTTGGAAAGCAGCCACGAGGCTGCCTCCGCCGCGCTGTCCAGGGCGGTGTGAAAGTAGCGGCGGGCGTGGGCCCAGCAGGCAAGTTCGGTGATGTTTGATGCGGCACCGTCCTGGCCCTCCCAAGCCTCGCTACCTCGAACCTTGCTACCTCGAAAAAGTTTGTCGTAGCCGCCGTAGGCGTCGGCGTGGAGGAAGCCTTTCCAGCCTTCGAAGATGGCCAGCGGCCCGTCGCGGTCCTTGGTGGCGCGGGTCTCGCTGAAGTCGAACCAGCTGTAAGGTGTCGCTCCGGTGCCGACCGCGACCCAGATCCGCCCGATGGCGCACTTGCCCGCGCCGGGATCGAGACGGCGTACGGTAGTGTCGTCGTGATGAATGTAGCCGGTGCTCAGCACGGCATCGCGCATGGCGCTGTGCAGCGGCTCCAGCGCGTCGGCCAGCCCCATCATCCAGCCGCTCATAGTGCTGCGGGCCAGGTGGATCCCTTGGCGAGCCAGTTGGTCCTGCAGTCGGTAAAGTGGGGTGTGGTCGGCGTACTTGTCGACCGCCACCGCCGCGAGCATGCCTGGGGTGGCCTTGCAGCGGTCAATCGGGTCGCTCGGCCGCTCGGCGGTGTGAACGGTTGCCTCCGGCTCGACGGTGCAAGCGCTCTTCGAGCAGGCGTATTTGGCCCGCTGGTGGCGGATGACCCGCAACTTCGCCGGCACAATGTCGAGTTGCTCGCAACAGTCCTGGCCGATCTTGGCCATCTCCTCGCCGCAACAGGGACATCTCTTTTGTTCGCGGGTCAGGTCGTGATGGACCACTTGGCGCGGAAGGTGCTCAGGGAGCAGCTTACGGCCATGGCCTTTGCGACGTTTGCGCGGCTTCGCCGGTGTGGGATCCTCCACGGGTTCGGGCTCGGGCTCGGGCGGGAGCGATGCGTCGCTGTCGCCCTCCAGGACCAGCAGCAGCTGGTTCGGGTCGAGCTTTTCCGAACGGCATCCGCGGCGCTCCAGCAGAAGCTTTTCGATAGCGGCCTTGAGTCGGTCGATGTCTGCCTGCTGCTTGTCCTTGAGTTCCACCAAGATCCTAACCTGCTCCTCCAGCGATCCGTTCTGCTCTTGCAACGATCCGTTCTGCTCTTGCAACGATCCGTTCTGCTCTTTCAGTTCCCGGATGCGGCCCGCTTCGCGGGAGGGCTCGGGTACTTCGGATGGCGTGGATTTGCTCATGGGTCATGACATGTCAAACCAAGGAGGCGTTGTAAATAAAAACAGCCACGTTGATGTGTGTTTTTTCATCGCCGGTACCGCTTCGCCTCGCGGCGTCCCGTTACCACCACCCCTTCGAGCACCAGCCGAAGGTCGATGGACGCAATCTCCCGATGCCCGCCGGGCGGGAACGCGAACCGCCCGGCTTCTAGCCGCTTGTAGCACAGCAGGTAGCCGTCCCCGTCCCACAGCAGCATCTTCAGCCGATCGGCGCGGCGGTTGACAAACAGGAACGCCGCTGTCCCGTCCAGTGGGTTCCAGCCGGCCTCCTGCTCCACCATCGCCGCCAGTCGGTCGAAGCCCCGCCGCATGTCGGCGGGCTCCGCATAGAGATAGAAGCGCGTGTTCGATGGCAGGATCATCGCTCATCCTCCATGCTGGCCAGCGAGTGGACAAAACCAGCCGCCCACTCCGGCGGACAGTCCCTGCCGAGGACGATCTCCAGCCCGCTGACACCGACCGACACTGTCGCCAGCGCTGGACCGCCATTGCGGTCCGGCAGGCAGCCGAGTTCCATGAAACCTGCCTGCGGCAGGGCCAGTCGGCGCTTCCAGTACATCAGGCTCGCGTAGGCAATGTTCGTTTCACGGCAGTACGCTGCCATGCTCACAGGGTGGGCGCAGGCGGCCCCAACATGACCCCGCCAATAGTTCTCTCGGTCCGTTCTTCTCACCCCTCACGAATACCGACATTCTTAACCCAAGAGAACATGGATTTACCGGACGCTTACTTTTTTTTCGAAACCACCTTTGAGAACTGCGATCTTGCAGGGGCAAACTTTGAGGGAGCCACTCTGGTGGGATGTGAAGGAATCACCGCAGACAACCCTGCCCTCAAGGGGGCGACAATTCTTCCACGGATCGAATTAGGACCGGTCGCCACCAAAAGTTTGACAGGCACGTTAGGCACCGACAGCGTGCAGCTAATCACTCCACACACTGCCGAGCCTCTTAACATTTCTCTTTGGCTCAACAATGGTACAGGTACATATGACAACCGGATTGAATTCGCAAATCTGAATCGCGAGGCCAAATGGGTCGACTGGATCTGGTATCTTTGTCCCGACGGGGGAAGTGGATTGCGCCTCCTTCAATATTTTGCGACCGCCTTTGGGTTGATTAACAAAAAGCACTTGGCTCGGCGCACATGGACTCGAGATTGGCTTGCGGAAACCGTAGGTGCCTGGGATGTTTGGGAAGAGTTTAACGCGATAAAGATGGCGGAAGAAGCGAAGCAACAAGCGGAAATCGAACGCCAGCAAAGCTGTGTTCGGGCGCTTGCAAAACCTGATGGCGTAAAGCACTGGAACGAAACGGTTGCTCTGAACGAATCGTTCCTCTGTCGCTATTCTTTCGATGGATTTGATTTACGTGGAATCCAATTTGGCGAGCTGAAACTTGATGAGAGTTCCTTTCATGGGGCAAATCTTGAAGGGACTGATTTACGGAAAACTCATTTTGATTGGTGCTGCTTCGATGAGGCGAATCTTCAAAAGGTAGATTTTCGGCGACGGCGCTTAACTGGATGCAGCTTTCGCAACGCCGACCTTCGCGGTGCTAATTTGGGTGGCGCACGACTAGATGATGCGGATCTAACAGGGGCGATCTTTGACGAGACCTGTAATTGGAAAAAGGCTCGATTCAACGATGACACGCTTTGGCCGGAAGGCTTTGAGATTCCTGAGGAGTTGATCTTCAAAGGAGATATAGACCCTCGCAGTGACGCGGAAACAGAACCGATTGTTCTTCCTACGGGGCCCGGATTACATGAGGCACTTAAGCTCGCGATCGAGGTGGGGTTCAACCTGGATGCCACTCCAGGGGCCACAGAAAAGCTCAAACGCTGGGCGGAAGATCAAGGCTTTACGGACAACCCATGGCTGGAAGCTTACGGGCGTCTCAGCCTGCCTGCGAGCTACATAGAGGGTCTGTTTGAGATGGATTATTACGACCTCGAATCTCTGAAAGAACAACATATTTACCCCTATTCCAGAGTGCTCATGAGCTGTGGATTCCTAATTATTGGCAAGCAGGACATGGAACGACGACTGCTTGATCTCGACTCCGGACGCTTGTTTTCTGACATTGACCGTCTTGCCCACTTTACTGAAAATCTACCGGACGATGAAGAAGTGCCGACACGGATTTTTGATCCGAAACGAGGTCGTCATCTGGGCCTCGACAGCCAAATCGGCCGACGAGCCGCCCGACGATTGGTCATGGAAACCGCTGGGGAATGTGCGGCAGGACAGGATGAATATTTCACGGAAGTAATCGAACGCTTGAATCTAATGCTTGAGGAATAGTCTAGCCCGCATATTTCACCAAGATCATAGCGAGAAGCCGTAAATTGCGTGCGGGCAGGGGTTTGACGAAGTGAGTCGGCTGAAGCTGAATGAACATCTGGTGCCCGACGCTCTGCGATGTCGGCGATTCGAGGCAAGTGCCTGCCAGTGCGTGAGATACGGCTTCGAAGTAGGTCGCTTATAAAATATGCGGGCTAAAGGCGCGTAGCGCTAACCCATCGATAGCCACGGTTGACGAACGGAGTGAGGAGGCCGTGGCCCTGGCGGGTTACTCCTTTAAGCCGTTCTGCGCCTCGGTTCGAGTTCTCTTACCATATAGCGCTTGCCCCTCGTTGCCTCTTACGTCTGCACTAAACCCGGCGCGGCGGCTGCTTCGCGGCCTTGCACACGGGCTAGGTTATCCCGCCCACTTTGGGGCGGATTCCCACCATGTCACTTGTCGCAGAAAATAGGCTGGACCGCTTATCTAAGTGCCATTGGTGTCTGAGTATGGTAAGGCTCTTTCCGCAAGGGGCAGCGTGCTTCCTCCAAAAGTCCCCAACGACGGGGATAAGAGTACGCATGATTCCCTAAAACAGCACAAACAAGGTCCCTCAATTATGGAAATCACGAATAAAACGAAAAAGCCTCTCAGCATTTCTCTCGGATCTGGAAAAAAATTGTTCTTGGGCCCAGGAAAATCTGGGCAGATCACCCGCAGTGTAGCCGAACGCCCTGCGGTGGTTAAACTCGTCGATGCCGGTGAGGCTGAAATTATTGACAAAGGCAGCAAGCAACAGTCTGGCGGCTCTTCCAACACCAACGTATCACGATCTGGTGGCTCACGCCACAGTGGCTCGGGTGCCATGCGTCAGTCGGGCGACAAATAAGAATTCGCCTTCATACCCCTGTCACCTTTAGGGCCTGGCGGCCTTGCACACGAGCTAAAATATCCCGCCCACTTTGGGGCGGATTCCCACGATGTAACACGACTCAAAAAAATATGATGATGGCTTATCGAAATGCCGTTGAGGTCTGGCATCCCACATAGTCTTTCAGGGAGAAATGACGAGGTCGATCATACCCAACTCGTAATTGCCCACCAGTAAACGGGAATACCGAGGATGATATTGAGCGGAAAGGTAATGCCCATACTCATGGTCAGGTATTTTGCCGGGTTCGACTCTGGCAGCGCATCCTTGAGGATCGCGGGTGCTACGATGTAAGAAGAGGAGGAGCATAAAACAGCGAGCAGAAGAGCGTCTCCGTGTGCAAAGGAAAAGAGCTTGCTTAAACCAATTGCGATCGCTCCATTGAACACGGGAGCGACCACCGCGAAGACCGCTAAAATGGGGGGGAAGTTATCGATTTCCTTAAACTTCTGAGCCACCACGGTACCCATGTAGAGGAGAAAGAAGACGAGCATTCCGGTGAACATATCGCCTCCGATAAAAGTGGAGAGCGGGCTTTTCTCTTCCCCCAAAGAGGTGAGGAGATATCCAATCACCAAGCTACCGACGAGAACAATGAGCGTGCCATCCGTCAGGGCCTCCTTAATTACCGGCTTCGTCTTTTTTGAGTTTTTTTGGTTCTTGGAGGCGAGCTGCGCCAGAACGATTGCAAAGACAATCGCGGGAGTTTCCATCACAACAAGCGCGACGGTCATGTATCCCGCATACTCTGACCCGATGGAGGTGAGAAAACCAGCCGCGGTGATATAGGTGAGGGTACTGTTAGATCCGTAGGTTGCTCCAATCGCGGCCGCATCCGTGGCTCCCACCTTCTTTTTCAGAAGGCAGTAGGAGTAGACAGGCACCAGCGCGCTCATGACAATAATGATTCCGATAATGATGAGCCCATCTCCAAGCAGAGTGGAATGATAAAGACTGATCCCCCCTTTAAAGCCGATAGAAAGCATTAAATACAAACTGACGAATTTAACGACAGGTTCCGGAATCGAGAGATTTGAGTTCAGGATGATGGCGATGAACCCAAGCAGAAAGAAAAGAACGCCGGGGTTCAGGATGGTGGTGAGGATGTCCATGAGATGGGCTAGGTTTATGTTAAGACGGGCTAGGTTTAAGTTAGGGTGGCCAATTATTCGTTGGGGCTCAGTATACATGTTTCTCATAATATTAATAATATATATACTTCATGATATGATTCTGATAATCAGAACGATGATTCCCCGAGAACGGAACCTCATATTATGTCATTTTTAAATTATCATCACCTGAGATACTTCCGAGCGATTGCGTTGGAAGGCACCCTGACAGGAGCAGCAAAAAAGTTAGGCGTGGCGCAGTCCTCGCTGAGTGTGCAACTAAAACAGCTTGAGGAAAGCTTGGGCGTGTCCCTGTTTGATCGCCTGCAAAAATCCCTTGTCTTAACCGAAGCGGGA
>Ga0209186_1002422_pt1 | contig 13273 bp, 12 predicted proteins | sample SidtaG_FD_187426 | JGI IMG/M metagenome (GOLD analysis project Ga0209186, IMG submission 187426) | Marine algal microbial communities from Sidmouth, United Kingdom - Sidmouth_Male2 metaG (SPAdes) (version 2) | ecosystem: Host-associated > Algae > Red algae > Unclassified | place: Sidmouth...
GGGGGGGGGGGGGGGGGGGGGGGGGGGGGGGGGGGAAAGGAGACCCGGAAGACCTGGCAAGCAACATACCGAGTAAAGCAGGTCAACTGGCGAGAGGCAGAGACGGCAGGCATCGGGCACAGCCGATGAAGGGAGTCGAGGTCACGTCCAGCGACAATAGGGGGTGCGACATACGCAACCCAACACCACCCATACCCGGCTGGTCACAACCGCGCGGTTGCGGGTGCGGTCGACGGCGACGGTGGCCGCCACGAGCGCCGTCGTCGTCAACAAGAGCGCTCGCAACCGTGCGGCTGCGTGAGCAATGCGGCTTTCGATTTCGGGCCTCTCAACGCTCGGGAATGGCTTCTGGAGTCGTAATCAAAGAAAGAAATTACTTTCCTCATCCTTTGCCAACTCGACTGAAGGCGCGTTCGCGAAAACACCCTGGCCTGGGAACTTGAAATCAATTGAGCAGACTGAAACACCCTGACCGTACTGGCAGAGGACGGCGGTGCGATGGAGGCAGCAGGATGCCACTCGCCAAACGCCGAGTCCCTCTCGCTGCAGCTACACGGCGTAGGACGATTTCTGGGACCACAGGAATGACACAACAATCGTGCTTTATCTCGGGCAATTCGGTGTCCTACCCAGTGGTCAGTCCATTAGCTTCCTTCATGGGGCAGCTGTTCCGTGCGTCAACCCCGCAGGCGCCCACCCCCCGCTCACGCCTCACACGGCGGGAGCCCCGGCGTGCCCGGCGCGCGGCAAGCAAACGCCTTCAACGCGGCGGCGGCCACGGGCGCACACAGGCGCTCGCCCTCGACGACCGCCGGCGGAAAGTGGAGCCCCGCCGTCAGCCGCGAGCGGCTGCACGACGCGACGAGCGCGTCGATCGACGGCCACGTGTAGGTGAGCGGCGCCGACGGCACGCCCGGCCCGTACATGCCCGCCTGCCACACCTGCGTCAGCGGCAGGGCTTCCCCGCCAAAGGCTTTGAGGGTTTCCCCAAAGGCGCGGCAAATGCACGCCGAGCCCGACGGGTACTCGGGGTGGGGCATTGTCCGCAGCGTCGACGCAAACGTGTCGCCCTTGCGGGTGCCCTTGAGGATGGTCCGCAGCAGCGACACGGGCCGCACGGCGTCGTGGCGGCGCTTTTCCGCCCACACCACCCGCGTCGCGTCGTGGTTGACCGCGTTGAGCACCACCTCCGCGACGAGGTAGTCGGCGTAGGTGAAGCCCGGCAGGTTTGGCAGTTTGAAGGGGAAAAAGGCCAACGACGTGCTCTTTTGGTCGAAAAAGTGGGAGAAGACCAGGTCCCTCTCGGTCGCGCCCGCGACCGCCTTGACCACCCCCGCCGCCAGGCCACACAGGCCGTCAGGGTCTCTGCCCTTACCGCCGGCGGCCGGGCAGCGAAAGCCCGGGGAGTAGGCTTTGGGGGACTTGTACGGAGGCGGCGCGCGGAGGGCGTTGAGCACGCGGGCGGGCACCAGTGCGGGCGCCACGCGCCCCGCCTGGGGCATGGTAAACCGCTGCGACACAAACGTGCCAAAGCCCCGCAGATTCTCCACGAGGGGCACCCACCGAAGTAGGGACTTGACCACGTCGGGCGTGTTGACCGCCACGTAGCCGGTCAGGGCGTCTGAGTAGGGCGCGCCGCCGAGGCGCCCGTCTGCGTTGAAGCCGTCGTTGGCAATCGCGTCGAGGGTGACCTTGGCGACCGCGTGGTAGCCAAAGCAGGCCGGCTGGCTCGTCACGGGCGGCATGGTACACCCATCGTCACAGGTGGACCCCGACGGGCAGCCGCGCGGCAGGGACACATTCAGCCTGGCGGCAGCGGCGTACAAGGGCCCCACCCCCACGTTGCCGAAAAAGTGGTTTATGATGGCCACCTTGGCGCCCACGTGGCAGAGCACGACCGCGTCTTCCGAGCGGTCGCGTGGCGCCGCGCGGCCGGGGGGTTTCCCCCCACGCGCCGGCACGTACCCGTCTCGCTCCGCATAGACGGGGAGGCAATCGTACTCGGCAGCGGTGGCGGCGGCGTTGAAGCGGAACTCAAAGGGCGCCTCAAACTGCAAGCCAAGGTAGATGGGTGCCGTCGCCACCAACAGCGCCGCGGGCAGGGGGGGGAGCGCCGCCAAGAAGGAGGGGACGCCCTGCCCATTGACGGGGGGGGCGCCCCCGGCCGCAATCGCGGTGGCGACCGCCAGCGCCAACACCACGGCGCGGGCAGAGGTTGGGAAACGGCGGGCGAGCCGTGGTAGAAGGCGGCAGGTGGCCGACATGACGCCGTGTGGTTGGGGGGGCGGAGGTGGTCCCCACCAAACAAAGGCCCTTGGCAAAGGCTTGCGCTTGCGGGAGGGCGGGGGGGGTGCTGAGCTGGTCATGGGGCGGGCAACTGGGATCGGGCGCTGACCGGTGGCGGGGGCGCCCCTGAAATACCGCGCACGAGCGATGGCGCTCGGCGGTGCGCGACCGCCAATGGCCCGGTCGCGGGCGGCCCCTCTGGCCGTCACTGGTGACTGTGACGGTACTGATGCGGTGGACCAGCACTGTTGGCGGTGGGTCGTAAGGTATTGTCCCCCCCGATTTGGGTGCATCGTCAACCCGAACGCGATGCCACACGGCCCTTTTCGGGTTGCCCGACGGCCGTGCGCCTCGTCGTCATGGCAAGGTCCATGATGGACCGCAGCGCGCACAAAACCCTGATGCCGCTTTCTCCCAACCGCGTGGGCCACGGGTGGAGATCACACCAAACATGCCGCCTCCAAGCAAGGTCTGAGAATCGGTGATCAAGCGTTTTGAGATATGATTCTTCCCTGATATCCAAAGTCTGTCGCATTTGGTCAGTCATTGGAGGAATGTGGCTGATCACCTGTCGACCAAAACGGCAAATGTTAGGATTTTTGGTTTTATCGAACTAGTTATGGTACTCTTTGCCTTTTTCTTTGCGAAAAGAGCCATTGGCATATGAGAACGACATAAAACGAGTGCCCTCTCTTGTCTAGAGCGCAGGGAAGAAGAGCGTCGGGTGATTTCCAGGCGAAAACAGAGCCCAGTGCGTGCGGATCAACACCAATTCCAGCTCACAAGTGAATCACCACGATGGACACTTGGGCAGTTCTGGCTCTTCAGATCGATCATGGATGCCACAACAGAAAGGACACTCGCCAAAAATTCGTAGCCGCCGCGCTCTTCTCTGCAACCTATCACTGAGCAGACCCGCAACCCTTCATACGCGCATGCGAGGCTTCCGTACAGTTTGCAGCGGGGCACTCGCTCAACTAGATCCAGCATACACGAGGCGCCTAGCTGTCGGTTGAGATAGACTTGGGGACTTCTCACAGTGCTTTTCGCGGCATGCAAAGTCGCGTCCATGAGCTTTGACCGCTCTCGCGTCTGAGCCTCCTAGCCAGTGCCCACCTCAAGGGGGACTCGGTTTTCCACGAACCCGGTCTCGGGCACGAGCCGTGGCGATTGGAGCAACAGAGTTTTGGAAGCACCGGAGCGACCCTGAACAGAGCCGAAGCCAGATGCTGGCAAGACTGGCCATGAATCCTCCAGGGCGGCCACCTCTCGTTCACTCTCGCCACCGACCGCGCGGCTCATCTGTATGACTCCCGACCCGTAGGCATATGACGGTCCCGTGGGAGGCACACCCGCAGCTCTCGTGAGATCACCCCCTCGCCAAACTTAATGCGGGAGCGGCCAGCTGGTGCTGCGGCGCTCTCGCTCTCGTGCCACGCACCCCGACCGACGTTTGGCAAGCCAACGTCGTTGGCGCGCCCCCTCAACTCGGGTGGCACTGTGCAGTGGGTCCACGGGGACAGTCTGACACGAATCGTTTTTCCAACAAGTCTCCCCGGTCCCACGCTCGCCCCGCATTTAGGAAGAATGGCGCCAACTGCCCTCGCGAGCGCTACGCACCGTACACCGTCCGACGGCCTCGCCACGGAACCCGCCCACTTCCACTATAAAACCACTCCTCTGTTCACCAGACGTGGAGCCACAGCACGGCCACCAGCGGTTCCACGTCTGACCTTGACGCCAACAAGATCGTGTGCACCCTCCACGGCAGCACAGCCGCTGTCGCGTTGCCCCCCCCGCCCCGAGCAGCACCCCGACAATGCACGCCACCGCGATAACGAGCCGCGACGGCAACGTCTCGTCGCCGCCGCCGACCGCTCTCTCGACGGGCAGCCGCCTGCCTCCGCCGCCGCGGGTGGCCACCGCGGCGGCCTGCCTGCAGGCGGCGGGGAGCCACCCAGCCAACCCCACGATGGTGGCCAGAGGCTGACCCATCCGCCGTCGGCGATTGCGAGCGCCATGACCACCCCGACGGTGTGGTCGACGAGGACGTTGCGCCCGCGGCTAGCGCCAAGCACCACCCGCCCCGCCGAAACCACCGCCTCGAAGCGCACGGCCGACCGGCAGTTCCGCGGGCGTCCACGACCGCGCGGTCGGTGCCCATCGCCACCTCGTCGGCAGGAACGTCGGGGAGGGCCGTCCACGTCTGAAAGACAGTGGACAGCCGCGCGCTCGCGTTTTACTTTGCGTGCAGGTGGCGGCAGGGGCGGCGACGGCGGCAGCGGGCGCTCCGCTCGCCCCCATCCAAGAAGTGGCCGCGTGGGCGTGCGTGCGCGGCATCGCCATCTGCGCCGCCGCTGACGCGGCCGCTTCTTCCGCCAGTGCCGAGCAAGGAGACGTCACGATTTCTTGTAGGGTATTGGCGAAGCCAAAAGAAAGGTCACTGACACAGCGGCCGGAGTCGAAAGCATGAGCACAAATCCGACGAGCATTGGGTCCTCCCGGCACTCGACCGCGCTGGCAATACGCGACATGAACACGCCGCATGTTGACGGCGTCGACACCTCGGACGGGTCCCCGCCGAACAGTCAAAGTGTGTGAGAAAAGCTGGTTGTCTTGATGCTGAGCTTGTCTGGGCCAATCCCAGCCAAGCCGCTCTCTTCATAAGGCCCAGCGGGACGGCCCATCCGGGGCGCGGCCCGCTGCCCAGCACTTTTAAAAAACTTGGACAGCGCCCACCCTCGATGGTCCTTGCGCCCATCCTCGCACCCGTCCGTCGCTCCCGTCCTCGCGCCCGTCCTCGCGCATGCCTGACGCACCGTTAGGTTGGCACTGTCACCAGGGCGACACGTATCCACTTTCACAAATCGCCTCCAGATGGGGCGTATGAGTCCGCGTCTCCGCTTCGAGATGGCACACACGCACGGTGCTCACACATGAGTCTTTCAGCATGGCGCCCACCAAGGACGGCGAGCTTGTATCATCTCTGTTCGCTCGCAAACGCACATGTGCATTCGCGAGCACATGTGCGCAGGTCCACTTCTCGACTGCCCGCGACGCTCCGACATCCATCTTTGTCTCCGATCGCCTCCTCCGTTCTTGTCCATTTCTTTGTGCTGCTGCCGGCCCTTCTCCCTCCCCGCTCCTCCGTCCCCAACCCGCTAAGCAGTGTACCTCTACGTTTTTGTGTGTATTTGTTGTGCTAAACGGCGGCATCTTGATGAGATGGTGGGATCCGACCTCCCCCCCTCTCCCTCCTCTCCTCCTTCCTCCCTCCCACTCCCCCATGTGTCTCGCAGCTCGGTACACCTATGCACTTCCTGAGGAGCACTTCTTGCGCTCCACTGCTTTCCCCCTCTGCCCCCCCTCCCTCTCCTTTTCCCTCACCTATTCTCTCGTCTGTCGACCTCGACTGCGATCGCCATTTCTACCTGGAGCAGCATGCTGACCTCGTCCCTCTATGGCCCTTGGTTGCATTGTTTGTGCATGTGTGGTTCCTTTTTCTTATTGTCTCTTCTCCGTACAGTCGCCACCGTGTCGCCCGCACTTCGGTGTTGTGTCGGTGGTCGGTGACTAAATAGGTGGCTCGTGTCGGATAGGTATGATAGTAGTGAAGTAAACCGATTATTAAACTACCAAATCGAACCGAGCACCGAAAACAGGGCCGCTGCATAAGGACCAATCAGATGGCTCCGTCGTCCATCATGTAGGGCGAATACAGTCAATATCCGCTTATATGGCACCCTTGTGCATTTTGTAACCCACCTGGTGTTTCAAGAAATATATTCTTTGACGATGGCTACTTCCTGTCGTTTCCTGGATCGGGCCAATGAGATGCGTTCTTTCCGCACGATCGTCCGCTGCTGCTCTCTGGTGCGTCCTCAGCGATCGCGATCCTCACAGTTATATGGCAGGGTGCCATAGAACTGGGACGCATATAACCGGATATTGACTGTACTGCTAGCTATCCAGTGCTCCTGGCCGGCTATCCAGTCATTCCGCGTGGCAATCCCTCTGTAGTCCCCCCCCCCCTTGCGTCCCACGCGGTCAGCTGGCTGCAGCACGGCCGTTGCCGTCGCAACTCAACCGAGCACGCCTCAGACGCTGATCCGGACAGCCGACGACGTGGAAGCTCAACACCGGGTTGGTCCGCTTCGCACAGAATCTCGCGTCACGCTCCCAAGCAAGCAGCTCGGCCTGCAACTGGCCCTGGCATCAATTTGGGGGCTCCACAATCTCCAACCGCTGCCTCGCTCGGCCTGCAGCGATGGGAAACGCCCGTGACCTTCCAGACAATCCACCCCCACACACCGACCACCCCAAGCGTGTCTTTCGTCCTGCGATCCTTGTCCCGCCGCAGTCCAATGAATACCTTTGTTGCCCCCTCCTCCGAGTGTTTTGTGGCGACCGCAACGCACGGATCGCGGCCTACAGTAGGGTAGGCACACGATGCAGGTGAGACGCGACGATCACGGTGCGTCGGCGGGCGCTCGACGGGCTCGTCATCTCCGCCAGGTCTCCCACAAATCAAGGGCGGACGGTGGCGCGGAATCGCGTCAACCGCGACTGGTGCGTGCATTGCCAAGCGTCTGGGCACACAACCGAGCCAAGCCGTGAGCTTGATGAGAGCAACACGTGGAAGACAATGAGTGCAGAGATCTGCCAACAGTACGCTCCACCGCTACCGACGCGTTCCCAGTCCCAAGCGTCTCGTGCTATCTCGTGGTCAGCAGGACACAGCCCCACCCGGCTCGCCGGATCCGCCGCCGAGTGTGCACCAGCAGTGGCATCGCAGCGGCCGGTGGCAGAACAGCATTGGAGACCTGAGTCACGGTGTGCCCAACAGATGTGCCCACCGGCCGTCAAGCTGCGGCTGCACCTGGTGTGTACAGTGCTGCTCGAAATCGTCTCGGGTGGGGGAGTCCCAGCAGCGACTTGAACAAACAGCTTGTACAGAAGGCAGGCAGACAGGCCGCTTATACAGTCTGCTATTGTCCTTCCCATTAAACCGTCATCATGAATCCCTGTATGATCACTGAGAATGAACATCTGGGCCAATCAATCGGCGATCGGCATACGATACCGACACGGACGGATGCAGCTCTCTGTGTGAAGCACCGTTGTAGCGAATGAATGTTTTACCAAACACATAGTTTTTGTTCAGCACGTGAATACGTAAAGGAACTCTGAGTGGAACCTACGCAACTGTACTGCTCAGAACTGCAGACCGGTTACTATAAATACAAGAAACAATAATACTAAATTATCCTTCGATGTGAACCACACTGGATTATAAGTTCTCGTAGAGGCACTGTCTAAATTGAAGACAGAGTTGCTTCTCCCCGGACCACGCGCATAACGTCTCACCTCTTGCGTGTTTGTCCCCCAACCCCCGACCCGACTGTCACTGAGAGAAAGGGTCGTTCTGTTTGTGAGATCAAATGCTTTATCTTCCTGCCGGGCACGGCCGGTCACCCCTGACCACTGCCGGCCCGACTGCTATCTACCACACTGCGGCCCACCCCACCACCAGCGGTGTGCCGTCCAGGGATTGCCGACCTTACAGTGCAAATTCACATACCCCCGCATTCCCAATAACCTTATCCGGGACCCGACCGAGCGGAGAGCCAAGAGAATACCCTGTGGCGTGGAGCCCATACTCCACCTAGGGCAACCAAGGCACCGGCTGCAAGGGAAAGGGAGGCAGGGAGGGGGAGGGTCAGCAACGGGAACCAAAGCGCCCCGACGCCGACTTGGTAACACACGCGGAGCGGGGCAGTAACAACCACCCCGACGCCGCGGCCGCCCGGAGAGGACCCGCTCCCGAGGGCTTGGTCAAGCCGTCCGCCAGCTGCAGGGAACCGGGCATCCAAGTAACATACGCTAGGGAGCCCAGCCGATAGTGGTCGCGCAGGTCAGCGAGGCACGCGCGGACCTCCTTAGACCCCGTCGCCGACGTGGAGGAGATGGAGTCGTCGAGGGAGCGTGATTCGACAAAAGCGTGAATCGGAAAGCCCGCACTGACAGAGCCGTCAAACACCAACCCGGCCACGGCGGCCGCGTCAAGGGCGGAGCATAGACCCTGCAGGAGGCCGAATGCCTCGGCCGCAAAGGAACTGAGGGTCACCGGCCGTTGACGGTGGGAGCCCCAAGCGACAAGGTCGGCCGACACACCGTCGGCCGCCGCCGCCGCCGAGCCCACCGCACCTACAACCCCGCCCGCGGCACCGAGGAAGATGGCGAAGCCGGTCTGTGCCGACGAGGAGCGGAAGGTCACCGCCGAAGAGTCGGTGAACAGGTAGAGACAGCGCCCAGGCGGTCAGGGGCGAAACGTCAAGCCGAAGTCACAAGAGAGGCGGGCCGCCTCTAATTTCTTGTTGGCGCGGACAAGGTCGGCCACCAGAGCGTGTCGGAGGTGGCGGGTGAGCACAGCCGCGCCGCACGCGAAGTGGGGCAGCGTCTTCCCCGCCGCCCATGGCAGCGCGTCGGCCGCCCGGCGGTAGAGAAGTAGTTCCGCCGAGGTGACCGCGGCGCCCGCGGTGGCCACGCGAGCCCCGGAAAGGGGAATATCGTCGAGGCTGTCAACGTACGCCTGCCGGTGGACAAGAATGCGCGCGGGGCGTCCCTCCGAGGCCACAGTAAGGTGATGGCCAGGCCCGTGAACACGAAAGAGACGACCGCGACGGGCCCGACGGAAAAGGCCGCGCGAAGCTCCGACTCAAACAGCGCGACGCCGGCGGCAGTGCCACCGAAGAGCAAATCGTCGACGTGGAAGGACACGGACAGGATGACCGCCCCGTCCGCGAGGAGCACAACCACGCTCGGGTCGGCCGCCGAGCGCACCGCACCGATCTTTCGTGTCAGGGAAAACACGCGCTCGTACCACATACGGGGCGCGTCTACCAAGCCGTAAGTGCACTTTGCCAAGAGCCAAATGAGGCCGCGCGCCACCCCAGCCTCATGTGGAGGGCGGACGTAGACGGGGTCTGGGCGGTCGATCGGCATACCCTGCAAGAAAGCAGTAGACACGTCGACCGATCGGGGCGCCCAGCCCATGGTAACGAGGAGGCTGAGCAGTAGGCGCACCGTGGATCGAGAGACGGCGGGCGAGAAGCTCTCGATGAGTGCCTTATCCCGATCCTCGTTGCCTCGCACGCAGAAACGGGCTTTGGGGCGGGGGTGCAGACCGGGGAGGGCCGGGGGCTTGATGGTGAGGACCCAGCGCGTGCTCATCGCGCGCTGCCCGGCAAAAGGCACCTCCGCATACGCGCCTCGGACCATCCAGGCCAGCAGCTCCGTGTCCTTGGCGGCATCAAGCACGGGACCCGCGTCGGCCGCCGACACCTCTGCGCGCAGCCGCAGATCCCGCCGAGGTACCAGGATAGAGCGCGCGACGAGAGCAGCCCAGCCCTCGTCGCGCACGGAGGACGCGGCACGCGCCCGTCAGGCGAACGACGCCGCCAGCCCTGCCGCATCCACCTCCGCCACAAGACCCTCTCCCGCCGAGAGGACTCCGGGCGGCACCGAAGCGTGACGAGCGGCCAGAGAATCCCCCATGACGACCAAAGCCACCGCGGCAGCCGGATCCAGCCGCCCGAGGGGCGGGACAGACGGCGACAGCAGCGGAGAGGGCCGGGCGATGGCAGAAACTGACGCCGATGCCGCCCCTGGCGGTAGCACGGCGTTGCGCAACGCCGACAGGGCGGCGCCAACGACACCCGGTTCCGCCGCGTGGGAGGGGGCAGGATCAGCGGCGTCGAAATTCTCCATGTCGGAGGCGTTCCGTGTCTTGTACTCGCCGCTTTGGAGCATTCCAGCCACCCGCCCCGAATGGGACACGACCGTGGCCGGGCAGTGCATGCCGTGTCGGGACGACGCCTGGGCCTTCTCCGAGTACCGGACCACCGACCCCGCAGAAAAGACGCGGCCGGGGTCCCCCGGCACCGGCCGATTCAGCGCACGACGGACAGAATGGCTGGCCTCGGCGCGAGCAAAGTCCGCCCGAGACGCGGCCAGAAGAGCCACCGTGCGGGCGAGGTCGGCCTCGGTAGGTAGGTGGCTTTCCTGTCTATTCGGAAGGTCGTCCGACAGGACGGACGGCAGGCGCGGCTGCGACACCGTCGCGAGCTGGAAGGGTAAGGCGCGGCCGTGCACCGCCAAGGACTTCTTGGAAAAGCAGGAATGATCGAGATGCTCGTGGACGGAGGCCGACGGGTGGTCGGAAGCAAGGTACACGACCATGTGCTTGACGACGCCGTTTTGGCGCTCGCAAATGCCATTGCTCCACGCCGACTGGCACACAGTCAAGTTGACGGAAACGTTGAACCGCTCGCCGAGCGTGTGAACAAGGGCTTTGTGAAATTCACGGCCGAGGTCTGAGAGAAGCCACCGCATAGCCCCGTAGACGCAGATCCAAACCGAGATCAAGGCGCGCACAATCGTCGGCGCCTCCTTTTCCGGCACGACGACGCAGCGCGAAAGGCGGGTGCCAAGTTCAATCTCGTGGAGGAATCGACCGCGGCCGGAAGCCTCCGCCAGGTCGATGGCGACGTTGTCGTTCAACACCGCGGGGCGAGGAAGGGTGACGAAGGCCCGAGGGGGGCGGGACCGGGCCCCCGGGCAAACGGCAAGAATCTCTGTCACCCGCCGCAACGCCGGAGCGATGGCGGCGTCCAAGCAGCCCGCGTCCTTGGGGAGGTGTAGGAGGTGGGCCGCACCGGGGTACGCATAGGTGCGGTGGAGACGGGAGAACACCGCCGGTAGGTGCACGCCGGCCGACAACACGGAGTGCGCGTCCCGGGCAGAGAGATGGGAGGGAGCGGGGGCTGCTCCGCCGGGCGCGGCCGCCGCCGCCACAGGCACGACGCCGGCCGGCGCGGCAGGCACGACATCTTTGACGTCGGACGCCGCGACCGTCGCGGCATCCCCAGACGAGAAGGAAACGTGACGGGACCGCGACCACGTAGAGTCGAATACGGGGGCCGAGACAGGAAGGGGCAGCAGGTTGACGAGGAGGTGGCCGGTGGCATCCACTCGCAGCGGCACCGTGAACCGGGGGTCCTTCAGCCACAGCGCGTCGCACACCAGGTCGAGAACCGCCGAGGCTGCAAGCAGAGAAAGCCGGTTCATACGGAGCGGGAGATCTCCTGGGACGACGTACACCCGCAGCCACTCAAGCTTCCCGCCGAGGCAGAAGAGGATCTCCAAGTCCCGGTCGGCCAGCGTCCGCCGGGCGTGACCAAAAAGGAACACGACCGAGGCGGGCCGCTCCACCGCCGGGGCCCGCAAGGCAGGATCAAGGGTCGCAAGGCAGTCGCGCAGCCACGAGAAGCCCGCAACCGTGGCCGTGGCCCCGGGGTCCACGATGGCGTCGCCGAAAGGGCACGTCTCCGCCGTGAGCACGGCGGCGCTCGCCGTCGCGTCGCTCACAAGCACACGATGATAGGGTGTCGGGACGCCAGGGGGGAAGGAGGGCACCAAAGCGGCGGCCATCATGGAGTGTTGTGGTCGGTGGGCAGCAGCCGGAGAGAGAGAAGCCTCCGACGCGCGATCAGACGGGGCCGGGGGGGAAGAAGAGGGAAGCGCCGCCGACACAGAAGATGCGAGCCGGTCCGGTCAGTGGAACCACACATTCCCGAGTTTGTGGCAGTGCCAGCATACAGGGGCACCACCGCAGCGGGAGAGGTCCAGACCTGCGGCCAGAAGCGTCGAGTTCTCCGCCGCCGAAAGGGTGACCGTCGCCAGGTCGGCCGCAGGAGACGGCACATCGCCGTGCAAACGGTCTAAGGCGGCGGAAAGTTCCGCATCGGAAAGCGCCGCAGAGTCCCGCGCCGTCGCAGCGGCGATCACCTGCACGACCACCTGCTGCTCGTGCGAGATCCCGGCCTTGCTGAATAGGAGCCCGGCCAAGTAGGGGGATGGAAGCGGGGCACCCGCGGAGGAGCAGCGCGCCGCCGCCGTCCGACACTTGATCAGGTTGGCGGAGACCGTGCGGACGTCCCTGGAGCAAGCGTACAGCTCGTCCGCTGCCCGCGTTAGCCTGAAGGCGGGAAGAGTGTCAAAGCTGACCGCAAGATGGTCGAGGAACGCAAGGGCGCCGCCGCACTAAAATAAGACGGACTCTTCGAGCTGGTGGGCGCTCTCGGCCGCCAAGCCAGAGAGGGAGAGCGCAAGAGAACCACCTTGCTGGGACGGGGTTAGGTTGCATGTGTGCAGCCAAATGCGAGCGAGGCGAAGATAGGCGGTGAAGCCCTCGACACCGTCCCAGGCAGGGGGAGGCGCAGAGGAGGGGATGTAGATGGCCCCATTCAGGGCAGGCAATGAGAGCGCAGCCGGAGATCCGGGCGCACCGGGCCCGCCGCCACTGCCACCCGGGCCGCAGCCGCCGCCGCCACAACCGCCTCGCCAATCACCGCCGCCACGGCCGCCGCCGCCGCCGCCGCCGCGGCCGCCATCCCAACCACTTCCGCCGCCGCCCCCTTCGCGCGCTTCGAGACCCCCACCCCAACTACCTCCATGGCTGCCGGGGCCCGGGGTGGAGCGCGCAGGAGCAGCTCCACCCCACCCGTTGGGGATGCTGGCGGGCGAGCCACGATCACAGCCAGCAGCGCCGACACCACCCCCCAGGGGTGGGCAGGCTGAGGACGCACGGCCAGCGGAGCTGCGGCAGAAAAAGGCGTACGGGGGAAGACGGAGCAGCAAGTACGCCGCCCGCAGCACCCCCGGGGGCACGCGAGCCGCCCCCGAGCAAGGCACCAGCCGCGCGAAGCCCCGAGGAACCTGTGGCAACAAAGAAGGCGCGAACAAATACCCCGTAGCAACACTGACAATACAGAAGAGAAGGACCCAAAGGGTCGACCTTCCGAGAGGACCTAGACGGCGCAAAGGCGCGCAAGGGCTAGGACTCGAGAGAGACGCCAAGATTTAGATGGCGAACAAGACGGGGCGGCGCGGGCCGTGGCCGGCGCCAAAGAATCAAGACGGAAAC
>Ga0209186_1002423_pt1 | contig 13273 bp, 19 predicted proteins | sample SidtaG_FD_187426 | JGI IMG/M metagenome (GOLD analysis project Ga0209186, IMG submission 187426) | Marine algal microbial communities from Sidmouth, United Kingdom - Sidmouth_Male2 metaG (SPAdes) (version 2) | ecosystem: Host-associated > Algae > Red algae > Unclassified | place: Sidmouth...
GGGGGTGGGGGGGGGGGGGGGGGGGGGGGGGGGGAGGAGCCAGGGCAGGTGCGGGACCAGGAAGAATGCTGCGAAGGCCCAAGGTCTTGACCACTGTCGTTCCGAGACTCTCAGACCGTCCTGAAATTTTGTAGGCGTGCGGCCGTCGACCTTGGATTTCAAGACGACCGTGACAGTGCCGTTGGACATCGCGTCGTCCCTTCGGCTACCCAACAGAAGTGCACACGTAAACCCGGAGAGAAGGAGCCTCACTCTAGCGTGTAAAGTGGCGCCCCCAACCAGTCGACGGTCCCCCATCTTCTGGCCGCGCGGTCGCGTTCGGCGCGAAATCAAGAAAGCGTGGAAGTGGGGAGAGGGCGGGGGGGGGGTGGGGAAGCACGAGGGGCGGTGGTGGCCGCGGGCATGGTGCACGCTGGGTCTGCCACATGGACCAGTGAGACAGAAAGTCCATGTCAGAGGGGCCAAACAGCGGGTGGAGGTGTCCCCGAGCTTGGAGAGCGGTGGCACGCATTGCGACGGAGAGAGCCTGCGGCGAGTGTAGAGACTGGAAAAACGCGGATGCATCGAATCACCGGCTCACCTGGGGCCCTGGAGAGAGTGCGACTTCTGTATCCGAATACTGGATCGGCGAGAGATGAGGCGAGAGTGCGACCGAGACCGGTGATTCCCTGCCTCTGGGGACGACACACTAGCAAAAGCAATTTACAGTTGCGTGGCCACCAGCGTGCCACTCCCAAGATTTAAAGCCCCTTTTCCTGCCCCAAACCTAAACAGCCAGCGCTGAGCATTAATCTGACATTAGAGACGCAATCAGGCCAGCTGTTTCCGCAGGACAATGCCGTCTTAAACCGGATGATATGATCCCAATGGGATCATATGATCACAGCGGTAAAATAGACACTAGAATCGTTTATTGCGGTCTTCCCAATTTTGGCCGATCCCGTCGATGTCAAGAAGGGTGATCAACTGTGCGGAACTGTGCCTCAGCCGTCCATTCGGCCGGATAAAGTGGATCCGCCAATGGGCAGTTGACCGAAACCCGGTCTTGACTTCGACCACATCGGCCAAAATTGGGAAGACAGCAATACAGATGCCTTCGTCTGAATTACAGTGGGGGCTCACCGAGGAGTACCCCAACCTCGTCTTCAACGACTGTCACGTCATCCAGAGGGTGGCTCCCTCGCAGATGGGTCAGCGGAAACTGGAGCAGGTCGATATGAAAGCGCTTGTGTCGAGCATCTATGTGCGGTGGAAGATGCACGGCAACAGGCTGTCGCTCGACGGAAACAACTCTCAAACACCGGCGCGCCAAGAACCACGGTGAAACTGAGCACAAGCAGCCGGCGCTGTGCGTCACGGCGCACTTTTCGCCCTTCTGGTGGGTAGTTTTGGTCTCCTACTTCACGGACAAACCGGTGTCCAGGAAGCCGCTTACCAAGCGCGTCCGTGGCGCCAGAGGAGTAGCGATGTGCAACCGGTTGGAGGGCAACCGGTTGTACGCCGGTTTAATCTGGTATTTTGAAAAACCGGCGGACAACCGATCTTCAAGGGAAAACGTCGGGTAAGCCGGTTGTCCAGAATACAACGACAAATACGTCATAGCTGGTAGACTTCCAGGCCGTGAGTCGGATGTCGGTGGTGCTTGCGCGTCCAAGTCAGCCCAGCAACCCCCCCCTTGCGCCTATGTAGACCAGCACACCCCACAGGTCTCTATATTCCCTCTGTACACGCTGCTTTGCCTTCTGGCCCGCTGTCGACGTCGTCATCTTTGCCGTCGCGGGCAGTATGGTGTCGGGACCACCGCCAGCGGCCCTTCTCCCCTCCTTTCCCACACCACCTGGGTCATCGTCCGCACCCCCTGGCATCTCTGATGCGGCCGGAACAAGCATCGTATCTTCGGAAGAAGGCTAAGTAGGCTTGCGTATCGCGCCGGAGGCCCATTGGCAGCCACCGGTACGATTCACATGGACAAGAGCCCGTAAGGGAAAGCGGACGAGCGATGCCTACGACTACTTCGTCGAAGAGATAGACGCACGCGGAAAGAAGAGCTCGTGCCACCTCATCTGCATCCACGAGGGCCACCGCGGACGGCGTGACGGCATTGTGGTGAACTCGGGCGGAACCTCTAATCTTCGGCGCCACCTTTCCGACGCTCACGGCATCAAGAAGTTTTCCATCCCGACGGCCAGTGGCCTGGCGGCGCGCACTATAGCAGTCCAATGCGTGGCGGGTGCACCGTGCCGTTTCCATAAGAGGCTGTCATTGGCTCATTTTGGCTTCGTTGACGACGGTCCGAGCGCATGCTTACAGAACACAAGAAATCTATCTTACATTCCTTGAACCGGTAAACCGGTTCATCGGTTGCATCAAAAATCGGTTCGGGCGAGTTTTATAGGAAAGCCGAGTGCACATCGCTACGAAGGAGCCTTCTCTATAACTAACGGCAACGTGCCGCCAAGTATGCCCGGCTCTCGCTGAAGGGAAACCCTCGGGGAGGTGTACCACGGGTGAACCATCCCAAGCCGCCGCGGCGGTAGCCGCAGCCGCCGCCCCCTCCATCTCCCCCGCCCCTGCTACCCCCGCCACCGCCTGGTCTTGCATTCAACAATATGGGAAGGCGAGGCGCTCCCGTAGAGGGCGGAGCTGTCGATGGTGTTGCCAATGCGGGTGGCTACCCAGGCTGGCGTGGTGGAGAACTGCTGCCTCCTCCGATCGGTGGCTACCGCGCGTCGCTCCTCGCCCGGATCTCCCCCTCCCCGAGTGCCATCTCAGGATATCTGTCCTTTTTCCTGTGACGTCGCGGCAGCGCGTGGCTCAGGTGGCCATCATGAGGCCTGTTCCAAGTCTTCCCGAGACGACGCGGTTCTATGGTGCATGTCCAAAAAATGAGACATGCTCGTTCTCTGGAGAACTGACACCTCACTGCACGGGGCTATGAGGAGTGGGGAACAGGAAAATTCTCTACTGGCCTCCGTTGAGAGAGCCTGTTCCGAGTCGTTATTGGCTGACAGCTCGTTAGTACATGCCTGTGGGCTTTGTTGTGTGGACCTCTTAGTTAATCACGATCTTGAAGCCAGTCTTTTTTAGGTTCTTCGGGTTACAGGATTGCAACAAGTTGACCTATGTGCTAACTGAGGCTTCAAAGAGGGGTGTCCCAAATCATTTTTCCGCGTAGGGGGATACAAGCCTGTCTTTTTCTTGTTTTTATTGGAAAGAAGCCACTGTTCGTTTCGTGCACTGTATATCAGGTCGAGCTGGCTCTAGTGTGCTTGGAAATGATTGGCGAGCATAATTGTCATCTGTCAAACCAGCACGGCATGGTCATGCCCTGCATGAGTGGGGCCGCAGTTGGTCCGTTTCTGTGCGCGGTTGACACCACTGTAACGAGGCCCACCCCAGTCAGATGTTGTCGGCTGTTTCGAGATGGCCACTTTACACAAGTGGACCGGCTCAGAAAGCCGATGGGCCGAGAAAGGGAAAGGGTTCTGGGATATCTCATTTTGGGGACACACACCATATAGTATCCGCTTCAGAGGAGCAGCTTAATTTCCCCTCACGCACCGCGAGCAGCCGCTGAAGGTCGTGCTGCCGAAGGGGCTGCTGTCGGCAGTATTGAAGAAGATGGAGGGTGGCAGCGTCGACTCCATCGCGCTGAACGGCGGTTCGGATGGTGTGGGCGGCTACCGGGAGGTTGACCTACAGATAGAGGTCGACCTGTACGCATCGCGAGGTCATGCAAACTGCGGTACTAAGTCTATCTAATGAATCCCATACAATCGATTTTTAAGGCGTATTTTGTCCAGATGGGGGTCGTGCACGGGCCTGCATGCAGTTTTCCGAAGACGATGCGCTGCACAAAAGTCGACGCCAAGCCGCGTTGTTCGACCTGAGGTGAACGCGCAAGACTGTGGCCTCCGCTCAAGAACTCACCCCCACATGCTGCGTGAGGTTGATCGATGAGTGAAGATGTATGTACTGTGTGAAACACCGGAAGAGGTGAAACCAACATGATAAGAGCCTGCCAGTGAGAATGAGCTTTTGAACAGGTAGCCCTCATGAAATGAAATGCCAGATTTCTAGTTGGGAAACACGGACTTCACGGCTGTATGGGATGATAACACAGAGTGACGGACTCATGCCTCACGTACTTGACAGAGGTTAGCGTCAAAGTCGCCACGAGATTTATCGAATCATGTGTGTGAGTCTCGCGATCTCGTAGTGTCCAACCTCGAGACCAGGTCCATGCACGTGAACGACGCTGGAAACAGGAGGGCCTGAACGGGATTTCCTTCCGTTCAGGATGTCCATAGTTCTGAAGATGACTCCTCGTTGACAAAAACGCTCTGACGAGACAATCCTCATTTCATTGTATGATTGGGCCACGTGCGCAGACTCGAGCATCCGACCTCGCACGAGTGTGGGCCCTGCACGGCGCACCTCCGCGGGGCATCGCCGCGTAGTCATTACGTACTGTAGCACCCTCGCTGGCGTAGTCGTTCTTGTCGCGTAGACAACTCTCGACGGATTCTCCATCGTGGCTTAGCCAACGTAGCCGAACGAGCGCGTCGCGTTCGGTTGTTAGCCCACAGCACGGCCACGTTGGTGACACGTCCGACGCAGAGTGTCTCCAGCGCCCCGCGTGACAGACTGGGTGGCAGGTACAGCAGGGCCGTGGCGCTGCCATGAGCGCGCAGCTCGTGGTAGGCCCACCGTGCAGAACGGCTGCACTGTAATACGCCGAGCGACAGCTTTGCTCGTGTGCGATGGGTCGTTGATCAATGCCCACGAGACAGATTGATCGCGCCGCGCGCCGTTGTCGCGTGTCCCCCTCCACCATCCTGCACTCTCTTCCCCTGAGTTCCGTCCTCGGAGATGCTGACGCCGTCGAACACGCTTGGCCGACGGTGCGGCACTCGGCGCGGACGGTATGCCGTGTCCAACGCCGCCGTCTTTGTCGCTGCCATCCTTGCGGCCTTGGTGGCGGTCGCTGCCAGGGTGAGGGCGCTGTCCCCTGGGTCGCATCCATCGCTGTCCCCAAAAGGACTGCGGCAAGCGCGGTCCTCTCCGAGGCGCCCGTCGGTCATCGAGGTGCCCGCCGAGTACCATTTGATGCCCGTCGGCGCCGCCTCATCGGCATGTCCCAAGATCGTCGACATTTCCTACTTTGACCAGCCCATCATCGACAAGCCCCTGCCGTGGGGCGCGGCCACGATCATGGCCATGTCGACCAAGAACGTTTGTTCGACTCGCGTGTGGTACGTTGCCCCAAGCAGCGTGTCAAACATCCCCTACAAGCTAGACGGCAAGCCGCAGTTGAGCACCCGCATGTACCAGTTGTCCTCGTGTCGAGTCGTCCAGCAGATCCTGAAATTCCGGGCTGGAGGCTTCCTTCCGTTGCTTGGGTGGACGGACGAGATGTCGGAGCACTTACCGGCCGAGTGCCGCCGGTGGCTGAAGCCGCGGTGGACTTTTTGGGCGTTCTTCATAGCTGGCTCGGATCCGATACCGCTGCGGTTGGTGAAAGACTATTACGGTACGGTGCCGGCGGGCGCCAGGGGTGCGCTGCTGTCAATCAGAGGCGAAAAATTGTGTGGGTATGTCGAGGCCGGCGCCAATTCGTCAACGCCGCTACCGGTCTCCCGCGGCGACGCCGAGCGCCTGAGGACGCTGCCACCCAAGGAGGGATCTTTGCAATCGACCGCATGGCGGGTGGCCACTGGGATTGGCGTAGGCTCGTCGTTGGTCGCGGCTCTTGCTGTGGCCGCGGGTGTAGCGGTTGTCCGGCGACGGCTGGTAGCCGTCGCCAAGGAACGCGACACCTCAGACGGAGACGGCATGGACCGGAGCGGCTGTCCCCACTGCGTGGGCGGCTACGGCGCGGACGTTGGTGTCAGCTGCCTCGTCCACGCGGCGGGGGAGGTGGTCACCGACGCAGCGGGCGGCGGTGCGGATCATGGCGCTGCCGGTGTTGTGGAGTACGAGCGGGCGCTGGACGGCAGCATGGTCGGCAGCTTCGGCGACGACTTGACCGTCGATGGCTTGTTCTGTACGTTTCCACCACGAGTCGTTCCCGACGCCCGGAGACCCAGTGACACCACGCAGAGCATTGGGAGCTCAGAGTGGGGAGCGCCCGTCTCGTCATTGTCGGACCACATGGACGTGGATGGCCTGGTGCGCGAAGTGTTGCAGTTGCCGCCGCCGCCGCCGCCGCCGCCGCCTTGACCTGTGGCTGGCGGTGGAGGTAGCGGATGGAAATGAGGGGGGTGAGGGAGGTTGGGTGGAGGCGCGGGGGGAAGTGAGAGAGAACAGCCGTCAGGAAGGCTGGATAGAAGAGAGACGGTGGTGCGGGCGGTCGCGTCTGGTGGCGGCCGCCGGCGGGGGAGGGGCGGTGGGCGGGCGGACCCGCACCGTCGATGGGGTTGCCCCGCGAGTTGCTCTACCCGTGCTTCGTCTCGATCATCGCTGGACGAGGCAAACGAACAGAACGCCGAACAGAACTGCCTCTTCGGCAACAGGCAAACAAACGCCCATCTGTTGGTCCGTCCGTTCGGGCAACAGAGCCCGAGCAGGACGTCATTCGAGCATCTCCACCAATGGAGCCAACCGTCCAACCCAACGGACACGTGTGCGCAACGTGTATCGCTGGCACTGGCTCTCCAAACGGAAAGCCATAACTAAGAAGGTCACGTCTCAATATTTGGCTGGCTTGGGCGCTCTCTGTGGGTGGGCCTCGTTTGTGGCGGGCCAACTATCCAAAAGTGCCCGACAAAGAATCTCCGTGGACAGCACTAATTTTGGCCCGTCACACCCCCATCACAGCCTAGTTTTGGACCGCGTTTTCTCCATCAATGCGCCCGTTGGCCAAACGGTGCCACGTTCGGCTGTTTGGACGGTTGGAGCCATTGGTGGAGACGCTCTTCGCGAAGCTTCTAGTAGGGCTCCAATCTCGTGCTCAGCGCTCAGGCTGCCACGTAGCACAAAATGGATGGCCCTGGTCAGTTTGATGGTCACCCTCTAGGTCTTTTGATTGGGTGATGAAAATCCGTAGGTCCAATCAATCATATCCACGTTGTGCAAGCCGATGGCACGCAGTCCGTCCGGACCACGCAACTTTACGACTCCTGCAATTACACAGAAAGCCGAAAGCGTTGCGAACATCAAACTGTATCCACTGTAATCAAAAGTATTCACTGTAAGCCAAACTTTGCTGAGAGTGTCAGTGTGTTTTTTATTGGGTTGGGGTTTACCAGCACCACATCGCTCGTAGCCACTGAAACCCCACAATTGCCGGGACAGTCAGCAGCGCGGCCCCTCGCCAGCCGCGCGCTGGTCGGCGCCGTTGCGCAGAGGGTTGCCCGGAGGCACGATCCCAGGGCACAGTCGTCGACATCACTCACACTCGGCGCAGCGCGCAGCTGTCTGGCAGTGCCAGCACCGCGTCTCCGCTCTCGGTCGGCTCGCCATCTCGCCCCTCCGTCCGGCTTTCGCATCACCCCTTCATCGTCGACACAGCAGCACCATGCTCTCTCCTGGACGCGCGCCCCGCATCCGCCCCTTTCTTTGCCCCCGCGCCCCGCATCCGCCCCTTCACTTGCCCTCTCGTTTCCCCCCTCCCCCCCTCCGCACATCATGCAAGTCGCGCTGCACTCACGTACGTTTTTTCCCTCCATATGTTCCACGTTCTTCCCCTTACCCCCCACCAGCACCAGCCGGGGTGTTCACTCTGCTGTCCATCTCTTGTTGAGGCATCTGCCGGCCTCTGTTGTGGACTTCCCCCTGCATGTGGCGGCGCGCTGGGTGCTGAGCTTGTCTGTCTTGCTGACCATTTCTTTATACTGAGAATCATAAGGCAAAGATGAGGATATCAAATGGGGACCGATATTGGAGACGCTAGCACCGGTGAAGAGAAAGGGTCACAACAACAATTGGGGAAAAGGGAGGGGGCCCAACGACGTGGTGGTCAGAAGAGCGAAGGGACAGAAGGAAGGGCCGCCATTACAGTGCTGAAGCTCGGAATGCTGTGACAGCGTCGCTCCAGCCACATGTGCAGATTTGGAGAAGCTGCTCGCTCGTGTGAAGGGAATGAACTGGAAAAAAGCAAGCTGAAAACCACTTCACTGCGCAGGTATCCAGCTTGTGGAGGGTGGAGCCCCGGCTGGGGTGAGGACACTATCCAGCTCACTCCCACCTCGGCCGGGACGAGCGCTATGCGGCACAGGCAGCGAATGCTTTCCTTGAGTTCGACACGAAACAGGAGAGCATGCTGAGGCCAGAACGCGTGACCATCGCTTGCGTTCGCGATGGAATGCGGCGGCGCGACAAGATAAGGCCAATGCACATTTCCCTAGGGGACAGAGGTGTCTGTATCATCCTGAAGGATGCAGAATCCCGCTAATCGCTGGATGCTACGGAAAAAATGGGCACACGGCATTGTTTATTGCGTCTTTTCCTTCGACGTTGAAGCGGACAGAGCGCCATTTACAGAATAGTAGATAGACAGAACTGCGCACTGATGACCGCTGACGTTCCCCAAGAAGTGTGCTCTTCTCTCACAAGAAGTGGAAGCTTCGATACCTGGTTCCTGCTCTGGGGGACCAAGTTGTTCTGCTCGGCGTCACTCTTAACTTTTCTCGAGGGGGGCCCATGAAAATGCTAGGCCCTCATCAGAAGCCCCCGTACCATGCACACACGTGAGTTCGGATCCAGAGAAGAACTCTTGTCCAGTCGTTACGTTTCAAAAGGTAAGGATAGGCTTTCGTCGCTCTTCAGGGACCAATTTAAGCCAGCCGTTACCTCGACAAAGTCAACGACTGGCCACGAAGACCCCACTCTGCGGGACTCGACCATCCGGGCCGAAAATCAGACGGAATCTGTTGAAATGTTCGACTCCCGTATCCGGCTCGGACTCCTTCTCAGGTGGCTGAGTCGCATGTGTGCTAAAGTAGGGAGCCACTGCAGAGTTTTCCCATTAACTTTCAACATTCTCTCTGTGAAGTATTCCATTGCATCCAGCTTTTCTGCCAATGGAGCTCCATGGCATTAGCAGCTGACGTGCATGGTTGTTCACCTTTGCCCTTGACTGGTCACGTAGCCTTCTGCTGGCCTATTCCTCATCTTCATGCCATTACTGGAAAGAAGAACCCATGGGGCTGGCATCAAGCACTGCCATCGACAGACATCTTCCACACTCATCTCAGCAGCGTATGTTCGGTTAGTATGATCCTTAGCATTCAAGCAAACCGAAAAGAGTGCACAGCCCCAAGACGTAGAGGGGCTACCTTTATTTAACAAAGAAAATACGCAATTGCTATCATTGCATGGTGTTTCGCCGTCATTGCTATCAGGCCTGAACGATACGGAGGTGATCAACGTTGAGTCTGTGCACGGATTGACGGCACATATTGCGGTTTTCTGAATGTTGGCCGGCTCGGGGAGGAACAGTACTGGTCTCGAACGTGATCTGATCGGTGTACGTCATTTTTCTGTCGCGCCCATTGGCCTAGGCGGCTGCTTCTGCCGTTTCTGTGCTTCTTCGCTTTGGCACATCTTCAGCAAAGAGTACTACTCGAGACACAAGACCACGCGCGTCAACTGTGCTAAGGGGCGCCTGCGGCTATTGCCCAATTTTGTTCTGGGCCACTGAGACTGGACGGGCTGTACACGAGGGCTGTCGATTGGCCTATAATCGCTGTCAGACACGTCTTCGTCCAATGGAAAGGGCGGGTTCCGCACGAGGGCCATGCACCACACAGCTAGTTGGCATATCTGAATCTTATTGATAAATCAAATTGGTCAGTATCGGTATCCTGATCGATAGACGGTAATGTCACGCAACTGACATGCAACTAGCCGATTTCTTTGGAAGCATAGATGCTAGTGTCTATTCTACCGCTGCATCATTTGATGCGAATCGCATTAAATGACGCTCTTTTTCGGAGCGTGTGTTTTCGTACTTCCCGACCTCTGAGGCTCTTGTTGAGAACAGAAATGGACTCAGCGATGCTTCGTCATATTTGGGGGAGCTCCCAGCCAATAAGCTATGGATACAAACGGGGGGTGCTCCAGATGCTTCAACAGGGGGGGTCGAAGCGTCGTTCTCTGGCCCTGTCAGAGGGTGCATCATTTGATGCCCGACCGGGCATCATTTGATGCCCGATTGCGGTAGAATAGACACTAGGTCACCTTGCCAGCCAAGGGAGCTCGGTGTTCTTACCGAAAACGTCGGCAAAAGTGAGCAGCTACCAGGCTCACGCCAGGACGCCCGATGTAGACATATTTCTAATTTCTACCCGACGAGTTTGGCCAGAAAGACCCTCTATTTGGTCTTGCGAAATATTTCGCCGGTTATAAAGGAGCCCCCTCCCTTTTCTTCACGGCCGCATTCAAAGTCAAAACCACGTGTGTTCTTGGTAAGGCGGCCTCATCAGAGTAACGGCTCCATTACAGGGCCAAACGAAGAACCAAGAGACGTATCGCTCCTCAATAAGACGTACGCGTGTAACTATCAACTAATGCATGCTCGCTTCATCAAAACAACCACCAGTACAGTAGAAACTGCACGTGGTTGTCGGATGAGCGCCAACCTGCAATCTCCGTGTCAGAAGTCAGCGTGGGAGGCTGCCTTTCAACTCGCGGTTGCAGCCACCCACGCCCCGTGCACCATCGTCGTCGACGTCGTCTTCGTCCTCCGGATGCTTCCGCTATCTCCCCTGCAGCACGCTGATGTTTTGTCGCCAAATCCCCCTCGACCCCTTTCCCTCTTGTTCTCTTGCGGCCCATTGCCCTTATCCTGCCTTCCCAACCGCTCTGTGAATGCATCCTACCTGGGAGCGCTTCTCGACGCCTAGCGTAGGTTCCATGCCATACCCTCCCCCCGCGAAAGCCCCCCCACCCTAACCCCCAGTTTGTTCCTCCAGGACTCCCGCCTTTCCACCTCCACGTGCACCGAACACTTGCTGCTGCACGACCTTGGCTCCACGGTTCTGCCGACTGGGTGTCCACATGTGACGTAAACATGTTATGTTATTGATGTTGCTGACGATAGATGTACTGACTTGCAGCTGTGCTCAGTGTGTGCTTTATTTGATCTTTTGGGCACGGTGTTTCCTCCCCGTGGTACTGTAGACATGTCTGTGTCCGCCGTGCTTTCGGTAGTCACGTAGAGCGTAGTGTTAGGGCAATCCCAGCAACGTCGGCTCCATTTTCCATGTAACCCCATCTGAAGGTGCAACGTGCGGGTCACTGAATGGAAAGACCAATCTGAGGGCCCCATATCCCAAATGTCGCGAATGATTTTGCCACATGGACCATCTATTGCACTCTGGCTGATTGACCGATATGGTCTATGTTGGTAGGTCCTATGAGGCCCCAACCTGACATCTCCTCGTATTGTGTGGGATCAACTGAACGAAGATGGCGAATGTATCTGAAACCGATTGCAGATCGTGCACAGATTGGTATCAGATTCATTCGAAAACGAACTCGGGCATGCCACGGGATACAGAATTGAAGCACAGCATGCGAACGAAGCCCAAACCGACGAGAATCAGGCTCAACACGCAACAACATGGGCTGAATGCGACGACACCTGGCAGTGCTACGGCACCACGCGCAAGAATATTCGATGTCAACGACTGACACAGGCGATGACCCGCGTTGCACAAGGCGCCACACCAGCGATCTGGGCCAGTCTGGTGGACAATCACCTGCCAGAGAGGACCACGGCACTGTCCGTACCGCAGAGTGGTCCTCCCAAACAGCTTTCGACGCCCATGGACCATCTCTCGGGAGTGCATGCTTTTGGAATCGATTGCCCTGAGACGCTCTCGGGTCAGGCTGTCCGGTCAGCGGGCGGAGGAGGTGCTATTTTATTGGATGTCATGGCAAAATTTCTAAGCCGTGCCCCAGCCTCGAAGCGTCATTCGCGCAGTCCACGTATCCTCAAAATGTTCTGCATCGTGGGACGCCCAAGGAAAAGGCATTGTGGGATCTGGGGTGCTTGCGCGGGTGCACCCCGCCTCGCCAGGCAACGCATGGGAAGATCTCGACCAGTTTCCCTGCGCGGGTCTGGCGGTTGCCGCCTTGTCTGTGGCACGAGCGGGCGAGGGCCTGCATAGAATCGCGCGTGCGCCACCCACACGTTCGTCACGCGTGCGCAGCTCCCATGCGTGGGTCCGCCAAGACACGCCTCCCTGCGTGAGCAGTCCTAGGGGACCGAGAGGCGGTCTCCTGCCACGCGAGGCAGCTATTGAGGGGACCTGTCGCGTTGTGCCTTCGCCTGGGTCTGGAGGGGGCGGGGCTTGTCGCGTTGTCCCCTCGCGCGGGTTCGACGCTCGACCTCTCTTGTCCTCTTGCGGGCCTGTTCGGGCGGGGCCCAGGCCGTCGCCCTCCCACCCAGGCACGCATAGGAGGCATGCGGTGGTGTGCCATGGGCGGGTCTGCCGCGAACCTCTTCGAGAGGCGTGCACGGACGCGGGCGGGAAGCCAATGGTCGCCCACCGTCGCAGGCACGCACTGTGGCGGCCTGGTGGTGTCTCCCGCGCGCGGCTCCTCCGCGTGCCGTTCGTGTGCGCGTAACCCGCGGGCGGCACCGCGGCTCCCGCCTCCGTACCCCACTCGCACGGCGTCTTTAGCCCGCGCACACCTTCTCCCCGGGTTTTCACGACGCCTTCACTCCCGAGCATGACGCACGAGAGGGGCGCCAACGCCTCACGGCGGCGGCGCACGCAAAACAACCGTAACGGTACCTGATGCCCGCCTTCCCCTTCTAGTCCCTGCGAGGACGCCTGTGACAGCATTACTGCTTGTCAGGCCTCGGCACGGGGCCCTCTTCCAGTCACGAGGGGGTCAGCCGATCCGGGACACCGGTCAGTCAGGATCTAATACAATCCCGACCAACGTCAAACCCGTTCAGGGCGAATATGCCCAAGTTCCGCATATTTCGAATCTTTCCGGTGGCGATCCACTTGTGATCACCCCGCGGCTCACCAACCACAACCGCAATCTCGAGACTTCTCTGGTACTAGTAAATCCCAGGGCGGGCCCCCAGTTAAGGGCCTAATTTTGTGTAAACCCGACTTGGACCATTGACCAGTATTACACCGCGCCCCTGACACCGGGGCGCCGCCAGGGTGTCACGTAGCATCCCTCCCCCGCCTCTACTCAAGGCGGTGTCCGAAGCTTCGACCGCCCTCCGCTGAGACTGGCCCCATGTGCCCTGAGGGGAGGGTTTTCTGAGGTTCCTTTGAGGGTGTCTGAGAGGGGGTTTCCGGAG
>Ga0209186_1002428_pt1 | contig 13258 bp, 5 predicted proteins | sample SidtaG_FD_187426 | JGI IMG/M metagenome (GOLD analysis project Ga0209186, IMG submission 187426) | Marine algal microbial communities from Sidmouth, United Kingdom - Sidmouth_Male2 metaG (SPAdes) (version 2) | ecosystem: Host-associated > Algae > Red algae > Unclassified | place: Sidmouth, United...
GAGACGGCGTGTCGGGGCTAAGGGTCGGGTGGGAGTCAGCGGCGGCCGCCGTCGGGGCGCTTCGCGTGCAGGCGAGACACCCGCCGGCGAGCCGGCGTGCGGCCGCGACACACGCCGACGCGGCGCCACGCGCGCCCGCGCGCAGCGCCGGGGCCGGTGTACCCGCGCGCCGCCGGCGCTTGCGTGTGCGCGCCGCCGCCGCCGCGCCCGCGCGGCTGCCGGCTGCGGCAGGCGGTCCGACGGGGCGCGCCGCGTCGGCCGCCGCACCGCCGTAGCCCCCACCAGGGCGGGGACCGCGCGGCCGCGGGGGACCCCGCCGGCCGCGCGCCGGTGGCCACCCCGCGCGCGGGCGGGGGGGGGGCCGCGGCGCGCCGCCGCCGCGGCGGCCGCCGCGCCGCCGCGTGCGCGACCGCGCGCGGGGGGCGCGCCCCCGCGCGCAGCGCCGCCGGCGGGCCCAGTCCCCCGCGGCGGCACACGCACACGCCCCCGCCGGGCGGGCGGCGGTCGTCCGCGCGGGGGCCCCGTCCGTCCTTTGCCCGCGCGCCCGACAAACACAGCCCGTGGGGGCAACGACGTGGTCGATAATCGACCCGCCGCCGGGGCGGTTTGCTCAAACGCTAGATACGCGCGCCGCGCTGGCGGGGGACGCGGGCCCCGCCCGACCGCGCGACTGGTGCCGACGCCCCCGACGAGGGCGTCCCGCAGGACGCACGTGCCGCGGCGACCGCACCAGGAGATGCGAGTGGGAGGCCGAAAACCCTCGCCGAGGTGTGGGCGGCGCGCCGTGGGGGGTCCCACGCAAGCGCACGCAAGCTGACTGGTCGGCCGGCGCGGCGCGCCTGCCCCGCCCAGGTCGCACAGCGGGGCTGGCTGCGTGCGGCTCCCTGGGGTGAGCGCGCAGGGGATATGCAAGGGGAGCGCGGTCAGACACCCCCTCGCCCCGATTCTGCCGTGTGACGGGCCGGCGTGCGGCAACCGGCTCGCGCGACATCCCTCCCCAACCATTCGACGGACGGCAGCCAATCAGGTGCTCAGCGGCCGCCTTTGCCAAAGGGGGATGCAAAAACAGACCCCCAGAGCGTGGCCCAATGGGTCGGTGGAAGGCCAATGGCCACGTCCCCAATGTGCGATCGATGCACGCCGCTGGTTGGCTGCGCCAGCGGCGCCGGGTGGGACAGCTGATTGCCGAGAATGGATCGTCGCTCACGCCAGGCGAAGCGGGACCGCAACGCGGGCACCCCCAGCCACCGAGGCAGAGACGGAGGTCTCGGCTCGGTCACGCAACACCCCTCCTCAACGCCCACTCTCCGAGGGGGGGGCGGCGACGTTGGGGAGCCAAAGACCAGAAACCCCCTGCCACGCATGGGCAGGCGTACACTAGTGTGCTGGTTGACCTGCTGCCGAGTGTGCGTGCCACGACATCATTGCGGGCCTGCGCCTCGACAGCCGCCGCCGCTCCACGTGCAAACAGCCGTCCAGGTTCGAACTCAACCGTCTCTGGGAGCTGCCGCTGGCCACACCTTGGTGGCGGTCCCTGTTTCAACGGGGAACCCTCTGGGGACGCAAGACCACCTGCCACGCCTGCGCGGTGGCCGCTCTGGAGGGACTCGGCTGCGCGAGCGCCGCCTCCGCACGCCGCCCCAAGGGCGAGGAAGGTGCCGAATGCGGCGTGCCGTGCCGGACGCCTCGCTTCCGTGTGGCCATCGGACGGTCGAGCGCCTGCCGAGCGGCGGCACATCTGCAGCGCGACAGTCGACAACTGACAGTGGCGCAGCCTCGTCGCCAGGCGATGGGCGTCTCGCCACCCGCCGAGCAGATGCGGGCCCAGCCGCCCCCAACGCCGTGGCCTTGCGCGCCTGGTGCCCAGAGACGCTTGGATGATGCTGGATGCGCAGTTTGTCCCAAATCCAACTGGCGAGCACAGTGGTGAGGATCGGCGGCTCATTGAGATTCTGGCGAGATTCGACGATGACCGCCGTGGGTGCGCGGCACCAGCCTTCCAGGTGTCCGACGATCGTAGCGTTTATGGCTGCGCGCGATTCCAGCACAAACGGACGGCTGTTCATCTTGTCAGTGACTGTGTAAGTGATGGATTTTTTCAATGTCAGAGTCCCACGTTCAACGCTTTTAGGCCAGACAGAGTTGCGCGAGTACGGATATCCACCGCTTTTCATTCCGAAGTCGGAACTGGGTGGTCGTGCGTCCCCACGAAGAAGATAACATGTCCAGGCGGTCGCCACGACGCCGGGTTCTTCAAGTACTAGTTCAACTTACCAGAGAACTGCACGGTAACGCTTGATCTGCGCCTCTTCTTTCAAGTCTATCACACTCAAAGTGGCGAACGAGACGATCCGGCCAGGGTTGTCAGCGTTTGGTTTGGTTTACAAAACATGAACGGAGTTCAACCTGATTCACTTATACGGTGGAGCGTTCAGGTTGAACCTAACAATGCGAAAAGCGTACTTGGTACACGTGGTACTCAATATGCCACGTTTCACAGTACTTAACGATGTGCTGCTGCAGTCGCCGAGCTCGCTGTGAGAGTGCGAACCAGGGGTCTTCAAGCGTAGTTTCCCCCAAGCGTATCCGCGCGTATTTGATTCGGGTATATACCCGAACGCTTGAAGTTTTGCTTTCCTGAAAATGTACGCTACCCAAATAATCCCATTGACCGAAGAACGCTTGAACTCGCCCCAACCGGGTATTATTTGGACATACCCATACCCAGTGATTTATGCCAAGAAGTACGCTGGCCTGATATTTTTCAGCGTATTCTACTGCAGCCTCAGTCCCTGAACTTGTGTTCATGGGTCTACATAAGACTTGAAACTTACTTTGTTAGGTTTTGGGTGGCAGCGGCGGCCCCTGAAGCGGCTGCTTGCTCCACACCTTCCCGAGGCAAGGGGGAAGGGGGGCAGCGAGCGGCGTCGCTGGAGGCCCTCCCAGCCTGCCGGCGCGGGATGGGGCGGGGTGGGCGCCCAGTTGTTCCGTTTTGCGTGTCCCAGCCGGTCGTCGACCGCCAGCTGGAGGAGTCACTGCAGTGACTCCAATTTTTCATTGTCGCCTAGACCTGTTTCCAATGTCACGCGCAGCACAAGCCACGGAGTGTGGAGGCGATTGTCGCAGCCGCCACCGTCGCATCAGACGCGTCTACCGCCCAAGAGGGCACGGCGGATGGACCGCTGCGCACGCACCGCGCACCCACGCTCGGCGGCGGGCGGCGGCTGCGGTGGCGGCGTGTGAATGGTATTCTGTCGGTAGCTTTCGTAATTGGGTCATCCGCGTCACTTAGCCGTGGCCTTGTACGGAGCTGCTCTCGAAAGTAGGTACTGTGCCCGTCAGAATCGGGTCGGGTCGCTCGCAAGCCAGACCGGTGGCAGAGGTCCGGTCCGGCAGTGAAAAATACCCACACAGTACGCTGTACCACTCCCAGGAACAAAAGTACCCGGTCACACATTTCGGTCAAAAAGTACCCGAAAAAAGACGCCTGCTGGTCATCGGATGACACAGTACGCTTGCGTGGGGTCTCTCTCACGGAATACGCAGACGCTTGTCTAAGAAAATCCCAAATACGGGAACGCTAACCTACATTGGGTACGCTTGAAGACCCCTGATATGAACGGAGACTGACTGTACCGGTCTCTCCCAGAACGCCGTGTGCGGCCGAGGCGGCGGCACGAGGTCGGTTCCTCAGATCTTGCAACACAACTTACGCATTTTGTAGTAAAAGTGGTCTAAGTCGAGTACTTCGCTTCCGCCTCGTCGTCGTCGCGACCAAATCGGCGCTCGTCTTCTTCACGCCGGCGGACGCCGTCACCACCTCTGACTTAGTCGTGAATATCGCGCGAAGTCAGCGACGGAGCAACAAGCCGTGCTGCACGTAGCGCGTCTCCATTCGCTTCGCGAGTGGAAATTTTGCGTTTCTCGCACAGTGTCTTTCGAGGTCTCGCACGCTTCCGTGACGCGGCGATCCTCTTCGCGGGCTTCCGACGTCCACAATCGCAGCGGCTTCACATCGTCGGATGCGGATGGAGTCCGTCGTGACGACGGAGGGCCGCAGCCACAGTGTATGCAATTGACACGCAGCATTTTGAAGCGTACTTAGCGTATCAGACATGCAGGCAGGTCTTAACGTCCCTGGCATAATCGTGCACAGCGACCCTAATCGCACCATGTGATCTGCCTTGCGTTTCCACTCGCGACTGGGACCGTGCACCTGGACGGGATTGTAACAAGAAATCGCTTGTTCAGGCCTTGTGCAGGGACGAAACCCTGAACGGGATTTCCTCCCGTCCAGGCTGCAGGTTTTTCTGACGGTGGCTTCCGCCTCAGAAGAACCGATTCACGGTTCTGCGGGGTGCGTCCCCCAGGAAAGTGCACTTCGGCCTCGTGGGATCTGCACTTCCCGAGTGGTGTCGACGCGTCTGCTGAGGTTTCTCCCCAGCTCGGAGGCGGGTGCCCACGCCCACGAATCTCCATAATGCAGCAAAGCGGGGAGTAGGAGCCCCTGCACGATACGCGTGGAGCCAGCTCAGTGGAAAGGGGACGTTTCCAGCCGCTGGTGTGCACGACGCGCCGTGGCAGAGCGTGACAGTGCCTCGGTGTTTGCAGATGGTCCGCAGCGGCTCCCGTTTGGCATTGTCGGCGGCAGCGGCAGGGATGGTGGCGGCGGCGCGCTCTTGACAGTACGCATGGGCTGTGGGTCTCTGTGCTGCACCTGCGATTCCACAGTGATGGCACACTGTGATGGCGCAGTAGCCTCCATCCTTGTCGACGGAAAGCGTCTGCGATCACCCCAGATTCACAGACGGTCTGACTTTCTTCTTGGGTCTGAGGAGAGTGTCGTGATGGGCAGAGGATCCGGGACAGCCTCACGAAAGCGCTGGTGAATCGAGCGCCCTCCTCGTGCGCAGCAGGTCGGCTCACCTCATTGAACCGAAGTGCTTGCAATGACCCATTTGGTGGTCGGCGAGTCCATGCTCCATCTGAAATACACTTTTAAAATTCTTTCATGATCATGTTTTTCAATACTCGGGTTGTATGAACGAGACCCACGCCGGAACTTGGACACTACGTTGCAGCACAGCACCTCACCTGTCCGCACACAGACGCTCGTTGTCAACAAAGATGCATCCAAGGCATCATAAACACTGGCATTGGGACCTGTGGTCAGTGCAGCGCAACACTACAAGGGCAACAACGGCACCCGCCCCTTCTGTATCCTCCCATCGCGTAGCACACTTGGTTTCTTCTGGCCCCCTTTCCCCGGATACTCTAGCGCTCGGCTGCGCGACAATATGTATTGCAGCCACCATGGCGCCAGTCAGCCGGCGAGCTCCTACTTCTATAGACTGTGGGGCGCGCGCACCCACGGTGACGGTATGGAATCCTGTGCACCCGCATGTACAGAGGGATCATCCTCGTGCGGAAAACAAGCGTTCGCGAGACGCCACGCGCGCCCATTTTCTTGTTCATACCCCATAATCGACGAATACAGTGTAGTTTGAGACATGCGGTTTTTTACTTTGATGGAAAGTTTTCCACCTTGTGAATAGAGTGTGTCTCGATGCGTGCAGGTTCCACCGACGCCATCCCCGTCTCGTGTGGCAGGCAGGCCGGCAGCCAACGGCTACCGCACCGACAAAAAGCGCGCGCGCGCGCCGCCCCTCGGCCGCCGCGGTCAGCGGCCCAGGCCTCTTGTCGCGACGGCCTGCAGCCGCGCGCGCCGCCGCGGGTCCCTCGTCGGCGCCCCCCGCCGCACGGGGGGCGGCCCCAACTGTCATCGCCCGCGCGGCCGCGCACGGTGCCGCCGGGGGTGTGGATCACAGGCCTCGATCCACGTGGACGGGGGGCGGGGCGGGGGGGGTGCTCTGGGTGACGGCCCCCGCCGCCCAGCGGCCCCGCACACGCCGGCGGCCGGCGGCGGGTGTCGGGGGCGCCGCGCGGCGCCGCCGCTGCGGCGGCGGAGGCGCCGGCCAACGCCCGGCCGCCTGTGGTTTTGCGTCCCGCCCGCTGGCCGGCCATGCTGAGGGTGGCGCCGGGGAGGGGCGCCGCGCGCCCCGGCGCGCCCGCCACCACCTCCGCCGCGCGGGCGTGGGGTGTCGGCGCACGCGGCGCTGGGACGATGGCGTCACCCCCCCCCTGCACCCTCTCGCTCACCCGCCGCCGCCGTCGCCGCCGCCGCCGCCGCCGCCGCCACCGGGGCATTTGTAGGCGGCCCCGGCGGCGGTCGGCCCGTCCAGCGGGTTTTGCCCTCCCCCCTCCCACCCACACGAGTGGCCGCCCGCCGCGCGGGGCGGCGGCCGCAGACGCCCGCGGTGGGCGCGCCGCCGTGCCCCCGCGGCTGCCGGCCGCGGCCGGCGGTAGATGGGGCGGCGCGCGCGGCAGGAGCGCGCACGCCCCCATCGGCCGACAGCGTTGCGTCGGGCGGCGGGTCGGCGCGAGCGGGGGGTCGGCGGCCGTCGACCGCCGCGTCGGTGGAGCTCTGTGTTGTTTTCGCGCGCGCCCAGTGACGCGCCGGCGGCTGGCGACAGTGTCGGCACCAGCCGTGTGGCGCCGTCGTCGAGCTGCGGGCGGTGGGGCCAACTTCCACGGCCGCTGCTGCTGCCGCTGCCGGCGCCCACAACCACCGCCATCAGACCGCACAGGTGCGCTCGTGCCCTTGGTGTCGGTAGCGACTTGACACCCTCCCCCCCTCCCCACCAGTGGCGCAGCGTCGGTATCGATGCGGCGCCGACTGCGCGCCGCCGCAGCGCTCCCGTGTCCACCGTCGGGCAAGTGGCGCAGCGGTCACGGTGTCTCCCTCTGCCCCCGGCGGAATGGCGGCTGGCGGCGGCCGGTCTGCCAGCGACCCATCCCCAGCAACGCCTGCGCCTTCCACTTGCCGCTCTGCTTCCCCTCCCCCCTCCCCGCGGCGGGTGACGGTGACGTTTACCCGCGCCGCCGTCTCGCTGGTCCTCCTCCTCTCCACCGCCATTGCGGCGGCGGGCGGCCCCACCCCCACCGGCGCCCAGCAATCGTTTGACCACCGCGCGCACGCGGTGCCCAACCCCCCCGTCACGCTAACAACGTGGGCGCCCTCCCGCGTCGCCGCTGTTGTGCTCGACGGCTCGCGCTCCCACTCACACTACTTTGCCGCGGGCCCCCCACCCGTGTCCGGCCGCATCGTCTCGTACCGGTGGTCCGACGCGACGACGGGCAGGCTTCTTTCGACAGCCAAGAACCCGCGCCTCGAGTTTCCGCTCGGCACGACGCGCCTGCGTCTGCGCGTCGTGGACAATACCGGCGACGCAGCGTCGGCCGTCACTTCTGTGACGGTGCAGCTGCCGCAGCTGTGGCAGCGCCGCCCACCGACGCTCACGTCGATTGACCCGACGCGCCTGCCGCTCAGCGGCGGCATTATCACCGTCCGCGGCACAGGCTTTTATAACCAGCCTGCCGTGCGTGTCGACGGGGTGGAGGTGCGGCCGCTCGAGCCGCCGACCGACACGGTCATGCGCGTACGCGCGCCGCCGCACTGGGCCGGCACGGCGGGGGTGGTGGTTGCCAATGGGTTTGGGGTGCTCCCGTGGCCCCGCCGCGCGACGCTCACCTATGCGCGCTCGCGGTCGGCGGTGCGGTTTACCCAAACGTATTTGCGCAACGCCCGTGGCCAGGGCGCCTACCGCACGCCGCAAGCGGTGGTCCTCCGAATCGGTCCGGACGGCGCCTACTACCTTGGCGACTTGTCTGGCCGCGTGACCCGCCTAAGCGTGACGGGCGACTACCGGGTGACAGCGGCGTGTACGTCCAAGGCGCTGACCGTCGATGGCGCCAAGCGGAGCGTCATGGGCATGGCCTTCAACCCGCACCACGTTGCCGACGTCAAGCCCCGCCTGTACGTGACGACGGCGACGCTCTTCCTAAAGTCTCGCTTTGCGGGCGGCGACGAGCGCGCGTGGGCCAATGGGCAGGTGGAGGAGCTCGTAGCGGACCCAACCGTCCGGTCGGGCACGTGCATCACGCACACGCGGACGGTCGTGTCGGGCCTCCCCGTGTCGGCGCACGACCACTCGGTGTCAGCGCTCGAGTTCAACGAATGGGGCGCGCTGCTGATCAATTCTGGGTCCATGACCAACGCCGGCGTTTCGACGCCGGGCGACGGCATTGGCGGGGTGCCCGACTCGCCCCTCTCCTCGGCGGTGCTCATTGCGTACGTCAACCGGCGCGGCTTTAACGGTACCGTGCGCTACTCGGATTACCGCCACCCAGAGCGAGCCGACATTGTCGCTGGCGGCGCCTCGGTGCGCGTGTACGCGTCGGGCATCCGCAACGCCATGTCGCTCCTCGTCCACTCGTCGGGCGCGCTCTTCACGTCGGACAATAGTGCCAATCAGAACTTTGGGTTTGTCTCGCTCTCGTGTACTGCATCTGGCGCGCAGCCGCCCGACGAGCCCGACCGGCTGCTCCGCGTCGAGCGCGGGCGCTACTATGGGTCCCCAAACCGCAACCGCGGCCGCTTTGACGCGCGCCAGTGCACGTACCGGTCGCCGCGCGACGCGGTCGCGCACGACGGCTACACGCCGCCCATCGCCACGTTTGTGTCGTCGACCAATGGGATGGCCGAGTACACGGCGCACCGCTTTGCCAATGCGTTGCGCGGGGACCTCTTTTCCTCACGCGTCGCGTTTCAGGGGCGCGGCACGCTCTACCACACCCGCCTCGACGGCGGTGGCACGCGCGTGGCGGCGCCGCCGGCCGTCTTCTGGCGCGCCTCGGGGCTGTCCCTGGTCGTCGACGCGGCCGGCGCCATGGTCATGGCGCAAACGTTTCAGCGGCGGGTGCTCCTCCTCCGCCCGCGGGAGCGCAACCCGGGCAAGCCCCTCGTCATTGGCGTGCACCCGCCGCGGGGGCGCGCGCGCGGCGGCAATGTGATTTTGGTGGTCGGGTGGCGCCTCGTCGGCCGGCCCGCGCGCGTCGGCCGAAGGGCGTGCGTGCGCTCGTGGCGCGCGTGGGGCTCCCGGGCGGGGGAGGGCGCGCTCTACTGCCTCGTGCCCCCGGGGCGTGGGCGCGTGCGGGTGACCGTGCCGAGGGGGGTGTGGGACGAGCACTTCAACTACCGCTACGTCTAGGCTCCCGCGCGTGGCGGCAGAGGCGGCGGGTGGGGGTGGGGGGCGCGGCGGTGGCGGCGGCGGTGGCTGCGATGGCGCGGGGGGGCGGGTTTTTTCGTCTTTGCCCCCCTGCCTGCCGTGGCGCCGTCGCCGTCGCGGCGTTGACCATGGACTAACTCATGGACGGCAGGCCGCCGGTTGCCGGCGGTCACTGCCAGCTCTTAACTGTGTGCGTATTGCATTGCTTTGCTCCTCCTTCCTTCTGTATGGTGGGCGTGGCGGGTGCGGAGACCGCAAAGTGCATACTTCATTCTTGCGGCAGAGACGCGGGGGTGCCCCCGTGCTCTCTCTGTTCCTCGCTGTCTGTCGGCAAAGGAAACTTGAACGAATATATCGACTGCTTTAACTGACGTATTTACAATTGGCGGCTGATGGACAGCTTGCGGCGCTCCAGCGCTATCAATTGCTGGCCGCACCGATCGTCGGCTCACCGTGAGCCGGATCACGGGCGGCAATCCGCTACGACTCGCTGACGTGGCTGTTTTCGGCAATCCGGCTGCCGTGCGGGAGCAGGTGACACGCGGCCGCCGCTTGAATGAATGCAGCAGCTGGGACACGGGCGACATTAGCATCGCGTGCTCACTGCACCTGATAGCCGCAGCGATCGCGATGTGTATAACACTGGGAAAGCGTGAGACACTCATCGTGGCGCGTGGCAGCACAATGAATGCGGTGAGGACAGACCTCGCTCAGAGACGACACACAGAATAATGTGTAGAACCACGTGCGTTGAACATAGCCCTCAAACAGACCAGGAACAGGAGCACACACGCAACTAAGCAGGAAAAAAGACGAAAATACAAGCGTAAACATGCGCACCATGACAAAGCGGCCCGCAACTTAGAGCTTGTCGTAAAAGTTGTCCACGCTCGGCACGTTGGGCTTGAGACCCTTCCGGGTGCGGATGCTCATGACCAAGTCGTACACCATCTTGTCCTCGGGCAGAATGGGGTTGCCCGGCATGGTCTCCCAGTGGTCAAACACGCACTGGGGGAAGGCCTGACCCGACGTCGCCGAGCGCAGGTCGGCGGTGAAGCCGAACGACTCTTGCACAGGCAGGTACGCCTTGACGTTGTACATGGGAGTGCCCGGCCGCTGGGTCTCCTCGAACACGTGACCGCGCTTGCGAGACATCACACCATAGATGGAGCCGACCGAGGTCTCCGGGCACTGGATCTCCACCAAGTACACAGGCTCGAGCAGGCGCGGGCTGGCCTTGATCTGCGCACCGTACATGCAGCGCCGGGCAGTGGGCATGATCTGCCCAGCGCCACGGTGAATAGCGTCCGCGTGCAGCGTCACGTCCGTGATGTTGAACGAAAGGCCGCGCATGTTCTCGTCGCAGAGCACACCCTCACGGGTGGCCCACTGGAATGCCGATACCATGGAATCCTTGATCTCGTTCAAATACTGCACGGCCTTGGAGCGGTCCATCATGAGGCACGCCGAGCCCGAGTCAGTGAACGCCCAGATCTTCTTCGCCGCATCCTCGTCCATGCCGTACTCGTCACGGAGAGTCCGCGTGCGGAGCTTGGGATCGTCGCGCGCCGTGATCTTGCCGTCCTCAATGGCCTCAGTCAGGCCCGACGGCAGCGGCTCCGCGTAGAGGTAGATGCGGTTGTGCTTGTTGGCCGACTTGGACAGGCAGATGGCCGTGTCCTCCGGGTTGTCCACGCCACCAACCGACTCGCGGAAGGAAACGACCGGGTTGGAGACGCGAATCTCGGCACCGTTCATGAAGTCCTCTTGCAGATCCTTCAGGCAAATCTCCAAATGGAGCTCACCCGCACCGGCAATGATGTGCTCTCCGGACTCCTCCGTGGAGCACTGCACCAGCGGATCCGACTTGGACAAGCGCTTCAGGCCTTCCACGAGCTTGGGCAGGTCGCCAGGGTTCTTGGGCTCCACGGCAACACGCACAACAGCCGACACCGAATACTTCATGTCCTTGAGCGGGAAAGCGTCCTCCGAGTCGGAGATGGAAGCAGTCTTGAGGATGACCGCGTCCAGGCCGACAATCCCCACCGTGTTACCGCACGGCACCGAGTCGACGGCCTCCGTGCGGCGCCCCATCATGAGCATGGCGCGCTGGACGGCCTTGATGTTGAGATCCTTCTTCGAGCCCGGCTCGTAGTTGGGGCCCATGATACGCACCTTCACACCCGTGCGAACCGTCCCGGAGAAGACACGCCCGAAGGCAATGAACCGACCGCGGTCGGCCGCCGGCACCATCTTGGAGATGTACAGCATGAGCGGGCCGTTGGGGTCGCAGTTGCGGATGGACGTGGCGCACACGTCGTCCAGGGGCCCCTCGTACAGAGTGTCCACACGGTACCTCTGCGCCTTCGCGGGCGACGGCAGGTGGGTAATCATCATTTCCAGCAGCGCCTGGTCAGCGGGCAGCCACTTCTGCAGCACGCGCTTCATCAGCTTCTTCTGGCGCAGCTCCTTCTCTTCCGTCGTCAGCGTCACGTCGAGCGTGGCAAGCAGCGCGACCAGGTTGTCGACCTTGTCGGACATGGCAAGCTCAATGATCTTCTTAATGGGCTTGATGACGAACTCGCAGAAGGCGCGCGACACCCCGTCCTTCTCCTTCTTGATCCACTTCTTGTTAGCGCGGTCAAAGAAGTTGTCGCCCCACAGGCGCCCGAGCATCTTCTCCACGTCGACCTTGAACTTCTTCGCGTACATGCGCGCAAAGCGCGTCAGCGTGAAGGCCCAGCCGTGGAGACCGGCGGAGAAGGCGATAGTTCCCTTCTCGGGGTACACCTGCACATCACCGACCTTCTCGTCCTGGTACGTGGCCATGATGACGTTGGCGTTCTCAATAATGCGCTGGAAGTTCTGGTACATCTCCTCCGGCTCCAGCTGCAGCTCCAGGAAGGAGCGGTCAAGCTTGTTGATCGTCATCACCGGAATGATGCGCTCCGTCAGCGCCTGCCGCAGCACCGTCTCAGTCTGCACGCAAACGCCCTCCACCGAATCGACCACCACCAGGGCACCATCTGTCACGCGGAGCGCCGCCGTCACCTCAGAGCTGAAGTCGACGTGACCGGGCGAGTCGATGAGGTTGATCAAAAACTCGCGGCCATCAGCGTCCTTGGGCAGCGCCAGATCCGGGTCGAACTGGAAGTACAGGCTGATGCCAGTCGATTTCTACGATGCACCAAAGAAAGAAGAAAATGGCATCACACAATGAACACCAAGACATGCGAAAAGACACGGCCAAGAGAGGTAGCGACAACAAGAGGTCAGAACACATGCCTGGATGCCACAGGACAAGTACGGGTAGACACTACTCGGGGCCACACCACAGCGACCATCAACCCCAAGGAACAATCCTAACGTACGATCGTAATGCAGCGATCCTGCTCGTCCTGGCGGGTGTCTGTCAGACGGGCGTCGCCGGCGTTGGCCATGGCAATAATGCCGGCGGCCGCGACAAGGGAGTCCGTCAAGGTCGACTTGCCATGGTCGACATGGGCAATGACCGACATGTTTCGGATGTTGTTTTTCTTGTCCATGATCTCGCGCATCTGATCCACCGTGAAGTTCACCATGATGGGCGACGGGAGGGGGCAAACGCAGCCGCAGCTGCAACGGTCACGCCCTCGGCGGGCGCGAAGACGACGGGAAGGAGAAGGGTGGCTGGCAGTGGATACTGTCAAGACGGCCACCCTCCGGCCACAACGGGAGGGAGCGGAAAAGGATGCGAAAGAGACGGACGAACAGCGCAGAGGTCACAGCGCGGCACAGTCAGGCAGTGCCTTCTAACCCGCCAGCCACGGTCGAAGCCGACGGCGACGCCCCCACCCAAGCACCCAGTTCAGAGGCCCCACGGAGGCCCCACTACGGCGCCGGCGAATCCCGGAGTCGTCGTCATGACATCAAATTCGCCAGTTGAGTAGCCCCCCATGAAATTTTCCACTTGACGTCGACCGTGCTGTTGGCTTGAGCGAATCCGACGTCACTACCGTGCATATAGGGTTCGCAGTAGCGCCCCTATGTGAGGGGCGTGGGGCGTAACCGCGCCCTAATGGCGCCCTAACAGCGCCCTTCTGAAGGCTAACGACGCCCCCAAAACGCCCCAAGTAGCACCCATAAACACT
>Ga0209186_1002430_pt1 | contig 13257 bp, 20 predicted proteins | sample SidtaG_FD_187426 | JGI IMG/M metagenome (GOLD analysis project Ga0209186, IMG submission 187426) | Marine algal microbial communities from Sidmouth, United Kingdom - Sidmouth_Male2 metaG (SPAdes) (version 2) | ecosystem: Host-associated > Algae > Red algae > Unclassified | place: Sidmouth...
CGGATACCGGAGACCCCTCAGTGCCCGGAGATTCTTCTCCAGGACATGCACTCGTCCCGGCCTGATAACATGGCCGAGGTACTCCACTTCTTCTTGAAAGAAGTGGCATTTGGCCGCCTTTAAGGTAGCCCCTGCCTTTCCTAGGCGTGTCAACACCTCGTCAAGGTGTTGTAAGTGTTCCTCTGGGGAGCGGGAGAAGACGATAACGTCATCCAGATATACTAAGCATACCTGCCACTTGACTCCTGCCAAGATCATATCCATAGCCTTTTGAAAGGTGGCAAGGGCATTGCACAACCGAAAAGGGAGGCGCACGCATTGCCACGCGCCTTAATGGCACGTGAACGCCGGAAGGTGTTTATCCTCCTCGGCTACTGGTAGCTGCCAGTAGCCTGCGTTGCAGTCCAGGGTGGAGAACAACCTGGCATCCCCTAGGGAATCTATACATTCATCCATCCTAGGAATGGGGTACGTGACCTTGACGTTCATCAAGTTCAGCTTCCTGTAATCAATACAGAAGCGTACCAAGCATCAGGCATCGGCACCATAACGACTGGGCTAGCCCATTCCCCAGTGGAGGGTTCTATAACCCCCATCGAGCGCATGCGCTCGACTTGTGCTTTCTCTCTCTTTCGGGCCAAAGGCCCGGCTTGGTAGGGGTGTTTCCTCACGGGGACAGCCCCGGGCTTCAGACGAATGCGGTGTTCTACACCGCGTATTCATCCCAAGTTACCCCCCCAGAGGGGTGCATTCTTCTTCAAGAGGGCCCTAAGGGCCCCTGACAATTCGTCGGGTACCGACGACACGTCCACTCCTGCGAGTGGGGAATCCTTCTCCTCTTTGGAGGTCTCTTCGCGCTCCTGGAGCTCGTCCCGGGGCACATCAAAGGTCGGCCCATCATAGGGGTCGATATACCCCACGGTCATATCATTTGTCAGCCGTAAGGGCGCAGCGCCCAAGTGCATCACTTGGACCGTTATCGGCTCGCCAGCCACCATGATGGCGGGTCCCTGAGCGACCTGTATACCATGGTTGTGATATAACAGGGGTCGCCCCGTATTGAAGCCATGCCCCGTGGAGGTACCCTTCACGAGGATGTGTGTGATAGTCGCGGGTGTTACCCAGGTCTTTCTTACTGGTCTTAGCTTAGCCGTAACCCCTTGAGGGCACACACATACCGGACTGACTGACGCGATCGGGTGCCCCTTGCGGGCACCGTCTCTTCGGATAGGTACCTTGGTACCATTGAGGAGCTCCACATGCTGCTCTTGAGTCGCAATATTCTTTGTTGCGATAACCATAAAGGAGGCGCCCAGTATAGCTGGGACACTCATATTGTCGACAACTCCAAAGAAGATGTAGGAGGTCTGGCTCCCAAGGGCCACACCAAGACATACTGAACGCACAATGGGGAGCCAGCCCCCATTGACATCGTGGAGCATAGAGGCCCACTCCCCCAGCGGTTGTAGCTGGGTGTCGTCCGGCAGTAACTGCCGGCTTTTCAGCGTGGGGCCACTTCCTGTATCCAGGATGGCCGGAGTGGTAAGGTCGAAACCTTCCGTCAGGAATAACCTGACAACTAGCTTATAGCTAGAAGAGCGCATGAATACACATGCCGTGCCCTCAGGGTTTTTTTCTTGGGATACCCCAGGTGGCCGTTTAGTCCAGGTCTTCCCGGCTCGCCGAGAAGACTTGTACCTCCTTGTTGCCCTTAGAGTTGTCGGGCGAGGCGGGACCACCGCCGCCGTTACAAGTTTTCCCAGGAGGAGTTGTCCTCCTGGACCAACTCTTCGGCCTCCGCCCCTGGGGGTGGAGCGTCATCCGACGACGGCCACGGTGGCCCTAGGCTTGTGCCCACGGCTCCCACCGTCTTCTTTGGACGGCGTTGGTCCTCTTGAGGACTTTCTGCCATACGCTCCTCGTAGGCCTTGTTTAACAGGTTCTTGGTCGCCGCGTCGAGGCGGGCACACTCACGGAAGAACTGTGTGCGCATGTTACATGCGAGGCAGTTGTAGTTCCTTGGTTGCCCAAAGCGCCCTTCACCCCTTGGGGAAGGACCTGCCGGGACTTCCCCCACCTTAGTTGGGGCTGTCACCGCCGCGGTAACATACTTGCGTGGTGTCGGCCGTGCGGCTCGACGCTCTCGACGGGCCTCGGCCCGTCGGGCCTCTTCGGCCTGTTGCTCCTCTTGACGTCTGGGACAGACGTCACACTTCCTCTGGGCATATTGCACCAGGAGGTCCATCGGCATATTGCCGGTGTTGTGTTCGCGCACATCTGCGCGAATCTCCCAAACGAGCCCCTGCATATAGCGGCTCTTCATCTGCCCCTCTGTGTGTATATACCCACAGAGGCGACGTAACCCCCTAAGGCGTGCGTATAAATATTTCTCGGTCTCCCATCCCTCTGGGAGGCTCCGTGGAACAGAGCGTCCTGGTCGCTTAGCGACTGCTCGTCCGCATATTTGCGGAGGAGCCAGTTGACCAGTTCCATATAGGACCTGACCTCTCCACTCCGCCCTCCTTGGAGGGCCGGCATAATGGTGAACAAATCCCGTTTGAGATCACCCTAGGTGAACTCCGGGAGGAGGTAGAGGGCTCTGCCGTCTGACGCATCATTGTTATTTCCCGCTTTTACAAAGAGGTTCAAGAGCTCAAAGACGCCTAAGGCTGGCGTCCCATCCCACTCTGCGCCTCGACCAGAGGTGGCTGAGACATGCTTGCGCAGACGGCCTAGGCCGTGTGCCATCGTCCGGTCATACTGGACGTCCGTATTCGCCGATGCGTCAGATACACAATCCAGAATCGCTGCATAAAGATCTTCCGCAGGGAAGATCTTCTCGGGGAGCCTACGATGAGGGGCTCCCTCTAGCTCGCGCCCTAGGGCGCGTGCTACCGCACGTCGGGGGACATGACCTCCCCCGTCTCCGCCGGAGTACTCCCCATCCGAGGAGGAGGACCTCAAACGGCGACGACGGCGCCTGGACCGTCGGGAGGCCCCAAGGGCTGTCTCCAATAAAAATGGCCGTTTATGCAAAGGACTAATGAACGCATCCAGTGAATCTCGTAGGGCCGCCGAAAAGGCGTCCCCTTCCAGGGCCCCTTGCGGAACCCCAACCCCACTGACTTGTGGGGGTGTATGGAATAAGCCGGCGGGTCTGGCCCTCCGAGCCCGACCGTCATACTGGCGCTGTTCTTGGGGTGGGACCTCTTGCCCTCCACCCCCCAGGGGTCCCGGCACTCTGAGGGAGACGCTCTCTCGACCCCTTGTGGCGGTCGCAACAGAAGGGGGAAGGGGAATCCGTCACCGCCCCCGCCTCCGTCGCTCGCGGTGCCACGAACTCTCGTGGACACGCGCACGCGCCATTCCACATGAAGAGGGTCCCCCAAAAGACCACCCGGCCCTGAGCCCTCACTATCTCCGTCACGGACGCCCCGTGAAGAGGAGCCCGCACCTTCCACGCAGGACAGCAAGCCCCTCATGCTATCCATAACGATGGAAGCCCTACTCCCCCGTGGGAGAATCCAGTCAAACAGTCAGCCAGTCACACACGAGGGTAAGACCAAGAGAGCAAGTCCACGGTGAGAAAAAGAAACAGGGACGGCCCGACTGATCAGGAAGGGCTTGACCCTGTCCCCGGCTGATCCACCAAATGTAGTGGATCCTGTCCTCACAGCTGACGGGGTATAACCCCGTCGGAAAACCCAGCACAGGATGCGGAACGCTACGCCAGAGTCACAACGCGAACGCCGGGATCACTGGGCGCGAAGCGCACCAAAACGACAGAAGTAACGCAAACGCAACGATGATTTGTTCGAACACGCACGATGACCCCAAAGAATACTCTCATATACACTCAGAAACAAGACGCAGGACGTGTACAAACCCGACCCCCTGGCGGTACCATGGGGGCAACCGGTACCCAACGTGCCACGGTCTCAGGCCCGGGCCTCTAGTGGCCCCTGCCCAGCATCCCTGACAGCCCTTCCACTGGAAGGGGACACCCGCCCGTCTCGGGCGGAAGCAGGAAGGTCACTAAGACTTCCTAGATTTCAGGATTTACCCAAGACCAATACCTCGGAACTTATCCCAAGATGTTTCAATTTTCTCGGATCGAGTTCCGGTGGGATTTTAGCCCTGGTCGAGATCATATCTCGGTCCGGCATACGCTCGGATTGCGGAAGCATCCACAAGCTTCCCGGTACCCCCAGAGGGCCCGGATTCGGGAAGACGTGTGTCTCCCTTGTGTGTGTCAGACCCCCCCAGGGGGGCCCGATCGGGTGTTCCCCGCTTACGCCCCTCTACAGGGGTCGTTTCATGTGTGGCGCTGGGGCTCCCTGGACAACCGCCCAAGGGGGTTGTTCCACGCTACCCCCCAGGGGGGTGTTGCGTGACTGGTCAGGACCCGGCCCCGGCTCATGCCGGGAGGTCGTGTCACCCCAGACAGGGGGTTTCCTCCACAGGGTGGTCTATTTAAGATCGATGGCTTGTCACAAATTCAATTGACAGATTTTGTGGAAAATCACCAGCCAACGGCGAGATCGACCTCTCCATCGTCAGCAATGTATTTTCAAGCCACCAAGGGATGTCATGGATTCACTTTCAGGCACACATCTTTACAATAGGCAGACTGCGATTCGAATCGGAAGCGAAATGAAGTTGGACAAAGACAGATCGGGAGTTGATTCCACCACACGGCTGCGTGCCGCAGATCTCCCCCGATTGCTGGCACACAGTGGCCCCGAGGGTGACGCAGCGGTGCTGCCGTGTGATCCACTACTACGTAGTCCAGAGCTGGCCTCGGTCGAGGTTTTGTGAGCACTTTTGCCGTCCGTCCGTGGAGTCCGTGGGGCTTTTGTGCTCCACGTCGTGTTTTGGACGGCATGTAGAGCCACTCCTGTGATAATGCACATTGTCTTCAGGTCACTCTGTGTCGCAGCCCAGTGCGAGGTGTTTGGGAGAACAGCTGTATTCCGGACTTTCGACACAACCGGTAGACTCTCTAAGAGGTCTTTGATACAAAACGCTGCGAGAGCTTCCCGTACGAAAACGCACACCCGTCGGCCGCGCATGGTAATGTGGGAGGCGCAGATGATGCGCTCTAGTCTACCCCAGCATGGCCTGACGCCAGTCTCACCTTCAAATGACTAACCCGCTCGTGCAGGCTCGTGATTGGACCAAAAAATGGCGTTCCAAGAAATGAACATCACTCCGATGGAATACAGGACATCTCCAAACAGCGCCCAGGTGGGGCACAGGATGCGTCGACGGCTCTGCCGACGTGGCGACAGTGTTATGCGGTCCATGTATGACAGCCACTCGTTTGAGCCGGCAAACCTTTGTGTCGGTGCCGCTCTGACGAGAGTGTCCTTCGAGAAGGGCTGTTAAAGGCGCTCCGGGGCGCTCAACTGGGGTGCTGTTTGGGCGCTCAAAAATCGAACTGCCAGAAATGATATCCACTCGTAACTTTGGGTGTTCAGGGCTTGTTGTGTGCATTCGCTCCCAAAAAGCGTGATTAAAAAAGCGTATCTGACTGAATCGACGCTGCACTTGCAACTCCCTAGTCTTGCTCATCCTTGTGATGCTTTTTTAAATCCGTGATACTGAGCATCCGGGCAGCGGGTGCTGCTTGCGGCAGATACGTCTACAAAAATCCTTCGATAGTTGTCCGCCTCGTCGCGGAGGTCGTCGATGCCAGCTTTCGCGTCACGCAGCGGCGCCGTCATGGTGGGGGCCTTCTCGTTGGCGGAGAGCACCCCGAAATTCTTGCAGACGGCTGAGGCGACACGTGCGTGCAAGCCGCCGAGGCAAGCGTCGAGGAGGAAGCCGAAAAAGCGGACATTGACGGGGGGGAGTCTCCCGCGCGCATCATCCAATTGGTGGTCCCGGGTGGCCGTCTGTCGCGAGGGGCAGGAAAGAGAGCGGGGGTGTCTCGTTATGGGCGGCCCAACAATTGAGGAAGGTCAAAAGAAGACGAAGACACCGCACCGACGCCTTCAGAGGATTCTGAACCCCAGGCACGGTGACGGTCGTCCGACCTTCTTCCCCGCCGGCGCCCCAGTCTCCTGGGCGCGTTGCGGGTCACTGTGTGCACCTAGAGCGCCAGTGGCCAGCCGACGGCGTCCTCAGCGACCGTGTCCGTCCACAATGCGCCATCATAATGGAACGCACCTCGGTGGTGCTGATAACGACGAGCGCCGGGTCGGCAATTGCGAGCAGCAGAGATGGTCGCAGGCCGTGCAGGATAGAGCCAGACGCGGCGGCGGCGCCTGCGTCGCCGCTGCCGAAGCCATTATTTCTTGCCGCGCCCAGTCAAGCGTCGCTAGTCTCGAGGGCGAGGTGAACGGGGTAGCCACCGAGCGCCGCCTGCCGCGATAACTGGGGGCCTGAGGAGAGGCTAGGTGTGGCAGCGGCCGGGAACACGCGTTGGGCCCGTCACCTGGCATCCCGGGGGCGCGCTGCCGTCGCCACGCCATTCCCAGAAGTTTTCAGGTTCTGTCTGCCCTACAGCTGACTTTAAAAGCCAATCTACAGCGTGGATCTTTCTGAATGCCGAAGGAAGTCGCGGCGGCGACCCCCCGGTCCGCCACGTTTGCGGCCCCGTGAGGAGGGCTTACCCCTTGCGTTTGTGAGCCGCTGGGTGCGGCTGTCCGAATTGATACCCCTCCTTCCGCGCACTGATTGAGCTCGTGAAGATTTGATTCCACGATTCTATCACAAAATGCTAGCAGTCTCCCGCCTCGTACAGCCCTCTGGAGCTCTTGAAGAGACTTGTCTCCTGCGCTTCCGGCTCGAAGTATCCGAGAGGTATGTCAGCTCCATTCCACCCCTTTTTCACGGTAGCCTTGATTCATTTTGTCGGACGTGCTGCGCGCTTCTGCCTTCCATGCACTGCCATGTACTTCGTTGAGTTTATTTTCACACGAGCATCGCTCTTGGCCCACTCTCCGGCGCACTCATGATTTCTTGACCTATTTCCAAAATGAGCACTGCTTCTTTCGCAATAGAAAGTTGATACAGACATGAATATGGGCATCAAGCTCTCCCTACAGAGGAACGAGGACACTTAGACTTGAATGATGTCCAAGGAGTTCTGGTAAGACGCGCTTAACCATGTTAGGGCAGTTCTTTGACTCCCGTTCACGTCTTGTCCTGCATGTATTATAAGATTTGCGAGGTATGCTTCTCTCTGTATCTGGTTACTCGCAACGTTCTTTTTTCTCAACTGTGTCTTGGGCTCAGAGGTGTGACTGGCGCTGCCCCAGGATGTATGAGCCAACGGCTGCACTGCGTGCGACCACATGTTCTTAAGGCCATTCTGTGGCTTGAGGTTGTAGCCTATAAGGGCAGTGAATCACATTGATACGGCCCTTTCCACTGCTTTGAGTACTGTGCCAGAGATAAAGTGCAAACATTCGACGGGTATGAACTGTATGGAAGTTCCACTCCGAGTTTGAGACCGCTGCTTTTGCTGAGCCAATTGCACGAGAATTTGTGGAGCGAGGGCGGTGGAGGGTTTCCAACGCTTCCACACGCCGTAAATCTCGCAGCTACCGCCGCGCGCCGCCCGAACAGCGTCTGGTGACTCAGGACTCTACGACTCTTCGCGACCTAGGAACATTCTCTCTCTGGTTGGTCGGTCTGCCACTCTTGCCGATCGCATAGAGTGCGCGTCTTACGAATAGGGAGGGCGCTCGAGCGTGCCAGCGCGTGGGAAAATCATCTTCCCCACAAGGTGGCTGACTCTCGCATGCGCCTGCTGACACCGCTGATTGCCGAAGCTATCGGCGCAGAGCGGCCTCCTACCTGCGTTCAGGTACTCTCGGCCTTGCAGCGCGGGGCTTTACGTGGTGGCGGGGATGGTTTTGAGCTGCGAGACATCGCAAATAATACTTAGCTGCGCGGCAGGGCTCCGCCGGATATGACCGTGCGGCTAGCAAACGGGCATGCCATTGACGTCCGCATCGTCACACGTCGCAAGAATATTGTGCGGAGAAGCCGAAGCTCCGAATAGTAAGCCAGCGGCCTAAGCTGGCAGTCGAACGCTGCTGGAGCAGAGGTCAGTACAGCTACAACTCCCGCAGAAGTTAAAGTCAGCATTTGTTCCGATGTCCTCCCTGTGGGCAGCCATGTAGAGCCGCAGACGCCCTTCATGGATATGCCGGAGCAGCAACTCGGGCTTGCTACGTGGTACGTCGTCAGCTTCACCTCATTTGGCGGGCTTCGCATGGGTCTGTGCGAGTCGGGAAAAGATCTCTGATAATTTCCCGACCTAGTGGCGCTTCTTGAGCTACTTCATCTGTGTGTTTCCAAGAACGTGATTGTGACGCCCAGAAGGTTTCGTTTTTTGTACTTTATGGTTACTGTGGGCGCGACTTTTGCGGCTTTGTCGGCCTCAAGCTCTTTTTCGCAGCTGCTACTACAAGAAGAGATTATTGAGACCATCGCGCAGACCGTGGCTTACGATGTGCCCCCAGCCAGCGAAGCGAAAACAGGCGCGGCTGCAGCCCCATACAGATTGAAGGACGTGCGTACGACACTCAGGCTGGATAAAGCAGGCCCGCTCAGCTCCGTGAGCATCGTTGTAGGACTCATCAACCAGCGCCTGTTGCAGAAGTTGGGCAGCACTTTCCTGGAGGCTGTCTGGTTCGGTAATAAGGAGAAAGAATTCGTCCTGGCCGAGATGGTTGATGCGCACATAGAAAGTGAGCTCGAGCTCATGCGCGGGTGTGTCTTCGTCGGCAGCATGCGGCGCGCTGTGCGGATGATTCTCTGTGCGGGTTAAGAGGCGCTGTGCAGCGTGAGCGGCCAAGAGAGTCCCGGCGCCACCATTCCCGTCATCAACCACCACAGAACGCGGGAACCTATAGCATCAGACGCGGGATTGGACAACCTTGTCTGTACCCTGCACGATGTAGACACGCAGAGAACATGTCACTCTGTTTCGGTAGCCCGGTTAGAGAAAAGAGGTGCCGCTGGAGCAGCAGGCGCCCTGCAGGGCGGACGATGGTCACTATGACCCAAATGGGGCACCGTTCAGCCGTCCACCGACCCCTCTCTCCCGTTTATCCGGCGCAGATCATAACACTTCGTGTACTGCTGTTTCTGGAATTTGCGCTTCGGATGCTGCGGCGTGCGGTAGAGTTGGGCATCTCCTTTCGTTGTGGCACGGACGGAGAGACCGTGGAACACACCCTTGCACAAATTATTCGCTGCGAAGACCGTGCTAGCCCCGACGCCTCCCACGGAGGAGTTTTTCTCAGACGAGATTGGCACTAGATTGCAAGTACGCGCGGTGCTGTATGCCGCACCGTTATAGAATGTGCTGCCAAGCGGCATTACCAGGCTTAAAAATGCCTACAGTAGCTTTGGGTCTGGCTCAGGAGGGCAATGAGCTGGGCAGCTGTTGTGGAAGAAAGCCTTGTGCGGCAGTTCCGGGCGAGTGCACGGGCATTCGTGGAGCTGATAATGCGCGGACTCCCGTCGGCTTCAGTGTCACCAAGGATTCACGTTGTCTTCCACCACGCATCAGAACTTGTGAAGCCCTGCGGAGACATCGGACTGAGCGAAGAGCAGGCGGTGGAGTCATGAAATGTCCTGTTTAGCCAAAAACTGACAAGTTCATTGCGGAGACGGACGTGGGCTTCTGTGAAAATCTCTTGCGAGCTATGGCTGGGGTCAGAGAGGCGAATGACGCGCTTTTGGTGCGTGCCCCAGCGCGCAAGCCCGTTAATGAGCACGCAAAAGGTGCGTGCACAATCAGGGGCAATCGCAAAAGAGAGAGGAACGCCGGGGACGGAGCCTTGTTTCTGCGGAGAAGGCGATACAGGAGGAGCGCGATTGGTCCGAGTCGGACAATAAAAAGAGCGATCGAACTGTTGCGACTTTACTGGCGCGTGTTGCGTCGCAAAAAGGTTAACAAAGAAGCGCTTGTATCGATTCCATTGGATTTCTCACATGATTCTCACTGTAACGATCGCCAGTGCCCTTGCTAACTCCACTTCCTGCAAGCCGCCACCAGGCCTCGCATGCACTAACATTCTCAAGACATTCTGAACGAGAAGACAGTTACCCGCGTTCCCTCCCAGGCAACCGACCACGTCTTCTCTCGACAGCTCGCTGGGCATGAAAGTGGGAGAACTAGTGGGGAGGAGCGATACGACCCCAGAAAAGCGCAGGATTGAGCTAATGCATTTTCGTCGTGAAGTTTCCCGCACTTCTCTAGAATGATAATGTGGCACATCTCCATGATGGCTTTTCAGAGGGTTCTGCAGAGGCGCCCAAGACACAAATTGTTAAACTTTGGGGTCCCCGGAAACTCGGAGCAGAACAATGCTGACATCTTCCGCGTCGATCTGCTTCGGCTCATGGAGGAGCATAGCAGCCTCAAAAGAGGGCGATGACGAGAATATCATCAACTTCACGTCGCGCGCCAAAATGATCCAAGACGACCTGGCAACGCTCAGCAACCCGATGGACGACAACACGCTCGCGCTGCGTGACTTGTCAGGGCTTATTTGCGACAAAGAAACTCTCATTAAGGTCCTCGAAAACAAGGACGTCGAGCTGGGCATGTCGGACTTGACGGCTAAGCTTCTCTATGTCTAGCAGCGGAGCTCCTCTAGGGGCTCATCGAAGCTCGTTGATGGTGTCAAGTTGCAATTATTCTCGGCTGCGGCGCCAAAGAAGCTGCTTGTCAAGAAGTCGGTCGTGTGCTACGCCTGCGTCAAGAGGGGGCACTTGAAGCGTGTCTGCTACAGGAAGAAGGCTGAAGACACAAACAGAAAGGAATAAACATGCTGCGGCGGCCGTGACGGTGTCCACGGGGGCCGGCCCCAGGCGGGTTCCGCTCTGGCCTGTACTGCTTCGGCACGTACACTCGGCTCTGGTAGGGTTCACGGGAGCACAAAAAATCCTCGATTTGCGTGCTCGACTCAAGTGCGACCGACCACATGGCCGCAGGGGAAGAAAACTTCACCATAGAGGCAGCGGGCGGCGAGTCCAAATTCACCATGGCCAATGGTGGCCAAGGCCCCAACAAGAGGCACAGCCACGTTTTTATGGACGTTAGAAAGAGCACCAACAAAGCGCGCCTTGCCTTTGCAGAGGCCATTCTGGTACCGGAAGGGATCAGCAACCTGCTGTCGGATAGGGCGGTAAACCGCAACAGAGGTGCGGTGGCACTTGTCTGGGACGTCTGGTACATCCGTAGAGACGGGGATGCCGTTCGTGCGAGCGGAGTGCTTGACAAGACGTCGGTAGTCGGAATGAGCAACGACAAGGGTCAGTAAGTTATCACTGTGAAGCTGGTTCAAACGTCGGCGAATGCGGCGTCCACTCGAATCGCCGGGGAGGCGGAGATTTGTCATCGCCGGTGTACCCACTTCGCGTCTGAGTTCCTCAACGGGGCGGCATCAATTGGCGACAAGATGCCGTCTTCGGTAGCCGATGCCGAGCGTGTCGTCGGCACTGCGTGTGTGCCGTGCGTGGATGGAAATATGGCGCAGACACCGCATCCGCCGTTTGCCGCCAAAACCACTGAGTGGAAGCTGGCCCACAAAGACAGGGAATGCGCTTCGTACGGAGGCACTGGGTCTGTTACTCCATCTAATTCATCGCTGCGCTCGAAGACAGGACTGGATTCATTACGGCGATGCCCATAAAGGCAATAGGAACTGCGTCGAAAGAACTGAAGACGCGCGTCAGTCCTATTGACACGTTGATGGGTGTGAAGATCAAACCGGTCCGTCACAACGGCGCTGAGGAGTGTGTCAAGATTGACATCGAGGCTAAATGTGAGGACAATGGCATCATGTCTGAGACGACGGCGCCTTACACGGAACCGCAAAACGGAAAGTCAGAGAGGATCAACAGCACCCTCATGGAGCGCGTGCGTGCAGCACTACTCAATGACAAGGCGGAGGGGGAGCTGTGGGCTGAGTGCCTGGCTTCCATCGTTCATGTGGTCAGCCAGTCGCTCAAGGCGGGGCTTGAAATGGCGCCGCTGCAACTGCTGACGAGGCGACGCTGTAAAGGATCGGGGTTCCAAGTCTGGGGGATTCGGGCCTGGGAGCTCAAGCCCAAGGCGCAACAGCGCACGCTGGAGCGGAGGATCGACGTGGGCTGCTGTGTCGGTCACACGATTGGTGGATGAACGAACGCATACTCGAGGACGGGACTAACAAAGTCTGAGAGCGTCGGGACGTGCTTATGAAAGAGAAGACCGCAAAGACCGGGACGTTGGCCGTCGGTTCAAACGCTTCAACCAACTTGGAGATGACCGGCGACGTCGGCACCAGAGGCGGCATGGACTCGGCAGTGGACACGCGCGATGTCCAAGAAGCGGAAGTATCGAAGCATCTTCCTGCCGACGCCTCCGAGAAAGAAGACGACCGAGATTCTGACGACCTCTCTGTCGACAAGAACGACCAGGAATCTCATGGTGATATTCATTCGATACCACGGGTGGGGCAGTCTCCCGCGGAAACATAGCAACTCGCTCGGAAGCCCAGTCCCTTTACACGTTGGGCCGCTCCCAAAGAAACCAGGTGTTAGAAGGACACCAAAGCGTACCTGGTCGGCCGTGTCGAGTCGGCGGCCAAGGAAACTTTCTTCTTTGTGTAATTCTTTCCGCTTCTGTGGCGACACCGTCACGTCGTGGGTCGCCACGATGTCGCCAATGGGGCCACTGCGCAACGCAGACGGGCGCACCAAAGAAGCACCCTGTCATACAACTACGCCGCCGCGTTGCGCATTTGCCTGTTTGCCATATTGATTAGGTGACCTCAATCATACATGTCTTCTGATTGGCAGCACCGAATCGGCGGATGAATTACAAGAATTGCGTCGCCCATCTTGTAATCGGCGGTGTCATGACACACACCTCATTTCGCGACAGCGCGGTGCCCCCTCAGAGAGTTTCCAGAGAGAGCCGCCGCTCTCCACACAGCACGCCCACCATGCATCCGCGCCCGACGCGCTGAGTCGAAGTGCGCGCGTGGCGCGGCCCCACGCCTGATTCAGGAGGCTCTTTTGGACTGGAAAACGAGGATCGCTTGACAGAAGTTTCCAGAAACAAGATTGATTCTGGGGTAGCCCGCAGAGGCTGTGATGGCCACTGATTGAGAAATTGGCTACTGGGCCTGGCGTCGTGCTCGCCAGCTCGTTCGCTTGTTGCAACATTACCCCTGGCGCGGCTCATCGTCTCCCTACTGTCACCTCTGCAGAGCCCCCCCCCCCCCCCCCCCCCCCCCCCCC
>Ga0209186_1002431_pt1 | contig 13255 bp, 15 predicted proteins | sample SidtaG_FD_187426 | JGI IMG/M metagenome (GOLD analysis project Ga0209186, IMG submission 187426) | Marine algal microbial communities from Sidmouth, United Kingdom - Sidmouth_Male2 metaG (SPAdes) (version 2) | ecosystem: Host-associated > Algae > Red algae > Unclassified | place: Sidmouth...
GAGGCCTCCTCAGAGGCGGATCAAGAGCGGCTGAGCTAAGGCGTCTCGCAGCTTCCGCCACCCAGGAAAAACGCAAGCGGAGATCCCTCGAACAGATCATTACCAGCCTCTAAAGTTTACGCGTATGGGCAACACTCCGAAGGCTGCGGGCGGGCAGTCTGAGTCAGTTCATCCGTCGCTGGCTCCTCCACGTCCTCCCCCGCGTAAGCGGATGTATCCGCCTCGGTAATCGACGTCGGGCCCGTCCAACAACCAATAGGTTCGGGGCTACGCCCGAGACCTATCTTCAATTCCAAAATCGCGGCAAATCACCAAGACTTCATCGACTTCAACTGGGGCGGGATCATCGACGGCTCTGAGACGCTCAACCAATCGACCGACGCATTGCTTGAACTCGCAATCGCCACCGCCTCCGGCACTCCACTCCACACGCCGTCCGCCGGAGCCAAAACGATTTCATCCCGTGGAAACGGGGCGTGAGTTTGTAGAGACGCCATCGATATCGAGAGAATCGAGAGAGAAAAAAGCTCTTGCTGCTACTGGCTGAGTGCAGGCAAGAGCAAGTCAATCGATCCCATCTCATCTGGCTGCACGTCCCAGTCGAGAAGAAGCCGCGAACAGGGATAGCTAATTTGGTCGATATAATTCGCCTCGTATTCTTCAAAGTGACCGCATCGGACTGTGAACACATAGGTTCCAGGCTCGATCAAAAATGACTCTTCCTCGATCAATTGCACACTCTCCTCAGGACTGTACTGAAAATATTGGCTAATGACGTTGTCGCCCGAACTCCCATCCTCCGCTACCTCCCATAACTCCACCGAAGCCTCACTTGGAGTCTCAATACCCACCCCAGATCCCGAGGCCTGATAGTTGATCCACCGACCATCAATGGTGAACACAGCGTCGGTTCCCGTGATCGTGAAAAAGAACGATTGCGTAGCTTGCGAATTGAACCACGACATGGGGGTGCCCGGTACACCGTCGATCGCTCCAAGTAGAAAAATATCCATCGTTCCAGAGCTTCCATTGACCTTCGCCACCGATGTGTTGAGCGAGGTGAATTCTGACAGATCAAACGGTTTCACCACCTTCACAAATTCAGTGATTTCGAAATCAGTACCCGAATAGAACTCCGAATACCCATTCGAATACTGCGGATCCCAAAAGATAAATCCGCTGTTCTGATAGTCGAAGACCTCAAAAAAAGAAGCTGAAGAAATCTCCCGCGCATCTGCCTCGACAGTACGTTGGTCGGTTAGATCTCGGAACGAAGATACATCTCGGAACGAAGATACGGTCTGGGCACGAATCACAGAGCTGCCGGCTACAAGTGTAAATATTAGGAGGAGAGAAGTGTGACTTTTCATTGGATGGTTGGATGGACAGCGGAGGAACAGGCAGAACCTAGCAACGCAGTCAATGTTAATGCATATTTGTTACAATAGCAACCAAGTGATTGCAACAACTTATTTGCATTTGTAATTTACTGCTGATAACATGCCTCACCTATGAACAAACCAACCACCCTCCTCCATATTCTCATTCTCAGTGTAGCAAGTCTCTCGGCTCAGCTACCTCAAGGGGAAGAGCAATTCGCTCCTTCCATCTCCCACAGCAGGAACCAAGCGAGCTACAACTTCCAAGCGAGCTACAACCTCCAATCCTACGAGTACAGCTACGGCATCGACCTCTCGAATCCCATGGGGCCATTCAGCCTCACCGGCCCTCTAATCGATTGGAGTTTTGGTGATGACTTTGTCGCCGGTCCATACACGATCACAACCACCCAGCAGGTAATAACAACAGCCCAGGGCGGTCACGTGGAGATGCTGAATCTCGACTTCCTCGAACCCGTAGCAGGCACCCCAGCCCCTGAAGCGACACTCAACGGCTCATCATTCCACTCAATGATCTTTACCGTCGACAAGCTCTCTGAAATTCAGCTGAGTAGCGACTATGTCGAGCTCACGTCCTCCGATGACGCCATCTGGATTTCTTCGGGTTACGTGCAGCTCCTCGAATTCGATCAAGATCCGATGGGCGGAGTCGTCCTAGTCGGGCAGTACTACACCAACGCCAACGGGAACCAGCAAGACTCCTTCCAACTTGAGGCGGGAAAAAACTACGAGCTCCGCATCGGCTGTCAGTATGAAGAATTCCTCGAAGAAGCGCAGATCTCCGCAAAGGATCCAAAGTACCCCTGCAATCAGATCATCGTCGATTGGACGGTGCAAGCTGTCCAACAATTGAGCACACTGAGTCCCACGAAATAGCTTCGAACTTCGACCAATGTCACGTCGCTCTCGTTCTCAAACCTGAGGACGAGAGTCGCCGTTCGGAAAGACATAGATCGTCGGCTTGATTGTCCCTGCTCCGATGCCGGGCCGTTCCAGGTAAATGGTGGGGCGGGAGCTTTCGGCTTCTTTTTCTTGGCCTCGCTCTGCCCCTGGGCACTTGCGGTGGAGAGCAGGAGAGCAGGAGAGCAGGAGAGCAGGAGAGCAGGAGAGCAGGAGAGCAGGAGAGCAGGAGAGCAGGAGAGCAGGAGAGCAGGAGAGCAGGAGAGCAGGAGAGCAGGACTGGAGGCCGGATGTCTCCGTCTTTGCGCGTCCTACCGTCTGCGCCGGAGCAGAGTCACCAATCCGGCGAAGCCGAGGAGTAGGGCGCGGGATGGCTCGGGGATGACATGGAACAGCAGGCTGATGTTGCCGGTATTGTCGTAGTCCAAGAAGTAGCTATTCGCGCCCAGAGCCGCGGCGTTGCCAGAAGGATCGGCGCCGAGAGTGAGCAGTGTGCCATTGTAGAGAATGCTCTCGCTTCCGAAGGTTCCACTCTGGCTACCGGAGAAGTTGAAAAGATCGACACTTCCGACACCGCCAAATCCTAGGGGACCGGGAATGGTCAGGCCATCGTTGACGTTGACGATCAGAGATGTGCCGCCGGAAAGAAGAACGTCGCTGGCATTGATCGTGCTAACTCCGGCTGCATCCATGTCGAACTGGACGGTCGATCCGGCACTGGAGAAGTTGAAGTCGTTGCCGATAGTGATCGTGGGAGTCGATCCCATGACGGTAAACGAAGCGTTGCCCGCGCCGCCAATCAGACTGTCGTGGGGGTTGATCGTGCCGCCCGATACCGTCCAGCCGACGGTCGAGGTGGCATTGCCGGCAAGTTCCACCGGGGTCGTGTTGGTCGAGGCGAGGGTGATGAAGCTACCTCCGGTCTGGTTGATGCTCGAGTCGATCCAGCCCGGGTCCCGAGCCGGACGTTGTTGGTGGGAGAAAACGTGAGCGAACCACCGCTTAGGTTGATTCCAAAGGTATCGTTGTCCAGATCGCCGCCGGAGTCGGGATTGACAGCAGCGTCAAAGTGAGAGCCCTCATAGGTAGCTACTCCGCCAGACACGTTCAGCGACCAAGCACCGTGCTCGCCTGAGGTCCGGGAGATGTTGGTGAAGGATCCGGAGGTTACGTTGATGGTGTCCGTTCCACCGTTGCGGTGGGCCATGCGGGTATTGCCGCCGATCTGGTTTACGGTGCCGCCGTTGACGTTGACTTTGCCGTTGCTGTCGCGATAGGGGTCGCCGACGTTGAAGGTGATCGTCCCGCCGGAGACATCGAGCGTTCCGGTGCCGGTAAGGCCATTTGCACTGGTTCCGTTGTTCGCACCGAGGCGGAGCGAATCGACCGTCGTTGTTCCTGTGCTGTGCGTGGCCGTGTTTCCTTGGTCGATCTGAGCATTGTCCCCCGCGCCGGGAACCACGCTGCCAGCCCAAGTGGCTGGAGTGCCGAAATCACCAGTTGTCTGCAAGGTGATGTTCGCGGCGGTGGCGAGACAGGGAACTACCAAAGCGAAGGCCAGTGCGGGAAGGGGAGTCCTTTTCATCAAGATGAGGATGCCATGAAATCAGGAATGTTAGCAATTTGTTTACGGCACTATCAAAGCCATCCTGTCTTTGCTGAGCTTGATGGCTCCGAACATTACAGCTTCAGCCATAGGCGTATATGGCCGAGGGGTCGAGGTTTGATCTCGACAGATGCCGGGTTGATCCCAGCATTTAAAGCACCTGTAGTCTCGTATGTTGAGCCCCGGTCCGACCGGGACGAATTGTCGTAAGACTGAGAACGCGAAGACGAAGCTGTAGGACTTTGTGAAAAATTTCACAAAGTCGCTTGCGAACCTCCTCACACATAGGTAAAAGCAGGGCGTAAGCCCGGTTTACGCGCTTTCAAACACCACAGGCAGTCGTGATTCAAGAATCAGCAATAGCTTCGGCATTCGGCGGCATCCAGCCCCTTTTGGGTCTGTCGATTCAGGCGTCCGAATTCTTCGCCAAGGAAGGCTTTATGGCCTTCTTCACGAACTCGCTGTTCGTCGCCCTCATCGTCCTTGGCTTCGTGTGCTTCTGCGCCAACAAGGCGACCAAGAATATGCGGCTTATTCCTTCCGGAGCCCAAAACGCCTTCGAGTTCGTCGTCGAGTTTCTCTACAACCAAGTAGAGGGCATTGTCGGTCCGAAGGTCGCGCCCAGAGCCTTTCCGCTACTCGCTACGTTGTTCTTGTTTATTTTGATCTCCAACTGGTTTGGCCTATTTCCAGGTGTAGGAACGATTGGTTTCGGTAAGTCGATCGGCCCGATGACGGTCGATTCTCACGACCCCAGCTTTGTTCCACTGCTTCGTCCGGCAACAGCCGACTTGAACATGAACCTCGGTATGGCCCTCTGCTTCATGGGCGTTTGGGCATGGCTGACCTTCAAGGAACTCGGAGTCATGGGATTCATCAAGCACACCTTCGGTGCAAAGGGCGGGCTTACGGGGATTATGGGATTACTGGTCGCAGTCATCTTCGCTATGGTCGGACTGATTGAAATCGTCTCGATCATTTTCCGCCCAGTTTCGCTTTCACTTCGTCTGTTCGGAAACGTTTACGCCGGAGAGACCTTGCTTCATACCATGGGAAGTATGACGGACGGCCTAGGCGCAATTCCCGCCTTCTTGGGCAGTATCGTCATTCCACTTCCGTTCTACTTTCTGGAAATCTTAGTCGGTGTGCTACAAGCGCTCGTCTTCGCTCTTCTCTGCGCAGTTTATATCAAACTCTCGACTACTCACGACGAAGAGCACGACCACTAGACTTCATCATTCTTGCTTCCGGGACCATGGGCAAACCGTGGACGGCGGCATACATCAAACCACAAAAGAAAAGGAATACAGATCATGATCATGGATCTTCTCCCAATGCTAGCTGATGCAGCCGCTACCGGCGCGCCAGTAGTCGAGTCCGCAAGCGAAATCGCTAGAGCAGGCCACATCAACGGCTCTTTCACCCTAGGTCTTGCCGGTTTCGGCTCGGCCATCGGTGTTGGCCTAATCGGTGCTAAGGCAGCTGAAGCTGTTGGACGCAACCCAAGTGCCTTCGGTAACATCCTTACCATCTCCATCATCGGAATGGCGCTTGCTGAGGCTATCGCTATTTACGCCCTGATTCTCGCCTTCGGCGGTCGTTAAGATCAGGTTGGCTTACGCCAAGTAAGTGTCGCCGACGGGTGGACTTCAAATTCCGTCCGTCGGCACTTTCTTCTACACTTTTTTTCGTCAGACGACTCGCCGCACGCAACACGCGGCCAACTAATTTTCGCCATGGGAGACATCCTCAACAGCTTCGGAGTGACATGGGCAAAGCTCATTGCTCAGATCCTCATCTTCCTCATCGTCTATCTTGTTCTCAAGAAGAAGGCGTTCGGCCCTATCTTGGGCATGCTGGAGCAACGCAAAGCCCGCATCGCCGAAGGAGAACAAAATCTAGAAAAGATCCGCACCGATCTTGAAGGAGCCGAAGCCAATGCTAAGGAACTCGTCGCTGATGCCAATGCTCAAGCTGAGCGGATCATCGAAGAGGCCAACGCTAGTGCTGAAGCTTCTGCAGAGAAGAAGACCGCCAAAGCCGCATTGGAAGCCAAAAATATCCGTGACAAGGCCAAGGAAGAGTCCGGCCTTGAGCGTGAACGTCTCCTTTCCGAGCTGAAGCGTGACTTCGGTCGTATGGTCGTCGAGGCGACTGGCAAGGTATCCGGTAAGGTACTCAGCAAGACTGACCAAACCAAGATCAACAAGGAAGCCGCCACTCAGGTCGGCCTCTAGTTCACTTCTGAATCTGCTAGTTCCACCGAACCGATGAGCGCTAAAACCGACGCCCTCAGTGCCGCCCGCCTGCTCCTTCGCGCCAGCCGCAAGAAGGACGGTGGAATCGATAGCAAGAAGGCCCTCAGCTTGGTCAAGCGGATCGGTGAATCGAAGCCGCGGAACTACCTCGGTGTTCTCGATTCCTTCAAGCGCCTGCTGCGTCTTGAGCTAGCTTCTTCGCAAGCCAGTGTCGAGAGCGCGACCGACCTCGATGACGATGCCAAAAAGGAGCTAGAAGCAGATCTCAAAAGCAAATACGGCAGTGACCTCACGGTCGAGTATTCGACCAATCCCGACCTTATCGGCGGCCTTCGCGTAAAGGTTGGCTCCGACGTCTGGGACGGTACTGTTAAAAGCCGACTCGAACGTCTTTCCACGGCTTTTTCCTAACTTTCTACACCACTTTCAACCAACTAGTTTTCGACAAAACCATCTCTCGCCATGAGCAACATTCTTCAAGAGATCGAATCCGAGATCGCTAACCTAAAGACCTCGGTTACCAAGGCCAACGTCGGCACCGTCCGAAGTGTCGGTGACGGAGTCGCCAAGATTGAGGGACTCAGCGACGTCCAACTCAATGAGATGATTGAGTTTGGCGATGGCCTCTACGGCCTCGCTCTCAACCTCGAGGAAACCGAGGTTGGTGCCGTCATTCTGGGAAACGGCGACAACGTCCGCGAAGGCGACGAAGTCAAAACCACCGGCCGTCTCCTCGAAGTCCCAGTTGGCAAGGCCATGCTCGGTCGCGTCGTCAACGCCCTCGGCGAGCCCATTGACGGCAAAGGCGAGATCAAGACAACCGAAGCCTACCCCGTTGAGAAGATCGCTCCCGGCATTATTAAGCGGAAGTCGGTCAGCGTTCCCGTCCAGACCGGCATCATGGCCATCGACGCCATGATCCCCATCGGTCGCGGCCAACGTGAACTCATCATCGGTGACCGCTCCACTGGCAAAACGACGATCGCCGTCGATACCATCATTTCCCAGGCCCAGCAGAACAAGGCAGCTGAAGAAGGCACACTGAAAGATCACACTCCGATGATCTGTGTCTACGTTGCCATCGGTCAGAAAAACGCCAACATCGCGCGTATCGTCAAGACTCTCGAAGCGGCCGGGGCCATGGATTACACGGTTGTGGTTTCCGCTTCCGCTGCTGATTCGGCGACTAACCAATACCTCGCTCCTTACGCCGGTTGCTCGATCGCTGAGTGGTTCATGGAGCAGGGACAGGACGCCCTGATCGTCTACGATGATCTCTCCAAGCACGCCGTTGCTTACCGTCAGGTTTCCCTCATCCTGAAGCGTCCTTCCGGACGTGAGGCCTACCCCGGCGACGTTTTCTATCTCCACTCCCGGTTGCTTGAGCGCTCCGCTCGTCTTTCCGAGAAAGAAGGAGGGGGGTCACTAACAGCTCTGCCGATCATTGAGACTCAGGCTGGTGACGTTTCTGCTTATATCCCGACCAACGTGATTTCGATCACAGATGGTCAGATATTCCTCGAGACCGACCTCTTCTACCAAGGCATCCGCCCTGCGATCTCTGTGGGTCTGTCCGTGTCCCGTGTCGGATCCGCTGCTCAGACGAAGGCGATCAAGAAGGTCTCCGGCACGACGAAACTCGACCTTGCTCAGTTCCGTGAGCTTCAGGCATTCGCCCAGTTCGGGTCGGACCTCGACGAAGGCACCCAAGCGACGATCTCCCGTGGTCAGCGTATTGTGGAGTTGTTCAAACAGAACCAATACTCGCCGAAGAGCCTCGAGATCATGGTCTCCACTCTCTTCGCTATGCAGAACGGAGCCTTTGATGACGTCGATGTCGATAAGGTAGAAGATTGCCAGGCGAAGTTCGAAGAGTTTCTCGACACCCGTAAGGACAGCCTGATGGGCATGATCCGGGAAGAGAAGGCTGTCACCGATGAAATCGCCGAAGGCCTCAAGACTGCCATCGACGACTTCAAGAAGTCCTACACTTCCTAGTTCGGGTAGCCGCCGAACCACCTCGTCCGCCACCGCCACTTAGTAGTAAACCATGCCGAATACCCGCGACATCCGACGCCGAATTAAGTCGGTAAAGAACACTTCGCAGATCACGAAGGCGATGCAGCTGGTGGCCGCGTCGAAGATGAAGAAAGCGCAGGATCAGGCCCTTAACGGCCGTCCCTTCGCCGAGACTCTGAATGCCGTCGTCAACAAACTAAAGGCCAAGATCGACGACGACATTACTCACCCGCTTCTCGAAGAGCGCGAAGGTGGCAAGACTCTAGTCATCGTGGTCAACACTGACAAAGGGCTTTGTGGTGGTCTCAATACAAACTTGCTCAAAGCCGTCCTCTTGGATGACGAGGACAAGACTGCCGACTACGCCACTGTCGGCAAGAAGCTCGGCAAATCGCTCGCTCGCGTCGGCTACAATCTCGTCGCTGAGTTTACAGTCGGCGACCCGATTGGTTTCGCTGCCTGCAAGCAGATCTCCAAGTTCGCCACCGAGAAGTTTCTCGAAGGCGAATACGACACGGTCAAGGTCGCCTTCACCAACTTCGTCAACACCCTCACTCAGACTCCCGCAGTCGAAACTCTGCTTCCTGTCAGTTCCGTCGAACTTGGCAAGAAGAAGGATTACGAAGGTATGGGGCAGGATGAAAAGTGGGACGCGGCCAAGGATGGCACAGCCGGCGAAGGATCTGGTTACCTGTTCGAGCCGACTCCTTCCGACGTCTTCGGCACCGCAGTGCCGATGTATGTGAACTACCAGTTCTACCAGATGATCCTTGAGGCGCGCGCTTCCGAGCACAGTGCCCGGATGGTCGCGATGAAGTCCGCTACCGACAACGCCGAGCAATTGGCGAAGGATCTGACCCTCGAATTCAACAAGGTCCGTCAGGCCGCTATCACCAACGAACTCCTCGAGATCACTACCGCCATGAAGGCGCTCGAATAGTCCGATCGTAACTCTCTCTTCTAACCTTTCTTTTCTCTCTCAACTAACTTCTTTCCCTTCTCCATCATGGCTACAGCAACCAAGAACGGAACCATCGTCCAGGTTATCGGCGCAGTCGTCGATATCGACTTCTCTGCCAGCGGCGACCTGCCTTCGATTTACACTGCACTCGAGATCGACTATGAACTCTACGGCAGTTCCACCACTCTCGTTCTCGAGGTTCAGCAGCACCTCGGTGACGGCTGGGTTCGGGCCGTGGCGATGACCACGACAGAGGGACTGAAGCGAGGCATGGACGTCCGCAACACTGGCGCTCCGATCTCGGTTCCCGTCGGCGAAGGCGTCCTCGGCCGGATCTTCGATGTTTGCGGTCGCGCAGTCGATGAGAAGGGCGATGTCCCACACACGAAGACCTACGCAATTCATCGCGATCCACCACCATTGGTCGATCAGGACACGTCTTCGGACATTCTCGAGACCGGCATTAAAGTGGTCGATCTCATCTGCCCGTTCACTAAGGGTGGTAAAGTTGGCGCCTTCGGTGGTGCTGGTGTTGGCAAGACCGTGATTATCATGGAGCTGATCAACAACATTGCGAAGAACCACGGTGGTTACTCCGTCTTCGCAGGTGTTGGTGAGCGAACTCGTGAGGGTAACGACCTTTACGAGGAGATGTCCGAAGCCAAAGTTATCGATCAGGACGATTTATCCAAGTCGAAGGTGGCTCTCGTTTACGGTCAGATGAATGAGCCGCCAGGCGCTCGTCTCCGTGTCGCTCTCTCCGCTCTGTCGATGGCTGAGTATTTCCGCGACGAGCAGAATCAGGACGTGCTTCTCTTCGTTGATAACGTCTTCCGTTTCTCGCAGGCTGGATCCGAGGTCTCCGCGCTTCTTGGCCGGACGCCCTCCGCTGTGGGTTACCAGCCGACACTTGCCTCCGAGATGGCGATGCTTCAGGAGCGGATCACCTCGACTAACAAGGGATCGATTACCTCCTTCCAGGCGGTCTACGTTCCTGCGGATGACCTTACGGACCCCGCCCCGGCAAACACCTTTGCCCACCTGGACTCGACCGTCGTGTTGGAGCGTTCGCTCGCTGAGCTCGGTATCTACCCCGCTGTGGATCCGCTTTCTTCGGTCTCTAACGCACTTACTCCAGAAGTCGTTGGTGAGGAGCACTACCGTGTCGCCCGTGGCGTTCAGAACGTGCTTCAGCGCTACAAGGATCTTCAGGACATCATCGCCATTCTCGGAATGGACGAGCTGTCGGACGATGACAAGATGACCGTCTTCCGCGCTCGGAAAATCCAACGTTTCCTCTCCCAGCCGTTCCACGTTGCTGAGATTTTCACCGGAACTCCTGGAAACTACGTCCCCGTTGAGGACACTGTCCGCTCGTTCGCCGAAGTTCTCGACGGCAAGCACGACGACGTCCCTGAGGCTAACTTCTACATGAAGGCAGGCATCGATTCTGTCGATAAGGGCTAATCTAGTTGGGGAGTTTCGAGCAACGAGTTTTCGAGTTTCCAGTTCGTAACTAACGCGTTCCAAATTCTCACTTCTCAATTCCAAAGTCATGCCACTCCAACTAGAGATCGTCACCCCAGAGGCCAAAGTCTTTTCCGACGAGGTCGATAGCGTAGTGATTCCCGGAATGACCGGTGAGGCAGGACTTCTGCCCAACCACGCGCCTCTCGTCACCACCCTTCAGCCTGGCGAACTTCGTTACATGAAGAGTGGCCAAGAAGAAGCTTTCGCCATCGGTGAAGGATTCGTCGAGATTAGCGCCGATCGGGTTTCCATCATGACCGACCTCGCCGCTGGCGATGCCGACATCGACGAGTCCGCCGTCGAGGCTGCCATGGCCAAAGCGCAGGAGACCCTGAAGAATCCAGGCGACGCCAGCACCGAAGATCTCGCCGCCGTTCAGGCATCGATCCAGAAGTCGATGGCCCAGCTCCGCGTCAAGCGCCGCCGGCGCTCGCTGTAGAGATCCACTGATCGGATCGATCTATTTCAAGCGTCCGTTACGAAAGTAGCGGGCGCTTTTTTTGTCGAGAAGGCACCGGATTGATTGACCACGAAAGACGCGAAAGAAGGCGAAAACTGGGCAGGTCAGGACGTCGGATTGATGACCACGGAAGAAACGGAAATTTCGTTCGGGTGGGAGGTGTACCGCTACACCGACATGACGCCGTGCCAGAATCGGTTGGCGGTCGTGGTTGGTAGCGCCGCTCGACGCGGACCGTAGGTGTGCGTTGGCTGTTCCCTTGATGGCGTTGCGAGAGTCGGGAGAGCGACCAAATTTTGACACCCTCTTGACACTGTTCCTGCGCACACGTATTATGTGCAATGCCCAATGTCACGCTATCGATAGACGAGGACCTTCTCAGAAAGGGGAGGGAGTATGCGAAGGAGCGCGGAACTAGCCTGAACGCCCTGATCCGGACTTGGATCGCTAACGTGACCGAGGCATCCGATCCTCAGATCGACAGCATGATCGAGCGTTTGAGAGGCTCCGAAGGAAAATCGGAGGAGTCTTGGACGAGGGACGATCTCTATTCGCGGGAGGACTGATGTCTCGGGAGTTCATCGACACAAACATTCTAATTTACTCCATAGACTCCGCTCATCCGGAGAAGCGCGAGAAGTCCATTGCGACGATCGAAAGGTTGGCGCGGTCAGGGAACGGCGTGATCTCGACACAGGTCCTCCAGGAGTTCTATGTGGCATCGACGAGAGAACTGAGGATCGAACCGCTCCTCGCGAAGCGGCTTGTGCAAGACTTTCAATTGTTCGACGTCGTCCAGGTGACGCCACCGATGATTGAGAGCGCCATTGATCGGTCGATCCTCTCAACCTTGTCGTTCTGGGACAGCCTGATTCTGATCGCGGCTACAATCGGCAGTTGCTCGACCTTGCTATCGGAAGATCTGAACGACGGCCAAGATGTGGATGGCGTGAAGATCCACAATCCGTTTGGGCAATAGTGTAAGCGGGTAAATCGGTAGAGTGTCGGCGCGTTCCGGGGAATGTAGCCTCGCGCAGAGCCGCAGAGATCGCGGAAAAAACTGATTTAAACTCTGCTTCCTCTGCTTCCTCTGCTTCCTCTGCGTCTCTGCACGAGGCATCTCTTCGTGAATCATCTGAACTCGGCCAACCAATCCTCGTTGAGTTTGGGTAGCCCACGATGCCGAGCATGGGTCAGTAGTATCACTTCATTCTTCCGACTTCTGCTCCTCTTCCTGCAAGCTCTTCTCAAGCGCGCATAATCTGCATCGCTCCGCCCGAGATCCAGATCTCCACTATCAGGCCGATCAGGGAGGCTGCCATGAGTATCAGGGCAATAACGAAGATCACCACCGCCTCATGCGTATGGCCAAAGACGTGGCACAGCATCGCCGTCACACAAAAGAACAAGAATAAAGCTCCAGACAACTGCATCAACCGAATCAAAACAAGGCCTGCTGCGATATGAGTCCCACCTACATCGGGGCCATTCGGGAACACCTCCCCGGGGCGAAACTCGTGCTCGACCGCTTCCATGTCATCAAGGCGCTCAACGAGGCCGTCGATGAGGTAAGCAAGGAGCTATGGAGGTCGTTGGACAAGGCCGGGCGCAAGGAACTCAAGGGGCCGCAGTACTGATAACTTTTCGAACATGATCTACCTTGTGGTCGGAGACCTTGATATCCCTGCACAGATTGGGCGAGAGAACCGTACACGCCAACAAAGGATCCATATCACAGGGATCTAGCCTGTGGCTTCTAGCTCCTCCGCGAAAGCCGGATATAGCCTTGTCTGTGAGAAGGACTATGGATCGGAGTTGCTTTGCGCACACCTTGATCGTGAGCTTGCGATCTTTTACTCCAGTGGACTACGCCCCGTTTTACGATTCTGGTTCTCCTGACGGCAGAGCAACTTTTCTTCTGTAAAAGTGAGTCTGGTTAGATTCGAGGTGTTGTTTCGTTTTGGATTTGGTTGAAGTGGCAGGCGGCTAAAGGAGGGATGATTTGAGGTAGGATCTGCCGGTTTCCCATTCTTCTGAGATCTCCATAAGAACTGCGGAGACAAGGCGAAGCAAAGACGCTTCGTTGGGGAAGAGTGAGGCGACTTTTATGCGCCGCTTGAG
>Ga0209186_1002435_pt1 | contig 13243 bp, 17 predicted proteins | sample SidtaG_FD_187426 | JGI IMG/M metagenome (GOLD analysis project Ga0209186, IMG submission 187426) | Marine algal microbial communities from Sidmouth, United Kingdom - Sidmouth_Male2 metaG (SPAdes) (version 2) | ecosystem: Host-associated > Algae > Red algae > Unclassified | place: Sidmouth...
AGTGGGGGTGTCTGCGGGTGCTGAGAGCGTGGGGGCGCCTGGGTCTTATCAGGCTGCCCCCTTACGGCTCGCGCCACCTCCATGATAGAACCTTAACGCACCCACCCACTGTACTGCCCGCTTCACACGCGTGCCCTTATTGCCGCTGGTGGCCGTGACACCAGCTGAACGAAAGGGCGAGGAAACGTCCGCCGTCGCCGCCGTTCTCGCTGTCTTCGTTGTTGCTCAGCAGGGTCCCTCGTGAATACGTTTTTATGAACAGCTTTTTTTTTTTAGTCAGTGACCGGCATTTTTACTCTCTTGCCCTGTCCTGTCATGTACCTTGTTGCGCGCCCTTTGGTTGCGCTGCTGAGCAGGCGTCGTTGACTTGTACAAGATGTTGTCCAAGAACCGCGCTGCACGACGGCCCTCCCCAGTATCGTGCACATGGGATGGTGTTCGTCCGAGTCCGTAGGCAGGAGCAAGCCTCTCCATGTCGGGAATGACCTGCACAATCCTCCTCACGCACGCCATGGGCACAGCGGCCAGCGCGGGCCATTCGGCGTCTTGGTCTTCGAAGTCCCACTGCAAACACGTGTAGCCGGCATCGGGGCAGAGGGCGCCAGGCATAGGATCCGCACGCTGGAGCCGCTCCAAAACCAAGCAGGGAGAACGGATCTAGTGGTTGTCAGCAGCAATGATCAGCCGCACGTGCCCGTACTGAAGCTGGGCGTCGCCTGGGAGTTGATACAGAACATGGTCATGCCATGCTCCACCGCTAATGAACTCAACAGACCGCACCAGCTCAGTGCAGGGGAGCGCATCCCACTCAAATATGGCAGTGAAGTGAGTGGCCGATAGCAGGTACAGTGAGGAGTAGTGGGGTACCTCTAACACGTCGGCGACTCGTACAGACCCTGCCACTCGCATATTGTCGCGATGGCAGTGCGCTTGCCGCCCTGTGCGGACACCTGCCCGACTGGCTCCTGCCCGTCGTCCTCCGACGAAGATGCAGCAACATCAGCATCCGACGACGCGTCCGCGCCCGGCGGCCGCAGGCTGGCAGCATCTCGCGGTAGTCCTGTGGCCTCCAAGGCGACCAGCTCTTCTTGTAAAATGACGCGCGACTGCGCCACCGTCAGTACCTGGCGCCCGGCCGACATTGTCTGCCGGTTGCTCAACTTGTACGCGGCGTTTTCCTCCTTGTGCTTCTCTTCGTTTGAGCTCGTGTCGGCCATTGTCAAGTCGTCGCGCAGGATGATCTCCTCTGCCGCATGGCATAGCACGGCGTGGAGCTTGGACGTGCACTTGGGCCCGAGAAGTGCCTGTACAATCTTCACCAGACGCCGTGCTTGGTCGTCTGCAACGGCGGCGCGGGTAGCCCTCGGGGTACGCGAGCCTGACTGGTTGTAGCCGTGCCAGTCATTCATGAGGCGCCCAAATGCGAGCATAGTTGAGCTGACCGCATCTTGCGGCGTAGCGTCTCCAAAGTGCGCAAAGAAGGGCTCCCAGTCATGCAGTGCGGCCCCCTTTGCGGCAGCCTCGGTCGACTGCTTGGATGCAACCGGGGTGGAAGGACGAGGGGCGCGCTGAGCAATGGCAGCTTTGGCGTCGCGCTTGATGACCTGCCAATTGGCGGGACCAAACAGACCGGCCACCATGAGCTCGAAGGCGGCACTCCCACTACGCAGCTGAGCGCCTGTAAACGTTGCTTGCCTGACTCGTGGGAACACAAAATAGCTGCGCACCTCAGGCAGTCCATGACGACAGGCAACGAAGGGAGCATAGTGAGGAATAGGTGCCGGTGTCAGGTAAATGAGGGACTCGTGCCTTGAATGGAGAAAAGAAAAGTGCGGTGGAATTCTCCCAAGCAAGCCACGCTCTCAGTGTTCATGAAACCAATTTAAACGTACCCGGGATTTATTTTCGACACGGCGGACCGCCGACCAAGGAGGTCCGCTCTCCCGTTGGCTGCGTCAAGCACGGCGCCAACGGGGCCGAGTTCAGCCGCGCCGCCGGGGCACACCGCCAGCAGCCAGTCGACAACCTACGCCGAAAGGTCACGGGCAAGCCCAAGAGCAAGCACCTGGACACCCGTCCGCACAACTGCAACACACAGACAGGATATGGTCCAGGTGGGAACAGGACGTTTGCAATGAGGCCCAATGAAGAGCGTCAGGCTTCGTTACACTCGACTCATAGGCACCACACCCGTGAGGCTCTTTCTCTCCGTATCTACCAAGATAATGATCAGAAAGCCTCTGTGACCACTCCCCCATAACGTACATGTAGTGTGCCAAAGCCGATTGTCTGGTACAGGAAGTAGGGAGGCGTCCCCAGACGGGCCACGCAGGCCAACGCGGGTGCCAGCGTGTTATAGCTGTGATCGTCGCACAGTCACTCCTGCTCCGCGGTACTGCCGCGTACATCACTGGCGGCCAGGTCCCGCGCCAGTAGTTGCACACTGACAGTGTCGACGACGTCACGCTTCTTCGCGTTGAAGGCAGCTTCAACGCAGGACTCCTGCAAGCGGACGAGGCACAGCGAGCAGAGGTACAAGCTACCGACCCCACGCAAGCAAGCCACACTCCGCTGCTCCTGGTAGTCGGCTCTGTAGCAGACAAGCCGCATATAGGCCCGCCACACCCCGAGCTTGTCCGCGTCGTCGACGTCCTTGCCCTCGTCCAGGTCAATTTCCACACCATCCCGACTGAACTCAAAAACGTCGCGGAGGGTAGCGAAGAGCGCTCGTTGGAGCACCTCCCTACGCGACGTCTTCGCTTGCGTCGCGGCGCCAGCTCCCAGACCGGGGAATACTTGCGGTATGGCGCTAATGTTGAGCCAAAAAGGCGGTTGGTCGGGGTCCAAGCAGTCGAGGCGGAGCCGGAGGGTGTGGGCCATGCATGCACAGGAGTTTGAAAGGGTGGCGCCGTCGGAGTACAGGGAGAAGGGAAGTACCAATTATCGTGGCCCATGCATCCGGCGAGCATCGCGCTCGAGCAGCTCAAATGCCGCGCCTCGAGATGGCCCAACCAGCACCGCCGGGACACCTACGGCTGCGGGCGTGAAAAGGTAGCGCACCGGCGCCGCAGGGAACGCGTCCAGCAGCACCCTGCCACCGTCTCGGAAAATGTAGGGGTAGTTGCCGCTGCCAACGTCCAAGACCGTCATCTTCGCACCGTTACAGTTTATCAACCGCTCCCGCTCCTCCGTGACCGCCGACGTGAACGCCGTGTGGGTCTTGAACGCGCTCCTTATCACCGCAGCTGCCGTCGTCGCCTCGGCCGGCGCGCCGCTTGGCGTCAGCGTGAGGAGCTGCGATAGCGCTGCGGCCCCTCACCGAGCGAGACCACTCACCGTGGATAGCGCCACGTCATGCAGGACGCTCCGCAGGTAAGGCGTGTTAAAGGCAGTAGGTTGTCCGGCGCGGTCGCTGTACATAGGTACCGCACGATCCGCGTCACCAAACAACTCGCACAGCAGGCGAGTGCGCTCGCATATGCTGTCCCCCACAGCTGTGCCGGCATCCACCATCATGCACACAGAGGCCTCCTCCGACGGCTCCACCGCTCCCGCGACGTAGACTGGTTCATCGACCGCCGCGGCGCCGCCACCGCCGTCTCCACCGACGCTCCCCCCAACAACTCAGCTGCCGTCAACCCTACTAGTGCCGCCGATGTCGTCACGACATGCGCCGCCCGCGCCATCGGCATCATCAGCACCGCCACCCAGCAAAAAACCGCCCTCTGGTCCACTCAGTCCTTGCCAAGAGGTACGCGTGCGAAACAGAAGTGGGAGACCCGGGTGCGCCAACCTTACGTGACGGTGCACAAGGCCTACCTTGGGGCAGACCTTACCGCAATGAGCGCACTCAAACGATGTTACAACATCCGACGTGATAGGGAGATGGAATCACAACGGTGGAAAGCTGCAGGCGCCGCGTCCCACTGGAGACGCAGTGCCTACCTCGCCACGCCCCACGTCCACCGCCTCACAGCCACCGAGCGCGCGCGCTCACCGAAACCGCCGCAAGAACGATGCGCACGCTCCGAAGAGGTGGCAGGCATGAGCGGCCCCACACCCTCTAATGCGCCTCCGTGCACCGTTCAGCGTGTGCCCCTCCTCGCACCCCTACCAAGAGACTGCTAAAGCCGCGCGCAACAAGCGCCACGCCGCGGCAGCGGATGGCGTCCCACGCCAATACAAGCACCAGCGCACGTGCTACTGAGCGGCAACGCCCTGAAATTCGCTCAGGGGGGTGATGCTCGGACGCCGCCTCTAGCAGAGCCGCGTGTGCCCTGTACAAAGAAAGGATCAGGACCAGGTGAGCCAGTCAGGTTGCGTCACACGCAGGGGTGTCTGTCTTACGGCTCAAAACTGGCTGACAGCGTAGCAGCGGTCATTCTGATTCGAATCACCAGTCACAGTGAAGAGAGCCTGAGTCGTGGGGCTCCTTGCTGTCCTTCTACTGTACCTCTCTCTTCACCGAGACAACTAGTCTTTGTTCCTTGCAGCACCCACCTGTTCCTGTGTGGAGGCGGACCCGTCGAGACTGGCCTCTGCTGCGCCAACCTCTTGCGCCCCCCTTTGTCGTCGTTTCTTGGTCGGGTCACGTTGATGTGCGCCCCGAGTGCACATCCGAGCGCCCCTTCCTTGAGAAACGACAGCGCCGCCGCTGTCGCTGGACCATGACGCCGTCGCTGGCGGCGGGCGGCGTAAAAAACTCTGTTGCCTCACCAGGGGGCTGCGGCGGGCGCGGTTGCTGCTGGAGTGCGCTGCGAGGAGTACCGGTGTCGCGGTGGGACACGTGGGAGTGTTGGACGGGGTGATGGGGGTGGTGGGGGTGGTGGAGAACGTGGCAGGTGACAGCAGCAGCGGTGGCGGCTCTCACGGCCGCGCCAACAACAAGAAGGTGAGCGCCGCGCGTCCGCTGTGATCATTGGCCGCCAACCCCTCTGCGAGGCCGTAGTGTGTGATTTTGCAGGGTCACCCAGATGGGGGCGATCAACCTAATTATGGGAGGCGCCGGCTACGCCCGGCAGCGGCGGCAACGGCAGCGGCAGCGGTTTCGTGCATTCTGCGTCGCCATCGGGGTCGGAGGGGTCTGTGCCGCTGCGCTCGTGGCTGCGGGGCTTGGGCAGGCGCGGGAACAATCTAGAGGCGTTGCGCCGCTGTCGGCCGTGCCGGTACGTGACCAAGGGTGGTGGCAGAAAGGAGGTGTCGGGGAATTGTCGCACGCGGAGCTCGCGCCGCGACATCCAGCCTTCCCCACGGCGGCTGGTCGGCACCACTTCTGCTTTCACGTCTGCGGAGGGTCGGCCCGCGTCTGCTCCTACGGTGGTCGGCGGGTTTGGGAGTAGCGCGGCAGGCACGAAGGTTGGCGTGGCGGCGGCCGAGCGCGTCGTGTGGTTTGTGGTTCTGGCGGCCGGCGGCCGACAACGAAATGCGCCGAGTGGGAGGGGGTGTCGAAACTGCGCGGCGGTGGCGGCGGTAACAGTAAACAACTGAACGCGGTGTGTCCAGGTCGTTAGTGGAAGACCGCCGGCGGCGAAAGGCGCGACCACCTCGGCGGCGGCGGCACGGCTCCGACGGCGGAGCGGGTGCAACAACCTCGGCGGTTGTCGAGGCGCTACACGGCGGCGGTGGGTGATCCACTGGCGCGTCGGTGGTTGGCAAGGCTTCAAGGAGCGGCGCGACGCAGACGGACGCACGGCGCCGGCCGCCCGCGGCGGCGGCGGCGGGGGTAGTACGCCAGCCACCAGCTTGAGTCTTTGGGGCCGACCTGTCCAACACGACACACCCGCCGCGGCCGTGGGCGACGGTGGGTACCCCGCCACGGGGGTCACGCCTCGAACAACCTCGCGTGCGCCGCGGCGCCACGGTAACCGCGCCCCCCGCCGTCTGTTGCTGCAGGTGGCTGGCCCAAACTCCCTCCCCCCGTCCAACCCTACCGTGTGCCGCGGCGGCGGAGAGGCCGGCACGTTGCGAGCCATGTGCCATAATGCTTTAGAAGCCCGCCCGAGCACTGAGTATGAAATGCTGGTGGTGCTGGCATGAGCGACAACGGCGGCAAGGGGTGGCGTCGGCCCGTGTATGAGAGGGGCGGCAAGAAACGGGGGGTAGGAACACGACTTATATGGTGGTGCAAATGGCAGTGGCAACGGCAGCAAGTGGTGGAGTCAGCGGCCATTGTTGCGGCACCTGCAGCAGTAAAGGCGGTACGACGAGTCGGAGGTAGCCAATGTTTTTGCGGGGCGGGTGCCTGTGTCGGCAACGGGGGCAAAGGAACGCCGCGACGGCCGCGGTGGCCGCAAAAAGGCAGCACGTGGGCGGGATTTTATGCCCTGCAAGGGCGCAGTGCGGAGGCGGGGGGCTGCAATGGGGAGGTGTTGTGTGAAGTAAAATGTTGCATGACACGTTTTCTGCAACGGAGCTTTGCTGCCTGACGGGGTGCTGCTGCATGGAAATAGATTTCTGAAACATCGGTGGCTGGAGGGTGGGACGCGAAACTGGGATCACGTAACCTGGGATGGCGTTACCAAAAAAAAAAAAAGAGGTATGCTCATTCATGGGCACGCTCGCCCGTCCGCCACCAACACCAGTCCCCACTTTGCCACTCCACCTGTTAACCCACCCTAAACCTCTCACGCCCGCGCTGAGAATTCCTGCGGCGACCGACATCATGCTACCCGACCGACGCTGCCCGCTCCAACACCTACCCAGTGCAGTCTGCTCCCCCAGCGGACGCGTTGCTTGTCCCCCTCGCCTCAAAGCTCCTCCGGTCCACCACCAGACCAGCGATCACACAATGCGCCGTACCCAAAAACTGCTTCCACCCCACCTGGAGGTCGCCACCCAATCCGCCACTTCCCCACGGCCTCGGCCCGCGCCTCGCGCGCCGTCAGCAGCTCGGCAGCTGTATCTACAGGGTCAGGGTCAACCCAGTCCGAGTCGGAAGTCCACGGTGATAGCGGAGGTGGGGATGGAGAGGGCGACGCAGAACAAGGAGGGAGCTTCCATTGCGTAGGCACACAGAACGACGACATCTCAAAGTCCGACACCCCGTCCCAAGGTCCAACGAGTGTGGCTGGAGGAGAGACAGGTTGTGCCATCGTGAACCGAGTGTACGACGAGAGGATAGTGGTGGAGGACATCAAAAAGCGAGCGTGGGATCGGGGGGGTACCAGTAGCAAACAGTCGAGTGAGCGCTCCGCAGTCATCGGCTGTTCACCGACCGGCCGAGCACACGAAGGCGATGTCGAGCCAGCTCGCGTCCCCACCCTCTTCTGTTTCGCGTGCACACTCGTGACCGGCCGACGATGCCTGCGACACCCCGACTCCTCGGGAGGAGAATCACTGTGCTTCGACAAACCCGTCTTGAGATACCCCCCTCACTTGCCTCTCCCGTCCCCGTGCCGCTACTCCACTCCCGCCGTACGTAGCTGTGCTCGCTGCTCATCAAGGACGCCAGAGGCACTGGCTACTGTTAATTAGTCACGGAACAACGGAGCGTGCCCACAAGCGCAGGGTGCCGCATAGTGAGGAGGTTGCCAACCACGTCCAACTCACCTGTTCTGGCGGGCGCCAACGTGAGCTCCAGAAACTCCCGCCCCCCACCCAACGACAGCACTCGGCGACCAGATGCAAGACCAAAGAAAATGACATCTCCGCGTGACGGACCGCTCGACAGCCGCCCCATCCGACACGGAGACGGGCGGCACGCAGCCCGCACGGAACACACAGCCAGCGGGCAGTGACCACGCGCTAGCGTTGCCAGCAGTCTGTCAGTCTTGCCAGACTGGCGGGGTGTGAGTCCCGTGCGCTACTCAACCGACCTTGCGTGCATGACACGAGACGGGCAGCTGTCGAGAAAATATATCAGAGGATTTGTGGGCACCGCACAGCCGGTTTTCGTCAAAATACAGCCGGCTGTGAGAAGGCTCAAAAGACGCCCAAAGGAGCGGGATGCAGTCGACTTAGAACGACAGCGAAATGTATAATTCGACTTGTGGATGACAAACACATACTTCATGTGCAGAGATGGCTCCTTACGATGGGGTAGGGCTTTCCAAGCGTAACTGGTTCATGCCTATGGTGCGTGTCCCAAGAATGAGACATCGCGGTTTTCATTTTTGTTTCTCGGCCCACTGGCCTTCTGCAGCGGTGGGATAATGTACTGTGACCCACTCGGACACTCTGCGTGGCCAGAACGGCCCCTGAGAGTACTAGCAGAGCCGGTACCTCCTGAAGTGTCATGGAGGGAAGTGTCATTCATTGCAGCTTCGACAGGTGACGATCACGCCCCCCAATCAAATGCACGGATACTAGGGCATGCATGTGCTGACAATTTGCGCACGAAGAAAAGGGCACCACCTTACCAATAAAAACGTGAGAAAGACCCCCATGTAGCCCCTTGTGAAGAAAACACGATTTGGGACACCCCTCATCGAAGCTCCAGTTGGCACATGAGCTTAGACATTGCAAACCTGTAACCCCAAGAACCTGAAAAAGACTGGCTCCAAGACCGGGGTTATCTGAGAGGTCCACAGAACAGGGCCCACAGGCAGGTACTAAGCAGTTGTCCGCCAAGAACGTCTCGGGAGAGGCTCTTTTCATGGGGGCCAGTCGAGAATTTTCTCGTACCCCACCCCGCCCGCCACCGTGCAGTGATGTGTCAGTCTTCCAGAAAACGCGCATCTCTCATTTGGGACACGCACCATACCTCGCGAGCAATTTTCAAGCGAAACTCGCTTACGATCTTTTTGAAGAGCTGTGGCTCCAGACTCGTCTCGCGCCGATCTGGTCTTGCGAGTAAGGTTGCTGCGCACGAGCAATTTCGGCCGGTGTGAGGGTGTGACACGCTAAATCATGTTAAATAACGACCAAACACGCCCTTTTTTCAATCAGCACGCCCATCACGCCCAAAGTAATTCCCCCATGAATCGACTCATAGCCCCCCCTTTTGATGGTATCTTGAACTCCAGTCACCACATCGGTTCCAAGTTTCGGCCGTCATGCCAGACGGACGCGGCGGCTGCACCAGGTTTTTATTGGACTCGATTCCGGAGGAGTAAGACCATGGGACAGCCCCATGGGTCTGTGATGCGGGGCTTCTGCATCACTGAAGGCACAAAATGAGCTCTCTCTGCTGACGTAGTGAGCGTGGCTCGTAGCATGGAACTTACACCATCAGAGGTGACCATGCCGTCTGAGCGTCGGCATGATGCGCACGCTGTGGACATCGTGCCGATGTCATGCAAGTACTCGTTCATCTCTCAAGATGGGTGTCCCACACGAAATCCAATAACCTACACCTGTCTGATGCGAGATCCTGCGCGACTTATTGGACTTTCAGTTTGGTTGTAATTATGCACGCCCTAAGCACGCCCTATGAATGCTGGGCGTGAGGGCGTGATACGCCCTAAATCACGAGTTAAAGCGCGCCCCGTGCCGGGGCGTGAGCACGTCTGGGACGTGCTCACCAACCCTACTTGCGAGCGATACGCTACGGGCCATTTTTCAAGCGGGTGTGGCCAGATACGCACTCGCGAAATAATCGCAATTTCTCCGAGCGTAATGGTCGAAGCGTGGGGGGGGGGTGGTGCATAAGGACATCGGCGTGGCACCCAACCAGCCGCAAATCTACCGGCAGCATGCCGCGGTCTCTGTCGGGACTATCCTCCCAGGACTTGGGCCAAAAACAGCCACACGAACGGCGCAAAAGATGCAACGTCCTCTTCCCTCATAATGGCCTGACGAAAGTCTGATACCATTCAACAACCACAAAACTCGCCATGGGCGCTGCTGCTGTCCGTTCTTGTTTTCGAGCATACCGTGTGCTTGTGAGAGCCTCCTGAGGTCGTGTCCATGTTTTTTTTTTTTTCGACGAACACCTTCATATTGTTTTAGATTTACGGAGCAAACGACAGGGTCACCATTCAACAACCATTCCTCTATCCTGTCTAAAGCAGTCACCTCGCAGTGTGGGACGATAATTGGATGATTCATTTGATGTTTGACCATTAGTTACCGAACGCCGCGAACCAATCAAACGACACTTCATTCTTCGCTTTGACACTCGCACACAAACAAACACACACACACAAGAGCAGCACACGGACACCACCTCTCCAGCTCAATCGGATGCAACGCCGAGGCGTGCGCGCTGCCTTGCGACAGCAATCTGGAGCCTACGCTTGAGTGGAAACGGGTTTGCCCGCCTCAATCTGTGGCGCGCCTCCTCAACGGCGTCGGTGCAAACAACGCGCCCCGCATTCTGGAATCTGGCCGCCTCGAGAGCAGCTTCCCGCTATGCCTTGGTGGCCTTGTTCGCCGCCACCCGTGCAGCTTTCTCTCGGCGCCCCTGCTCCTGCGCAGCGGCCTTGACTCGCTTGTCCTCCTCCAATTTCTCGAGGGCGGAAGTCACATCCGGTGCCGTCAGGTTGACGGGCCGCCCAGCAGTAGACAGGGTGCCCTGGATTATGGTGGGCTGCTTGGGGTCCTTACGCATGGCAGGGACCGCACGGTCGCCCAACAGCTGTAAGTCGCCGTCCTTTGCCGTGCGGTCGGCTCCCTTGTTGGCCTCCTCCAAACAGACCTTTCTTGGGTCCAATAGCCACATTCCGACGTTAGCAAACGCGGCGGCTAGGGGGGAGGGGGCGAGAGCGTGGTCGGCGGCTTTTCTAATGCATTCCATCAAGTCCAGCACTGTGAAGCTGCACCCGAGACCGACACACTCACCTGACCGGCTGCAAACGTGTCGTCGAATGGCTGGCTGGAAGCTTCCGTACGCCGACTTGTTGTCCAAAGCTTAAATGTGGTGCGAACGTTTAGAGGGTTCTGCAATAACATGCACCTTAGCCCGCACGAGCGCCAGGAGGCCGGAAGCCGATAGGTGGACTTTTGCTCCGTCTAGAGCCAGCAGCTTGTTCTCCTCTGGGTAGTAGCTCTTGGCGAAGGCGGCAAACTGCTGCGCCCATATGTGAAAGACGCCACGGTCGAGCCCCGGCGGGTCCCGCCGCACCACTACCGCCGAGTCGTTGAGACGCGACGCCAAAGCTACCTTTCTCTCCTTGCCGTCCTCCGTCACCTACCCGCAGGCGTCACCACTTGCGCTGCCGGCCACCACCAGAAATTGAGGCCCGACCATGCCGGCAGGCGAGATGGAAAACGCCGCCGTGCAGGCCGCAGCCCCAGAGCCAATCGTGGCCATCACGACCTCCGGCTTCCTTAAGCCTCGGGGCCCGATAATTGTGGACCGCGCCTCAAGTAGTAGCTCCCTGGCCCTGACGTGAGTCTCGACCATGTTCCAGAGTTGTCGTGGTTGCATATTTAGGTCCCGGTAGATCAATCGGAGGCCAGCAAACCACTTGGCATGAACATCCGGTCACGCATTCTCGGCACGGCTCTGCTCCAACGTGCCCACGCGGCACATCTGCAGCGCAGGCCACCGACCCAAACACAAGCGAAAAAACGAAATCCCAGGCGTAAGGCTCCCACCAACGTAAGATCGGGCGGACGCTTGACGCTCAGTGTAGAGACAAGAAATGTATTCACCCACCCAACGAAGAAAACCAGTGCTGTTCAACCCTCGACCGAGCAGCGCCTGCACCTTAACAAGGCGAACTAGCAACTCCTCCTCCTCTCGCAGAAACAAGGGGCGCCGACCGGCAGGGGCTGCCTTGCCCCCAGTAGCGACGAAGTAGCGCACCGCACCACGAGAAACCCCAACCTCTCGAGCAACGGCGGTGCCTGCAAGACCCTACGTTAGCAGAGCAGCCATCTGCCGCTGCTGCCCCGGCATCGGCCGCGGTTTGCGTGCCGCACCAGACACCGGACGAACGCTCGCACGCCCACCCATCTCGCCCACCGTCCGGCGTGCCCCTCAGAGTCGAGGGGACTTCTCGGTGGGGGCGCCAAGGCGGGCAGCGTCGTTTGACGCTTGGCATTGGGCCCGTCGATTGTGGTATTTGGCGGCCTGACCAGGGTGGGACGCCGGAGAGTGCCTATGGTGGCGATTTGAGCGCGAAATCGGACGCTTAGCGCGCTCCGAGGCGAACACCCTCACGACTCCTTTTCGTCCGTGTCGTCTCACCCAGGTGTCTGACTCGGTCAAGAGTACCACCGTTCGACAGCTGACGACCTCCTGCGTCCAGTCATGTGGATTTTGCTTCGCTTTCGTGTTTTCCCGATGATCCAAACATGACCCAAGTTGCAGTACGGCAGTTTTGGAAAGCCCCAGGAAATTATATATGCGTAGACACTGTGAAAAAGACCGCATTACAGTTGTTGTTGAACGGTGACCCTTGGTTGTTGAATGGTATCATACAGATACATGTCATCTCCCCACCCCCCCTCCCCCCCAGTTAAAGGCGGACATGGGATCTCGACATGTTTCACCACTACAGTCGTCACGTGATCATTTTCTGCTTTTCACAGAGGTGCGATTAGAATCATTCCTCGGCTGGAGTAGAATCAATCCCTTGATTTTAAATCGTATGGGGCGAAGGTTTTTGAGTATAAACATTGGCCATGATTGTATTGTTTGTGATGAGTTTCATTTCAAGTAAATACCTTGGACACGTATATAATGCCAGATAAGGCCTCCACTGCCTTTGGCGCTACTTACACGTCGCACCGATTCGGCAGTCGAAGGCGACTACAGCTGCGATGACGGGGGTGTGCTCTCTCCCACGACCATATCGGCACCGGTCTCTGCGACCTCACTCTTCTCGGCGCACTCCCCGTCTTTGCCAAGCTGCCCCGTCTCGCTGACCTCCCTCGTCTCGCCGAACTCCTTCTTCCCTCCGCACACACCCTTCTACCCGCACACCCTCTTCTCGTTGCATTGCCTCTCGTCGGCGACGACCCCCTCCTCGACGGCCACCCCCTCGTCGACGGCCACCCCCTCCTCGACGGCCACCCCCTTCTCGGCGGGCACCCCCTCCTCGGTGGCCACCAACTCCTCGGCGGCCACCCTCTTGTCGTCAGCCACCCCCTTCTTGGAGGCCACTCGCTCCTCCGCGGCCACCGCCTCCTCAGCGGCGGCACCCTCCTCGACGGCGACACCCTCATTGGTGGCCACCAACTCCTCGCCGGCCACCCTCCCCTCGCCGGCCACCCCCTCCTTGGCGGCCACTAGCTCCTCGGCTGCCACCCCCTCCTTAGCAACGACACCCTCCTCGGTGGCCACCAACTCCTCGGCGGCAACCCCCTTGTCTGCGGCCACCCCCTCCCCGGCGGCGACACCCTCTTCGGCGGCCAC
>Ga0209186_1002437_pt1 | contig 13240 bp, 9 predicted proteins | sample SidtaG_FD_187426 | JGI IMG/M metagenome (GOLD analysis project Ga0209186, IMG submission 187426) | Marine algal microbial communities from Sidmouth, United Kingdom - Sidmouth_Male2 metaG (SPAdes) (version 2) | ecosystem: Host-associated > Algae > Red algae > Unclassified | place: Sidmouth, United...
GCCACTCCGCTACTACACCGACGAAAATATCAGCCCCACGCTCATCCGATCATTGGCAGGGCAAGGGTTGGATGTACTTTCCTGCCAATCGGCGCAGATGTTAGGCACGTCGGATGTGGAGCAATTACTGTTTGTTACAAAAGAAAAACGCCTCATCATCACCCGCGATGACGATTTTTTGAAATGGCATCGCAAGGGCGCGAAACACACAGGCATCATCTACATTCACCCGAAAATAACGGATGCAGCCGCCCTCAAAGGCATCCTCAACATCCACACCAAGCAAGCCACAGAAATTCAACGCAAACCACGCCGCGTATTCGTCATTCAACCAAAATCAACACCACGAAATTGGTGGCAACGCCTGTTTGCTCGTTGATTGGTGTATTGGGTTTATTGAACTCAATAAACCCAATAAACCCAATAAACCAATAACCCAATCACGACTTCTTCTTACGCAGTTGTTCTTTGGTGACGATTTCGATTTTATCACCTTCCTTCAGGTCTTTAGAAACGGCTTTGTACGGACCGGTTACGATGGTATCGCTGACGGTCAAACCGTTTAATACCTGAATATAAGTATCATCTTGAATACCGGTTTTGATTTCACGCATTTCTGTGCTATCGCCTGATGAGATGAATACGATTTCCAATAAATCCGCGTCGTCCTCATCCTTTGCGTCCTCGTCTTCGCGGGTGGCGACGGCGAGTAGTGGCACGGTCAGTATATCGCGTTCCGTCAGTGTCCGAATGTCAACTGATGCCGACATGCCGGGACGAAATACACTACGCCCACGCTTCTGCAAATCGCGATACGAATCGGTCAGCAAACGTATATTTACACGAAAATTGGTTACTTGGTCGGCGGTCAATTGTCCGGTCAAGCCACCGCTTGCAGAGCTGGCGATTTCTGTCACCACACCTTTGAATGGATGGTCGAGATAGGCATCTACCTCTACGTCGGCGGTATCACCCATGCTTACGCTGATGATGTCATTTTCGCTGACATCCACCTGTACTTCCATCACGTCGAGATTGGCGATTCGCATGATTTCTGTACCCGTCATTTGGAGTGTACCGACTACGCGCTCGCCTTGCTCTACATTCAACTTGGAAATGACACCACTCGTAGGCGCGTAAATAATCGTGCGGCGCAGATTGTCTTTGGCTTCCTTCACCGTAGCGTTGGCACTCGCCACCTGATATTCCGCCGCACGGATGCTTTCTTGCGAAGAAGCGATACTGGCGTCGGATGATTCGATGGCTGCATTGGCAGCGGCAAGATTGGCTTCCAATGAGCGCAAAGCAGAGAGCGTACCTTCCAATTCGGCATCAGAAATAACACCTTCTTTGTGTAGCATTTCGTTCCGCTTGTGGGCGGCGCGACTGTTTTCGATTTGTGCCAATATCTGGTCGCGTTGTGCGATAGCTTGTTTCTTACCTGCCTGCAATTGAGCGACTTGCGAACGAGTATTTGCCAAATTTGCCGACGTTGCATTTTTGCTGGCAACGACGCGTTCTACGGCAGATTCGTACTGGTCGGGCGCGACTTTAGCAAGCAATTGACCTGCCTTCACCGTATCGCCTTCTTCGATGTACAAATTGACAATTTCGCCCGATACATCCGAACTGATTTTGACCTCAAACTCCGGGTATATCTTGCCACTCGCCGACACCAATTCGGTGATGGAACGCTTGGCAACGCCTTCGGCAGTCACCTGCATGGCGTTTTCTTTCTTATTCTTGTTTCTCCAAATTATAAACCCTACTAATCCTGTTATCAAGAGTAATAATAAAATAATGGGCAGGTTGCTTCGTCTGCGCTTCCTTCTGGTCATAATAAGTTTATATTGAAGTTTAAGATTAAGATTAAGTTTAAGTTTAAAAATTTAATTTCCAATTAAATTTGTATTTTGATAAATTATTATTTTTTTAAAATAATTACTGAACAACGATTTTTTATAATTTGTATTTTATCTATTACCAAATAAATGTACAATTCAAATTTGAGTGTAAAATTAGAACGCGGACTATCTCCCCCTTTGGAGGGGGCTGGGGGGTGGACTTTCGGATGTTTTTCCACCCCCTAACCCCCTCCAAAGGGGGAAATACATCGTGCTTTCCTCTTTGAATTTTGTTGTACAAATTTAATAATCATGTAAATACAATTTAAATAAAATAATTATTCAATAGATAGGAAAAATAATTTTTAAACTTAAACTTAAACTTAGACTTAAACTTATAAAGAAATTTCTCTTCCAAGATAAAAATCAAGGACTTTTAAACTGAATACGTATTGATATTTTGCGTTTAGCAAATTCAATCTTGCGACATCGAGGGCGTCTTTTGCGGCGGTATAATCGAAGGTGTTGATAGCACCCAAATCAAAGCGTTTTTGTGCGCTGGTAAATGCGACTTCGCGGGCTTCGAGGGTTTTTTTGGCAGCGCGAAGGCTATTGAGTGCGGCACGGGCATCAATGAGGGCACTTTGAATATCGGTTTTTAATTGCTGGCGGGTTTGTTCGTTGGTCAGCTCCGCGCCCAAGACGCCGAGTTCGGCACGTTCGACATTGATGCGATTGACGCCGCGACTGTAAATCGGGACATTGAGGCTAAGACCAATGGCTTGACTGAGGTTTTCGTTGACTTGGTTGGTGAATGGATTGTCCTCAAAAACAGGGTTTTGCCTTACGGTGGTGAGGGGGAATTGACCAAGATCCCCGGCGTCAAGTACTCCCAAAACGATTTCTTCCGTATTTACTTCGCCGGTAGAACGAATACCCAAATTAGAGTAATTGGTGGACATTCCGCCAAAATAAGTCAGTGACGGACGCATGCCCGATTTCGCAATATCAATCCCGACCTCTGCGCTTTTTTTGCGGTATTCGCCTGCTACAATTTGCGGTTGGTTATTGACCGCCTCATTATATAAGGTCTCTACGGTTACGGTGCTAATATCGACCTCATCATCCAATTCAAACGCGGGACGAGCGATGGTCATTTTATAATCGGGGTCAAGATTGAGTTGTGTTTTTAGAAATGCAAATGCCTGAACGAGCGCGTTTTCTGACGCAACGATGCCTTGTTCATCACTTGCTATTTGTGCTTCAAAATCCAAAAGCGTTACACGCGCGACTGCACCTGCATCAACGAGCCTTTGGGTGCGGTCCAGTTGTGCTTGGGTTTGTTTGAGGCGGTTTTGTGTGATGTTGATTTGGTCTTGTGCGAGCAATACCTGCAAATAGGCTTGAGCAATACTCAATCCCAAATCATTTTTGACCCGCGCGGCGTCTGCCTGAGCAGCTTGTACGTCGTATTGGCTTTGCTTGATGCTGTTCTGGACTTGTCCGCCGCCATAAATCAAGCCTCCTCCATTGAGCCCGAAACCATTGGCTTGGATGGTAGCCGCTTCAAATGTATTGGTCGTAGGGTCAATGGAGCGACCAAAATTATAACTATGCGAAGCACTCGCCGAAAGGTTGGGCAGGCGCGATTTGCGGCTTTGCTCTTCGGTCAATTCTGCCTGACGAATGCCTATCGCCGCTTGTTTGAGTTGTATATTATTGTCCTCAGCATACCGTAGGCAACGTGACAGATCCCACACATCGTCTTGTGCGAAATTGGGGGTGATACACAACGCAAATAGTAATATCGTAATGATTTGTTTCATAAAAAGTATTAATACGTCAATGCAATTCATGCACTCATTTTATTAATTCATGTAAATAAACCGCGAAGCGGACAAAAATTCTAATTATTTATATCAAATCAAATGAATTATGGATAAACGGGGGGAAATTGCAAATTTCAAGCTCCAAAATCCAAAATCAATGTTTGTTGATGATTGCAGATAATATTTTTCTTAGTGCTTCACTTTCTGGCTTGGATTTCGGAATTTGGAATTTGGAATTTCACTTCCCTGTCCATACAGGCGAACGTTTCTCCCGAAATGCCTGTATGCCTTCCTGCCCATCGTTGGAAGCTACGGTTTTTTGGAGCATTTCCATGAGGTATTTATGTGCTTCAGCGTCAGGCTGAATGTGGTCGTAAGCCTCCAAGCCCATACGTATGGCGGAAGGGCTGTTTTGTTTTAGTTCTTCGATGATTTTAGTGGTCGCATCATCAATGTTTTCCGCAGTTGTTACGTGACTGACTAAGCCGTATTTTTCGGCTTCGCGTACAGGCAAGTTGTAACCTCTGATACACCAATCAATGACTTTACGCGCAGGCATTACGCGTAGCAGTGCCGCCATGACTTGGAAGGGGTATAAGCCGCGCCGCACTTCGGGCAAGCCAAATTTGATACCTTTCTGAGCTACAACGATATGACTGCCTGCAAGAAAGAAAAAACCACCGGCATAGACATCTCCCGTGACTTTGGCGATGGCGGGTTTGTGCATTTTATTGAATAATTCACCGACGAGGATTTCTCCGGCAGGTACAGGAATGGACGATTCATATTCACCCAAAATACCCATAAATGCTTTTAAATCCGCTCCGGCGCAGAATACATTGCCTTTTGCTTGTATGACAACGACCCAAACGCTTGGTTCGTGGTGTGCATACTGCATCGCAAATGCCAATTCGTTGATCATTTGGGGGTGAAGGGCGTTTTTTTTCTTTTCCCGATTCAATGTAAGGGTAAGTACATGGTCGTTTTCGGCAACTTCTATGAAGGCAAATGTTTCATTGTGAATATTGGAGGTTTGTATTTTTGTATAATGATTCATAACAATGTTACAATGCTTAAATGCGATAATGCTTAAATAATTTGAAATGAGACAGGATGCAAATTGCCGAATTTCTGCCAATTTTACCTTAACTATTGTTCAAATAATCAAAACTTTGAATTTTGAATTTGAACCTTTTGTTCAAATTTAAGGTAAAATTAAGCTTTAAAAAATATTTATTAATTTGAATGTGTTTATTTTAAATACGTCACACTTTTGTTCTGTAGATGCCTTATTTGTTGTTTTATTGATGAATAAGGCAAGAAAAGTGCGTCACAAAGATTGTTTAAACATATTGACAGCAATTTTGAGATGAATACCAAACCAAAACAAGTTCTTGGAAGTCTTTTTTATCGTACTTAATTGCCTGTTTAATAGTGTTTTTTGTCTAAGAAAAACTTCTAATAAATATATTTTTTGTAGATAAAAAATTATACTGCGAAATAGCTGCATGATAATTATTTTACATTTTTTTTGTCCATTGCCCCTTGCGTCCTAATGAAAAAGTATCTATGTTTGTACTGTCATACGGCAAAAATGACAACCAAACTATTGAACAAAAAACTCACCACGTTTGAGTTCCTACATCCAAGTAAGGAACGCTAAAGCAAACTAACAAAATCTACTTTTATACCAACTCAATTATCAGTATATGGCATTTCCATAACGTGCCTTTTCTGAATAATTTGAAAATCATTAGACCTTTTTGAGCAGGAATTTCCGCTCTATAAATTTAGTATCAAAAGTGATGAAGGCGGTTGGAGTCCCATAACTCCGGCTTGCTGTTCATCGGAAAGTGAGAAATCGTTAGTACCATGAGAATTTTTACATTGACATTATTGATGAGTTGGTCGTGCATCTGCTGGGCTGCACACACATTACCGCAAAAAGATGATGCGTCTTTGGTTTCTGTAACAGTAGATGTCGTAGAATCGGTAAGTTGTTTTGGCAACGCCGACGGCGCGATTGCAATCAGTGTAGATGGCGGTACGCCACCATTGAATTACCTATGGTCGAATGAAGAGACTATTGAAGACATTGACAATCTATTATCCGGCAGTTATAAAGTGACTGTAACCGATGCTACGGGAGCATCCGTGTCGTCCCCAAATATTACGGTGGAGCAACCACAAGTGATGAGTGTAGCACTCAATTTTGTACAAAGCCTGACTTGTGCCGATGCAGATAATGGTGCGATAGAGGTTACAGTGTATGGAGGCACAGAGCCTTACGAGTATATCTGGTCGCATGGTGCTACGGAAGAAGACCCATCGAATCTACCCATGGGCAACTACCAATTTACGGTGACTGATGCCAACGGCTGTGTGTGGGATTCGCCCACAGTGACCGTGAATGAACCTAATGCCATTGTACTGTATGAAACGGTGAATAATGCAACTACGGGAGAAAGCAACGGCAGTATAGAGATTGATTTGAATGGCGGTTTGCCACCCTATAATTTTCTTTGGGACAATGGTGTGATTTCCGGGAATTTAGAAAATGTAGAAGCAGGTACATATTGCCTCACCGTGACGGATGCTTATGATTGTGTCATCACACAGTGTTATGAAGTTGGCGAAAATACCGCTGTCTCAAATGACGAAGTAGAGGGCTTAACAAAGCTGGACGTTTTTCCAAACCCGACTACTGATAATGCAATATTAACTTTTGAATTGGAAAAGCCACAGGAAGTGAATATCAGCATAATAAGTATGTCCGGTAAAGAAGTCTGGTCTCATAATGCAGGTATGGTAAGCTCCAGAGAATATTACCTCAATACAAAAAGATATGCCGCAGGTATATACCTGATAAAGACAAACATTGCAGGAAAAGTGTCAACTAAGAAGTTGGTTGTCAAATAGAAAGGAGAAATTCCAAAACACAAATTCCAAATTCCAAAATGATTTTTACAAATATGCTTGAATTGAAATTTGGAATTTAAAAATACTATAAGTGGAACATCATCAGCCTACTGCCCGATTTTCACAAAAATTTACGGCAAATAAAAGGCTAGACCCACTATGAATCTTACGCCGGTGAGTGGACAGCTAAATGTCCGACTAGTGTTTTGCAAAATTGATTGCCTTCAATTTTCAAATTTCTACCAAGCAAAACACTAAGATAATCATTCAAAAGCAGGTTCTGCTTATCGGTGTAGATTCTTTTTAACGGTCAAGAAAAAAGTTGAAAAATGATGAATATCGCACGCCAGTGGTCTTCGGACCATTGGCTATCGTGAAAAAATGAATTGGAAAAGTTGAATCATTATAGACGAGGTAGTACAGACATTTAAACCGTCCCTAGACCATTTTGTAAGCAGGTTCGAACAAACCAAACTAAGTATCAAAACCATTACTCTTGTACGTCTCGTCCCTTCCCTAACCGGGCATTATGCCAAAATTGTGTAATTGACTATGAAAATAATCGTCCCGGTAGTACAACAACGCCCGACATTTGTCGGGCGTTTTTTTATTGCCCTGTCGCAACTTTTTGCTACTAAATTCGCTTTATAATTATCGTAAATTTTATCATTCCGAAAAATCTATGAATTTTCCGGAATGATGTGAATCAATGTGTTCGCCAATTTTGAATAATGAAAAATATATTATTTGTTAATTATTAATTGTTGGCAAGATATAAAATAAAATTTTAATTTTTTTGTCATTCAAAATTCATAATTTAGCGAAGACTACTCTACCAAACAATAATTTATGAAAATAGGTATCGTGTGTTACCCAACCTACGGAGGGAGTGGTGTGGTAGCGACTGAACTGGGTAAAGGCTTGGCACAGAAAGGGCATAGTGTACATTTTATTACGTATAGCCAACCTGCGAGATTACTCAGTTTTACAGAAAATGTTTACTATCATGAGGTGAGTTCGCCCGATTATCCGTTGTTTGAATATACGCCATACGAAACAGCACTTGCCAGCAAAATGGTAGATGTCGTGGCTTACGAAAAACTGGATATTTTGCATGTGCATTATGCCATTCCACACGCGGCAGTGGCGTATATGGCAAAGAAAATATTATTGGCACAAGGCATATATATTCCGGTGGTGACTACATTGCATGGTACAGATATTACACTTGTTGGCAAAAATGCTTCATACGCACCTGTAGTGTCGTTTTCAATAAACAAATCTGATGGTGTAACGGCGGTGTCGGAGTCACTCAGACAGGATACGTACAATTCATTTGATATTCAAAATCATATCGAAGTCATTCCGAATTTTATTGATTTCAGCCGTTTTCGTAAGACCAATAAAGACCATTTTAAGAAAGCAATTGCACCGAATGGCGAAAAAATTCTTGTCCACGTATCCAATTTCAGGAAAGTAAAACGGGTGGAAGATGTTGTGCGTATTTTTAAGACCGTTTATCAAAAAATTCCCTCAAAACTCTTACTTATTGGCGACGGACCGGAGCGTCAGACGGTAGAACGCATTTGTCGTGAAATTGGTCTGTGCCACGAAATACGATTTTTGGGCAAACAACAAGCCGTAGAGGAGTTATTGGCAATAGCGGATGTGTTTGTTATACCTTCGGAAAGTGAGAGTTTTGGTTTGGCGGCATTGGAGGCAATGGCTTGTGAAGTACCTGTGATTTCCTCTAATGTGGGTGGTTTGCCAGAGGTCAATGTTCACGGAAAAACAGGCTTTTTGAGTAATGTAGGTGATGTAGAAGATATGGCAAACAACGCCATTCGTCTGTTGGAAAATGAGGAATTGCACCAAACATTTCGAGCCAACGCACTCGCACAAGCCCAAAAATTTGACCTTGATAATATACTACCGCAATATGAAAATTATTACGAACAGGTTATCCGGGAAGCTACAATTCCTGTAGATACAATGCGATAATGCTTAAATGCGACAATGAAAATAAACATTGTCGCATTGCATCATTATCGCATTGTCGCATTATAACAAACCCAATCGGTTGCCCATATCTGTCAGAAAATGAACGACTTGATAGATTTTTACGCCCTGATTGGCATTGACATAAATTGGCGGATGCTCAACGGCGTTATGTGAGATAAGTTTGAGTTGTGGCTCGTAGCTGTCTCTTTTCATCTCAATGTATTTGATACGTACTTGTCCTTCTGCATATACCGCATAAATCTCGTCTTTACGTAGGTATTTTGGATTTTCTACATGTCGGCAAAATACCATATCGCCTTCCTGTAAAAGAGGCTCCATAGAGTTCCCTTTTACATTGAATGCAAAGAGATTGCCCTGCAAACCCGGAATGCCAAAGCGTATATCCTGTTCTGCTACCGCTTCGTCGCTGATGTGATCACCCGCAGTCGCATGTATCGCAGAAAAAAGAATATTCACAGCACCAAAAAATGAAGGTTCGGCAGCTTCATCTCTCGCAAACATTCCCCCTTCCCCCATACGAATAAAGGCTTCATTGACGTTAAAGTAACGACAGAGATTTGTGATAATTCGCTCGGTGACATTACGTTCACCATTTAGAATGGCAGGCACTACACCACTGTGTGTGCCAAGCTTTTCAGCAAATGTTCTTTTATTGTATTCGCCTTCGTCAAGTTTGTGTTGATGTTTTTTTACAATAACACTACCTTGTTGAAGTGCTTCGAAAATTTGCTTGAAATAAATGTTTTTGTTTGAATTCTTCATGTTTTTTTCATTTAAATTCAAGACAAAGTTACGTATTTTTTAAATAGAAACAAATTATTTTAAAAATAAAAACAAAAAACATTTTAATTGTTATTTTGTTTTGAAATCGTTCTAATCAAATTATTGAACTAAAATGACGGGAGAATATCAGAAAATACGCATCTTTGCCAAGAATAATGCGACAATGCTGTAATACGACAATGGGTCTTATTGTCGCATCGTATCATTATCACATTACCATTCACTCATTCAAAATTCATCCATTCACTCATTAATCCCGCCCCTGTAATATATTAAACTTTCACACAATGCAACCAACTGTTAAATTTTCAAGAAAAGACCCTGAGCTTTTCTTCCAAACTCTACGGGAACGGGTTAATCAGTATTTTGAACAAAATAATATTAAGAAAACCGGCAACGGGCACATGCACCGCAAAACGATTGCAATGTTTGCGATGTACTTTGTACCGTTTGCGATTATTTTGTCGCAGGTACTACCTGATTGGACGGCAATCGTGCTGTATTTTCTGATGGGTATCGGGGTATCGGGCATTGGTTTGTCCGTAATGCACGATGCCAATCATGGCTCTTACTCCGGGCGTTCGTGGATGAATGGACTGATGAGCAAAAGCATGGATATCATCGGTGGTAGTTCGTTTACATGGAAGGTGCAACACAATTTTTTGCATCATACTTACACGAATATTTATGAATTGGACGAAGATATTGACGACAAACCGTTTTTGAGGCTTTCGCCACACGGTAAATTGAAAAAATACCATCGTTTTCAACACATTTACGCCATGTTCTTATATTGTTTGGCGACGATGAGTTGGATATTGATGAAGGATTTCAAACAAATGCTGCACTATCACCGCGAAGGCTTGACGGAAAAATGTGGCTTTACACCCACCCGCGAAACCATCCGAATGATCATCTCCAAGACCTTATATATACTTTATGTTGTCGTATTGCCGATAGCATTGGGCGTTGCTTGGTGGGCGGTCTTGATAGGTTTTATTTTGATGCACATGGTAGCAGGGCTGCTGATTACGGTCATTTTCCAATTGGCACATGTAGTCGAAGGTCCGCAGCATTTTACACCTGAGCGCACAGGTACAATGGAAAATACATGGGCGATTCATCAATTGAAAACAACGGCTAATTTCTGCCGCAATAATCGCTTGATTACATGGTTTGTCGGTGGGCTGAATTTCCAAATCGAACATCACCTCTTTCCGCATATTTGCCATGTACACTACAAGAAAATCTCTGAAATCGTAAAGAAAACGGCACAAGAATGTAACTTGAGCTATTTTGAACACCCGACTTTCGGCAAAGCCGTCGCTTCACACCTGAAGGTTTTGAAGATGTTGGGGAATGGCGTGGCGTTGTCTTAATGGCGATTTTTTTATTGGATAAAATTTAAAATGAAGGTCAAATGCGAGCGTGTTTGACCTTCTTTTATTTTGGATAGTGTTCAATAGACTTTATTTAGGAATATTTTGTATGCATGGAACTTTTGTATTTTTTCGATAATCGAGTCTCATTTTGAGCCGCATACCCTATCCCGATAGCTATCGGGAGAGCGAAAAATAGGTGAAGAGTATCGGAAAAAGACAAAGTTAGCTGCATACAAAATTTTTCTAAATAAAGTCTAATTAAAGTTATGGTTAAGCAAATTCCCTTGTCGTCAGCCGAATTCAGTTGAACAAAGAACATATTTTGATGGACAAACCCACCGATTTTAGCAAATCCTTCGTCTGCCGACTATTCCATACTTTACTCGAACAGCACCTTAGGCAATTGGGAACAATAAATTAGCCATTTTATGCTGCCCTTTTTCCCTCTAAGAAATCTTCAAAAATCCTTACGTAGCTTGGCTATGCGCGGTTTTTGAAAATCCCTTATAAGAAAAAATGACTATCCTAAAATGACCAATTTATTGTTCTCAATTGCCTTATTTTGAAACTTTCAAATTAATAATTCGATTAAAAATAATGATGTTTAGGCACTTAACGACAAAAAAAAGACAAAAAAATGTCGCTAAGTATCATTTAAGGTGACTTAACGACAAGAAATGTCTTATTTTTTGTCATTAAGTATGGAATTTCCTATCTTTACCCAAAAGAAATCTATGAGTTATTTCGTTGGCAGAGAAAAAGAAATTCGATTACTCGAGCAAGTACTTGCGGAGGAACGCGCCGGATTCGTAGCGGTATATGGTCGGCGACGTGTCGGGAAGACCATGCTTATTGAGCAAGTTTTTGATAAATACCTCACCTTTCACCTCACCGGAATTGCCAATGTGACCACCGAACAACAATTGGTAAATTTTCAGGCAGCTTTCGAGCGGCAAGCACCACTGGGTATGCACCGCGATACGCCCAAAAACTGGTTTTCGGCTTTCCAGCAACTCATTACTTTTTTGGAATCGCGTCCGCCGGGAAAGCAGGTTATTTTTCTGGACGAACTCCCCTGGCTCGATACCCCCAAGTCTGATTTTATCTCTTCGCTCGAACATTTTTGGAACTCTTGGGCTTCGACACAGCCTAATCTTATCCTTGTCGTCTGCGGTTCGGCGGCATCATGGATGCTCAACAAACTTATTCACAATAGAGGCGGCTTGCATAATCGCGTCACTACACGTCTGCGCCTCGAACCCTTCACCCTGCGTGAGGCAGAACAACTCCTGCTTAGGAAAAATACCGCCCTTAACCGATACCAAATTATCCAATATTTTATGGCAGTTGGTGGTGTACCTTTTTACCTCGATACCTTCAACGGGGAACTTAGCCCCATGCAAAATATCGAAATTAATTGCTTTTCCAAAGACGGTTTTTTGCGTACCGAATTTGACCATCTCTTTCAGTCGCTTTTTACGAAAGCCGAACGACATGTCGCTGTCGTAGAAGCTATTGCAAGCAAAACCAAAGGCTTGACCCGTTCTGAAATCATCCAACTCACGGGTTTATCCAATAATGGCGCAACTACTCAATTGCTGTCGGAATTGGAAGAAAGCGGCTTTATCCGAAAATATAGTCCTTTTGGCAAAACCAAGCGTCAAAGCCTCTTCCAACTCATTGATTTTTTTTCTCTTTTTCATTTAAAATTTATCAAAAACGCGCATTTTACTGAAGAAGGAAATTGGCTGGCTGCGCTCGAAAGTCCTGTTTATAGGGCTTGGAGTGGCTATGCTTTTGAGCAGGTGTGTCTGGCACACGTTCCGCAAATCAAAAAGGCATTGGGCATTAGTGGCATCTATTCCCGTTCTTCCTCATGGCGAAGTAAGGACGTGACAGACGGCGCACAAATAGATTTACTCATTGACCGTAAAGACCACGTTATCAACCTTTGTGAAATAAAGTTTAGCGTCGAACCGTTCACGATTTCCAAAGCCTACGCAGTCAATTTGCGAAATAAAATCGGCACATTCAAAACCGAAACCGATACCCGAAAAGCGGTTTGGCTGACCATGATTACGACTTTTGGTTTGAAAAAAAATAAATATTCAGGGAGTCTCGTTCAGCATGATTTGAATATGGATTGTTTGTTTGAATGAAAAAGAATAAAATAAGACAAACGCTTCTTTTCCCTCAAATGCGCTCCACCCAACATTTTCAGCAAAAAATTACAATGCACGCATTGTATTTTGTAAATTTGCATCAAGTTTTAAACAATATAATGGTGAATCACGTCTTATCTTTATTCATCATTCATAATTCATCATTAATACAATGAATAAAAAAATTCGTAAAGTTGCTGTACTTGGTTCCGGTGTAATGGGGTCGGGTATTGCGGCGCACTTCGCCAATATTGGTTTGGATGTCTTGTTATTGGATATTGTGCCATTTGACATTACAG